>ERZ839489.87-NODE-87-length-111148-cov-10.221139_pt1 | contig 111148 bp, 117 predicted proteins | sample MGYA00519938_ERZ839489 | MGnify/ENA primary metagenome ERZ839489 (study PRJEB31850, sample SAMEA3708846) | human gut metagenome | biome: human gut; feature: human-associated habitat; material: faeces | place: China | collected 2014 ...
CCCAGAAAAATGGAAAACTGTAATTAGACATCCAATTAAGAAAGCGTAAAATTCCAGTTTGTAGGGATGACATGAAAAATGAAGTTTAAGGAACAGAGCTTTACCCTGTTTACCTATACAAATTATAGGACAATTCAAGGTTGTCACAGGCTCGAACCACTAGATTTTAAGGGAAAAGGTGCGTTCCACCATTCCCTTGTACAATAGGGGTTGAGTATGTTTTTCGTTGAACAACCGTGCCACATCTAAACTGTAGTCTTGATGTCAAGGAAATAAGCGAACGGCTTAAAAAACGGCTTGTTTGCTGACTTTTGCAGCAGTTTAAATTGTACGCACAACTGTTGCAAATGCTTGGCTGTATCTTGCGGAAACATATCCGCTAATGTTAGGTATCTAAACAGCACAAAACAATTCGAATTAGATGCAGTAGCTCTGTTTTTATCGGGGTACCCCTATTTATTGACATTGAGCCTGCTTAGTTAGCTTTCTGATAGACAACTGTTAGACAAACAGATTTTCAGAGGGGTTTTATCTCTGCTGAACGCAAAAGAAAAACGCCCTAAACTTCAATGTTTAAGGCGTTTTTTAAGCTTGTCAGGGTTGAGCAAAAAAGATGTTTTTGCCAATTTTTATGGTAGTTTCGAACCAACGAAATATAATTTTTTCATAGTTCACAAACTGATTATTTGTGTTTTTGGGATCTATACCATTCGTTTGTTTTGTTATAATACTCAAGTATATCTTGTATTCCATCTCTATTTATTTCATCATACCAATCATGATGCTCGTTAGAAAAATCGGCAAACTTAATCGCATTATCATAGTATTTAGAAAAACTTGCATTTGTATTCATTTTTCATTATGCTATCTTTTAAATTAAGCTTTTGGAATTCATAATGATTTCTCCAATATCTTGCCCAATCAAGCATCATTGGGCTAAGAAATTTTGAGTTTCCAAAATTCTCTTTTATGTGATCTAAATATGGTATGAAATAATCATTATATACCGGATGATAATTATTGAAACTTTTTCCAAAAGCAATTCCCAATGAGTTTTGAGCAGTTTCTCCTTTAGTTGCCTCAACTAAAGATTTACCAATATATATAGAATTATATTAAAATACTATTTTTAACTATTTAATTAGACTTAAGATATTAATTTTGTATTTAGTTGAACAACTAATACTATATACGGGTTTCTAGCATATAAAAGTTAACTGCAAAGCGTATTCATATCTACTGCCAATCCTACTTCTTTCATATTTTTAGCTAATTGTATTTTCCATGCGCCAGCTGCATCCATCGGAATATATACTACTCCATTAATATCCCCCGGCGTTTCAACATTACCTTTTACTAAAGCACAAACACGATCTCTGCCAAGTTTTCCGATGAGGTATCCATGCTCAAACACCACATTTTGTCTTGCTCTGTATTTCTCATCTTCTTTAGGAAAAGTTTTATCTCTACCCATGTCACATTCTGTATATAATACAACAGCAAAACCAACTTCAGAGTAGCGTTCTATTTTTTCAATGACTGTTTTTCCAGAATCAGGTTGCTCATGTAGGATAATCGCTTCGAACCCACCCTTTTCAAGAGTTCGTGCCATTTCTTGTTTCGCCCCATTATCATGACCGTGAACAACGAATACTTTGTTGCTGTTCTCTCTTGTTGGATGTGGCTCAACAGCTCTATTTTTGGGTATATTGTGTGCTGCTTGATATGTAATCATTTTACCCAACAAATTTCTTAAATTAAAAATAAGGGACTCACCTGATACTTCAGGATCATAAAAATGTTGCTCCGGAAAATACTGATAAAGACCATTTCCAAAATTCTCGATAATAATATCGTATCTTGCCGTAATTTCAATATATAAATTTCGTCCAACCTCTTCATCATCGGGAGATGCTAAAAATTGCTCACATCGTTCAATATCTTCAGAAAGTAGTTGATCTAATGTTTTTCTGCTCCTCATGACTGTACTATTACCCCTTTCTTTATTTGGTGTAAAAAAGTCTTGATCAGAGGCTAAAGCTCTCAAACATCCCATCATTTTATCATAAGCAGATGGATCATTGCTTTTATGTAGACAGGCGGTTTGTATATCACTATACAACGGATGATCTTTTAGGTATCGATTACTAAAAATTTTTATTTCGTTCATCCATGTATCATACAAAGGTCCTTCGACATACGAAAAAGGAAATCCATCTAATGCGGGATGGTATTCTAAATTCTTTATCTCTTCACCGCGCTGTAAAAACCCTCTAATTTTATTTTCCAGAGGGTCTCTCTGTGTAGATGAATCAGTCCCTGTTATTAAATACATATGCAACTTTGACGATATGGCTTTCAATTCAGGTCGAAAATCAAATTCAACACCGATGGTTGAAGCTTTCCCGCCATTGGATAAATTATTTTTAAAATCGCCGTCAATCACGCTATATCGTGCAACCAAATCTAAGTATAGTTGTTCACTGCCATCCCTTTCAGTATGGCTTTCACACAACTCAATATCAGCTTCTATTTGAGCCTTTAATGCTGGAGTAATAACCATACAATTGATTGCCCCCCAATCGTTAATAAAATTACATTTATTGTTTTAATTATATCACATTAGCTAAATAGTTACAATATATTTAGCAAGCTTACAAAGCGAACATAAAATTTATAAAGTCCTGTTTTATTTAAAAATTACTTTCTACATAGTATCTATCGACAAATATCAATTGACTCCTAATACCGTATAATTGAAAAGCCTCAAAATCGAACCGATCGAATATGTAATTCTTGAGACATTAAATTATATCATTTTTGGGGCAATGATTTTATTGCCGGTTTATTTCTTATAATTTTATAATAACCATCCTTTTCGGAATTCTTGTAACTAGCAATTAATTTATTTTCCTTAAACGCAGTAAGTAGTTTTTCGTTTTCATCATTGATTTCAAATTTTGGTCTGCTGCGTGTATCGAATATTTTTAGATAGTCAGTTAAGTCAAGCAGAGTAAGTATTTCTTTTATCAAACTCTCATCAAGATCTGGCATCATTGATATTAATAGATCAACTTTTAAGTCTCTGTTCAGTCTGTCGGAACGAATAAGATCATTTTTTAATTTTTCCGAAACAGACTTTGGATTATCAATAACACTTTCAATATACTGTACAGCATAATCAAATATCTTTATTTGGATAGAATCAATCCATTCCTCATATGATGAAAACAAATCCATCAAATCAGTTTCCATAAAATTGTTCTTGAGAATATATAAGCATATAGCAGAAGAATAATCCTTTCCAACTACCGAGATTTCATCGTTAGAAAACTCAAGCAACTTGATTTTAAGTTCATCACTAATATTCCAAGTCAATATCTCTAATAGCTCATCTTGTGAAAACAAATCGTCGTTCATTATATCAACATACTGTTCTATATTTTTAAAAATAAAATTATAATTTTGATCTGGATAGTTTTCTCTTATAAATTCCAAATTGTGTGCTGTCATTCTAATAATGTTTGTACGGATTAAGATATTGATTTTGTCATTGGGAATTTTGGTAATACTAAAATCATCATAACAGAAATTTAATGAAACTAATATTTGTTCATACTTACTATTTTCAATTGATTCACATACAATCACGCAGCCAAACAACTTGTCTTTAGTATCCTCATCATACTCTACCTTTGAAAAATCCAAATCAATATTACATCTATTGATATAGGCAATGACACTTTCATTAAGTTTCACAGCATTGAAGCAATCCATAATATTGCACTCGGAATATTCCACTATATCTGCATCCAACAATAGCGACCACAAAGAATCATCGGTGATCTCCTTTATAGAAATAATAGTTGTCCGTAGTGCAGAAATATAAGAATGTTTATGCTCAATAGTGAGATCAGAATTATTTAATATTGTAATAGCTACATTTTCGTCATCACAAATCATCCCATCACTTATCTTCAGGATAACATCAAAATACGCATTGATATTCTGATTAATATATTGAGTTATTGCAGAATCAGGATGGGAACACAATAGCGTGTAATTTTTATGAAGGATATCCTCATCGTTTTTTGCTCCTAAAACTTCTCTTTGAATAAGTTGTAGGTTCTCATCATTTATCTCATACAAAGATTTCTCATACACAGCAAGGAATAAGTTTTTATCTAATTCATCATAATCAAAGCCACTAAAGCATACTTCCAGCAGAGTAAAACAATGAATTAATCTGTTAATATCGGGGTTGTCTATTGCAAGATAGTCTCGAGAATTAGAAATATATTCACATAAGCAATTTTCTTTATTGACTGATTCTATAATTTCGTCATCGGAATAATAGATTGAACAGATTGAATATCTGCGTACTTGTTGCTCCGTTAGAGAATGTTCATTGAGAGCTGTAACAAACATTTCAGACCATCTTATATTAAGGTATTTAATATAAGATGACAATTCGGATGTCATGTCAAAATATGCGCCAATAAACTTAAAATTCTTTGTATTTTTTAGTTGATCAATAAACCTTTCAATATATTCCGTGTAAGACAATGAGTGTAGTAAATATGTGAGCAAATCAAAATTTAGTATCTCTTCTTGATCAAAATCCACTAATTTAAGTCGTGAAACAACCAACTGCGGATTTTTTAATTGATAAGTATATTCTTTAGCCTTCTTATCGGTTATACTGCGTAGGAATATTTTATCAATGCGGCTTAAACTATTCTCGTAAAAATAGGACATATAATCTGCATAGGTTTCATCAATATATCCATAGCGAATAAGAAATTTCAAGAGGTCAAAATATTCGCTGCTTTTTATCTCATTAAAATTTGTTTCCTTTCCAATTTCATTTGTGCTTGTAATGCTGAATATAGAATTTATATTCTCTCTTGTAATGATATCTTTTAATTGCTTACTTTTGATTGAAATAAGTTCTTGTTCAAGAATAGAGATTTCATCTTCAATACTAGAAATTTTATTATTAAGCTTATTATTGATTGAGTTCTTACGCTCAGAATACTCATTTTGTTCTTCCTGAGTTAAATTACCTTTCTGACCATAATAAACTTTAGGCTTTTTGTCCTCAAATACAACATCTAATTCCTTAATTGTTTTTAGATGCTCATTTTTCGCCATCTCAATTTCGTTGCTTTTCTCGAAAATACGCTCCTCGAGTTTTTTTACTTCTTCTGCAATAAAGATATCCTTACTATCAAAAAGCGTATACACAAATCCTTTATTAAGCTGTAAATCTGCAAAGTCGCTAGGAAAAAGATTTTTATATGCAATTATGGCGAGCATTTTATTACAATCAAGTTCAGTAATATTTATTCTGTTGTAATAAATTACAAATTCATTGTAGATATTCTTCAAAAGGCGCATATCATCAATATATAGCGATAAACCTTGCAGAAAACTTTCGTTAAACTTCTCAAATAGTCCACCATTTTTGAGATGAGAAATAAACTGATCATAAGAATTGGAACTATCTACAACTGGAACAACCGGGATAATATAGTCAAAGAACTTTGTTCTGTCTTTTGATACAAAAACATCATCACGCAACAAGTAAAAAAATCGAAGAACATTATTTCCTTTTTTATGTATATTAATAAGTGTATTTATTTCACGAAGCCGTTCGAAAATTTTAATCGTATTGAAGCGATCCATATCTTCGAACACAATTACATTTGCATCCGAATTTTCAAACAGATATAGTACTTCATTCAAATATTTATCAAAATACGACTCATCGCTCTCCTCAAAAATTTCAATTTCATTGCCTTGCAAATTTATTTTTCGTAAAATATTCCTATTCTTTTGAATATTTATCAGTTCATACACAAATAATGAAAATAAACAAGCTATTATAATTCCAACAACTATCAACGCATATTGGTTTGTAGAAAATGATAGAAAATATTTAAACCAATTATCAGGAAGAGAATTTACATAGTCTTTCCACATATTAAAACAGGTAAAATAAATGATTGAAATGGAAAGTAATACAACCACTATTGTTCTTACTAAAACACATTTTGGACTAATTGTTTTCTTAACTTTGAAATTGGTCTGCGGAATTTTTTCTGATGGAATTTGATGTATCAGTTGATTGAGAATTTTGCCTTCTAATGCAGATTCATTTGCTCCTTTTTTATTCTCTTTTGTTTCATTTTCTTTATCTGGAGACTGGAAGTGTGCGAGGGAAATATGCAGAAAGCGTAATTTCTCATGTTTTTTCTTGTATGAAGCAAGAACGCTGCTTTTTCCAGCACTATATGCACCAGTAATAGCAACATTCTTTATATCCTGGTTATCAAATACATAATTTATCGCATCTTCATACACTTCTAAATCCATATCAACAATTGGTGTTAATCGTTCAAAATGATATTTACTCTCTGCCATATCTGTCACATCCTTTTTATTATTTTCCATTAATGCTACCCAAATCATCAATACAAATATCACGATCTATATTTCCAAATGCGTAACATTACTCAATATTTCTAACTCCGTTTACTCTTTCCGTAGAGATATACAAATCGGTTTTGAACCCTAATATTCATACTATTGGTTGTCCAAAATCGTTAATAAAATTAAATTTTTTGTTTTAATTATATCACATTAGTCAAAAAGTTACAATATATTTGTCAACTTATAAGGTGTGGTTTGGTTTTATATAAAGGTATATTTTTATAACTCTTGCTCCACCTCATATCCGCCGATAAATACCACCTTGATTTTCTCCTTTGATTCAACGATTACACCATCAATAATTTGTCTGAGTATTACATTGTTAAATTCCATAGGGTGGTTTTTAAGACCTTCGATAATTTGGAAGATTTCATCAAGTCTTGTTTTTGTATTTACCTGTCTGTTGCTTGAGTTTTCGTATATTTGCAGTTCTTTTTGCAGGCTGTGTTTTTTGAGTACGATTTCCTCAAGCTGTGATTCCAAGGCTTCTGCGTTCTCCATATCGGAGGTTATACGATTGAGTAAATCGTCATATTCTTTGTCAAGCCTTGCAATTTCTATTTGAATGTCTATTGTTTTGTCCTCGGTTTGTTCGCCTAAAAGTCCTATTCGTATGTGTTGCTTGAGCTTTTCAAGCACTTCCGAGCATTTACCTATGTTATTCTGAACAGCTTGGACAATAGCACTTTGCAGGACGCTTTCTTCAAGTGAAGGGGAGTGGTGGCAATACTTTTTTCCGTAGTCAAGCCTGTTTATACACCGCCACACAATTTTCTTTTTGCCGTCGGTTGTTGTCCATGTACATCTGCGATATGGAGTATGGCACTCACCGCAGATTAGGAGTTCCGATAAAGCGTATTTGCTTGAATACTTACCAAGCTCGGTCTTTGTGCCAACTTGTTTAACCTTTTTCTTACTGCTTCTCCTTGCCATTTCTTCCTGCACACGATTAAATTTTTCGGGTGAGATAATAGCTGGATGATTATTTTCAACATAGTATTGAGCTCTTTCTCCGTCGTTTCTTTTAACCTTTTTCGAGATACAGTCAATTACATATGTCTTGTTTATCAGGGCATCGCCTTTATACTTTTCATTTGAAAGTATGGATTTTACTGTCCCGTAATACCAAACTTCCTTTCCTGTGGGAGTTTTAATCTGAGTATCGTTCAGATAATCCGCAATTTTCCGGATACTGTCACCCTCAAGGTATTTATCATAAATCTCTCTGATTATTTTTGCCTCATCTTCAACTATTTCAGGCTTTCCGTCTGTGCCCTTTTTGTATCCCAGAAATGAGTTATAGGAGAATGCTACTTTTCCTTCTTTGGCACTTTGCTGCTTGCCCCACCTGACATTGGCACTGATATTCTCTGCTTCGCTCTGTGCTATACTGCCGTAGATTGTAATATAGAATTCAGCACCTGCATCCTTGCTGTGAAGTCCCTGTTCTTCAAAAAACACATCAACATTTAGCTCTTTCAGAATTCTTATATATTTCAGGCAGTCAAGTGTGTTTCGTGAGAACCTTGATATAGATTTCGTGATAATCATATCAATTTTATGCCGCTTGCAGGCTCGAATCATTTTCATAAATTCATCCCGCTTTTTTGCACTTGTTCCCGATATACCTTTGTCTGCATAGATTCCTGCAAAAGACCATTTCGGCTCACTGTTGATTTTGTCGGTATAATGCTTTACCTGAACCTCATAGCTGTTGAGCTGTTCTTCCATTGGGGTGGATACACGGCAGTATGCGGCTACCCGAATCTGTCTGTAAGCTGTTTCAGACTCTGTTTCGGTATTGAGAGTGGGAGCTATGTAATTGACTTTTCTTTGTAGCACTTTTTGCTCCATATTATACCTCCGATTTTTTGATTATTCTTAAAAATTATTTCTATATAGTCTTTATCAAGCGTTATTGCGGTAACTGTTTGAGAGAACAGCGATAATGAAAAAGCTGAAAGCGGACTTGTGTTAAAGTCTGCTCTCAGCTTTTCCGTTATATGATTCATATTTTTGATATTAGCATACTTCAGGGAAGCGTTTCTGAATATCATCTCCGTAATACTGTCTTTGTTGATTTCACCGTGTTCAAGGTATTTCCTTATCTCATTTTCAAGCCCTACGCTTTCCTTGCTGATTTCACCGCAGTCATCATTATCCTTTATCAGGTCGGGATTTTTAATTATGCGGTTGAGCAAGTCTGTTATTTGCTCAATCAGCGTATCATCGTTAAGGTGTATTATATTATGACACTCTCCGTTCTTGCAAACCCATCTTGTGCCCTGAACACATCTCATTTCGTGATTGCGCTTTAACGGTGAATTGCAGTCGGCACATAATATCGGAACATTGAGATTATATATGTCAGACGACCTGTCCACACCCTTTTGAGTGTCCCTTGCAGATTTTACCTTGTTTGCCTTTTCAAATATATCTTTATTGATTATGGATGGATAAGTATCTGTTCCTGTGTAAATATCATCATCAATTATTCGCTTGACTTTCCCTTTGTTCCATGATACTTCACCGACCATATATTCAACATTTTCTGAAATCAGAAGCTGTGCAATTTTTATCAATGACAAGCCGTTAATATACAGGTCAAATATTCTTTTCACCGTTGTTGACTCTGTCGGATGCACCGTAATAACACCGTTTTGATAGGCATATCCGTATTTAACCTTTCTGTTTTTCATCGTTCATATCCTTTCATTTAATAAATTCCGTTAATTCAAGTCCACCTGATAGTGTAAATACAAGCTTATTATCATAACCTGCTTTAATCTGCTCTACCGTGTCACTGAACATTTCTTCATTGAAACCGTTACGGTAATCGAATTTATCTATTATTTCACTGAGATGTTTCAGATTGCTTATCGTTTCCTCTGCTGAATCATCGTTTAACAGAAGCTTTCGCCTGCTGCGCAGCTTTGATATTTTTGAGTTTATTTCAAGCGCCTGCTTTGAAAACTCACTTTCACTTAATATGGATTTTGTGCGAAGTCTTGCTATCATAAGGTTCTGTGAGCTTAAATCTGCTATCTGTTTATCTATTGTCGATATTGATGCCTGATTGGGATTTGTTGTATCCTCTATGTACTCAAGCTGATTAATCATATTGTCGAGTATTTCCGATTTGTATCTTTTGAGCTTGCTCATCATTGCGGTATAAGCACTGTATATATCGCTTTCAGGCAGTGTTTGTGTTGCGCAATCTGTTTTCAGCGATGCTTTATATGAACAACCCCAATACACTTTGTTATTGATTACTATTCGTCTGTAATTGTGACCGCATTCACAACACTTTATAATTCTGCTCAATGGATATGAAACATTTGAATGCTGTACGCTTTTTCTTCTTTGCAATTCCTTTGCGGCGTTGAAGGTTTCTCTTGATATAATTGCGGCATTACTGTTCTCTATGTAATATTTTGCACATTCGCCTTTGTTTTTCTTCCTGACAAAGGGGAATGATTCTGTGGTATACGTTTTTTGCAGCAATGCATCTCCCATATATCTCTCGTTATTAAGAATATAGTCCACCGAGAAGCAATGCCATTTTCCTTTTCGGGACGGTATATTATTTGCATTGAGTGTATTTGCTATGGCTTGTTTTCCCATACCCTGCAAATACAGTGCAAATATTGTCCTTACTGTTTTAGCTTCATCTTCATTGACTATAAGCTCGTTATTTGATATCCGATAACCAAATGCAGGATATGTAGTGTTGAAATCGCCTGATTCCATCCGTTTGCGGTAACTCCACCGCATATTATCGGAAATATTGATTGATTCCTGCTGTGCCGCAAGACCGGGCAGCGTTACAAACAGTTCGGCATTTATTTTGTCCGAATCAAGTGCCTGTTCTTCAAAATACACACGAACTCCCAAAGTTTTAAGCATTCTCAGTACGGTCAGCAAATCACTTGTATTTCTTGCAAACCTTGAAATTGATTTCGTAATAATGCAATCAATCTTACGGTTTTCACAGTCCTTTATGAGCCGTTTGAATTCGTCACGCTTTTTAAGGGAAGTTCCCGATATGCCTTCATCAGCATATATATCAACCAACTCATATTCGGTGTGAACCTTTGAATAATCGGTATAATATTTTATCTGAGCCGCAAATGAATTCATCTGATCCGAAGAATCACTTGATACTCTGCAATAAGCTGCCAATCTGATTTTTTCGTCATTCTTTTTTGTCGGCTGTATCTCAGTAACTACCATTTTTCCTTCCTTTCCTGTAATTCTGTTTTTGCAAGACAACAATATCACAAGAGTTTGAAACTATCCAGCGAATATTACATCTTTTTTGAATTATTTTTTATGCGGTCAGCAATACGCTTTCAGATTCTTCCAAGACGATTTCAAGTATGCTTTTGTACTCTTCCTCTGTCAGCAGATTCATCTTCAAAAGAAGATTTAACATATTTAACTCATAGTAACATTCTGAATTTTTTATTGCTTTACTCTTATTCATCATCTTTAGTTTCCTCTGATGTTTTATAATTTCCAATACTCTTGTCAGCGTTTGAAGCTGCGTTGCATAAGCACATAATGCACACACCGATAAATGCACCTATAAATAATCCAATAATAAAGCCTATCATATAAAATTCTCCAATCTTTAAATATATTTTGTTACGGCAGGCAACAGCTATGCAAAACATAACCGCTGCCTGCTGTCATATATCAATCGTTTTGCAAGGCGGGTTACATATACAACACCGCTATCGGCACATCAGGTGGAATATCTGTAAGACATATAATGTGCCGTTACTTAGGCATCGGGATTTCTCCGAATATGAAACAGCCTTGCTTTGGTTGGTATTTATCCTCAATATCCCCCAACCGGGAACACATCAGACGGTCAACGCATATTGACCTCATTGGAATTTCACCACCGTGAGGATCTCCCACAGCCGCCCTCATTGCTTGCGACGGTTCTATCTCGCTCGAGCTGTGACTGGACGGAAGTATCATTATCCCCTCTGCCGGTCATCGCCGTCATTGAATTTGCCTTTCAATGTCTGAATCCTGAAGACCTGTAAAGGTGTTCGCTTATGTGGCTTGTCCGTTCCGAACAGCAGAAGGAATGTATCTGATGTGCTGATATTAAATTTTCAAGGTGTGAATAATGCCATTAATATGGCGAGGAATTTTATCCCCTCACTATGGTATCTACAACCTTGAAGACAAAAAACGAAAGGCTAATTTAAAAAAATCAACAAAAAGTTTTCAAATTGCCTCTTATATGAGCGAGCAGTCTGCAAAGAAACCTTGTATTTATTCGCTATTTCGCGAGTGCACGTTGTTTTTCTTCCGGAAATATATGCGTTATAAATATCCAAAGCCCACGGCTGCCATTCTGACAGAGCTTTGATTAACTCTTTATTATTGATATTAGCGATTACCTCGTTTTCTACATCAACTTTGTCAGTTAAGCTATCTTTGTTAAGCAAATCTTTATTTTTAAATAAGATTTCTTCAAAAGATACTATGGTGAATTTCTTTTTGTACTCTCGATTTTTCAATAAAATGGTATTTTTGACATTCCATTTCTTGTATTCTTCATAAGAAACCTCGATGTACATACGATCAATACCGTCAGATTCTTCAATACAGTCTGAAATAAAATATCTTTTCTGTTCTTTCGGAAGAGATTTGTTCCTTTTAACTATTTCTATCCATTGTGTTCCCGAAACCTCTTCAAGAACAAACATACCATTATCGTTTTGTTTTTTTACTAAATATGTATTTTTCAAAATACATCCTCCGTTCAATTTGAAATTTTGGTTTTCAAATTAATCGGAGGACTTCTTATCCTAATAAACATTTTGCCCTTTCTGCTTTCAATGCAAAAAGGGCAAAAATATAATGCCGACAAAATATAGCATTAAAAGCTATAGCTTGTCGACACTTAAAATTTTATTGTTAATTACAAAGAATTATCATCAATAATTTTTCCGTCCTTTATTTCAATAATATATTGACATCTAGTTGCGGTATCAAAATCGTGTATGACTATAATTATAGTAATTCCATTCCTGTTTAAATCAAATAACACTTCTATTCTCTCTTCCGATGTTTTCGAATCAATGATCAAGTAGATTCATCGGCAAATATGTATATTTTCTGTATTAAGTAAAGAAATCCAATAATAATTTATTATTTTAAAAAAATGCCAAAAGTTTTTAATTGATAAATTTAACATAACTTTATCATCAAAAAGGGGGTGTCCTTATAGTACAAGGACACCCTCTACTTGAATTTCAACTTATTATTCAGTTCTCACAAAAATGTTTTGTTATTGTTCAATGTAAAGATGTGTTTAGAATCACCAACAGCATTGCCATAGCTAGACTCACCATTCACATAATTTGGATCATATTATGATATTGGAATCAATAGCACATCTCAAACTTAGCCTTAGTTTTATCTCCTATACTGTAAATATTTTCATAATTTGCAATATATTTTTGAATTTCCGTAACATCGACTATACTTAACATATCATTTACAACATTACCACGAATTTCAGCATTGGGGTTTCTTTCTAACCCTGCAAGAATGCGTTGAATACTTGTAACATCTTCTATGTTAATTACTCCGTTGCCATCTGCATCACCGATTAGATATTCCCTAACGAACGGTTCCAAATAATCCTCAAACCACAAGTTTCTTTCATACAACCAATTTTTTAAAAAGCTGTAATTTTCTTCATAGGTTCTATCGGGTTGGCGTTGAATATTAATCCACCACTTTGAGGCACTCCAACCTGCCTCTGTGTAATTTCGATTAATTGTTTCGCTGTAGGTTGATCGCAAAGTATCCAGAACTCCGCCATCGGTATGAAGTTGAGAAAAATAATCGTAATGTGATTCATACTCAAGTTTTACAAGATCTTTGAACCAATCCTTGTGTGCAAGATAAATAAACAGATTTTTATCAGCAAATACACCCTGCGGAGAATTCGCATCACTACATCTTCCTGCATACTCGCCGTTGGTATTACCCATAGATAAATCGTAATCCCACGGAGGACCTGCATAAAGCTTTGCACCTTTATAATAGAAAAATACAGATGTGACGCTAAAATCATAGGTTTTAATGTATTCGTTTAATAAATAATATTTTACAAACGAAGGAACATCTATTTTTTCCTTTATTTGAGTTTCATTTCCGCTTTTTAAGGTTTGAATAATATCTGTCAAGGTTTCCTGCATATAGGAAAGCTGCTTTTCATTCGGCGTATCGGGTTCACTTGCTATAAAGCGAAAATTTGCAACCTTAAAATAGGTATCATCAGGATTTTGCATTGCTGTTTCTGTTTCATATTCTACCAGAAAATCCTTCATACCATAGTTGCTTTTGATGTCAATATCAACTCTGTCCGAACCTTCTTGAACAGGCTCATAGAGTATATAGTTTCCTCGAAAGCTATCGTCTACCCAAAGCTCAACAAACTTCTGATTGGATGTAAACGGTATTTCAAGCTCATGTGCAATTTCAAAAGCAAGATAATTGCGCAACAGCGTAGGGTCAAAAGCGTTAGCAATTAAAGCCCATTTTTTGCCTTTACCCATACCGAGAACATTTTTCTTTTTGTCAAACTTAAAAGTAAAAGGCTTTTTATCTATCCAATACAAAGAAGTTGTGTTGCCCCTGACCTTAAATACTATGTCGTCATCAAGTGACGAACCGTCAATGTCCATAATTGTTATATGAGCGTTCACATAACCATCGCTCTTTTCAAGGTTACACCCATTTCCGTTTTCGGTTTTTACAACTATCTGCGGAACAGAGGTTTGGCTGAGCTCTGTTTTATTTTCATTGGTATTTTCTTTGGCATAAGCGGTTATGTTTACACTGAAAAATGCCGAAATGCACAATACTGCGCTGATAACAACAGATAAACACCTTTTTATAAAACCTTTTTTCATACCGCAGAATCCTCTCTGTAATTTATCTGCTTATTTGACCGTTTGCTTATTCGAAATATTATCTTTAACAATCATTGCTGCCCGATAAAACAAATTGCACAACTTCTTGATTCCGATCGGGACAAAAATTCCTGCTGCAAGATACAGCATACCGTACTGTTGCAAACCCTTTGGCAGATAATAATACCAAATTATTGATCTCATACTGTCCGCATTAAAATCAAGAAACCACGGCGTTACTAAACTCAATAAACAAAACAGCCATTTTACGCTCATATAACCAATCATTTGATGAATCATGATGCTATATGTATTGTCGGAAATCAGCCTGATAAATTTCCAGTTTTTTATTATTGGGGTAAGCAGTTTTGAAATTCTCAACCAAAAAGCAATTGCAGTAACAGAAGTCACATAGGGGATGATTACACCGTTTTGAAATCCGCTCATTGATGACGGTGTGTACTCAAGATTTTCAAAAAATGTAAGCAGTAACAACTGCACTCCGAAAATTATAGCAAAATAAGCAACACTGTTGAGTGTGTCTTTTTTCTCTAAATGTGCATTGTACAGCCTGCCTAACTGAAAACAGGGAAGAAAAAACATAGCTCTTGTCAGTAGCTTCATTATTCCCGTATTGTGTCCGTTAATCGCAAGATGTATGCCATACATACCAATAGCAAGATACAGTACGGTAAAAATAAATTCGTTTTTAATTTTCAGAAGCCCTGACAATTTTCTGAACAGCACATTGAATACACATACTAAAAACAATGGATACACAAACCATGAGCCAAGATTATATCCAAATGCCTCTCCGTCTACAAAAGGCATTATGAAAAGATTGTATGGGTTAACTTCAGCACCGATGGTATACCCAAAATTATGCGTCATAAGAATATACAACCCGTATACGATATTCCAAAGATAGGCAGGAAGTAAAAGCCTTTTGATTCTTTTCCATATGTACTGTAAAACAGTATTCTCATTTTTCGGTTTATAAAAATATCCTGAAATAAACACAAAAAGAGAAAGGTTAAATGAGTATGTAGGGAACCATTCGTAAGCCAGAGATATCCCGCCGTGATAGCAATGCCCAGAAACAATAATTATAATTCCAATTGCAGACAGCAATTTAAACTGTAAATTCACATTTTGATTGTTCTTGCTCAAAGTTTTTTCCATTTTCATTCCTCAGTATTTAGCTGTTTTGCACCGACGCAACCAAAGCATAACTTATGCTATTGTTAACAGCAGTGTCCTGTCTTATAAGCTGAATAGTGTAAATTCCGCTACCCGAAGATATAAACGAAACCATAGATTTATTATCATAAGCATAATATGAAGTATAAACACTGCCGTTTGGAGCAGTAACCTTTAACATAAAAGTATCTATATTCGGAGATGTAATTGTTCCAGAAGAATGAGAATCTGAAACTGTATTTGGTTTATCCCAAACAGCACATAATCTTACTAACTTCCCGGAACTTGCATTTATATTCATCGTTTTCGTAACGGTGTTTGTTGTTGAAGCAATACTACCCGATGAATAATTTTTTCTTGCAGAATATAATGCATAAGAATTAATTACGTTAAGCATACCCGAACCATACTGTTTACTCAAAGCAATGTTGCCTCCGGACTGTGTAATCACATCATCCTCATTCATTGAGTCAGTAATTTTGGTACCCGCAAGTAATACAGCCTTCATCAATCTGGGATTCAATTTTAAAGATGAACTCATTTGACAAAGCTGTGCCGCGGCACCTGTTACCATTGGAGAAGAAAAAGACGTACCGCTTGAAGCACTCGGAGTTTCAGTACTGCTGTCTCTGGTGGCAGGCAATACAAAGTTTACACCGGGGGCTACTAAATCCGGTTTATAATTTTTACCGTCAGTATTAGTATAAGACGAATAACTGGCTAAAGTTCCGTTATTATTGCAACAACCAACAGCAATAGAGTTATATCCCATTTGTCCGCTGCCAACCCCATTTTCACCGCTGTTTCCTGCCGCACCAACATAAGTTACATTATGTTGAGAAACAATATGGTCAATCCATTTTGCTGTATCACCATAATTGTTATTACCATCGTTTCCAAATACCATACTGGAGTTTATTACATTGACTCCATTATCAAGTAATACCTCAAGTGCTGCTCTAAAATCAACACCCGCTGTTGCATACAGTTTTGCATCAGGAACAGCACCAACAAAGGTATCTCCGGTTGTGCTGTTTGAATAATTTCCTGCAATAATGCATGACACACAGTTTCCATGCGAAGAATAACTATCAATTATTCCGTTTGAAGAACAATGATACAAAGCAAAAGTATCTCCATTAAAATAATCAATTTCACTTGAGTTAGCAAAAGGATAATCAATTATGCCGATTTTTATACCGCTGCCTGTAAATCCAAAAGTATCTCGCATTTCGCTTATTCCGGTTACATCATACTGTTCGGTGGTGAAATTATATGTACTTGTACTGCTTACGCTGTTTAATGTTGTATCAAAGTTTTGTTCATTTATCAAACTCTCTGCTTCTTCATCATAATAATAAATATCTGTTACATTAGGATTTTCGCAAAGAGAATATATTTGATTTTTGTCAAGAGACAAAATTATATTCGGTGCATATTTGCATGAATATATTAAATTGTCATCATCTATGTTGAATGAATTAAAAATATTCGAGTTATTCTCTTCATACATTTTTGAAGAAATTTCTCTTTCTTCTTCAATAATAATTTCAGATTCATCCGCTGAAACTGCCGCATCAATTTTGCTTATTTTTTCTACATCGAAATTATTGACACTTGATGCTAAGAAATCCGTATCAATTATTTCGAGTTGTTCTTTAGAAAAACCGTTTTCTTTCATTAATGTCTTCTTGGTCTTTTCTTTTGCTTCATCTTGATTAATATCCTTAACCCAGACGGATACATCAACTCTTTCGCTGTCAGAGATTTCTTCCAATTTCTGTTCCAATGTGCTTTCTATCATAACTTCCGGCGAAGTCACAGTTGCATTAACAGGAAACGCTTGGGCTAAACCAACACTACCCAAGCAAAAAACTAATGTGCAGGATAGTATTGATTTGTATTTTAATGATGTTTTCTTTTTCATGTTTAACACCGTCCTTATTTTTAAATTTGTATTTGAATAATCTCACAAAAGCTAATGCTATAAAAATGTTTTTTAATATTATTCCTTATGTAAAACAAAATTCAAAACATTTTTAACTTGCGCAAATACATAATTTGCTCATAAATTTAGTCTAAGAAAAAATGAACCATCGGAAACACCTACTTTAAAATGTTTGTTAAAAATTTTATTTTTTTAATTGAACTTTTCTCATTAAAAGAATCATTACACTAATTACAATACCAAATATAATAGCATATCCTATATAATCCGGCTCTTCAAATTCAATTGCCGAGTTATAATTTCAAACTTTTAAGACATTCTTAATTACATCTTTTCCCGATTCTATAAGTTTTACTACAAAGCTACTATCTTATCCAGTTTGAGGATTACTTCACCAGCTTAGGCACTACTCAAAACCCAAATCAGAAAGATTTATATTGTACAATACGGTGTCAAGCTTATCTCCGCTATCTGGATCTTTATAGTCTAGCAGTATTGCTAAATGGTCTTTCATTTTTGACATGTTGATAATATAATACCTCTCGTCTTCAGTTTTCAAAGTTAATTTACTTCCCTGACTCTTCTTTATGTTAAAAAGATATAAAGATTTTCTATTGTCACCTAACTGATAAAAGAGCTTATAATTATCCTTTATTGTTTCATGGGACATTTCAAACGTTTCATCAATAGCATCTATTTTCTCAATACTGTCATCTTTGAAAAGTCCTAAATATCTGGTAACACTAAAATTTTCATAATAAAAGTAGCTATCAGTACAGTCAAAAAACAAAACTCCTTGTATTATTTCGTTTTCATCAGGAAAAATAGATGTTATACTATGTTTTTTCAACAAATTGAAATTATAATCATACATTTCTATTGATAAGGTTGGTGATTCATTTACATCATTTTTTAGGACCAATAGTGAAATCGTATTGTTTTCTTCATCAACTGAAAGATTCCTTATAGCTTCACCAACATTATTTTCATCATCGTATTTAACCCATTTTAGTTTTTTGATTTGTCCTGTTTTCGTATTATATTCCTCTATACTGCTTCCGTCCTTATTTACTTTAGCCATTAGGACACGGTTGTTGATTTGATCAATTGTACTATAGGGAAATCCCCCTGTTTCAGAGAACACTTCAGACATAACACAATGTTCCAAATCAATATCCATTAGCTTTAACTCTCTGTTATCATATGAAGTAATATCTCCTGTGCTGACAAAAAAATAAATATGATTATTAATATACGCTGTCTCCTGTGTTTGAAGTGACCATTCATTTATTTTTCCAAGCTGTACACTTTTATTATCATTGTAATTATAACAGTAATATTCCATTACAGTATTGGAGCCATCCCTATCGCTCCATTTAGAATAGACTATTCCATCGTCTATTTGCATAATATTACCGAAATGATAAATCTCACCTATAACTTGTTTCTTATTATATATAATAAGTTTTTCATTTAAATTGGATTCATCATTGCTAGGAACAATTGTCTTATCGTTGTTATTGTTTATAGAATATGTATCTTCATTGCATCCACCTAATTGCAACAAAAATACCATCATCACTAAAGCTATAATTCTATTTTTCATTTTACTCCAATACATTGGCTGGCTCATTTTCCTTTTTGAGCCAGCCGCTGACCATTTAAGTTAATTCAATCTTGCCTGACTATATTACCAAATTATATCTCTACAAACGCTACTTGCTACCGCTTTTGTTTTTAAATAATAGTATGGCCATCCTGATTGTTTGCCACCAAGTGGATCCGCAAATTGAATTTTAGATTTATCACTATAAATTGCATTTATAACAAGTCGATGTCCTCCTGTTGAATAATGCCAGTTACTTCCACTAATATTAACAATGGACATAAGACAAGGTTTCTTAGGTCCAGTAATTGTAGCATACAATTTATCGCACATATCAGTTTGACTTGGATTTGCAAACCTAGCATAGTAAAAGCTTTGTTTTTGATTCAAATAAGGTGCAATTTTAGTTGGGCTTGTTCCATCACTAGTTGTACCGAGACCATTTGCAATGGTGCTTTGAGAAGCACTACTGCCATTTATATATTGAAGAACACTTTTTACACTCGCGGGAGCACAATAATAATTGTTTATTTGCTGATACATCGTAAATGTTCCTGGAATAGATATTTTTGTAACAGCCTTTGTAGTGATTTGTGAATTTAATAATTTTTCTTCTTGTTCCTTTTCTTGAATTTTTAGCAAATCATCTTTACTCATACTATCAAGATATTCTTGCTCTTCTTTTTCAGAAAGATTTATTTCACCAGTAATTAATGGTTTTTTATTCAAGTCCTCTGTTTCTGCGTATGTAGTAAGTGAAAATGAAAATAACAAGGAAATCATTAATAAAACTATCATCAATTTCTTCACTTCAATCCTCCTATTCATGATAAAAATTATAATAACTTGTAGGTATCTTGTGTGATAAATTGTACATTGGAACCACCATTTTCCTGTAATTTTAATCTTAACATAATTGTTCCATTCGTAGTTGAACAGACAATATATTTATTTTTGCCGCACAAAACCATACGGCTAATATTTTACTGAATTAAGTCTACCTATAGAGGCTTTGTATATTTAGCTCTGATTTTATTCCCTATACCATAAGTGTTGTCAGCACCTACAAAAAATAGTTTATTTTGTTTTTCTTTTATTAATATATTCGTTAAGTTTTTTAGGCTCTTTTGGCTGATAACTGCCATACCACGAAGCAGTTCCAGAAGCTTCTTTTACTGCAATTAATGCTACCTTTGCAATAGTGCGTGCAATTAAATTTGTTTTTTTCATTTTTACAATCTCCTCAATTTTTAATATTATAAATGGCTCCAAGTTCTGAACTAATTTACTCACGAATAATCAAAAATAAGATTAATAATATAACCTAAAATCTTCCTTGATGTATAAGTCCGTTGTTGAGAACTCCCCATATAATCATTACAGCAACTACAAAGTCACTAATTATAATAATATTTAGTTTAAGCCCTATACCTATAAATAATAAAAAATAAACCAGAATATGAATTAAATAAACGACTACTGATTTTATCAAATACAATTTTCTTTCATATTCACTCAGCTTTTTATTGTCATTGTATACCGGAGAAAAAAGCACAATACTTAATAAACTAAAAATAATCAATATAACATTTACTATAACATAATCAAATATATAGCCTAAATACGTATTAAGTAACAGGGTAGTAACAACTATAATAGCAAATATTATATTACATCTTAAGAAAGACTTAGAATGAAATCCCCCTGTAAATCTTCTTAGAGACGAAAACGATATAAAGAATATCAAGCCGTTAATGAAGTCTTTAAACAATATACTTATAATCAGACAGATAAATAGATTAATAATAGATGAAATTATAAGTTCTGTTCCATAAACATATATATCTTTTTCTTCGTTTTTAATGATTTCCTGTCGCAAAAGAAAATCTGTTACACATTCTGATAGATAATGTTGCATAAATATGCTTCCTCGACAATTTCTATCAAAAGTATAACAGATTTTTTGGACAATATATTTAATTTGGGTATAATTAGTCGTTATTAGGGGATATTTGGAATTTCAAGCATAATATTTACATAAAAATAATCGTTTTCTTCATAAAAAGTAATAGCACCGCCATATTTTTTTACAATTCTTTTTACACTGTTAAGTCCGTATCCATGATTTTTAACATCCTTTTTAGTGGTTACAAGATTTGGATTTGTTTTTAAAACAGATCTTCTGCAATAATTCTGTATGTTAAGAATTGCGTACTCTCCTTTTTGTAAAATATCTATTTTCACTTCTTTTCTTTGCTCAGTAGAAAGTGCCTCTATAGCATTATCCACAAGATTTCCAATGAGGATTAACAAATCATCACATTCAACAAACCTCAAATTTGTATTGCAATTAACAATTAAATTTATTTTATTTTCCTTTGCTTTTGCGTAAACGATATTCAATATGGCATCGAGATATACATTTCCCGTTTTATACATATGAGCTGTAATTTTTATATTGTCATTAATATTATTACAAACTTTTTTTGCTTCAATATAATTCTGTTCATCAATTAGTGTTTCAATACATAAAAGTTGATTCTTAATGTTATGCTTGATTGCAGAAACCTCTCGTATATATCTTTCGGAATTTGCTATTTCTAACCTATATATTTCCTTTTCTTTATTTGCAACCAAGTTTTCTTTCTGCAACGCATAATTATTTGATATATTTTTAATCAAATAAAAATTCATAAAAGTAAAACAAATAATAATTATCGAAACAAGTCCTAGAATTATTCGGTTAGAGTTTGGCATTGAAGCGTTTGACGATACTAAAAATGTTAATGTAGCAACAATGATACCTGCAACCGGCATTATAAGCGACAAAAACACATTCCTTAACCTCATCATATGTAACTGTTCTTTGAACAAATGATATATCAAATATAAAATAACCACAAAAATCAGATTAGATAAAATTACATATATATACCTGTATGTTGTGCTCTCAGTCATAAGGTAATTGTAATCACAATTAATAAAAGCAGAAAAGAAGTAATTTAGCCCAAAAGAAATAACCGCATACAACACATTCAACGACAATGGAGTTATTATTTTTATAAACAATCTGTCTTCAAAAAACAGTACACAATATGGTATCATAATTGCAAAAAATACAATTGTTTCGATATAAGCAAATGAAATATACAAATAATTTATTAATGTAATGGACAAAAACATCAAAGTAACAGCAGAGCAATAGGAAATTCTATTTGTTATTTGTTTTTTGGAAGGAGTTAAAAACTTATAGCAAAAGGTTACGAACATCATTCCCTGAAACAAATTCACTAATAACTCAAAAATAACATTTATACTATCCATTTAAACAAACAGTCCTTTTCATAAAAGCTTCTTTTATAATATTAACCTTATTCCTGCTTATAGGAACGGTTTCATTGTTGTTTAACAAAATAGATTTATCATATATTTTGCAAATTCCATGGAGGTTTACAATGTACCCCTCATGGCATCGAATAAAACCGTATTTTGATAGTACTATCTCATAGTCTTTCAAAGAAGATTTAACAGAATACTTTTCAGAAGCAGTGTGAATGTATGAGTAATTCTTTAATTTTTCGATAAAAATGATATCCGAAATTTTCAATATGATATCCTGTCTATTTGTACGCAATTTAATTGTTTTGCTCTTATCTTCAACTATCTTTGATAGTTTTGCGATACAATTACGCAAAACAATTTCATTATTAACATCGGATTTTCTAATAAATGAATATGGAATACTGTTTAATGCCTCAAAGACAAGTTCATCATGACTGGTTACAAAAATAAAATAAGGAAACTCAGATTCAAATTTTAGCTCATTTATTTTTTTGGCAATGGTAATTCCATCAATTAGTGGCATCTCAATATCAAGAAAAATCAGGTGATATTTATTATAATTCTCCAATACACTATATCCGTTAGAAAATTTGTCAATTAAGTGTTTTACCCCTAACGAATTACAACAATTATCAATTATATTAATCAAAGTGTATATAAATATCGGTTCGTCATCTACAATCGCAATATTTATCATACTACTCACCTACCTTATATTATTTCCGTCAGTTAACATTGTCTTAATATATCCATTTGAGCTATATTGTGATTTAATGTCTATACATTTTCATTTTAGCAAAAATGTATAAAAATTTCAATATATAAATAGGTTCATCACGATTTTTTGTGGGATGGTGAACGGACAGAAGGAATAGAAAGATAGCGAATCAAGGTGAAGAAAAAGTCGTCGTCACGGTAACCGTAGCCGATTCGTTTAGCGACCTTGATCGTGTTGTTGAAGCCTTCGAGCTTGCCGGTGCTGATTGAGTAGATGGCATGGGCAGTTAAGCCGGGGAACCGTTTTCCTTTTTGAACTGCAAACCGTACCAATGCGGGAATCTCACTTTCTTTCGCCGCCTGAAACCATTTTGTCCATCCGATGACTGCTTGTTGGTAATCTGTCAGTTCATAAAGTCTGCACATTTCCTCTTTCATAGCATAACAAACAGCAAGGTCGTGGTGATCTTGCAGAATAGATTGTAATTGCTCGGTTTTATTGTCGGAGAGTTTATCTGAGTTAATGAGTAATGACCAACGCAGCTTCTTGAGTTGGCTGTATTCCTGCTTTTCCGTTTTAGCTTCTTGTTTAAGAGATTTCATAGTTTCCTTGTCGGTATCATCCGAGATATCGGCAAGGATTTCTTTTTCTTTGGCTTTATGCCTGCGAGCTTCATCCAGACGAACAACGCCGAGAACATCTCTGCCAAATTGCGACTGCATATGAAACCGATCATATACAATCCGTGCTTTGGGCAAATGCTTTGTTACAAGCTTGTTGTAAGATGCGTTCATGTCCATCGCTACCGCGATGACTGCTGACAAGGAGTCGGAAGGCACATCTTCAAAGAACTTTTCAAAATCCTTCATCGCTCTGCCTTTTCCGACCCATAAGATATCTCCCTGCTCCAGATCCATCACGCAGGTTGCTTAACTATGTCCTTTATGGATTGCAAATTCATCAACAGCAAGTATCCTCGGCTTGTAGCCTTCCTCTCTTAACATTTTTCCCTTTTCTAAATTGACTCGTCCATAATCTCTCGCTGTACTTTGCGAATCGTGTCCCAGTGAATACCGGTCAATTCCTGTATTGCTTTGATGGACATTTTTTGCTGCAAAAAAGCCCTTGATCCAGTTTGCTGCTCGGTATGTTATCCGTGTTCTGGGATATTTGAAAGGTATTTCTTCTGTAAATGTTTCGTGGCAACAGTTGCATTGATATATATGGATAAAGAAGTTCCATATGTGGGTAGTACCTCTCTGTATTGGAATATCTCTGAGTTTGACTTGTCCGTTTTCATAAATATATACACTGCCTCAACAATAAGGGCACCGAACTGTCTGCGTTGACCTTACGCTCTCCAAAAACAGTACGCTTTTATCTTTATTAGGGCTGATTCCTATATGTGTTCCTTTAAATCCTTGACTTTCAAATTCAACTTTGATATCATCTAAATAGAGCATAGGTTTCTCTCCTTCATTGTTTGTCTCTTCAACTACAATTTCGGAGCTTCCTATGCTCTTTTTCAATATTTATTTTTGATTATCCCATATTTTTCCGTGATGAGGGTATAACTTGTTACACAAATTCATCTATAATACTATAAATAGCAATGCAAAACCGAATATTAAAAGCTGAAATAATTAATGAAACTTTACTGCATTTATTTTATATAGCAAGCTACTTTTACCCCCATGTTCACGGTATCTCTGCTTGGTTTCGATTAGTCCAACTTTTTTTAAATCTTTAATAGCTCTTCTAACTGTGGCAGGCGACAGCTTTATGTCGTCTGCTATTGTATTTACGGAGGGCCAGCACTCGCCATTTTTGTTGGCTCGGTCGTGGAGATAGGTATAGACTGCTACGGCTCTGTGGGGTAAGTCCATTTGATAGAGATAAGTTAATCTACTCATTGTCCAGCACCTCCTGAGGTGGTCTTTCGGTTCTTATGACTACTTTTCTTTGCTTGTCTGCGTTCTGTTCAACGTTTGAATTTTCGGGTTCTTCTGTTGGCTCATATTTCTGTTCAGAATCGATAGTATTTCCACTGTCGGCTTGTTCCGCATTTGGAGAGGTCTTAAGATTTTCATTTTTCTTCTTTTTCTCACTGCTTGCCTCATCAAAATCCGAATCAGTTGCAGGCTGTTCAAGATAGTGAGGATAGTATTTCTGAATTATGTTATTGAACAACTCCGAACGGTTTGCATAGTGAACTTCACGGTTGCTGTTTTCCGCTACTTCATATTTTTCTTCAAATTCTATGCCCCATTTAAAGAAAAGCTTTAGCTTAACTTTCATCGGATAAAATCCTGTTTTCATCACTACAAACGTTCCTTTTGGAAGTGACTTCAATTCATCGGGAGTCATCAATGGTCTTTCTATCATCTGCAATGATTGGGACGGATCATTTTTGCTTCTGCTTACAGAGCCTGACATAACAGTTCTTGAACCGAGTGCTTTTGATAGGACTTCCGCACTTGTGCTGTTTGGAGCAAAGCCGCCGAAAATGGTCAGCTGTGTGTTATCTATGATAACATCAGCACCCTCTTTGCCGTAATTTTTCTCAAGTTGTGCGAAGGATTGAATTATTGGCACTATCTGTAACCGCCTTGAACGGGATGCAGAGAACATCATCTCTGCCGAATCAATCTTTGGCAAAGTTCCGAACTCATCGCAGAAGAACACACAGCGGTTTTTCAGTACACCGCCGTTTTCATCTGCAACCGACAGTATCTCACGGTAGAGTTGTTGGATAATCAGCGAAACCATAAAGAAAGTGTTGGGATTTTCCTCCGGCATTACAATGAATATCGCACACTTTTCATTACAGAATTTTTCAGCGTCAATCTCCGTATCAAAGCACAAAAGCTGTTCAAGCTCGGAGTCAAGAAATGCATTCAGCCTTGAAAGTGCCGTACTCATAACGCTTGACATAGCTTGTTCAGCGGTATTTAGAGCCGCCCCTGCAAACCATTTTGCCTTGTGGTCGTCGGGAAGATAGTCCATTAAAAGCTGAAACTGATTTTTGCCTTTCTTGTTAGTCGGAGCGAGTAATTCCTGAATGATTTTGAATACCGAAACAATATGCCGTTCTTCGTGTTCGCAGAATTCCGAAACAAGCAGAATAGTTGCTGTTAAAAGTCCCTCTGCCGCATCATAGAAGTAAGCATTTTGTCCGAATGAAGCCGAGTCCATACCTGAAAGAATAATCGTTTTTGAAATGATTTTTGCGTATTTTTCGGCTCTTGCCTTGTAAACAAGCTGTTCGGGTTCAGCTTTGTATGAGTCCATATATTTGTTTACGAAGTGCAAAAGATTGTTGCCGTGTGAGCGTGTGGGATTACGCAAATCTATGACAGAAATTTTGTAGCCGTAATACTTTTCCGCGATTGTTCCGTAATGCCGAACAACATCGCCCTTAGTGTCGGTTACCATGAATGACATACCCGTAGCACAGGCATATTCAATGCAGGGATATAACCAATAGGCGGTCTTGCCGACACCTGCCGCACCAATCATCAGAGCGTGAACATCGCCTGTGTCAACCATTGCGGTTGTTCCTTTCCTGCTGTTCTTACAGCCAACAACTATACCTTGCTCCTTTGGTCTGCTGTCGGGAATTGTACGCCATTCATTTGGTTTAAAATCAATTTGTTTGTACGTTCTCTTTATCTCTTTTTTAGTTGCCCAACGAGCCGTGCCGTGCTGACCTTGTCCGACTGTTTTATTCTTTATTCGGTTGAGTGAATAGTGATTGCCCACCATAGAAATAATTATGAACAAGGCAAACATTGAACCTGTCACAATAATCAGAGTTATAACACCTGACGGCATATTTCATCAATCCTTTCACCGTTTAAAATATCCTCGTTCCAGTCTTTATGCGTTGGAATAAGAATTTCGTTTTGGATATTCATTGAATTTAATTTTTCGGCTATGCGTTTATTTGCTGTCTGTCCTGCCTCGTCATTGTCAAAGCAGAGAAACACATTTTTGATGTTCGGATTGTCTTGCAGACATTGAAAAAGCACCCTGTCCGAAACGGAGCAGGATGCCGCATAGCTGTTTTCTTGCCAATTTTCTTTGTGCATTGAAATGTAGGAAAGCATATCAATGGGAGCTTCGAATAAAAATAGCTTTTCGCTTGTGCCGTTAAAGTGAAAGCTGTACTCGGGCTGACTGCCTGCAACATTTCCTTTATACGGATTACTCGTCACCGTTCCTCTCTTATGTGCGTGGCGAGGTTTACCGTTTGAATCATAGCCGACAAATACCGCATTGTGATAATCCGCTGATTCATAAATCATTTTTCTCCGCACAAACTCAAAAAGTACATCTTTATCAATTCCACGAGTCAACAGCAGATAAGAAAAAACTCTGCTCATTCTGTCATTTCTCGGTGGCAGTTCAAAGGGGTTATGCTCTTTTTCTATTGGTGGTGATGTTATGATTTGACCGCCACAGTTATCCAAAAGTATTTCCACCGCTTCGGCATAGTCCTTGTTGTAAAATCTGCGAACGAAGTCAACGGCATCACCGCCTTTCTGTTCGTACTGATGATACCAGAGGTGACCTCTGATAGTTACCTTTTGCGAGCCGTCAAGCCATTCGTATTCTGAACCTGATTTCCTGACTTTCTCGCCTTGACGGATTAAAAAATTAGCAAGGTCAGTTCGCCTTGCCTGCTCTCGCTGTTCTATTGTAAAATGAATGTATGTTAATATTGTTATCACTTCCTTGTATATATTTTTTTCTGCTGTAATATCTTATAGTGGGTAGTTCTTCTCTTATCACTGTGACAGGTGGCACCTGTCAGCATTTAGGCGCAGTTGTTCCTTGGCGGTGGGTTGCTTTTTGATAGACAAACACCTTTATATGTGGTATGATAATATCAAAATTACTGATTGATAAATCGGAAGTTGTAGCGGAGGAATAAATGAATATCAAAGTAAAATTCTTTGAAGACAAATTTGTGGAAGCAATTGGAGCTGGCATTTATGAGATATATGTTCAAATAAATAGCAAGGAAGAATTGCTTTATGTGGGAGAATCAGTATTTGTTTTAGTAAGATGTGCTACCCACTTGTATGAAATAATCAAAGGGAATGGATATCTTGGATTTACGAAAGAAATGATTGAAAACTATAACATTACGCTTGCTTTTAAACTGTTAATCTCAGAATATGATAAAAAAATGAGAAAAGCTAAAGAAAAAGAAGTTATTAAAGATAAGCACCCGAGGATGCAATCTGGGATTAGTGATAGAGTAAAATCAATTGAAAATATGATTAGTGAGATGACAAACTTTTTAAATAAATAATACAGACTCCAATTTATCAAACTTACATTTTCAAACCCTGATCCTGCTTTTTATCATTAATCTTCTTCTGTAACTTTTTATCCGTCCGTTGTTCTTTCTGCTTTTCTTCAAATCGAAGTTGATTTTGAATCATATTGCTGAGGAAACGCAGGAGATAGAGGGAAGAAACTACAACACTGTTGCGGTTGGTTTTAATTGAATAATGAGGATACAGAACACCTCTGTCTGAATCAAAGGTTGATTCGGAAGAGGTGTTTTCTTCATATTCAAAGAGATTTGAGACAGATTCTTCGTCTGTATTCTCGTTTTCCTCAATCTCATCTTCAGTGAGATTTAGTTTCAACGCTTCCTTGATTACCGCATTCTTGATTGACTTAAATTCCTTGTTGTTGACTAAAGGAATCATGTCAGGCATTTCATCTGTGTAGGTGCGGATTATGTTTTCCTTTTGCTCATACCACAGGTCATACAACTTTTTGATTCTACCATCATTTGCAAGCTCATCAACAATAGAATCCACAAGTGCTTTTACATCGGGTTTCAGATAGCCGTAAACCTTTTTGCCTTTCGTTTTTGAAAGCCTGTCGGCAAGCTCCAACAGCTTATTCTGAATTGACGCGCTGATATATATTTCAGAGTTGATTTTCGAAACCAAATTCTCTACAATGTCACGAGCCTCAGCACGGAGCTTATCCCTGTGTTCGGTTTGCTTTTCATAGATGCACAATAAATCTTGCTGAAAAATATCTTTTGCAAATGACGAGCGCAGATTTTCAACTCCCTTTTGCGTGAGATAGCCTTCGTTCTCCACAGTTGAATATGCAATCATATGCACATGAGGGTGGTGCGATTCATTATGAAATGCCGCATACCAACGAAGATTTTCCATTGGTATTTTCAGATTTTTAGCAAGTGCTTCTGTCTGTGTGCGGAGCATATCCCGCCAGCGAGCTCCGGTATTAAAGCCAAGCCGTTCCGCATCCTCTCTGCGAATAGAAATTATCGCAGTCCAGATATTACCCTTGTGCCTGTCGAGTTCTTCCGTTACTTTACTCAACTGAACCTGCACACCGTCGTCGGTAAACAATCCGTGTGACCCGAATCTCTCGGCACGAGGTCGGGTAGCGATGTAATCGGCATATGCTTTTCTTCCCGAGATTTCATAAGCGTAGTCTTCCATAACTCTTGAAATAAAATCAGAAGCAGAGCCTGCATTCTGCTTTTCAATGTAATCAGCGTACTCAAACATATCCTTGCTGTCGGGAAAATCTTTTAAGATTTTTTCGATTAGATTCTTCTGTTTTGCTGTTGCAGGAGCAAATTTTTTAGTGTCATCGATCTTCTCAACTCCCTCACGAGTTGCAATATATTTTGCATAACCGCCTGTGCTTACTTTACGATTCGGCTTTAGGTATTTAAACTTTGTCACTAACTTTGCCACAAATAATTATCCTTTCTGCCAATCGTATGCGTCATCAAATGAGAACGAACCGTTGAGCCGTTTGACTTCCTTGACGCACTCACCACGAAGTTTTGTAAGAGTCATCTTGTCAATATCCTGTGACGAGGCAATAATATTCATTGTCATAGCCAGCTCTACGGCTAATTTAAAAATCAGTCTGCTCATTCGGTTGTCGCTCTCAGCGACTATAGACTTCAATGTAGAGGTAACCACATTGGGAAGATACTGACTGTTGTCGTTGGAGGAAAGGTAACCCACATAAAAAATTATTGCCTTTTCAATAAACTCACTTCGACTCCCACAATTATCTTCCTTGTAAATGTTCTGAACCATATCAAGTGTTGATTCCTTTATCCAGAGTGCAAACTTTCGCTTTATTTCTTTTCTGTTATCCGTTTCATTCAAGTGCAAAACCTCCTGTTTTGTCACAACCCACAGTTGCAACTCCTTTATTTTTGGCATTTTATTCGGCTAATCGGGCAGTTAAACCCACAAGTACAACCCCAAGGCTGAAAATTAACCCCTATGGATTTTTGAGGCTGAAAAGTGCGAAAAACCGCATGGCAGTCGGCGTTGCCGTCTGCCGTAAACCGACACGAGGGAGCGACTGCAACCCCGTGTCTTTCTCCTGCTTGAATACCTACCCTTGAAAAACTGCCCAAATTGCCGTAACTTCGATTTTTCACACCTTGCCACAAACCGCCCGATTTCGGCTTTTATTCGATTTCGGATACTTTTCCGACTTCTCCTTTAAAAGCCGACACGAGGCGAATGTGGCGAGAATACCGCCGTTATTCTGCTTTTATTGATTTGCCGTTTATTACTTCAAAATTACACTCTGTATATGACAGTCCGTACTCCTTAACCTCACGATTCAGAATATCGAACATTGATTGTTCAATACTTCGATGGGATAACTTGATTTCATCACTTAATGTGTCATAGCAAATCCATTCTTCGCTCTCGGGTGTGTCCTTTACAAGAATATCAAATCCGAGGAGCATTTTATCGGGAGTAGGAAATACTACGGCGTTGATTTTTACACAGCCGACTGTGAGTGAAGCAAACAGAGTGTCGTGCTTGTCTTTTGAATTTTCGGAAAGTAATTTCTTAACCTCGTTCACAGACAAATACATTTTGAAAATATATTTATCGCCGAGATGCTTTTTCAATTTCTTTCTCTCGTTCATAAACTCATGCCACCTATTCCCATATCTTCATCTTCATCAGGTGAATCAAACAGATTGTTCTGTTCAAGGTTATCGTAGAATTTCTCTGCACTGTCATTTACGGCTTCGTTTAAAACATTCAAGTCAAAACCGCAGTCCTTGTACCCCTGTAATACAGTATCATAATAGCTTGCGCTGGGCAATCCGAAATTCTGCTTAAGATTCATAATGTAAACCATCGCTGTCGTTTCCGATCCATTACTCATCCGAACAGGCAAGTCCTGCTTGAAGTAGTGGGAGGGATAACCCTCGTAGCGGTCAAGCAGTTTTTCATCTCTCGGCTGAAGTTCCCACAGTGCAACGGCAACGGACTTACCGACGCAAGGTGCGATTGTTGCATAGGAGCAGTGAGGCATACCCTTGAATTGTAATTCGTAATTTTCGACTACACCCTTTCCGACAAGCTTTGCTGTCGGACAACGGTATTTCATCTGTTTAAGATTGAGATTACTGCCGTAGGCAATATATAATTTTTTACTCATAATAGATTTCTCTCCTTACATACTCATAACAAAACCCGAAGTTTCTTCCTGTTCATCATTTGGAACAGGATTGACTTCGGGTTCGTTGATATTTATATTTTCGTTTGTATTCTGAACTGTATCGTTCAATTGTGAGGCTCGTTTTTGAGCAAGTCTTTCCTTTTGTTTTTCAGCCTGCGAAGGATCCTTCCACGCAATGTTGCCATCAAGATTTTTCAGCAGATGATGACGAGCTGTTTTGAACTCGTCACCTATCAAGCCCAATCTCAAAAGCCAAGTTCTGAAAGTGTACTTTTCATTATTCGATACAGTTTTAGCGTGTCTTGCTGACTTCTGAATCAACGCCTGATGACTGATTGCAAGGCACAGCTGAATCGCTGACTTTACTTCTCCTGCGTGTAAAGTGGAATTGAATAGACGAAATTCAATCGTACCCTTGTAGAACACACTGTGAAGATTCAGTGCGTGGTAGCGAGTATCATCATAATGTCGGTAGCTGTAATCCTCGCCGTCATACCACATTGATTTTATCTGCTCCATTGACATCGGAGGACGGTTATTGATTTCATCAAGAAAGCGAGTGTCCATCTTCTGACAGTAATGCTCCCTTGATACATTCACTTTCAATGCCTTGTATAGCAAGTCCTCTTTCGCCGCCATAATGTTTACGATATTGCGAAGCGTTTTGGGTGTATGTCTTGAAGCATCTATGTGACAATGCAGACCGCAGCTTGAGTTGACTCTCGCTCCTGCGCCACGAAGCTTTCTGACTAACTCCTGTATCGTTTCTATATCGTCATAGTTGCAAATCGGAGTGACAAATTCAACCGAGTACAGAGAGCTTGCATTCTGTCCCGAACGGTTTTCACATCTAACGCTTGCGTCACGCATAATCTTCCACATCCTGCCATCATTATCACGAACAGAATAAGCATCATAACAACCGCCGACATGAGTGGAGTCTGTATGAAAATAACCGGCAACCACTTTCGCCGCCGTACTGCGAGTGATGCCGGTCATTTCTATTTCTATTCCGAAGTTTTGATTTTTCAAGTTACCACCTCGGTATTTTCTTCCTGTGGCTTTGGCTTTTTAGGCTTGGGTGTTTTTACCTGTGAATCTTTCATATCAATGAACTCCCTGACATTTGCAGGGACATATTTTGCGTACAGAGCGTCCACAGATTTTTCAAGTTCTACCTTGAAATCCAAATCACGCTGTGACATATACAACTTGATTGCAGACAACTTTTCATCATCGTACATAATGCTTACGCTTGTTTTCTTCATAAAAAATCACCTCGTCAGTTCTTGTTGCTTTGATTTACATATTTAATATTCGGTATTTTCAACCACTTTGTCCAGCCTCGTCCTGATAGTTTAGTTTTAACAACTCCGTAAGCGGTGCCTTGTGCTTCGATAACTTCTCCGTTTCCAATATACACACCTATGTGACCGTCCATCCAGACAGCAAGCCCGGGTGTTTCCGGCATACTTGAAATCGGACCACTTTCTGTAACATTGTTCCAAATAGAATTTGCACCGCAATCCGTAAACCCGTTTGAGCCTGCGACAATTTCTCCGCTGTCAGCGTTGTACCAAGCGTAGGATTTTATCAAACCTATGCAATCACAAACTCTCTTGCCGAGCCACTTCTCTCCGACCTGTCGCATTTCACCGCCTGCCTCGTTATTTCCGGGAAACAACGACGCCTGTTGGTCGAGATATTGTTTTGTGCAGACCTGACCGTAACCGCCATACACATAACCCCAGCCGTTTTTGTATGCGTTCTCGCACCACTTGACAAGGTCGAGATTGTTCTTCGTGGTCTTGTCAGTAAAGCCTGCGGTACTGATTTCCGCACCCTTGATTGACTGCATCATCTTTTGGAACTCGTCATACTTTATCTCCGTTCCGAATTTCTGATTGACAGCTTTTATCAAATCCTCATCAGACTGATTCTTCTTGAAACAGGAAACGAAGCTTTTTACAAAGTCCTTGTCCTCTAATTTATCGGACAAGGAAAACAGATAGATAACCTCCGCTTGTGTATTGTAGTCGGACAGCTTTTTGCTTTTGAGTTGATTTTCAACCTCTGTCATCGTGTTGTTGATAAGCTTTAGATTTTTCATCTGCTCTGCAGAAATATTTTCTTGTATGGACTGATTCAGCTTGTCTGTGTCAATATCCATACTGCCGTTAAAAATTGACACAACAGCAATAATCGGCATAACCACAATTATGATTATGCCAATAACGATACCGCCTATTGTTTTTATGACCTTTTTATCCGTGAGCAGAGAAACTGCTATTTTCTTTAGTGCCGCACCTATGGTAGCACTCACAAAATCACCTCCTGAACGCAAAAAATCCGATTGACTTTCATTTAAGAAAACCAATCGGATTTTATTCTTTGATTATGTGGCAAAACGGAAAGACAAACCGATTTTTAACATTCTCCATTCCATTCTGCCATAAATTCACTTAAATAAGATTTCATATAACGATCTCTATGTTCAGCGATTGTTTTTGCAGTTTGAGTGTTCATCATATCTTTCAATAAAAAAAGTTTTTCATAAAAATGGTTAACTGTTGTTGATATATGCTTAGAATACTCTTCTTTATTCATATCTTTTTTTGGTTCTATATCTGGAAAATAAATTTCTCTATTATGACTACCACCATAAGCAAATGCTCGTGCAATGCCGATTGCACCAATAGCATCTAATCGATCAGCATCCTGAACACATTTTCCTTCTATCGAAGAAGGAACAATTGTATCTTTACCTGCAAACGATACTTCATCAATAATTGTACAAATTCTATTTATTATAATCTCATCAACTTTATGGGATTCTAAAAATTTAATAGTTTTATCTTTATGTTCATAAGTTAAAGGAGATAGTTTTTTATCGTCAACATCATGTAGTAAAGAAGCTAATTGCACAATTAATATATCTGCCTTTTCTTTGCAGGCAATATTAGTTGCCGTTTTATAAACTCTCAAAGTATGAAAGACATCATGTCCGCTATAATCATTTTCAAATATCTTTTTAACATAATCAATAGCATCATCAATAATTGACATAATAATCACCGTTATTTTAAATTTATTAATATGTTGTTTTACAATTATCATATCACCATTAACGAGCTTTGTCTATAAACAATTTTATCTTCCGCCTGCGGATCCAAAAATCTCAGATTTGTATTCGGGAGCCTGAACAAGGAGCAAATACCTTTCGTTTCCGCACCTATACAGACAAGTGCCACGCTCACCAAATTTGATTAAGGCATACTCGTTTGGTTCTACCATTAGCGCATCTTCAAAGTCTTTCGGATTGATGTTGCCGGGGAAAAATAAGAAGTGATGAGTAGGAATTGAGAACAGGGGTTTTGTGTACTCCTTAACGCTCGGAATCAGAAAATCGTCTATGTTCTGACTGGCTAAAATCACGGCTGAGTCCTTTTTGCGGACACGCTTCATTGCGTTGCGTATATACTCAATTGCTGTGAGATTTGAAAGGAACAAATATAGCTCGTCTATTGATGCAACGGTGTTTCCCTCACCTAATAACTTGTTGGACATATAGGAAAGAATGTTGAACAGCATTGCATCTTTGAGTCTTTTATTAGTATCAAGCAATCCCTTAACCCCGAAACAGAGGAAACTGTCATCGGTAATGTTGGTGTGACCGTTGAAATACTTTGATTCTGAACCTACACACATACTATGAATACCCAGACAAACCTCCTGCAAGATTTCTTCTGTATAAAGATACTTTCGCTTGTGGTCGTAGGTCATATATTCTTCCTCACACAAGTCGTAAAAATCACTCATCACAGGAAAGTCCGTAGGCTTTTTTGTGCTGTAATCGGTTGTGTCGGTTATGCCGAATCGTGCGTACAGCTTCATAATCAGAATTTCTATTGTATCAAGCTGTGCGTCCGTGAAATCCTTGTAGGTTCTGAAAAAGTCTTTCAAGAACGCAATGTGCTGTGATAATCGGGTAACACGCTTGAACGGTTCGGGTGTTTTGGAGTCAACTTCTTCATTTGCATCACCCCAATCCTTTGGTTCTAACGGATTGATTTTGTATTTGCCCGACATAAAATCAATGTAACAACCGCCGAGGGCATTTGTCAAATCCTCATACTCCGCTTCGGGATCAAGGCATACGATTTTCTTTCCGTTTTCTCGGATGTTTGTCAAAATCAATTTGAGCAGATAACTTTTGCCCTGACCGCTGTTTCCGAGAATAAGGATGTTGCTCGTTGTCTTATCCTCTGTTCGTCTGTCGAAATCAACGAGAATATTAGTGCCGTACTTATCTCTGCCGATATACAAGCCGTTAGGGTCTGTCTTACCACTGAAATTAAACGGGAACAGATTTGCAACTGATGAGGCAGGCAATACACGCTCATATAGACTGCCGAACTGATTACTGCCAATAGGATTTACAGACAGGAAGCCTTCTTTCTGTCGTAAAGTCAGACGGTCAACTTCAATTTTTGACCGTGTCAGCTCCATTGCAATATCGGTTTGCAACTCCTTCAATTTCTGCTTACTCTTGGCTTTAAGCTCAACGAACACCGAGCAATGGAGCAACGCCTCTTTGTTCTTCCTCAGATTTGCCATAAGAGTGACAACATCCTGTAAGTTACCCTGTGCTTCAATCGTTTCGTTTACATCATTACCGCTTGATTTAAGCTTGTTTTTGCGTGTGGCATTCTGTATGATTTTACGCTGTTCCATACTCTCAACAAGTCTGTGATATATGCGGAGAGTTACTCCGTTTCTGTCTGCAAGCTGTGAGAGAATCGCCTGTTCTTCAGTTGACGGCGGATATTCTCTGACTGCCCACACACTGCGGTATGAGTCGCCGACAATGTAATAATCGGTGAAGAACTTTATCGTTGACGGCAGAATCATATCAAAGAAATCTTTGGTGTATATTTCTTCTGCCTGTTCGGGTGTGAGCACCTTTGGTTTTCTATTGAGCAATTTCATTTTCTAACCCCCTTAATTTCGTACTGCCAACACAAGTATGCGGTCATTTTGATTATCACCGTAACAGGTTGAAAGCGTTAATATCTGCTGACCGTAAACAGGTGTAATTCCTGTGTCGTATATGGATTTCTCTTTTGCATATTCAATTCTTGAGTTATAGCTTTTTTCCGTTCCAACTGTTGTGAATCTGTACCAATCATCATCGGATTTTACTTTCATAACAGAAAAGACGGAGTAAGCAAATGCCCCGTCTTTCGTTTCGAGCACAACTGTCGGATGTTCCGTAAAATAAGAATAATCGGTATAGTTGCAGAGGTCTGCAAACATTGTGCCGTTGTTCATATGATGTCCGTAGATTATGAGATTGGTATTGTCGGATGAACACCTTGCATCAAGGAATGGTGTACCGCTATAACTGTACTCGCCGTAAAAGTTTTTGTTCAGATACTTCTGCGGATTACTGGGTGTATGCATAACTGGATAGTTTATGTTTGTTCCTGATATGCTTATCCAGCCGAAGCATTCGGAATTCATTGAAATAAGCTCTGATATTGAATGAGGTTCGTAATAGGTCGTGTAATACACTGTTTGTTCAGCCTGAACTTCATTATCAAAATCGCTGACTTTTAATATATTTGGCTTTTTAATTCTTTCTGTTACAGTATCTGTATTCGTTGTTTCCTCTGTAACGATTTCTGCAAGCTGTCTGAATGCTTCCTTTTCCTTGTTTTCGGTGTACATCCGTGAAAATATTGAAATCAAACAGGCAATTATAATTACAGAAAATATGCCTATCACAATTCCCGTTTGGATTTTTCCTTTATGCTTCTTCATTTTCCACCTCCGAAATATACTGTTCGCCGTCATAGTCGGGCATCAAATCGCCGTTCATACTCGCCTCAAAGTAGATTGCAAGAAACCGCTTGATGTCTGCTTTCTTCATTCTTGTAACCTCAAAGCCCTGATCGGATATGATTTTTTCAACTCTGTTTGCTTTCTGCAAAACATTTTCTGATTTTGAAGATTTACACCTTGCTATGAACAGAAACTGCCTTGCGGTTGAGGTTTCAGTCTGAATACTGTCGAGAAAGTCAAGATCTTTAGCAAGAATTTTTCTGACCTTATCATTCTGTTCAGCTTCAATTCTGCCTTTGATATAACTTTTATTTGTATCGAAACACTCGCAGAAATCGGTACAGGTAATTTCAATATCCGGCACAGCAGAAAGTACCATCATCAGGTGCCGCACCTTGATTTCAATATTCGTATGCGACAGAACAGAAATATTTGTCGGCTGAACCATATAGAAGATAAGATCTTCCTTGCCGACCTTCAAGCCGTTTTTCGTAAAGGTTTTTATACCGAGCAAGTCCTGAATCGATTTGCCTTTTTGTTTTGTTTTCTTCTGCTTGTTTTTCATTTATTTGCCCCTTTCTGCCCAGAAATATATCTGTTGAGTTGAAATAAAATACTTCACAGCATAGCGGATAAAATCAAGAATTGTTGTATCTTCAAGCCTTATTGACAAAAACCCGAAGCAAAGTGTCACTGCAAGCGGTACTATTATCCTCGTCTGTGCAAGTATCAGTATTGATAACAAAAGCGCTATGCTCATAATTGCAAAATCACGCAAGCTCCACAGCCACAGATTGGCGGTAGCTTTGAGATTTTGCGGATATAAATAAGTGGTCATAATCTTTAAATTCCTTTCGTCTTAAATCGGAGCAAAGTTCTAACAAGCTTGTTTGATTAGAACTTTGCGATAGATTGCAACTTGTGCCAAGGAGCATTGCGCCTCTGCTTTTTAGCGGAAATTTTACGCTAAAAAGCAGTAAGGTTCTACGCAACATAAGTGGAGTAGAACATTGGCACTAAGTTATTTAGCCGCTTTCGCAACACTTCTCGTCAGGTTCACGGCAGTAGTGGTTGCGTGAACAATGCTTGTCATATTCACCTTTACGCTTGAATCAAGACCGAACTGCTGTGCAATTCTCGGAACTTCGTTTGATGCAAGCATTATTCCAAGTCCTAAAAGCATATTGCCGGGGAATGTCAGCAAACCGAGGAACAGAAGAGTTGTCTGCATAAATGCCGTCAGACAAAGTGCCGCTATCTGTTTCATCCACTGATTGAAGCCGTCCTGATATCCTCTCGGAACGCTGAACATATACAGCGAACCTACCGCCATCTGAATGAGCAGAATTCCTCCACGCTTGATGTTCGCAAAAAAGATTTTTATTACGCAGTAGGCAAAGGCTATCATGCATAACAGATTCAGCAAGCCGAATGTTGTCTGTGTTGCTACTGCAAAACTGCCCTCTAAAACACTTGTGCTTTGTCCGGCTAAATCAATGCTTTGTTGCCCTGCCATTATAGATGACAAATCCTTTGAGAATGTGTTTTGCAGGCTGATGCAAAATTTATACAGTTCCACAGGCACAACGCCGAACAGCGAACAGGCAAAGAAACCTTTTAAGACATTAATTGCAGTTGTCTTTATGTTCGCTCTGCCGTTCTGATATTCTATTGCAACATCAAACACGGCGACGACCGTGCCTGCGACGAACAATGCCCAGCCAAAAAGAGTAAACAGATTTATTGTCGCCTGCACCCATTCAAGGTCAAACACATCTGCGCCCATATTTCCCATCATAGTGAAAAAGTCTGCGACAGCGTTGTAAATCGTTTCATAGAACCACTGTAACATCGTGTTCCATATAGCGTTTGAGATTTGCTCACCGAGGTAATCGAACACACCGCCTATGGCACTTCCGATACCACCGATAAAATCTCCTAACCAGTCAAAAATATAAATCACCTCCACAAAAGGCTGTTATGACTTAACACAACAGCCTTATTTTTATTGTTATCAGAGTATCGTCCAGATGTACAGTGGTGCTGTCAGCGAGAACACAAGACAACCGAAAAGTATTGCCGGCGCCGTGAACTCAAACTGCCCGTGCTTGCGATAGTCCATATACGCGGTTGCAAGTTTGACAAAGAAAAGTATAGCAAGAATCATATCTACAGCAGGAAAAACAACATTATTTACAACATTTTTAATCTGTGTTTGCGCCGAGGTCCATGTACTTTCGATTGCTGATGATACATCTCCTGCGGCAAATACCGTTACCGCCGATATTCCGAGCATCAACAGTATTACTGATATTCCTGCCAACCACTTCAATAACTTAATTTTTCTTGACTTTATCATTTTTTACCTCCGATTTTCTTAGATCATTCTCCGATATATATCTGACTTCGATGTTCAGTTTTTCTGCAAAGCGAATTTCTGTTTTCATACCCTCGGTTAATTCATCACCGAAATCCCAGACCGCATCACACACCCAAAGCATAGAAAGTCCCGCAAGCATACCAAGGTTTCTTTCTTCTTTGTTGCTGTCATCTAAAATCAGCGCATAAAAATGCGGTATGAACGGAGCCATACCGCACTCTAACGCATATCGGGCATATCGTTTTGCATTTTCAATATTTGCAGATACATTACCACCCAAAGGCGAACAGATATACACCCTGCGCATTATTCATCGTCCTCATCTTTCTTCTTAAATTTGATGATGAGAAATGCAATTAAACAGCCGACAGCAACAGAAGCCAATCCGATATAAAAGCTAAGATTTGAATTGTCACCTGTCTGCGGTTTTTCAGGTTCAGGCTGCGGATGAATAGTTACAGTCTGATTCTCATCTTCAATGTCAGCGTGTACTGCAATTTCTGTTCCCTCACGGTAGAGAGTTTCAAAAGCAACGATTTCTGTTTCTTTGGTAATTACAGAACCATCAAAGGTAAAGGATACTGTTACTTCGCCGTCTGCTGTTTCGGGTGTGAATGTTACTTCGGAACAAACTTCTTTGCCGTCAACAAGGAATTGCTTACCCGTGGATTTATCCATAAGGACGCCTTTGATTGTGTATTCTTTTCCTGCTGTGAGATGTTTGTAGGAAACAACATCGTCAATGGTAATATCACCGTTAACTGTGAATTCCTTTTTACCGTCAATAGTTGCAGTTGTTCCGAGTTCAGGTATTTTATCGTTTTCAATTGTGATTTCGATAATTTCCTTGTTTTCAGAAATTGTTACGGTATAGTTTTCTTCATTAGGGAGATAACCCTCGGCAGGCTTTAACTCACGGACAATGTATTCGCCATAAGGAACATCGGTAAATTCAAAAATACCGCCCTCGTTTGATTCAGCGGTGAGAATTGCAGTTTTTTCTGACAATTCTTTTTCCTCTGCTTTAAACATTCCAAATAATGCGCCTGCGATATTTTCGCCTGTTTCACGATCAATCTTCAAGCCTTTGATTGTGCCATAGATGATTTCATTTTCAATCGGTTCACCGTCATTTACAGAAATATGAACAGTTGCTGTATCCTGTCCTGCGTATTCAAACACAACAGGGTATTTTTTCTCAGATAGGATATAGTGATTGTCCGTGCTGATTTCCTTAACATAGTAACTGCCGATTGGAAGGTCGGTGGTGAAGGTTGCCTTGTCTTTTTCATCACAGGTGATAATTTCAAGAAGTCCGTCCTTTGGAATGACAGATCCGTTTGCGGCTTTCAAATCTTCATCAGCGTAAAGTCCGAATGAAACATTGAGGATTTCGTCATTACTGCCAATGTTGAATTTCTCGTTCTGTTCAAGCACTTTGGTAAGGTCGATTTCAACCTTTTGTCTGTCGTTTGTAAATGATGTTGAGGTGTTGGTTACCTTTTCGTTCTGTCCTGAGTAGGTAAGTTCAACCGTATGAGGTTCGGGATTGATAACTGTTCCATAAGGAGCAACGGTTTCAACAACACGGTATTTGCCGAGGTAAAGCTGTTTGCTTGTTGCTGTGCCTTTCGAATTTGTTTTCAAAGTTGCGACAAGCTCATCTTTCTTTACTCTTACTGTTCCGTCAGGCGTTGTGATATTCTCATCAGCATATATTTCAAACACAGCCCCTGACAAACCGCTTACAGAATATTCAGGCTGATAGATGGTCGGAAGTGCAACATCATTTCCGTTTTCATCAGTATATCCGCCGCCGACTGCAGTTACATTCGAGAAAATCTCGCCTGTTTTTTCTACGGTAATTGTGCCTTTCTGCGGAGTATTTTTCTTCTCGGTTTTTACAATTGTAACGCCGTTTTCTTCACTTGTGTTTTCTGCTGTAATATCAAAAGATACAGGTGTGCTGTCGAGGGTATATCCGTAAGGAGCCTGCACCTCAACTACTGAATAACCTTTGCCGTATGGCAGAGTTTCGGGTGTGATGAGATAACCCTCGCTGTTAGTGTAGAATGTTTCAATCTCTGTAACATTCGGATAGGTGTACTTCATTGTTACCTTGTTTCCATCGGGATCATAAATCTGAAAGCCTGCGCCTGCATACGGAATCTGTTTGCCTGTTTCGCTGTCAACCTTTACTATCTTTACATAGCTTTCAAGGCTTGCGTTATTGATGAGGTATTTGTAAGTCTTATTATTTTCAGAAATAAACACATCAAAATCAGCAATGAACTCTGTACCGTTCCAGCCTTTGGTCTGATGAACAGTGTATGTGCCGTAAGGCAAATCCTTTGTTTCCGCAAAGCCGTACTCATCACAAGTTAACATATCATGCTCACTGTCTTTTGCTTTTGCATAGTTTCCCGATGATTTCAGATACACCTGAAATTCAGCACCTTTTTCGGGAGTTTCAATTTTTGTACTGCCGTCATCGGTGTGCTTTATGATTGCAATTTTTCCTTTCAGTATATCTTCGGTTACTCCAATTGAAACGCTGTTGTTTTCAAGTGTATATTTTTTCGCCTCTGCACCGATATGATATTCGGTTTCGTCAAGCAGATAACCCTCGCTCGGCTCAATTTCTTTCAAAGTCCAGTTATCTCCGCATACATAGTATGAAGTTGTAAAACTGCCGTTTTTGTCTGTTGTATATTTATCTACCAGATTACCATCGTTGTAGATGCCGTAAACTGCGCCTGCAAGGGAAGCATCGCCCTGTGAAGTCTTTGTTTCAGCGTCTGTTTTTGTAACAGTCAGATTCCACTTTTTAAGGACATTACTGAAAGATACAGTTGCCGTTTTTCCACTTTCAACATTTACGGTCTTTGATTTTTGTTCGGCATACTCTGTCGGAGTATGCTCGGTAACCGTGTATTTTCCGGGGACAAGGTCAGTTAATTCAAATTCGCCTTTTGAGTTTGTTTTTACTGTTTTGCTGTAATCGTCGCCTTTGACGGTAAACTCAATATTTGCAACATTTCCGTCCTCAGAAGTTTTAACAAGCTTCAGGTTGCCTGAGCTTGTCTTGACCTTGAAACATGCTCTTATCGGGTCTGCGTCGTTTTCAACACCTGTTATGACATCCTGCAAGCTTGCGTCACCATATGGCACAAGAACAGTTTTGCCGACATCAGGCATTGACTTTGCAGAGTTGAATGTTACTGCATCGTTGACGGGATTTGAGGAGGTGAGCGTCAGCTTGTTGCCTGATACAGATGCACTCACACCGCCTGTTGTCTTGAAGCTGAAATCTGAAAGAATACCGTTGCTGTCGGTGAGTGTTAAAGTGTACTTTCCGTCTGAATATTTCATCTCATAGGTTTCAGCCTTTGAAGCGATTGCACTTGCAAAACTCGGAACGGTTGAATAATTTGCAAGACTTTTTGAGATTGCATTGTAAACCGACTTAACTCCGGGATTTGCACCGCCTGCACATATGCCGTCAATGAACTTTGTATTTGTGCATTTATAGCCTTCGCTTGTAGAACGGCATCCTGAAACAAACTCCCATACAATCAGCTGTGTTGCCACCCACTTCTGATCCTCAGTTCCGCTTAAACTTTTTCCGGAACCGGGTTTGCCGTAGAGCAGAGCAAGGTTGATTGCTTTCTGCTTTGCAGAGCCTAAATTCTTCCACACAGTTGAACCGTCCTCGGTCAGCGTATTGCCCGAATAGAGAGTGTGACCGGGTTCAATGCAGTAGGCTTCCTTGCCGTCTGCAAAAATCTTGCACAGTTCCTCACCGGGAGTACCGACTGTGTAGCCGTCGCTGACTGTGGTCTGCTGAAATTTGATTATGTTTCCTGTACTGTCATAACAGTAATCAAAGGTGATTGTAACCTTATCACCGCTTGCCGCGCTTACAGGGAGTGAGAACATTGTTCCGAATATTACGGCAACCACGAGTAAAAGTGCTGTTATTCTTGTGAATTTCTTATTTCTGATTAACTTAGTCATTTTAAAAATCCTTTCATAAAAAATATGGGGCAAGATTTTTCACTTGTCCCGATTGATGTATTATTCTGTTTTAAATACAATCATAATTTCATCGCCTGCCCTTCATTGAAATCTTCATCTATATCATCGGACTGCTCACTGCCGTCTGTGATATTTACATACTCGCCGATAATGTTCAGCGCTTCGCAGTAACTTTCCGAACTCGTAACACGACTGCACATTTCCTTTGCCTCGTCAGCCATACCGTTTTGTTTGAGAGTGTGACTTGCAATTCCTAACAGATTGAATATATTGCCATCCTGACCTATCAATGCACAGTCGGGTTTGACCTTTTCTGCTTTGCTCTGTTCATCGATAATAAAACCACCGAGCTTGTTATCTACATAATCGGAAAGCCAAGTTCCGGCAAAGGCTGTGTAGGACTGTAATCTCCACATTGCAAGCTTGCCGATGTCAAGGTGGACATCGGCAAATGGATAAAGAATACAGGTAACGCCGTCATTTTGAAACACAGAAACATTCTCAAACTTTGTATTGTCAAGAAGTATTCCTTTGTCCGTAAGCATTTTATTGATACCGTCCATCCATTCTTTAATTTCACCTCCACAGCCCTGCAAGATAAGACCTTCCTTGCCGTTCATACGGCGGAGGTCAGAGAGTGTGATATTATTGATTTTCATTGTCATCTTCCTTTCATAAAAATAAGCACCCACAATGAAGTGAGTGCCTTGCTTAATCGTCTGCTCAACAGTAGACTACATATATTTTGTTGTTTTCTGCGATTACATTGAATGATAAGTCGCTCGGAGCTATGCCACTGCTTTGGAAGTAGTAGGCTACATACTCAACATCACCATAGCAATCTGCAGTCAGGCTTTGCGTATCATCATAATATGATGCGTTTGTGGGCGAGAACCAGCTTGCGTTGCCTGTGTTCAGTGAGGAATCGTATTTCATTCCAATCTGCTGACCGTAGGATATGCAGGCACTTACCGCATACTGAACATCAACCGTTTTTGCTTTGGAAGGCGGTTGCGAAGTATTGTCCGTTGGTTTCTGCGTTGGCTTTTCCGTAGGCTTCTGCACAGGCTTTTGAGTAGAATTTTCAGTTTCTTTTTTAGCAGTCGATTCTGATTTTTGCTTATTACTGTTCGCTGTATTCTTGCTGATATTCTGAACCTCGGATTGTGTTTCCTGAATCGAATCCGTTGCCGAAACAACCGCCGAATTTTGCCCACTGTCGGCTTTTTCTATGGTTTTGGTATTCTGTACCGAAGGCTCTGTTTCTTTTGAAACGGTGGTTTTTTCGGTGTTGGTTGTTGTTTCAGTTGTTGCCATTTCAGAACTTCCTCCAGATGCAGAAACACCCACGGAAGTTGAAGCCGTGGGTGATAAAGAACTGTTATCCATTTTTTCTTCTGCCGTACAAGCTGTGAATGTTCCTGCTGCTAAAATCAATGTCAACATTATTGCGATTTTCTTTTTCATATTCTCATCGCTCCTTTCAAGCAACAAGTATATCCAAAGAATTTCAAATGTCCAGAGATTTTTTTATTTGCTGTTACATACTCTGCGTAAAGCTTTCCGATTCATCTTCCGACATATTCTCGGATTCATCTTCGCTCTGCTGTTCATCAAGTGCCTGATGATATGCGTCCATAACCTTGCTGTTTAGCATATCTCTTGACTCCTTTGAAATCGGGTGAACAATCTCGCTGAACTTCGTTTCGCCGTTTTCGTCAACATAGTTACTTGCAGGCATTGCAACAAACAGTCCTTTTCTTGAGTTCATCACTCTGATTCCGTGAATTGCCACAGCACCGCCGACAGTAACGCTTGCAAACGCCTTTGTGTTGCAATCATCTACATCAACGAGCTTATCAATTCTCGCCTTGATATATGGCAGTTTTCTTTTCTGATTGTTGTTTTTGTTTCCTTTAAAAGTTGTATTCTGTGTCATTATAAATTTACCTCCGATTTAGTGTTTCTGCTTTTCTGCCCACAGCAGAGAAAGATGTAAAAGTGCATCTCTCTGTTCTTCCTCGGACAGGCTGTCGAGGAAATCTTCAAGGGTGAAATTTTCCTCGAATTCTTCTGCAAATTCATTACAGTTGTCGCAGATTTTTTCTTTTCTGACAACTACCGAGCCATCATCCTGCTGTGTGAATGATAAAACATCGTTGTATTTGAATCCGATTCGCTGACGGATTTCAAAAGGAATTGTAATTCTTCCTCTTTTTCCGAGAACTCTGAACGACCTGATCATTACTCGTCCTCGCTTTCTGCGAGTTCTGCTCTGCACTCATCGCAGATGCAGTCGCAACAACATTCTTCACTATCATCATCGCACCTCTCAATCAGAATTGCTCCGTCCACAGCTGAAATCTGCACAGCACAGTCGGATGTGATTCCTGATACAATAAGGGCATCAAGCGGTATGCTTACATAAACTCTATTTTCCATTGTTAATAATACACTCCTTCAAAATTTGTTCTAAATCAATTTGTTGTTCGGTGGTTAAATCAAGCAGGCTCAACTGTAACGGCTTGTTTCTCTGCCTTTCATACATATCGTAGTTGCTGATTAGCAGTTCGGGGAATTGTTCGCCTGCATTGATTCGCTGTTTCATATTGTGAAGCCTTGTGAAATCAAAAAATGAATATCCATCATATAAATTACGTATTTCCTTACAATCATTGTATGATACAAGCCATTTGCCTTTTGCATTTGCAAGTGCGTTTTTTAGCCTAAGATGGTCATTCCAAGTGAATCCGCACTGATACACATACTCGCTTGAGAAGTATGGCGGATCACAGTAGAAAAATGAGTTTTCTCTGTCATAATGCTTTATCAGGACTTCAAAATCCTGATTTTCAATCACAACATTTTCAAGTCTTTTGCCGACTTGCTTTATCAGTTTGAAAAGACTAACAACCGAAAACGGCTGACAGGCAAAGGATTTGCCACCGCTTGAGTAACTGTATCGCAAGAGTTTCAGAAACATTACTGCTCTGCGCAAGTCGTAGTCCTTTTTCATCTTAACATATAGCTTTATGACTTCTTCTGCTTTTAATTCAGGCAGGATAATCTTCGTCAGTTCCAATTCCTCATCAAGGTACTTATCGTCAAACTTTTCTTGCCTAAAGAAATCCCTGATTGCATTAAAATCGTCCCTTGAATTAAGCGGATAAAATCCGAGTTCTTTTATGAATGCCATAGGTCTGTCACGCATACAGCGAAAGAGGTTTACAAGATTATGGTTATAGTCGTTGTAAACCTCGAATTTATCAGGCTTTTTCTTGCCTAAAAGTACCGCTCCCGAACCTCCGAAGGGTTCAATATATCTTTCGTAATTCAGAGGAAACAGGGCATACAAAATATGAAGGATGGAAGTTTTATTCCCCATCCAACTTACAGGGGTTTTGATATTCTCACTTCCTTACGGCGAGCCGCCGTTGGCAATTCCCCACCGCATAACATTACGATAGAGGAAACATTGTCAGCAGTGGGAAGTTATAACTCTCATCTCGCCAAAATTTTTTAATACCAATCGCCCCTGAAACGACAAAAAGCCGTTGATTAAATTTAAAATCTAACCAACGGCTGTATATATGAAAACCAATATCAGTCATTTGGAACGATTGATATTAGTTGTTATTTAATTTTTATCGTTTACCTTTTTGATAATCTTCCCGATTTCAGAGATTACCTTCACTGTCACAGCATTTCCTGCCATCTTGTAGAGCCTGCTGTCGGATAGTCCTGTCGCTTTTGCCTTGTCAAACTGATCATCTGTGAAGCCTTGTAATTTTCAGCACTCCCTCGGAGTAAGTTTTCTTATTCTGCCGATATGAACTTCTCCGTTTGGCTCAACAAAAGCAACTGCGAATTTTTCATCATCTGCAATATTCGTGCTTTCTACGAAAACACCCGAATGTTCAGCCTTTCGGTTACTGATTCCCGAGTCGTGCCTTGCGGTTATGCATCTTGCAATTTCTGTCAGTTTCGGGTCAGGGTTAAGGTCGATAAAATAGTACGCCTGCGTTGCTGAGGTTGTTAGAGTATGTGCTACCTGATTGCCGACTCGACCACGTCTTGAGTTCTGTCCAGAAAAAGCAATATCAATGCTGTCGCCGGGATATGCAACCTGATAACCGTCTTTGGTCTTAGCTTTTATCAGCAATCCGAAATTTTTGATGTTAAGTACCTGCCAGCACACATTATACCCCAAACCATCCAATGTACGGAGGATTGTTTCAAATGTCCTGCCTTTGTCGTGGTTAAGCAGGCCGGGAACATTTTCGAGGAAGAGATACTTAGGTTTTTTAACGGCAGCAATTCGAGCAATCTCAAAAAACAGCGTTCCTCTTGTATCGTCAAATCCTTTTCTTGCTCCGGCGATTGAGAAAGACTGACAGGGAAATCCTCCAACAAGAAGGTCGAAATCGGGTAACTGTTCGGGTACAATTTTTCTTGCGTCATCAAAGTAAAGCTCACCTCCTGTATCGTACATTGCTTCATATGCCTGCTTTGCATACTTATCGATTTCGCAGTATCCGACGCACTCAAAACCGCCTATGGCTTCAAGTCCTGAACGGAAACCGCCGATGCCTGCAAACATATCAAAAAATTTGATTGCCATAAATCTTCATTCCAAACGAAGATTTATTGATTAAACCTCACCTCACATTTCCATTGTCATTCCGCTATCCTCATCAGGAGTTTCATCTTCAACTTCTGACATAGATTGGTTTTCTGCTTCAATTTCGTCCTGTGTGAGTTTTCTGAATGAATCCTCTCCGGGAACGACTCCAAGTGAACGACCGTTGTCCCACTCAGGGAATATCGTTCCCATCGAATCAACGAATTTTACTGTTCCTCTTGTTCCTGCCAGAACAGGTGCGTAAGGGTCTTTCATACTGATAAGCTCAATTCTTGTACCCGGCGGATACAATTTCTTTGTGCTTTCAGCTATTCTGCGCTGTCTTTCATATTCGTTCAAGTTATACATCCCCTATTTTTTTAGTTTTGATTCAAGCAATATCCATTAGTAGGACTTCTGATTTTTATTGTCATAAAATCAACCTCCTTCTTTTTTTCTGTTTGTATTGACATTTTTGTTGTCAGAGAAATGTGAGATTTCATTTTCATCACAATCATCATTTCTTCTGTCAAAATTAGGTTTCTGTCGCATCTCCCTTTCAAACTTCCTGAGTTCGGGTGTGTCGGTAAAATACATTTAAAATCATTCCTTTCAAATTTTTGTAAATAAAAAAAGGCAACCGTTCTAATCAAAAAAATTAAAACGATTGCCAATAAAAAAAGAGCCAATTCTATATTTCCATAAAATTGACTCTGCTAAAACAATATTAAATTTTAAAATGGGGGAAAGGTCAAAGTTGATGTTCGGGGGTTCGAATCTCCAAAACTGACGAAACAGGCAAAATACATCTACGGTTTTGTAACTAAAAATCACGGGCTATACAACAAAAAAAGCCCGATAAAATCGGACTTTTTTGCGGTTACATCTTTTTTGCATAACCATTATGGTGGGAGAAGATGGATTCGAACCATCGAAGCGAAACGCAACAGATTTACAGTCTGCCCCCTTTGGCCACTCGGGAATTCTCCCATATCAAGTTTTTCAAAAATCAAAGCCTACTGCCTAAACAGTAGGCTTCAATGGAGCTGGTGGACGGACTTGAACCCCCGACCTGCTGATTACAAATCAGCTGCTCTACCAACTGAGCTACACCAGCGAATTTAGCTTTCGCTCTCGCGTTTACTCTGTAATTTCGAGTGCTTATATAATATATCACATTCTTCATCATTTGTCAACACTTTTTTCAAATTTTTTTAATTTTTTTGAAGCATTTTCATTTTTTGAAGATGTCCTCGAATGAGTCAGCTTGACTATTATATCATTCTTACTCCTATTCGTCAAGGGTTTTTGCAAAAAAATTTTTCATTGTATTTTTCAACAAAATATCCTAACGACTTTGAAAATGCAATCGAACACGAAAACATAACAGACTTCATTCACGGCAACATTGTCTGCACCCAAAGTTACTACAAGCACCTTATCGGCAAAATTAATTATGTTCTGTCGGTAGAAAGCAACAATGCTTATTTTCTGAAAGCACGAGATAAGTTGAAAATGTTGTGGAGAAAGTCTGATTTTTAATAAATAAAATGACCGCACAGTTTCTGTGCGGTTTGTTTTTATAAGTTCAATTCTGGTTATCATTTTTCTTAACGGTATTTATTGAAGATATTAGCATACGGCGAATTGAACCACATAAATTTTGAAGTTGTTTATATTTATCTTCTTCAAGATAATTTGTTTTAAATAAAAGTTCAAGCCAATATTCAGATTCATAACATTCCTTGAGTGCAATCTGCATTTTAGCTATGAAATCCGCCGTGCCATGAGCATATTTTGATTCATGAATATTAGCTCCAATTGATGTACCTGACCGAATAAGTTGATTTGTCAAAACCGATTCACGATATTTACTTTTTATTTCTTTGCAAACATTAACTATATCTATTGCAAATATTTTTGCTTTTTCAAGCATAATGCTTTCAGCCATGTTTTCACCTCATTTTAATATGTTTTAATTTCAGCTAAATTTTGCGACAGGTCGCAAAGCTAAATAACTCCGCTGTCGCTCTGTTGCTAAATTGCAAACCTTTCGGTTTACAGCTAAATTAAATTCACTTTTAGCTGTCCGTCAGGACAATTTAGCTATCCGCAGGATAATTTAGCTTGCGTAGCAAATTTAGCTCACGCTTGCGTGAATTTAGCTGAAAAAAGCACGCCCAAGCGTGCTTTTTTCAATGGCCTGCCCGAAGGGATTTGAACCCCCATTCTCCGGAATCGGAATCCGTTGCGTTATCCAATTGCGCCACGGGCAGATGTATGCGGCAGGGTATTTTGCCTGCCGTTTTTCATTTTTAATTCGCATAATCTTTCATCTGAAAATCAACTGCAAAAACTGCTGTGCAACAGTCTTTAGCTTATATTATGCGGTTATTATACAACAATTTTTTACTTTAAGCAAGGGAAATTTGTCACTCCTCCCGACTGTAAGGCGATCATTCTGCCATACTTTCGAGTTCTTCCCAGATTTCGTACTGCTCCTCCTGCTGTTTTTGCAAATCCTCGAGCAGTTTTGAAAGCTCCATAAGTTTTTCGTAATCTGCGGCAACTTCCTCGCTTGAGAGAAGCTCCTGTGTTTTGGCGATTTCTTCGTCAAGTCGCTCAATTTCAGCCTCTGCCTTTTTGAGCTTAGTCTGTCTTTTGCGTTCTTCACTCTGCTTTTGCTTTTGCAAAAAGTAATCGTTCTGCGTTTTTTCTTTTTTATCTTTCTTATTCTCAGTCGGAACAGCACCCGATTTTTCGGCTGTTGTGCGTTCAAGATAATAATCGTAATTACCGAGATATTCCTTTACTCCGTTATTTGTAAGGAGTAAAATTCTGTCGGCAATTTTATTTATAAAATAACGGTCATGGCTGACAATCAGCATTGTACCGCTGTAGTCAAGCAAAGTTTTTTCAAGTTCTTCCCTTGACGATGCGTCAAGGTGGTTTGTCGGCTCATCGAGGAGCAAAAAGTTACTGCCTTTTAGCATTAGTTTCAAGAGAGAAACTCTCGCCCTCTCGCCACCGCTCATTTTTGAAAGCGGTTTAAACACTTCGTCACCTTTGAACAGGAATGATGCAAGCGCACTTCTGACTTCGGTCTGCGTCATATTAGGGAAGGTGTCCCACACCTCATCAAGTGCGGTTTTTGACAGGTCAAGATTCTGCTGCATCTGATCAAAATAACCGATTTCAACATTTGCGCCGTAGTCATATTCACCGCAGTTCATAGGAGTTTTGCCCGTTAAAATTCTGAACAGCGTTGTTTTACCGCAACCGTTGCCGCCGATGATGAACACTCTCTCGCCTTTTCTGATATGTATATCAACATTTTTGAAAAGCTGTTTGTCGTCAAACGACTTGGCAAGGTTTTTACAGATTAAAACATCGTTGCCGCTTTCACATCTCGGCTCAAAATGCATACGCATTGTTTCAAGCTCGCTTTCGGGGGCAACAAGCCCGTCTTTGATTCTGTCAGCCTCTTTCTGCTTACTTGCGGCTGTGATAAAATTGTGAGCCTGTCCCCAGCGTTTCTGCTGTTCAACAATGCCCTCAATACGCTTTATTTCCTTTAAATCGTGTTCATATTTATTTTTAAGCGACTCGTTCACCGATTCCTTTTTCTTGACAAATTCCGAATATGAGCCCTTATAAACCATAGCACGGTTGTGTTCAAGTTCAATCGTCTTGTTGGTTACATTATCAAGAAAATAACGGTCATGGCTGATGATAATCATTGCGCCCTTGAAATCTCTCAAAAATCCTTCAAGCCATGCGATTGCGTCAATGTCAAGGTGGTTTGTCGGCTCGTCAAGGAGGAGCATGTTGCTCTGCGACAGCAACAGCTTTGCAAGGCAGAGCTTTGAACGCTGACCGCCGCTTAAATTGCCGACAGGCATTGTAAAGTCATTTTCGGAAAATCCGAGTCCTAAAAGTGCGGAACGGGTTCTGCTTTTATAGGTCAGACCGCCTGCTCTTTCAAACTGTTCAATAAGCATGGTCTGCCTTTCAACAAGCTCGTCAAGATTTCCCGACTTGTTGTCAATCTGATGTGCAAGTGTGGAAATTTCGGTTTCCATATCCGAAAGACGGTCGAATACGGAAAGCAGCTCGTGATAAACATCTGCCCTAGGATTGTTGCAGGCATGCTGTTCCATATATCCCGGACGGACATTTTTTGAAAAGGTAACAGTTCCCGAAACAGGGCTGATTTCGCCGTTGAGTATCTTAAAGAGAGTTGTTTTACCGACTCCGTTAGCTCCGATAAAGCCCACCTTATCTCTTTCTTCAACATCAAATGAAACATCGGTAAAAAGGTTTCTTTCGATAAAAGTCATTGTAAGATTTCTTACTGATAATGCCGGCAAAACATACACTCCCTTTCAAATTCGCTACCCACTATTGTACATTAAAATCGACAAAAGAGCAATACAAAATTGAAAATATGCCATAGGTTTACAAGGGCATAAGACACAATTCCGACCGTTAAAAGCATTTCGGCTGTTTTGCTCCTGCCGATTTCGGCAAGCTTATAAATCAATGCACAACCCAGAACAAGCACAAGCGGCAAAATTCCCTTGATTAACAATGTCAGCCAAAAGTTTTCAAGCACAGGCTGCATAACGGGATTTGCCTCAACAAAATGTCCGCTGCCGATAAGCGCCTCTGTACAAATCCAGTCAACAATATTGAGAAAATAGAGTAAGCCGAGCTTGTAATAAAACGAACGGCTCTCGTGACCTTTTTCATTGACGATATTATTGACATCAGATTCATTTGCCGATTTCAAATTAAACACAACAGTTTTTTCAAGTCCGGTTTTTTCTGTCATACACAACACCTCAACGGTATTTTTTCCCGCTGAGAATGTTATATTCACACAAAAGAAAAGAGCCTCCCCTCGGAAGCTCAATTTGAAACGAATTATTCAAAGTTAATGTCGCCCTCATATTTCTTTTTGAAAAGCTCAAATACCTTGTTAAGAGTATCTTCATCGTCAATGCTGACATACTCCTCTGTATCTTCGTCAATCTGATTAATCTGAAGAATAACAACCTCGTCTGCATCTTCGTCATTTTCGATGAGAACAATGTACTCTGTACCCTCAAACTCGATTACATCAAGAAATTCAAATTCAACTTCCTGACCGTTTTCATCCTCAAGAGTGATGAGCATACCCTGATCTTCTTCGTTCATAATCTCGTTTTTTGTATCTGCCATAGCGTATTCCTTTCCGAATGCGTTTAACGCCTCATAAAATAAATTAAGTTTAGTATAACCCAAAACATCGGCAAAATCAACACTTTATTGATATTTTACATTTAAAAGGTAAAAGCCAAAAACAGCTGCGATTGCTCGCAGCTGTCCTTGGGTTTAGAAGTTTTGAAATTAACGTGAAAACCGTAGATATTTAAGTCAGTGTTTTCAGAATTAACCTACTTTGGCGTTACCTGTGTCGCCGAACATATTAAGTCTGAAAAGCTTGCTCTCGTCGTTCTTGTTTTCGCAAATAATACTTGCTTCTGCAATCCTGCCGCCTTCGATAAGTCTTGTAAGACCGACAAGCTGGCAAAGCTTGCTGCGGAGATTGAGTCTGTCGCCTTCGCTTGTAACGAGATATACATTGCCCTCGCAGGTATCGAGCACGGCGAGGAATTCGGTTACATCAACATTGTGTAAGCTAAGAATTGGTGTCATAAAATTTCCTCCATTCAATTCTTTAAAAATATAAAGTTTTGTTTTCGTGCGCCATTTACCATTTGGCAAAATCATGATCAATTTATCGACTATGTGATAATTCAATTTTACTCGAGTAAGGCTAATTGGAAATCAGCCGATAGTCAAGCGGACTATTTACTTGACAATTATTATTATAGTCAAACATTCGGAAAAGTCAACAATTTTAGCAATTAATTTTTGTTCACAAATGCATTTAGGTGTCAGTTATGCACAATTAGTTGTCGTATTTTTTGTACAATTTGCTTTGTATTTGTTTTTATAGAAATATAATTTTAACACAAGCATAACATTTGATTGTGTAAATTCAACAACTTGTTTCTTTTTCGGCATTATATAACTGCTGTTTTTTACAAACTTAATTTAACAGGCATATTGTGATTTTGCTCATTTTAAGTTATAATCTATGTTATGAAGGCTGATATCAAAAAGGATGCAGGACTGCTCCTAATTAAATTTTCAATAAAAGCAATCATACAAATAAGAAAGGAATCATGAAATGCTTAACGATTTTTACAAACAGTTCAAAAGCGGAACAGACATACGAGGAGTTGCAAGCGAGGGTGTTGAGGGACAAAGCGTAAACCTTACCGACGATGTTGTTGCCGATATGGCAGACGGCTTTGTGCTTTGGCTTTCTAAAAAAGTTTCAAAAAAACCGAGCGAGCTTAAAATTTCTGTCGGCCGTGACAGCCGTATTTCGGGACCGCATATAATGAAAATCACAACCGAGCGTTTTAAGCGTTGCGGTGCAGAAGTTCTCTGCTGTCAGCTTGCGTCAACTCCGTCAATGTTTATGACAACCGTTGACCTCGGATGTGACGGTGCTCTTCAGATTACCGCAAGTCACCACCCGTTCAACAGAAACGGTCTTAAATTTTTCACCCGTGAGGGCGGTCTTGAAGGCAGTGACATTGAGGAAATTCTTCTCTACGCACAAAACGGCGAACATCCCGAAGAATGCAACGGCGGAAATATTACGGATGTTGACTATATGAGCGACTACGCAAAGGGACTTTGCGAGAAGATTAAAAAAGAAGTTAATGCAGAAGATTACGAGCATCCGCTCAAGGGCTTTAAGATTGTTGTTGACGCAGGCAACGGTGCAGGCGGATTTTATGCCGACAAGGTGCTTTCTGTTCTCGGAGCAGACACAACAGGCAGCCGTTACCTTGAACCTGACGGAATGTTCCCGAATCATGTGCCGAATCCTGAGGCTAAAGAGGCAATGGATTCAATCTGTGAGGCTGTCAGAGAATCGGGTGCAGACCTCGGCGTAATCTTTGATACGGATGTTGACCGTGGCGGTGCTGTTGACAGCAAGGGCAACGAAATCAACCGAAACAGACTTGTAGCCGTTGCGGCGGCAATTGCTCTTGAGGGCAATGACGGCGGTATGATTGTTACAGACTCAATCACATCAAGCGGTCTTAAACAATTTATTGAAAATGACCTTGGCGGAAAGCATTACCGCTATCGCAGAGGCTATAAGAATGTTATCGACAAGGCTCTTGAGCTCAACGCTCAGGGCATCAACTGTCCTCTTGCAATCGAAACATCAGGTCATGCCGCAATGCGTGAAAACTACTTTCTTGATGACGGTGCATATCTCTGCACAAAAATTATTATCAAGGCGGCTCAGATGAGAAAAGAGGGCAAGGAGCTTGACGAGCTTACCGCCTCACTCAAAGAACCGCTTGAAAGCACAGAAATCAGATACAAAATTCTTGAAAAAGATTTCAGAGCCTGCGGTGAAAAAATTATTGCCGACCTTACAAAGTATGCCGAGGAACAGGACGACTGGTGTGTTGCCGATGATAACCGTGAGGGCGTCAGAGTTTCGTTTGACAGGGATAACGGTGACGGCTGGTTCTTGCTCAGACTTTCGGTACACGATCCGATTATGCCTCTCAATGTTGAAAGTGACAGCGAGGGCGGTGTAAAAATCATCTGCGACAAGCTTGGTGAATTTTTAAAGACTACAACAGGTCTTGACCTCTGATATTGGAATATTTTGCGTTTTTATTGTCGCAACTACAGGTTGCAACCGAGAGTTGCGACAATGGAATCCGAAATGTATTGTTTTTTGGGGCAGGCAACCGATATAATTTTCTCACAAGGTAAAACCCTAAAGCAATATTTGAGGAGGAAATTTTATGAACATTGAAACTGCCAACAGACTTTTGCAGTACAGAAAAAAGATGAATCTAAGCCAGGAGGAGCTTGCCGCAAAAATAGGTGTAAGCCGTCAGGCTGTGTCAAAATGGGAGCGTGCAGAGGCATCGCCCGACACGGATAATCTTATTCTTCTTGCCGATATCTACGGTGTTTCGCTTGATGAATTGCTTAAAGGCGAAAAAGAATCCGAAAGCGAAACACAGTCGGAAGAACCCGAAAATAATGCCGAAAATAATCCCGACAGCGACACAACATACAAAAAATCAGACAAGGTTTCGTTCAAACACGGAATCCATGTTGACTCAAAGGACGGTGATTCTGTTCACCTTAATTTCAGGGACGGAATCCACGTTAAAGATAAAGACGGTACAAAGGTTGATGTCGGCTGGAACGGAATCCATGTTGAGGAAAACGGCAAAACAAAAGTCTATACAGACGAAAACGGAAATGTTATGTATGATGAAAGCATTGAAGAGCATAAACATTCAAAGTCGCACCGCTTTTGGAAACACTTTCCGTTTTGGTTGATTGCCGTTATCGGATTCCTCGTTTGGGGATTCAGCGGAGTGTTGCTCGGTTGGGTACTCAGCTGGGTATGCTTTCTGACAATTCCTCTCTATTACACACTTGTTGATGCAATCTACAAACGCAAGCCGAGTCATTTTGCTTATCCCCTGCTTGTCGTTATTGTGTATATGTTTTTCGGATTTCTCGACATCTGCGGCGGTTGGTCATTTGGTTGGATTGCATTTTTAACAATTCCGATTTACTATGAAATCTGCAAGCTTTTCAAAAGCGAAAGAAAAGATTCAAACGATTAAAATTGATTTAACACATACAAAAACACGGCAGTTTTTATCAACTGCCGTGTTTGATTTTGCTGTAAACTATGTCCTTGTATAAAGTGTAAACCATGTTGTTGACATAGTATTCGCCCATAGATTGTGCAAACAGATAATTGTACAAATAAAATTTTACGGAATCATAACTGTGTCTGTTGTGTCGAGCTGTGAAGTTCTCATTGCGGGCTTGCAGAGTTCAATCTGCCTGCCGTCTTTGATAAATAGCGGAACTTCATTGAGGGCAACCTCAATATAATGAGTACCCTTGCTCATTTTTTCTGTTGTAACGCTTGTACCGCTGAGTTTTACAAAAGTCATGTTCTCGGGGAGATAAACATATCTTCCGCCTACATTCTGCTCATATACAGGGCAAATCATGCACTCGTCACCGAGCATAAGCTGTGTTTCACATTCACGGGCAATTTTATCATCGGGATAATCAAACGAGAGCGGTCTGAAAATCATATCATTTTCTTCGCTTGCCTTTTTGAATGTTCTGTAAAGGTACGGAATAAGTCTGTAACGAACCTCAACAATATCCTTGAAATCATCGCTGTTTTCAAAGCTGTAGCACTCCTGATTTCTTGTGCCGAGAGCGGCATGGTTACGCATAAGCGGAGTAAACACACCGAGTGCAAGGAAACGGAGAACAAGGTCACGGGTTGCGTTTTCGTTAAAGCCTCCGAGATCTGCACCGCAGTAAAGAAAGCCGCACATATTTGCCGACGGGAGCATTTTGAGGTTAAGGAGAATGTGTGACCACCAAGAATGGTTATCGCCGAACCAGATACCGCTTGAACGGTGAGCGCCTACATATGACGCACGGGAGAATGTAAGTTTTCGGAGAGAATAGGAAAAACCGTAAAAAGCCGTTAAAAAAAGTTAAAAATCTGAAAATGTAGAAAACAAGCCGTTTTTTAGGTGTAAAAAGAAATTACACTTTGGAAAAACAGCTTGTTTTTTTATTTAGTGCGAAAACGAAAAAGCCGAGCAAATCACGAAAAATTTGTGAACCTGCTCGGCTTTAATTTTTTAAAAATAACCTTTTAAAAGCGTTTAAAATGGCTTTAAATCGGGATTTATTAATATAATAGAATGATTTTTATGCAAATAGAAGTGTAGCGAGTAATGCGAAGTATTTGTAAATCAATGCGAAGCTGTTCGCATTCCGATAAAATCTATATTTTTTAACATTTCGGGTTTTCTAATGTGGAAAACTATTTTTTATCCGAATTTGAATTATTATGCACGATAATGAAAATTATTACAAATCCACCTTACCCAGCACCTTACCTACGCACCGAATCTCATCAAATTCGTGTAATTGTATAGGTTTATATGCAGAATTAAGCGAAATAAGTTCATTTCTGCCCATCTTTTTTATGTAAGATTCGCCGTTAAGAACGAAAACGCCTATTTCCTCTTCATATATGCTTTCGGAATTTTGAACAAGAACACGGTCGCCGTCTAAGAATTTTGGTTGCATGCTGTCCCCTCGTACTTCGAGCAAAAAATCGGCAGAAAGTGTTTTCTCAGTCTTTGGAACATTGGTATATTCAACAGGTGTATCATCGTTCAGCCATGAACCGGTTCCTGCTGATGCCGGAGTTCTGTAAAAAGGAATGATAATAGTTTTGGTGCTTGGTTTGTTTAATTCTTCTGGAGTTATTAAAGGTAAAGATTTTATAACTAAGTTAGTATTAACTTCGGAATTATCTGTACGACCTAAAAGATAATCTACCGAACAATCAAGATAGTCAGCGATTTTAGCTAATGTGTCTGCTTTTGGCATAGATGTCTTCAAATTTGACATTGTATTTTTTCCTATACCTATTGTTTCAAACATATCGGAAAGCTTATATCCTTTTGTTTTGGCTAAGTCTTTTATTTTTATAGCTATATCATTGGAAAAATACACAAAACCACCCCATTGAATTTGTTTAAAATGCTATTTCTCTAAGTTTAGAGAAATATATATTGAAAAATCCCTAAACTTAGAGTATAATAATACCATAGTAATTTATTTACTTAATAATACCATAGTCATATTTTAAAAACAAGGAGGTATTGCAATGAAAATAGCTGAAAATCTTAAAAAATTCAGAAAACAACAAGGCTTGTCACAAAAAGAGCTTGCTCAGGTTGTAGGTGTTAATCAGACTATGATTGCTCATATAGAAAATGGTGTAAAAATACCCTCGCTTGCGGTAAGTCTTGAATTAGCGGCGGCACTCAACACAACTGTTGACGAACTTTGTAAGGGGGCTTAATAATGATAGGCAAAACAATTAACCGATACAAAATAATCGGAAACATAAACAATCGTGTTGTAATGGCTCACAATCCAAATGCAGTTGAACCGTGGGTTGTGTGGTGGCTGGACAGCGACGGAGATCCTTACAGCGGCAGTTACTTTGCAAGTAGAAATGCCGCTGCCAAAGAATTTATGGAGAGAGCATTTTGTGTAATAAAGTGAACCCTCGCTGTAAAGGGTGCGGACACCGCAGACCACTAAACAGTAATAGCTACAAAGGCTATTGGATTTGTTACTACATTCTTGATACGGGACAGCCACGAGATTGCACAGTTGAAGAATGTACGCACTACACAAATAAGGAATGTCACATTAAGGAGGACTTATGGACAGATTAACAAAAAAGCTGTATCAAACTACTGTATATGTGGGAGAAGAAAGCAAACATCTCGTTCCGGCTGAATTGTCGGTAGGTCAGACACGAGAAGTACTGCAAAAACTTTGCGAATACGAGGAAACAGGATTATCACCTGACGAAGTTGTAGAACTAAAAAAATCCGCTGATATCAAAGTGAAAAATCAGCGGACGAAAATATTAGGTATAGTAAAACCTACGGTATTAAAACAAAGGGTATCAAGATACGGTTTGCACATCAACGGAAAAAAGTATTATCTTCCGAATTTGGCACTTTACCATATCGGAGAAATTGCAACTGTAACTATCTATAAGAACAATGTAAAAGTGTTTATTGATAATTCATTTGTTGAAGAGTTTGAGTTATAAATCATCAATATCATCGTTTTTATAGTTTTGAATATAGCAATCGAATTTGGCTTCAATAATTCTATCGAAAATATCAATTATTTCTTTATGTGCTTTAGGGTTGGATTTATCCAAATATGAAATAATTGCCCTTGCTAAAGGTTCGTTTTCGTATAGAGTATTGCTAAGTCCTTCTTTTACGGCATCTAAATCTTTCATTTTATTCACCACCTTTCTTTTTAATAATACCACAAAGCCGAAACCGCCGCAAGGCGGTCAGCAGGAAATGACCTCCCTGCTCTGATGATGGCAGGTCAAAAGGATGTGATTTTTTGATTTATCTTACAACCAAAGAAGTTGCTGATATAAGGAATTGTTCGGAGCGACACATACAAGCCGGTGTAACAAGCGGAATGATTAACGCTCAAATAATTATGGCAAATAACAACCGCAAAAAGTATTTGATACCGCTGAATGAATTAACTGATGCCGAGCAATTTAAATATTATAAATCCCACGCAATCCCCATTCCCGAAGACTTACTGCCTGAACGCAAATCGGAGCGACCGCATAAGGAATTTGATGAATTTTCGGCGGTACAGCGTGAAGAGATTGCTGAGTGGATAAGGATACTTAACGCTTGGGATGAGTACTGTGCAAAGTCGAAGCTTCAGAAAGTCCCGGCTACGGAGAAATTCGTGCAGCTTCAGAAAGTCGCTAACCCTGAGCTGAATATTTCAAAAGGCATTTTATACCGCAAAAAAGCGGCTTTAAAGGCTGATGATTTAGCAGGGCTGATTGATAACCGAGGGAGCTGGAAAAGGGGCACTTCATCAATCCCGGACGTTGCGTGGGAATGTTTTTTAAGCTTTTATCTTGACGAAGCACAACACCCTATCCAAGCATGCTACGAATACACGGAAATGTGGATTAAAAGAGAAGCCCCACAGTTGTTGCCTCTCCCTGCTTATGCATCGTTTTACAGGAAAGTACAAACGGCAATACCTAAGCCTGTTGAAATTATGGGACGGCAAGGTATGAAAGCATTTAGAGACAGATGTGCTCCGTACATACGCAGGACATACGAAGGTATGGCATCAAACGAATGGTGGATCGCAGATAACCACACATTTGATGTGCAGACAAAGGGCGAAAACGGCAGTATCCACAGGCTTTATCTTACAGCATTTTTTGATGCTCGTTCGGGTATTTTTACAGGCTGTTATGTGACCGATGCACCGTCATCGCAGGCTACATTGATTGCTTTAAGAAAAGGCATTGTAAAATACGGAATCCCCGAAAACATATACGTGGATAATGGTCGAGAGTTTCTAACATTCGATGTCGGCGGACTTGGTCACAGATTAAAAAAGAGTCAAAAGGACAAGTTTGCACCGCCTCCCGTCTTTGAACGGCTGGGCATTAAAATGACAAATGCTATAGTACGAAACGCTAAGGCAAAAATCATTGAAAGACGATTTCGAGATGTCAAGGACAGGCTTTCAAGATTGTTTCCGACTTATACAGGCGGTAATGTTGTAGAGCGACCCGAAAGACTTAAAAAGGTAATCAAGTCCGCCGACAATATACCCACGGATTATGAGTTTACTCAGGCGGTTGAGGATATCTTAACCTACTATATGAATGAAAAGCCTTACAGTGGAGCGGTAAGCTCAGACAGCGGTAAAAGCCGAATGCAGGTTTACAGAGAACAACTTAAAGAAAAGCGAGTTGCCTCAGAGCTTGACCTCAACTTGATGTTAATGAGAAGCACAAGAAGTCAGAAAGTCGGCAGGCGTGGCGTACATCTTACTGTTGCATGCGAGAAAATTGATTACTACAATGATGACCTTATTTTAAATCATTTTGGAGAATCAGTTTACTGTCGATATGACCCGGAAGATATTTCGGAAGTCAGAATATATGACCTTGATGATAACTACATAATGACCGCTCCAACGGACAATGAAGCAGTCCTTGCATATGGAGCATCTAAAGATGCGGTTGCTCAGGCATTGCGTAAAGTTAAGAGCCTTGAAAAACTCACCAAACAGGAACTCAAGGCAAGCCAAATTACCGCATTTGGTAAAGAAACAGCACTTAACCTTGTACTTGCAACCGCTGAGGAAAACAAAGCAAATGCCGAAGAAATCAATCCGAAGGTTATATCAGTACACCGTGCCGATGAAACGGCAGAGCAATTGCCCATGGCAGTTGGTCAGTCAAACATCGTAACGATAGATAAAGCAAAAATGATACGCAATCTTGAACAGCGACAAAAGGAGGAATAATAAATGTCGGTAATGTCAGCCAATCCTGAATTACAGGAGAAATTAAGGAACTTTATCGAAGAGTGCGGCTCACAAATCAAAGCCGCAAGGGCTCTCGGTAAATCAACGGCAACCTTGTCAACCTATCTTAATGACCGCTATAACGGCAATTTAAGTGATTTTGAAAAGTTTTTGACGGAAACATTTGAAACAAAAGCCGCAGCGGAAAATCTGAAATCAGCTCAGGTGCTTAACAGCTACAAGCCTACAAGCATAAGCTCAGAGGTTTATGATACAATCCGCTTGTGTCACCTTAAGGGCGGTCTTGCAATTGAGTGCGGCGATGCAGGTATCGGTAAAACAATGGCGTGCAAAAAGTATGCCGAAGATTATCCTGCAACAGCAATTTATGTGTCCGTAAACCCTTGTTTAGTAACTTTAAGTGCGTTTTTGAAACTGCTCTGCAGAACACAGAAAATCACGGCATCAGGGCGAAAGGATGAAATGTGGCTGAGGCTTGCAGACAGCTTTGAAGGCGAACGCAAGGTGCTCATCATTGATGAGGCACAGCACCTGCCGATTAAGACCATTGAGGCTATCAGAGCATTTTTTGATAGCAACCCACAGCTTGGCATTTGCCTTGTCGGAAACATTGAAACCGTTACAAATACCGGCAAAAGCAAAGAAGCGTTCGCCCAGATTCGTAACCGTACAAAACTTACCGAAGTAAGGCACACTTCGGCAATTAAGAGCAGTGACATTGAGTTACTGTTCCCGGCGATTAAGTCGGACGAACGAGCAGTGAACTTTTTGCTTGGTGTATCAAGGTCTGAACAGGGCATCAGAGGAGCAAGCAATGTTTTTGGAAATGCCGTTGACAACGGAAACATCACCTATGAGGGCTTAATAGCAATGGCAAAAGCTATGCGTATCAAGGTGTTTTAAACAATATTTGGAGGGATTTAAAATGTCGTTAAGAAAAATTGTGTTACTGCTCGCCGCAGGGTTCAGCACGGGAGTAGTAATGACTGCCGCATTCGGTCAAGTGGGTGCAAGGAGCTTTACAGCAGGCGGAGAAATTTGCTTTGTGCCTATGGTGCTCCTGCTTGTATGGGTTGGTTGGATGCTCCGTGGCGAAAGCCGAAAGGTAAAAAAGAGTAGAAGGAGGGGTAACAATAATGACCGCAGAAGAGTGGAAAAAGGTTGACATAGCACTTACATCTGTATTTGCTCCGCCGGTTAATCTTAAAATTGACGGATACAAAGTATCTCTGAACCTCACTCAAAAATCACGATTTCAAAATGCTATCCTTGTTTATGTAAACGATGAATTTCGTGGTAAATGGCTTGCAGAGGATTGTGAAATCCGCAGAAGATTTTATTGCTGTAAAAAGCGGTCAGTTGTCACCGAAAAGGATTACAAACTTTACGGAGTTCGTAGTAAGAAAGCTAAGCAGGAACTTAAAGACAAGTTTAGTTACAATGAGTATTTTTCATACTGGACAAACTTTGAGAAAATGAAAAAACATTTTATTGCTAACAACGAAAGTATTGAACTTTCTTAAAATTCGGAGGGATAAAAATGGAAGATTACACAGTTGAATTTGGAAATGAATTGAGTGGTGCGATAATAGATTCGTTTGCTAAAAAAGCCAAAACCGCTGTTTGCGAAAAAAAGGTAGTAATAATTTCGGTTGAAAATTCTGACAAAACAACCGACTCTGTTGTAACAGGAAATGCTATCGATATTCTTGGAAAAATAGGGACATTAACAATTGATGTTATAAAAAAACTCGAAAAAAATATGGGCAAAACTTTTGCAGATAGAACTTTAGAAGGCTTTATATGTGCAATAAAAGAGGTTAATGAGCGGAGATAATCCGCTCACCTTAATGCAACTTCCGCCAACGGGAACGGTCACAAGTCCGTATGAATGCAGAGTGAGGACAACAATACATATTGAACAGGAGGTCAATTATGAAAACATCAAAGAGAATTTGTAAAAACGGCTCTATTACTCTGCCAAAGCAGATAAGAGGCGAAGCAGGATTGTTTCCGGGCAATGCTGTTGACATTGAAACAAGTACAGACGGTACTGTTACAATTAAACCGTCTGCTCCCTCTTGTCGCTTTTGCGGTACAGTTGAAAATGTAATCATTGCAGATAATGTTATCATCTGCCGCAAATGTGCCGAAAAATTACTTGCAAAGGAGGATAAAACAAATGACTGATTTAAAAAAGCAGATTGATGAGCTTGCAGGCATTAAAGCAGATATGAGCAAACTCAAGGCACGCAAAGATAAACTCGAAGCAGAGATTATTATGCAGTGCTCGGAAGACCTTGAAAACACCAAATATAAAAGTGTCCATTACGCAGGCACAGAATCCGAACTTACGGCGGTAACTTCGGAATCTCTGAAAATTACATACAACTCATTTTTGCTCTCAATTTTTGGCAAAGCGTACAAAGATGCAGTCACGGAAAAGACAGAATATTCCCTCTCTGCTCCGGCAAAAAGAATGCTCATCGGTTTGTGGAAAGGCAATTTTGTAAGATGCACCGTCAAAGAGGTTATTGAACAGATGAACGGCGTGTCTGATGACGAACGCAAACAGCTTGTTAAGAAATGCAAAGGTATCAATTATGATAAAGATGTAAACAACATTTTGAAGTTTACAAACATCTCGGAAGATGATGCCAGAGAGTATGCTTACCTTATTTCGGAGGCGGCAGTATGGCAGGATTTCAAAAATCTGCTCACCGTTAACGGAATGGATGAAAGCCATATTGACGATATCCTAATGAAGATACAGAGCAGTTTTGTGGTTGAGGACAGCACAAAGATATCTTTAAGCTGAGGTGATTGATTTGTTAAAGCCACAGCAGACACAAAGAATATACGCAATGGCTGCACGGCTCGGTGTTTTGGAATCGGGCAACAAAAACGATATGCTGCACACGATTGTTTATCGTCTTACTCAAAAAGAAAGCATACGCAGTCTTAATGAGAATGAGTATAAGACGGTTGTATCTGAACTTGCCGAAAGGCTGAAATTGCAGAACCTCACAGAGCCGCCGAAACCGTACAAGAAGAAAAAGTACGAGGACAACAGCGGTAGAGGCAAAATGTCAGACGGTCAACGCAGGAAGGTTTGGCAGTTGATGTATCAGCTCGAAAAATACGACACAGAACCGACTACGGCTAAGCTCGGTGACAGGCTCTGCGGTATCATCAAAAAAGAGCTGAAAATTGACTGTACATCAAAGCAGCCTTTTAGGTGGCTGACATATAATCAGGGTGTAACCTTGATTGAAAAACTTAAAAAGTACATTGACAGTGCTCAAAGGAGGAAGGCTGGTGAAAATAAATCTTGATGATTTGGTAGGCACTCAAAGGGATATAGCGGAGATAATAGGAATTGAAAGCTATATTAAACTCTGTCAAACATTTGGTGGAGATACAATATATATCCAAAAATACAGCGAGCTGCAAAAACTCGAACGCAACGCTGAAATCAAAGCAAAGTATAATGGATACAACAGCAGTCAGCTTGCAAGAGAATATGATTTATCAGAAAGATATGTGAGAATCATATGCTCAAACGGTAACCTTGACGGTCAGTTAAGTATTTTTGATGATATATAACAATGAAGAAAAAATAGGATATTCTTCCTCTACGGGAGTACGGATTTATAAGGTATTATTAAGTTACAAACTTAATGATACCTTATTTTTTTGGAGTAATATATTATGAATTTCGCAACAGATACTTGGTGGCTCTTCGGTCTTATTATTTCGGGAGCTATTGCGATAATTAGTTTTTTCTTAAAGCGAACAATTAACGAAGCAGACAGACACGATAAAGAAATCAAAGAGATTCAGCTATCGTATGTTACGAAGGATGAGCTGAAAGATGTGAAAACCGATGTCAACAAATCTATCGGAAAATTGCAGACGGATGTTGAGCAAATCAAGGACACCTGTCTTACAAAAAAGGATTACTACAACTCTATAAACGAGGTTAAGGACGAAATAAAGACACAAAACAAGCTCATTTTGGAACTTTTAAGAGGAGGTAAAAACAATGACTAATGATGCAGAGGCATATATGCAGAAAATCAAAGCAAGAAACTTCGTGCAGAACAACGGACAGATTTTGAGAACTATTAACATACTTCATGTGAATTATGAAAAACTGTCTGATGTCAAATTTGCAATCAGCAATGTATCAGAACATGACTTCCTGTCATCTGTTAATTACCTCTTTCTGTCGGAGTACATCTTGCTCCGTCATATCAAAACAAAAGAGCCTGCCGACATCGCAGATGTGCCGTATGAAGAACTTGAGGCAAAACTCTCATCAAAGGGCATTAAGCTCCTCGAAGGCTCCGTCACCGATAACTCGGTTGAGGTTTAGCTATGGGCAGAAACAACCGCAGAGCTTGCGGAAAAATCGACAAACTGCCCTCTGACCTCAAGGACACTGTAGATCAGATGCTTGTCAGCGGTCAGACATACCGTGAAATTGTGTCATACCTTGCTGATAACGGCGAACAGCTGTCACAGGCAGCAGTTAGCCGTTACGCATCAAGGTTTTTGGCGAACGCTCAGCAGTTACGAATCGCACAGGAAAATTTCAGAATGATACTCACCGAAACCGAGCGTTATCCTGAAATTGACCCTGCAGAGGCTATTTTGAGAATGGCATCACAAAAGGTTTTTGATGCCATATCAAAACTTGACGAAGGACAATTCGATAAAGTGTCTGCCGAAGACCTTTTAAGACAGGCTACTGCCCTTGCGAGAGCAGTAACATACAAGCGTAAGACCGACACGGATGTCAAGTCAGACAAGCGTCTTGCCCTCGAGGAAAATCAGAGCCTGCTTTATGACACTATCAAGAAAAGTAACCCACGGCTCTACAACGAGCTTATGGATGAAATCAACAAGCTCAAAGCAAAGGAGCAAGGATGATGAACATCAAGTGGTATGTTTTGTATGTAAACACAGGACAAGAACATGCTGTTGCGGAACAGCTCCGACATCGTGGTTATGATGCCATTGTGCCGATTGAAAACAAACTGATACGCTCAAAAGGCAAGTGGATAACCCAACCGCATATACTTTTGACGGCTATGTTTTCGTTCGTATGGATTACGGGTGGTCGAAATATTATGTGTTTAAGGGCATTCCGAACATTATCAGATTGCTCGGAGGTGGCACAAGCCCTATCCCTCTTACGGACACAGAATCAGAGTTTATTTTGACTTTGAGCGAACTTTTGAAAACTCCCTCGGTGCTTAAATTCACTGATGACGGTTACGAAACAGTCAGCGGATTTTTGGCTGAGAATAAAGATAAAATTGTGAAAGTACAGAAACGATACAAGAAAGCAACGGTCAAAATTACCCTTGCAAGTGAGCCGACTGTGCTTACAGTATCGTTTACCGAACAAATGCCTGAACAGACGGCGGATTGATTCGTCTCTGCTTGATGTGACACGGCTGACATACGGCAAAGCTACCGATAACCTCAAGTTAGCGGATGGCGGAGCTATACCCAAGTTAAAAACAGCGGTTTGCCCATGGAACAATCCCTCCGAAATTGTGATAACGGCTGACATTAAAATTTAACGCAAACCGCTGTTTTTATATATATTAAAATGCTTTTAAACACCTTTTAACGGGTGTTTATTTTTATGTCAAAAAAACGGAAAGAAGGTGCAAAATGAATAAGCTGTCAAAACTTGAACAACTGCTCAAAGAAACAAACACGAAGCAGGAATTTAATATTGTTGAAGATTTAAAGTCACTTGCTCTGTCCTATGGAGTTGTTAAGTCAAGAGAGTTCAGAAAGAAATTAAATGCTCTTATTACGAAATATGAAAACGACGAACTGACGGCAATTCGGCAGGCACTTATAAATAAATGTCGAAACGGCGACACACAGGCTATCAAGTTGTATGCCGACTATTTTAAACCGGAAACAGTAACAACCATCGATGACGGATTGATTGAGGCACTTGAAGGTGCAGGCAAGGAGGCTTTTAAGGATGAAGTTTAAGCCTTTTTCAAGGAAACAGCTAAAAGTACTTAGCTGGTGGAAGGTTGACGGCATTAAAGATAAATACGATGCAGTTATTGCAGATGGTTCTGTCCGTTCGGGCAAAACTGTTAGTATGAGCATATCTTTTATTTTTTGGGCAATGGCAACATTTACCGACTGCAACTTTGCCCTTTGCGGTAAAACCGTAGGCTCTTGCAGACGAAATGTTATTAAGCCTCTTATCAATATGCTCAAACACCGTTACGATATCAAGGATAAGAGGTCGGAAAATTTGCTGACTATCAGCAAAGACGGCAAATCTAATACATTTTACATTTTTGGCGGTAAAGATGAAAGCTCACAGGACTTGATTCAGGGTGTTACGCTTGCAGGTGTCCTCTTCGATGAGGTTGCTCTGATGCCAAGGTCATTTGTTGAGCAGGCTCTTGCCCGTTGCTCGGTTGAGGGTGCAAGGTTTTGGTTCAATTGTAACCCCGATAACCCTAACCATTGGTTTTATCGTGAGTGGGTTTTAAAGGCTTCTGAAAAGCACGCTTTAAGGCTCAAGTTTTTAATGGACGATAACCTATCATTATCCGATAAGGTGAAACAGCGGTATTACAGCCTTTATCAAGGCACTTTTTACCGCCGCTTTATTCTTGGTGAGTGGGTTATTGCAGAAGGTCTTGTTTATCAGGATTACAACGACCACATCAAGGAAAAGTTGTGGGACGGCAACCCTGATGAGCTTGTCGGACGGTGGTACATATCAATGGACTACGGTACTATTAACCCTTGCTCTATGGGACTGTGGTGCGTAACTGACAACGAGGCAATCCGTGTTGATGAATACTACTACAACAGCCGAAAAGAGGGTTATCAGCGAACTGACGAAGAGCATTATGCGGAACTCGAAAAACTTGCAGGTGACCGCTATATAGAGCGTGTGATAATTGACCCGTCCGCCGCCAGTTTTAAAGCTACGATCAAAAGACATAGCAAGTTTTTTGTTAAGTCAGCGAAAAATGATGTCATAAACGGTATCCGAACTACAAGCCAAATGCTGACCGACGGCAGAATTAAAATCGGCGTTAAGTGCAAGGCATCACAAGAGGAGTTCGGAATGTACCGCTGGGACGATAAAGCTGAGGTTGACAAAGTAGTTAAGGAAAATGACCACGCAATGGACGATATACGCTATTTTGCTTATACAGTCCTAAAGCGTGAATTTAAATACAAGGAGGTGAGCAGTTGAAAGGGCGTGCTAAATATGTGTTTTTAAGTTGGTTAAGGAGTATTGTAAACAAACTTGACCCCGAAAACGCTACGAGCAATTATCAATTTGATAATATGGAAGAGGCTATGGAAGTATGGCTTGAAATATATGCCGATGAGCCGTCTTGGAGCAAAGATTGCCACAACAAGACACTTAACCTCGGTGCAACTATAGCGTCCGAATTTGCACGGTTAATTATGATAGAGTTTGAGAGCGAAATAACAGGTTCAGAGCGAGCAGATTATTTACAAGAACAGTACGAAAGATTGCTTGAACAGCTCAGGGTAAGGCTTGAGGCAGGTTGTGCTGTGGGCGGTATAATGTTTAAACCGTATGTTAGAAACGGTGTAATCCTCCCCGATTGCATCACGCAGGACAAGTTTATCCCTCTTAATTACAGCAACGGCATAATTACCGCTGCCGTGTTTTTTAATCAAGAGGTAAAAGGCAAAAACTATTACACAAGAGTCGAAAAGCAGACTTACAGTTACGAGAACAAATCGCACACGATTGAAAGTCACTTTTTTGTTTCATCCAGTCCCGACAACATCGGGGCGGAAATAAAACCTGAAAATCTTGACAGCGATATGTGGTCAAAAATTGACCCATATATAGTTATCAATGATGTTGACCGTCCATTGTTTGCTTTTTGGTCTGTACCTTTTGCCAACAACATTGAAAGTGACAGTCCTCTCGGTGTATCTGTTTATAGCCGAGCAATTAAGCTGCTTAATGAGGCTGACTTGCAGTGGGACAGATACTTATGGGAATTTGAGGGCGGCGAGCTTGCAGTTGATGCAGGTGAAGAAGTTCTCCGACAGCGACCGGGCGAAGGTACACTTGGAACACCGTCAACCCGTGACAGGCTGTTTCGTAAATTTAGCATTGATGCAGAGGATAACAAGGATAAGTCTTTTTACGAAGTTTTTAATCCGACTTTGCGTGATGATAACTACTCAAAGGGCTTAAATGAAATCAAAAGACAGATTGAGTTTAACTGCTCTCTTGCCTACGGTACGCTGTCAAATCCGCAGAATGTAGATAAGACAGCAGAAGAGATTAAAGCCTCTAAACAGCGTAGTTATACAGCTGTGTCTGACATGCAACACTCGCTTGAGGCGGTGCTTGAGGACTACATCTATGCGTGCAATGCTATGGCTGATGCCTGCAATCTTGCTCCGAGCGGAGAGTACGAAGTTAGCTTTAATTGGGGCGATGGCGTGCTTGAGGATAAAGACAAGGAGCAGGCAATACAGATCAACGAGGTCAACAGCGGAATCCGCAAAAAGACCGATTATCTCAAGTGGCGTTACGGTGTTGATGATAAACAGGCGGCAGAAATGTTACCCGAAAGCGGTGTACAAAGTTTTTTTGATGAAGGCGGTGGCTCTTAATGCTCACCCCCGAACAGCTTGCTCATTGTGCCGATGATATCATCAATCTTTACGCACAGCTTGAAGAACAAATTGTCCGTGACATTGCCCGTAGAATTGCAAAAACAGGAACAATGACCGACACAGGTATATGGCAAGCTCAGCATATGCAGGAGCTGGGCACTCTTCACTCTGAAGTGCTGTCAAGTGTTGCTAAGTATAGTGACAAAACAGAATCAGAACTAAGAAAACTTTTTGAAGATGCAGGTGTTACGGCTACGGAGTATGACAATGAGATTTATCGTCAAAACGGCTTAAATCCTAAGTCGCTCAAAGTATCCGACACGCAAATGCAGTTGCTTGAGGCAGGGTTTAGAAAAACACAGGGAAATCTGAGCAATCTTACCCTGACAACGGTGGTATCATCACAAACGAGCTTTATCAACGCTTGCAGTCTTGCTGAGTTAAAAGCATCAAGCGGTGCGTTTACTCCGCAACAGGCTATTGCCGATGCAATCAAGCAGGTTGCTCAAAACGGAGCGTTTGTTATATATCCGTCAGGACACCGTGACCGGCTTGATGTTGCGGTTCGCCGTAATGTTATGACGGGCATAGGACAGACCACAGGTCAGATATGCCTATCAAATGCCCAAGAGCTTGGCTGTGACCTTATGGAAATTACCGCTCACGCAGGAGCAAGACCGAGCCACTCGGCTTGGCAGGGACAGATTGTAAGCCTGAGCGGTCAAAGAGGTTACTTGTCCTTATCTGATATTGGTTACGGCACAGGTGACGGATTTAAAGGCTGGAACTGCCGACACGATTGGTATCCGTACTTTGAGGGTAGTAGTCGAATGTACTCGGCAAAAGACCTCGAAGAACTGAATGCTAAAAACATTGAATATCCCGACGGCTCAATGCACACGCTTTACGAGGCAGAACAACAGCAAAGAGCCTACGAACGCAAAATCAGGGCAACAAAAAGAACACTTGCTGCTTGTGATGAGGCTTTGAACAATCTTTCCGATGAACAGCTATTACAAAAGTTAGAAAAAAATTTCAGCCACTATTCAAGCAAGTTGAAACGGCAGGAATCAGAACTGAATAGCTTTTGTAATAAGACGGGATTACTCAAAGATAATTCACGCTCTCAGGCTTACGGATTTAGCAGAAGTACGGCTCAAAAGGCGGTTTCATCTGCCAACAAACATTATGTGACTTGGAGTAAAGAACATAATATCAATAACATAGAAACACTTGCAGAATATTATAATGTGAAGTATAATGATAGCGAAAGATATGCTCTTTTGAAAAAATATGTTAGTTCTATTGATACAGGTATGTTATCTCCATTAACGGGCTTTGATATATATGAAGAGTACTATAACATTATACAAAACGAACTTATAGGGTTAACTGCTTCATCTGGTATAAAAATTAAATCACAAAGTAAGCATTTCCTTGAACGTGTGTTTGGCACTAAAAATGATTCTACGCATGAGAATGAATCAAGAAGTGGAGTGCCTTTAGATGATATAAAAGATGCTATACTCAATGGTGAAGTAAAAATTACACATGGTGGTAATAGTGTTTTACATTCAACAGAAAAATGTGGTGTTACTATCAATCCATATACTGGTAAATTGATACAGGCGAATCCAAAGTAGGTGATTATATGATTTTTACGCTGTCTAAAAAGGACTTTAATTTTTTAGAGGATAAAATCCCTCTTGCTTATAAGTTGGCAACAATAAAAGAAGAGAAAAACAATATTATTTATTTTGATGTGAAAGAAATTAGCAATTTTCAGGATGAAATCACCATGGAGATTGTTGATAGCGGTATGGATGATGAGGATACTGTTAACGAGTTAGGAAAAAGAATGTATCAGATTTATGACAATCTACTTTATCAAAAACGCAATAATGTTTAAAGTGTTTATTTGCCTTATATCGGCTTTAATTGCTAAAAGGTAAAGTTACATAGTTGATTGAATAAAAACAAAATTAAACGAATTTAAAAGGGTATTAAAGGGGTGTTTGAAACATCCCTTTTGCTTTTACCCTTAAAATTACAGATCATGGTTATAAGCTCCCGAATTTCGGGGGCTTTTAATATTGCTCAAATATCTGAGCATACACACAATTGCTAATAAATTGAAAGGAGCAAACAAATGGACTTAATGGAAATTTTAAAAGCCTTGTTTGGCGGCGAAGCTTTGACATTTGAACAGTTTGCCGAAAAGGTAAACAATGCGGCAGATGTTAAGCTCGGCAACCTTGCAGGCGGTCAGTATGTCGAAAAGGATAAGTACGATGATGTATCAAATCAGCTTGCAAGTGCAAACGCAAATCTTGAGGGTTATGATCCCGACTGGCAGGATAAGGTTAAGCAGGCACAGGCTGAGGGTGACAAAAAGCTCAACGATTACAAATTCGAACAGGCGGTTGAATCTGCAATCAACAACGCAGGTGCGGCTGACCTCGTGTCGGTAAAGGCTAACATTGATATGTCAAAGGTATCTCAGGCTGAGGACGGCAGTATCACAGGACTTGACGAACAGCTTGCAGAGCTGAAACAGTCAAAACCTTTCCTCTTTAAGTCAGAGGAAGAACCCAAAAAGAAACTTGACCTCGGCGGACCCACAGGCGGAGCAAAAGCAAAATCAGGCTCTAACATTAAATCCGCTGTTGAAGATTTTTACAAGAAATAAGGAGGAAACAAAATGCCTATTACATTAGCAGAAGCAAGCGTCGGCAGAGCCGACAAGGTGACACAGGAGGTTATTGATACTCTCCGCCGTGGCTCACAGTTTATGGATGAGCTTACTTTTGATGATGCCGTATCACCGGGTGTCGGAGGCTCAACCCTCACCTACGGTTATCTCCAGCTCCAGACACCGTCAACAGCAGCAGGCAGAGAAATTAACAGTGAATACACAGCCAATGAAGCAAAGAAAGTTAAAAAGACCGTTGATCTTAAAATCTTCGGCGGTGCAAGTGAGGTTGACCGTGTTATTCAGGAGGCAACAACAAACGAGATTGCTTTCCAGCTTGAGCAGAAAACTCTTGCCACAAGAAACTATTTCCAGAATTGCTGCATCAACGGCTCAAAAACCGATAAATCGGTTGACTTTGACGGTCTTTCAACTCTGCTCAAGGGTACAAGCACAGAGTACAACGCAGGTTCTGACAAGACAGTAGTTGACCTTTCGACCTCTGCACTTGTTACAAACAACTATCAGTTTATGCTTGATATGCTCAACGAGTTTATCGGCGGTATTGACGGCAAGCCTACTTTTCTGCTCGGCAACAGCAAGATTATTGCTAAGCTCAAAAGCGTTGCTCAGCGTGCAGGATACCTCACAAGAGCCGAGGACGCTTTCGGTAAAACTGTTCAGGGTTATGACGGTATCATTTTTTACGATATGGGTAACTACTTTGACGGATCTAAAACAGCACCTTGCGTGCCGATTTACGAAACAGGGGCATCAAGCTCAAAGATAACAGGTCTTACCGACCTTTATGCAGTACAGCTTGGTCTTGATGCTTTCCACGGTGTTTCCCTCAGCGGTTCGTCAATCATCAAAACACATATGCCTGACCTTACTACCCCCGGTGCGGTTAAAAGGGCTGAGGTTGAAATGGTTGCCGCTGTTGCTCTCAAAAACACAACAAAGTGCGGTGTTTTCCGTAACATTAAGGTATCTTAAAAATGTATGCGGATTATGCTTATTACAAGGATTCTTTCGGCGGTACTTTAGCCGCCGAAGAATTTAACCGCTATGCACGCAAGTCGGAACGCTTTTTAAACTATGTTATTATGGGAGAAATTTACGAAGTGACCGAGCCTGTGAAAAACGCTGTTTGTGCCGCCGCTGAGGCGGTTGCCGAAATCCGTGAAGGTGTGGCAAATATCCCTCAAGGCATCAAGTCCGAATCAACGGACGGTTACAGCGTTACATACAAGGATTACAATGCCGATGAGCTTGCAGAGCGTGAAAAAAGAGCAATGTACAAAGCTATAAAACAAGAGTTAAGCGGTACAGGTCTTTTGTATCAGGGGGTGAGATAATGCTCACAAACAATACACGCATTACCGTGTTTTGCTCTAAAAAGCAGGGTCGTGAAACCTTTTGGTTTGCAACTGTTTTGGACGGAGTTAATTACCACGGTAGGGATCAAATTATTGTTGCTGACAAAAATGTGTCTGCATCTGATGAGTATGTAATCCGTATCCCCGACAGCGTTTTGCAGACTACTCACTATGTTGACCCGTCAACATATAAGTCCTTACCGCTTGATGAGAGTGACAATTGCTATACCCTCAAAAAAGGTGACTATATTGTTAAAGGCTATCTTGACCTTGATGTTATCACGGTTAAAGATATACTTGATGCAGGCGGTCAGCAGATTACGCAGGTCACCGAAAATCTGTCGGCAAGTGCCTTTTCAAGACACATTAAATTGGTGGTTAAATGATTATTAAACTGCTTTTTAACACCACCGAAACAATGCTTAAAGACCGTGGTCTTGAGCCGAGTGGCAAGGTTCAAAAAATTGTGGACAGCGAAGTCCTTCGCCGTTCTACTCCATATGTACCTTTTAAAACCGGCAATCTTATCAAGAGCGGTATCCGTGGCACAAAGATAGGTAGTGGTGAGGTAATGTACGATATTGTATATGCACATACCAATTACTACCTAAACGCAGGCAAAGGTAAACAGGGTACTGCAAGCGGTGGTCTAAGGGGCAAGTTTTGGTTTGAACGAATGAAAGCAGACCATCTTGATGACATCATCAAGACCGCCAAAGAAAAAAGCGGAGGAAAATAAAAATAATGGAAACATCAATCATTAAATCATTGTTTAGGTGGTTTGCCGATTGCGATGTATTAGAGGTTGACAATGACCTCAATGTTGACTATCTCGGTGATGACCCCGAACAGTACAGCATTGAGGTAGTGCCGTGCAAAACTGTTTTAAAGCAGTATGTTGACGGCTCGGCTAAGTGTCAGTACCTCTTTGTCTTTGCAAGCCGTGAAAATTATAGTCCTGATGAGTCAATCAATATGGCAAACTTAGAATTTTACGAAAGGCTGCAGGAATGGATTGCCGAGCAGGACTTGAACGGCAGACTGCCCAAACTGCCCGAAGGTTTAACACCGTTATCCGTAAAAGTGTTATCATCGGGTTATGCGATTGACAATGACACAAAATCGGCACGCTATCAAATACAGTGCCAACTTAAATATATGAAAAATGGAGGTAAAAAATAATGAGCGAAGTAATCAGACAGAGAAGAATGCAGGCAAACTACCTTGACTGCGGCGGTACAAACAAATCACCGAACTTTTCTCTGCTCGGTGTAGGTGCAAAGACACTTGATGAATCACCTGCCGCACAGACAAAGAGTCGCAAATATGTTTGTGATAAGTCTGCTACAAAATCAATCAGCGGTTACGATTGGACAACGGCATTTGAGGTTGACCAGATCCGTGAGCAGGACGCAATCAATTACATTATCAATATCGGTGAAAAACAGCTTGTAGGAGCAGACGCCGAAACAGATTATGTAATTGTTGACCTTGACCAGCCGGTGAGTGGAGAGAGTAACAAAACCACTTATCACGCACGCAAAATCCGTGTTGCGGTTGAGGTTGCAAGTTTTACAAATGACGACGGCGAAATGGGTTGTAGTGGTAACTTTCTGGCAAAAGGAGATCCTGTTGAGGGTACTTTTGACACAGCCACAAAGACATTTACAGCAACTACGGAGGTAGCATAAATATGGTTATTAACGGTGTAAATTTACCTGACATTGATGTTGCCGATGCAATTGCTATGGAGCGTTACGAGCACGCTCACGATAATGTGGCGAAGGCAATGAATGATTTACAGCCCGAGGGCAAACGCCAGTCAGAACTTATCCGTGCTCAATGTACGGCTGTTTTTAACTTTTTTGATGAGGTTTTTGGTGACGGTACAGCTAAAAAGGTTTTCGGCGAAACCGTAAACCTTACAACCTGTATCAATGCCTACGAGGATGTCATCAAGGCTGTTAATGCTCTCGGCTCAAAGCTCGGTGGTATGTATAAAAGCAGAGCAATTGCAATGAACAACAACCACAGGGGCAAAAGGCATAAGCAGTACAATCATTATAAAAAGCCACTTAAACCGGCGACAAAGTAATGAATCTGCTTTGTGACAAAACACCCGAAACAATAACCGTGTCGGGTGTAGATTATAAAATCAACACCGACTTTAGAGTGTGGATTAAATTCGAGCTTATCCTCACCGAACAAATTGACGATACACTATCGGCTGAAATACTCGCAGAAATTCAGAAGCTTGTATTCAGAACACCTTGCCCGATGAACGAAGAAACAGTCGAGGCTATTTTAAACTTTTATCGCTGTGGAAAACCACCCGAAAAGCATTCAAGCAGTAACAGTAACGGCAAGGCGGTTTTTGACTATGATTACGATGACGGCTATATCTATGCGGCATTTATGGAGCAGTATGGCATTGACCTCAACGATGCGAAATTACATTGGTGGAAGTTCAGAGCATTGTTTCAATCCCTTAACGCCGATTGTATGTTCGTCAGAATCTTGGGGTATCGCAGTATGCCAATTACCTCTAAAATGTCAACAGCAGACCGTAACTTTTATCAACGCATGAAAAAGCTCTATGCCCTGCCTCTGCCACAGTCGGTGCAGGAAAAATACAATGCTATCGAAGATGCTTTGTTGTCAGGAAAATCTGTTGACGAACTTATATAGATTTTGTATAATGTGTATATAAAATTTATTGAGGTGGTACAATGAAAAAGATTTTATCCTTTATAACTGTTGCATTATTAGCATTGACTTGCACAGCCTGTGGAGCTAAAAACGACCCGTCAGGAATCAGCAAAGATGAGTTTGACCAAATAAATATGGGAATGACCATATTTAAAGTTGAAGAAATTGTTGGCGGAAAAGGTACTAAGATATCAGAATCAAAAGACGAAACTGATGATTATTATATAAATACATATGTATATAAATTTGAAGGCGAAACCAACGGTTACGCTGAGTTTGAATTCACTTCTAAAGTACCGAAAAATAAATTAGATTTAAGTGTTAAAACAAAATTAACAGGTAAAAATCAATATGATTTATCGTAGGTGATAAGTTGAAAAACAAACAAAAAATTAAATGCCCATATTGCGGTTATGAAATGCCCATATACTTTGACAAATCGTCAAGGTGTAGGGGCATTTTTACATTTTGCAAAGGGCGTAACTGCAAGAAAAAATTTGAAATCGTATTAAACGATAAAAAATAATCAGGTCAAGTAGAGCCATTGGATGCCGATGACCTCACAGTAAAGGATGTGGGATATTGGCGTATGACGGATCTATAAAAATTGACACAAAAATTGATACCGGTGGCTTTAAAACGGGCATTGACAAGTTGAAAGGTCTTGCAAAAACAGGTGTGTCCGCAATAACGACAACTCTTGCCGGTATAGCTACAACTCTTGGAGTGGGAGCAACAGCAGCGGCAACTGTCGGTTCATCTTTCGAGGCGGCAATGTCTAAGGTTTCGGCTATCAGCGGTGCAAGCGGTAAAGACTTGCAGAGCCTTACTGACAAGGCTAAAGAGATGGGTGCTAAGACAAAGTTCTCAGCCTCCGAATCTGCTGAGGCTTTACAATATATGGCTATGGCAGGCTGGAACACAACATCAATGCTCAATGGTATTGACGGTATTATGTCACTTGCCGCTGCAGACGGTCTTGACCTTGCGACAACCTCAGATATTGTTACCGATGCAATTACTGCATTTGGCTTAAAGGCATCTGACAGCACCCATTTTGCCGATGTGCTTGCTAAAGCATCAAGTTCTGCAAATACTAATGTGTCAATGCTCGGTGAGAGTTTTAAGTATGTAGCCCCTCTTGCAGGTGCGATGAATTATAGTGTTGAAGATGTATCTGTTGCCCTTGGACTTATGGCTAATGCAAGTGTTAAGGGCAGTATGGCAGGCACAAGCCTTAAAACAGCTTTATCTAACCTTGCTTCTCCGACTAAAGAAATGCAAAAGGTAATGGATGAGTACAAAATAAGCATGATCGATGCCAACGGCGAAGCATTACCTTTAATTGATGTTATCAAAGAACTTAGAACAAAGTTTAGCGGTTTATCCGAAACAGAACAAACAGCCGCCGCAAGTACTCTCTTCGGTAAAGAAGCTATGTCGGGTATGCTTGCTATCATCAATGCGAGTGATAAGGATTTTAATACTCTTGTAAAAAATATTGATAATGCAGACGGCTCAGCTCAAAAAATGGCTGATACGATGCAGAACAATCTGCAGGGACAGATTACGATTCTCAAATCAGGGCTTGAAGGCTTGGGCATCGAAATCTACGAGAGTATGTCCGAGCCGCTTACTGATGCCGCAAAAGAGGCTCAGAACTATGTAAGCAGACTTACCGAGGCATTTACCGAAGGCGGATTATCAGAGATGATTGAAGAGGCAGGCTCTATTTTTGGTGAGCTTGCAACAAAAGCAGTTGAAGCCGCTCCGAAGATGATTGATGCCGCTATGTCCTTTTTACAGGCGTTTGTCAACGGTATTGCAAACAACTCCGATAAACTCGTTAAGGCGGCTATAAACATTGTTAAAACATTAGTTAAAGGCATAAGTGACCGTGCTCCCGATTTGCTTTCGGCGGCGAAAAGTATTGTAAATGCCTTAACAAAAAACTTAGTTAAGCTCCTGCCCAAGGAGTTGCAAGCACCTGTCAAGGAAGCTATCAACACTATTAAAAAGTCCTTTGAGGACGGCGGACTTAAAAAGGCTATAAATACCGTTAAAACCATATTGATTAACCTCGGCAAAACTATTACTAACATAGCAAAGGTGGTTATCCCTCCTCTTGCAAAAGCTATTGACTTGATTGCCGACAATCTCAATATACTCTTGCCTATTGTTACTACAGCAATCACGGCGTGGAAAGCTTGGAAAATCATCTCGTCTATCACAGCTATTATGAAAGAGCACGCCGCATCAGTCACGGCAGAAAGCCTTGCAGAGGCGGCATCACTCGGCACGATTACCCTTAAACAAATTGCAGTCGGTGCATTAACAGGTGAGATTACACTTGCCACAGCCGCTCAGTATGCTTGGAACTTGGCAATGTCACTCAATCCTGCTGTGCTTATCTTAACGGGCATAACAGCACTGACAGCCGGTATTGTTGCATTTTCCGCCGCCAACGGTGATGCAACACAGTCAACAGACGATCTTGCAAACGCAGAAGCTAATTTACAGTCAGCAAACGATGACCTTGGTTCGTCATATGAGGATATTGGTTCAAAATTCGGCGATTTTATGAACGATATTAAAAACTCGGGCAGTATCTTTGATAACTTCAATGAAAACATCATTATTTCCGATGATGAAAAACAAAAGTTGTCCGAAAATATGGACAATGTTCAATCCGAAATTACAGAGATTTGTAAAATCGCCTCGGAAAATCGAAAAGAATTAACCGGCGGTGAAATTCAAAGACTTGAAGACCTTTTCGCCAAAATGCACGAACTTGCAGATCAAGAACTTGCTATTGAAGAAGCAAAGCAAGGGGTTGTTACAACTCAGGCTAAAGCTCTAAATGAAGCATCTGATTTATCGCTTGAAGAATATACTCAAAGAGCACAAAAACTTACCAACTCTGCCGAAGAAACTCGTACAGCAGTAATTGATAAAGCATACGAGCAATATACCGAAGAGGTAGCCTTGCTTGATTTGAGGTTGAAAACGGATAGTGATTATTCGCAGAAAGAACATGATGCTGATGTTAAAGCCGCAGAAGCAAGCTATCAGCAAGCTGTTAGTGCAGCTAATAAAGAGGCTGGGGATACTCTTAAAATTATTAAAGACGGTTATTATAATCGTGCAGAAGCGTTGAAAAGTACAACTAAAGATTTAAAGGAATTAAATCAAGATGAAAGTGATGCCGAGCAAACGCATAAACAAAAACTTATTGATATAGCAAGTAATTATAATGCTGAGCTTTACAAAATAAGCAACAAAAATTTAACTGATACTCAAAAATCTCTTATGGCAGGTACTGCACTTGCAAACAAAGAAAAAGCCGAAGAAGAAGAAAATGCAAGGTACAGCAAAAAACTGGGTGAGATTCGTAACAATCAGGAAAAAATACTTTCTGATGAAAAGTACCAAAATCAGTTGGTTGCGTTTCTATCATTAATGGGTTTGTATGAACAATATACCGGAGAAACAGATACAAAAGCTAAAGGAATAAATTCTGCATTTTTAGGAGCGTTTGATAACCTTGATGAAGACACTAAACAAAGCTTTATAGATGCTATGGAAGGAGCGGAAACTGGTTTATCAGAAAAACAGGACTCGCTTTATTCTAAGGCCTCAGAAATTTCAGGCAGTGTTATCAATATTTTTAGGAAAATGTTTGATGAACACTCCCCCTCAAAAGTATTCAAAAAAATCTTTGCCTACACCCTCGAAGGCGGTGAGAATGGACTTGATGACGAAGCTCCGAATCTGTATAAGCAGGCGGACACGGTGGCATCCACATTTACCGAGCGTATGCAGGCAGGTGTTTCAGCTGACGGTTTAGTCAGCAAGATGAGGGCGGCTGTGTCTGCAGGACAGTCAATGCTTAGATCCAAATTTACCGCTGATGTCAACCACAATGTCGAGCTGATGAGCGATGATAACGAGCGTAAGTATAAACTTAGCGGTGACATACACACCTCAATCAACATTGACGGCAGAGAAACAGCGGTTGCCCTTACTCCGTATGTTTCCGAAGAACTTGCATGGGAGGGTAGATAATGCTTAATGAAATGACAATTAACGGCGTTGATGTTTCTGCATACAATGCTCGCTTACAAAGTTATTCGGTTAGTGGTACAACCGTTACAAATAACCTTTCTGCCTCTCGCAGTATTTTGACTGCACCAACCTTGTTTTCGGCTGTCCCCGGCACAAGGACTTTGTCTTTGACCTTGACTTTTTACCCTCACTATCTTGGTGACAATGCAAAAGGTTTGACGGTATCAGACCGCCTTGCAATAGCAACCAATAATATAACCGCATTTGAGGGATTGTTGGTAGGCAAGGTAGTTGAAATTTCTCTCCCTGACGGATTTATTTATACGGCAATTGTCAACAGCATTGCCGCCGCAACTTTTGATAGCAGTGGTGAGCATGATGTTACATATACATTTAATGCTGTTCGTCACGCAAAGCCTATCAGTGAGATTATAAAAGCAAACAGCTATATGATTTGCAAGTCAAACACGGATACACTACCTATAATTACGGCTGAGTATGCTAACACAAAATCTGAGGTAACTTTGCAGGGCGTTACTATCAAAAATATAGCAGTCGGCACAAAAATTGTTATTGACAGCGTGTCAGGATTAATTACTGCAGACGGCAAAAATAAGTTTGGCGACAGTGATTTGATTGATTTCCCTGTTCTGCAACCGGGCAAAAATCAGATAACATCGTCTGCATCTGATGTCAGCATAACGGTGTCTTACACACCGATTTACATTTAGTTTAGGAGGTGTGTAAGATGTTTTTAAAGGTATTTTACGGTGAAGAAATAAAGGTTTATCGTGACATTGACAGCACCTTTTTCCGCACTCGTTCAGAGGACGGTTTGATGTCATTACAGTTTGATATATCGCCTGACCATGAGTTGTACAGATACTTTGCCTTGTACGGCTCAGTTGAGTATGACGGGCAGCGCTACCTTATAAACGGCATCAATGAGCGTAAAACGGTAAGCACCATTACTTGTGAGCTTGACCTCACGGGACTCAACTATAATGTTTATCCGACCTATAATAAGAGCACCGTTAGCTTTTCAAGCGTATGCTCGGAGATTTTAAAAGGCACAGGTTGGACTGTTGTTGATGCCGACCTCGTAGCCGCTCGCCGCACCCTTGAGCTGACTGATGTAACCACGCTTGACATCCTCGATTATTGCCAGAACTCGACGGCGTATAACACTCGCTATCGTTTTGACACAATTAACAAGGTTATTTACTGCATCAAGCCGTACAACAACACCGAGCCGACAGGCACTTACTTTACCGATGAGCTTAATTTGAGCGATATGACTTACAAAGGCAGTACCACAAGTTTGGTTACAAGACTTTATCCATACGGTAAAGATAATTTAAGTATAGCCAGCCTAAACAATGGCAAAAATTACATTGAAAATCATAGCTATACCGACAAGGTCATATCAGCTATATGGCGAGACGAACGCTATACCAATAAGCAAACCTTGCTTGATGATGCCAAAGCAAAACTTGCCGTGCTTGCTGTGCCGGAGCAATCCTACACAGCTAAGGTTATTGACCTTGCAAAAACATTGCCCGACACATACGGTGATGTGCTTGCCTTTGATTTATACGATGTGGTTACTCTGATTGACCGTAAACGCAAGACAAGGATTGACCACCGCATTGTAGAGATTAAAGAGTACCCTGCCGATGCAACGCTTAACACGGTTACTTTATCGACTGTACCTGCCAAAGTAACGGGCAAGTTACAGACATTGCAAAACAAAGTAACGGCTCTTGATGCACAAACTTTGCACGACCATAATAAAGTCAACGAAATTAAGCAGGATTTAGACACGACCGTTCTCCATGTATCCGATTCGTGGGCAAGTTCGCTCAACAGTTCGGTGATTACACAAACCGCCGAGGGATTATTTTTTGAAGTCAACAAGGTTGTCGGTTCAGACCGTTGGAGCACTCTACTTCAACAGTCTGCCGATGACATCAAAATTGCTTGGAACAAAATTTCAAATTACATAAAATTTGAAAATGCACAGCTAAATGTGTACAATTCCCAGAACAGAAAGCTGATGAGCTTGTCGTCAACAGGACATGACATTTTTGATAATAACGGCAAAAAGCTAATGTCGTTAAATTCGGTAGGTCAAGATTTTTACTACAAAGGCACTAAGGTAGGTTACATAGGTACCGGTTGTTATGCCTCCGATACATCAAAGCGTGACCTTTCGTTTAACCTTGAAAACGGTTCGGCATTTATGGATTGGTGTTATCGTATGAAATCAACTGATTCTTCATACACTCTTATCTTTACATATGCCGCTCAAAAAATCGGTTCGCTTGAAGCCAATCAGTTACACACAGGTTGTGACCTTAACTTGCGGAATCATTATTTACACAACGCTATTTTGAATGATTGGGGCTTTAAAGGCGGCTCTATTACAGACACTTTTTCGGGTTATTATGTAACATCATTTAACAGCAATGGTACAGCAGCAACTTGGAAAGAGTTTAAAATGACCTTCAAAAATGGCATTCTTCAATCGTTAACTGCTTAGGAGGTAATTAAAATGGATTACATAATCAATACGAAGGAAATTGCCGAAACGGATAAATCAAGACCGGCAGAACGGTCTGAAGAAATTCACTCAAAGGAGGATAAAAATGCAGACGAAACTTAGTCCATTAGCATTACAATCAGCACGGTCTGAACTTATTGCCGCCGTTAATGCAATTGTAAGTAAATACGGCTTCCCGGCAAGCCTTATTGACGGCATAATGTCATCAGTGCTTGTGGATATCAAATCACAGGTAATCGCAGAACTCACAGGCGAAGCTACAACAACGGAAAAGGAGCACGCCGATGAATGAATATGTTGCTAAAATTACGCTTGATTTAAACTGTCAGGCTACTCCCATAGTAATCTCAGCAGGGCAATATGACATTGGCAGACGGATTAAAATTAACCTTACCGCTGATGGCGAAGCTTATGATGCAACAGGTGCGACAGCTGTGTGCAAAGGTAAAAGCGGCAGTAACTATTTTGCTGTAAATGCTACAGTAGCAAAAAATATTGTTACTGTAACTACAGATAAGGCTATGCTTTCATCCGCCGGCAGAACGGTTGCTAAAATTGTGCTTACAGACGGTACTCGTACCTACTCTACACAGCCGTTTGTAATAAACACTCACGGCGATTATGACGGTGATATTACTACCTCTGACTATTATCCCGAATTATTAGACATATTGTCCCGTGTCATTGCTCTGACCGAGAGTGGAGCTGTGCTTACCGATACTGCACTGGATGCTAAGAGCGTTAATCCTGTACAGAACAAAGTTCTTACAGCTATTATAAATAGCAAGGCAAATAAGGCAACAACACTCGCAGGGTACGGAATTACGGACGCATATACGAAGGAAAGAACAGACCAAAAACTTGCCCAAAAGCTCAATTCAATGCCGTTTGACAGTGAACCCAAAAATAATAGCCCGTGCTATCTCACGAGCGGCACGGTTTACAAAGCTCTACTCTCAAAAGCCGATAAGACTGAAACCGATGATTTACTCGGTAAAAAAGCAGATAAGGCAGATGTTGACGATGTTAAGGTATATATCGGATACACAGACAGCGATATCCTTGGATTGCAGGTGGATTTTGAGGACAAAACATTCAAACGGCTTGCAGGTGCAGTTGGACTGTCGCAGGGAGCAGATTTTGATAAATTCACGATGTATGGCGGCAGAAGAAGATGTAACGTGTTGAATGACGGAACTATCACAGCATATTACGGTGATGAAGGCTATACAGAAGACGGCAGTAATGGACAGGTTATGATTTTTCAGCCTAAATTCTATTATAAAGTCGTTCCGCTAAAATTGGAAAAAAATTCTGATTCAGGAATCGGCTATCATCTACGCAGAGTGGACTACTATGTAAGCTCGAAACCAAAAACAGGCTTTAAGTTGCACCCTGCATTTTATGATGCAAACGGTAACGAGATTGACTACATCCTGTATTCAGCATATGAGGGCAGTATGTACGATGTTTCAGCCGCTGAATATGTAAATGACGGTACAAACACCGACACCGCAATTGAAACCGGTGACCTGCTATGCTCGGTTGCAGGAAAGAAACCGATTTCCGGACTGAAAAAGAATTTAACAAAAGCAAACCTCGAACTGATGGCACAGAACAGGGGTTCAGGTTGGCATCTCGAGACAATTAAGGCAACAAACGCAAATCAGCTTCTTATGATGATTGAGCTTGGGATAATGAGCACGCAAAACGGTATCGGACAGGGTGTTGTCAGCATCACTGGCGACACGGCATATAACTGTTCCAGTCTTACAGGCTCAACAGCCGAGCTTGGTAACAGCACAGGTCAGGCAGTAAAAACTATCAATGAAATTGGTGGTGTTCAGACCACTGAAACAGCAGATGGAAAAACTTCTGTGGCTTATCGTGGTGTTGAAAACCCCTGGGGTAATATCTCTAAGCACATCAACGGTATTAATGTTTGGGGTGACGGCTCTATGGGTGGTGGTCAACCGTATATTGCTGATGATTTTAATTTTTCAGAAAGTAAGAAGACTGATAATTATAAACCAGTGGGTTTTACACTCCCGAATAAAAGTGGCTATATTTCTGCTTTAGGCTATGGTTCAGAGGAATATGATTGGCTGTTTGTGCCGTCAGAAATCGGTGGAACAAGTGCTTTGCCTGTCGGTGATTTCGTCTATACTACATCAAATTTGAACGGTTACCGTATTATCCAATTGGGCGGTGGTTGTCGTAGTGGTGACTATGCGGGCGGTTTCTATCAGATTGCCAATGGTACTGTTGGTGACCGTAGTCGGGGTGCTGGCGGTCGTTTGCTGTATGTACCCACTGCTAAATCTGGTGACGCACCGCCAAAGTCTTATTCCGCATCAGAGGTTGATTCGCTCCTTGCGACCAAATACGACTCTGCCAACATAGAGAGCGGTACATCAAAGCTCACACCGTATTCAACCGTCACCGATAAAATCAAAAGTGCAAACTGCACATATAAGACGATTGGTGACATCGTAATTGTTAGTGCAACGGTCAAAATGAATGCGGCTACAATTGGAGCAAACAGCACATATCCGCTGATTGATTTGCCGTACAAATGCATTGCCGAGGACAATGTTTTTTGTGTCGGCATTTCAAACCTTGGCAAGGTCTTTAAATTTGCTGTGTTAAAAAATAACACTTGGTTGCAGTTTCAGACACAGGATAAGACGGCTTACACATTCGTAGACGGCGAGCAGATTAATGTAATTTGTTCGTACAAGATTAAATAACGGAGGTATGAAAAATGGAACTTAAAGAAAAAATCACACTCAATATGCTCACAAAGGACAGTGTGTCGGTACTCAGACAGCAGTTTTTGACCTTTAACGGTGAAGAAATGCAGGTCGGCGGAAACATCCGCAATGCCTATATGAATGACGAATCAGGCAGAGAACAGATAAGAAAAGTCTTGTCTGATGAATACTACAACGCCGTCATGGCGGTGTGGGGAACAGAACCGACAGTCGAAGAGCCGACAGAAAGTGAGGAAACAGTATGAAAATCAACTGGAAGCAGAAACTTACAAGCAGGAAATTTTGGGCAGCGGTAATCGGTTTTGTTACAGCACTCCTTATGGGATTTGGAGTAACAGAAACCGAAACTGCACAGGTTACATCAATTATTATGTCCGCAGGTACGATGATCGCGTATATCATCGGCGAAGGCATGGTTGATGCCAATCGTAATGATTGTTAAGTGCCTATGATATGGATTATATGTATAGGTATTTTTCTTTCAGGTGTTATATTATTGAGAACAGGAGGATAAAATGAGTAAAACAACAGTAGATAAAATTCTTAAAATTGCCCGTGCCGAAGTTGGCACAAAGGCAACAAATGTAAAACGCTGTAAATATAATACAGCGTTTTACGGAGCGGAAGTATCGGGTAGTTGCTATGACTGGTGTGCTGCCTTTATTTGGTGGTTGTTTAAGCAGGCAAATGCAGATGATATGCTCGGCGTTAAAACTGCCGGTTGTGGTGTTCTTGCACAGACTTTTTATAACAAAGGTAAAATCGTACGGAGCGGCTATAAAGCTGGCGATATTGTTCTTTTTCACTGGAGCAATGAGGCAAGCACAATTGTCCCCGGTGCGTATGCCGTTGACCATGTAGGCATTATTGAGAGTGTTAATTCGGATGGCTCTTACACGACTATTGAAGGTAACACAGGCGGTGGCAACGGTGCTGTGCTCCGTCAAAAAAGATGGGCAAGCTGTATCAGCTATGTATGCAGACCAGATTATGTTTCTGCAAATAACTCAAATCAGGGGGAAGAAGAAATGATTAAAATGGGATCAAAAAATCTTGCAACGCTTGCTTTTAAAAAGCAGCTGATTACATTATACAATATGAAAATTATCAAGACTAAAGTTGATAATTCGGCTGGTTTTGGCAATGGCACGTTAAAGGCGGTCAAGGAAGCTCAGAAAGCAGCTAAAATTACAGTTGACGGCATTGTCGGAGAAAAGACAATCAATGCAATTTATCATCTCATAAATGATTGCAATTGGTCTAAAGACAAAAAAATTGCAAATGCAAAGAAAGCGTTAGGTTAATCTTACATATCCATAATAACGCCCCTAAAAGTTATTATGGAGGTACAAAAGTGCGTAGTTTTATTGGTTGGGTAGGAGGCAAAAGCCACCTTAAAAATCAGATTATTTCACTTATTCCCGGTGATTGCGAGCGATACATAGAGGTGTGTGGCGGTGCAGGCTGGGTCTTATTTGGTAAGGATAAAATTAAAGGTCAAATGGAGATATTCAATGACATTGACGGCGACCTGATTAACCTTTATAAGCAAATAAAAAACAACTGTTCAGCACTTCAAAAAGAAGTTGACTGGTTACAATCTCGTGAGTTGTTTTCGCAATATCGCTATGAGATTGAGCAACAAGTTGAACTTACGGACTTACAGAGGGCGGCAAGATATCTTTATTTAATCAAATGCAGTTTTGGTAGCAATAGAAACTCATTCGCCACAGCTCCTAAAACGATTGATAATATTGTTTCCGAACTTCCAAAGTACAAAGAACGGTTAAAAAGCGTAATCATCGAAAACAGGGATTTTGAAGACCTTATTAAAACATATGACCGTGATTCTGCTCTGTTTTATGTAGATCCGCCATATGTAGCATCGGAACGCTACTATAACCGCAACTATACTAAGTTTAATAAAGATGACCATATCCGTTTAAATGCCGTTTTAAAGGGGATTAAAGGGCGTTTTATCTTGTCTTACAATGATTGTGATTTTATCAGAAATCTGTATAAAGATTACAACATTAAGTGTGTGAGCAGGCAAAATCTACTCCCTGCAACCCCCGATAATTGTGTGGAGTTCAAAGAAGTTATCATAACCAATTACTGATTTGGTAATAATATTACCAATTAAGCAAAATAATAACGCAGTAGTATATTATATTACTCGGGGCGTTATTATGATTAAAATTCATTTGTCCGATTTGCTTGGCAAATACCGCATAACGCAGGCTGAACTTGCCCGTAAAACCGGCATAAGACCTGCGACAATATGCGATATATATAATGAGATGTGTGACCGCATTAACATTGAACATTTGGACAGGATATGCGAAGTCCTTGGTTGTGATGTTGCTGACATCCTTGAATATCAGCCAAATAATATTAAAAAGACCGGCACAAATCTCATTTTAGAGCAAAACGGCAACCGAAAAAAGAATAATTAACACAAAAAACACCTTGCAGAAAGCAAAATTTCTGCAAGGTGTTTTTCTTTTTACGGAAACATTTCTGCAACAATATGCAAAAATGATTAATTCAATTTTTTTCATTTAGTGTGAAAAGTTTTTTCGATTTGTGCGAAAAGCGACAGAGAACATAAGGATTTTTTCTTTGCCGAACTCCTCTGCAAAATATTCGCCGGCGGCTTTTGTCATATTGGCGCCGTAAATGTTGTGAACCTGATCATGGCAAACCTGTTTGCCGTCAACTGTATGGTAAATGCTTGAATAGTCCTCGGGGCTGTTTGCAAGACCTGCGAATGTGTCCTTGAGCTCAAAGAATTTTGAAAGGTCAAGGTTCTGCCCTTTGAGAGAAACCGCCTTGTCAAGTGCTTTGTTAAGTCCCTTTACCGAATAGAAAATTGCAGGCTCGTTCATATCGTTCCAGAAACCGTCAATTCCCATATCTGTGAGAATTTTATATTTTGAGCCGAACCACTTTCTTACATCCGGTCGGAGAAAATCGGGAAAGCCAACGATACCGGGCCATACACCGCCCTCAAAATCCGTGCCGTCCTCGTTTTTGCAGAAGTATCCGTTCTTCCTGCCCTCTTCATAGATATCGTAGCCGTTCTCTTTTTTAACGCCTGCGTCAATAATCGGAATGAGGTGGATTCCCTCTTCCCTTTTCTTTGAAACATAGTCCTTGAAATTAGGAAATTTTTCATCATCAACAGTAAAGTCCTTGTAACGCTCCATATAGTCGATGTCGAGATATACGCAGTCAAGCGGAATTTCTGCCTTGTTGTAACCGTCAACAACAGCGTCAACAGCTTCGGCATTGTGATAGCTCCAACGGCTCTGCTGATAACCGAATGCCCAAAACGGCGGAACATAGCTTGTGCCGATTGATTTTCTGAACTCTTTTACGATTTCAAGCGGCTTTGTGCCGTCAATGTAATATATATCAAAATCCGTGCCGTCAATTGTTATAACGGTTTTGTTTGTAGTTGTGTAGCCGATGTCCCAACGGATTTTTGACGGGAAGTCAATAAAAATACCAAAAGTTTTTGAACCGCTGAGCATAAGGAAATTGTGAGCGGCATAGAGGGATGACTTTGTTTCGGTGTGGAACGGGTCATCACTGCAAAAGCTGTTATACACCCAACCACGCTTGTTGATTCCTCTCGGAGCTTCACCGAGACCGTAGACGATGTCGCTGTCTGCCATATCAAATTCAAAGACAAATTTTCCGTTTTCAAGCTTGCCGCCGAGCGGAAATTCCGCAATAGGCAGAGAGTTAAATTTTTCAACAACAGCCTGCGTATCAATCGGGTTGCCCGATGTAAATTTTTTAATCATTAAAGCACTTCCTTCTTTATTAAAATTTTTCGATTTTTTCAAAGCAATCTGCAAAATCTTGCCGACACGCACTTACAATTTTAGTATAACATTAATTTTGATTATTGCAATGGCAAAATTTATTTTTGTATTATTTTATTTTTTGCACATAAAAAAGCACCCATACAAATCTGTAAAGGTGCAAATTTTATTCTTTTACGCTTTATCAGTCAAAAATGTCATTCTTGCTTTCAGACTTTTCGTCTTGGTAAATTTTGAGGTTTCCCGTATCGTCACACACACCGAGAAAAACATCTTTGAGCCGTTTGCGGCTGTTGTCAAGCTGTTTTTTGAGCCATTCAAGATTAAAGCCCGATTCGGCAAGATTTTTCTCGAGAATTTTTCCGTCCGTAATAACCACGGACTCGGGTCGGGTTTGGTGAACAATGATTTTTAAATCATCCGGAGTTGCAGGGCGCTTTTTCTCCTTTGGCAGAACCGACAAATCACCGTTCTGTTCAAGAAAAACCGTTTCGACATCATCAAGACTGAAATATCCCTTTTCACGCATTCGTGTAAGAAATTCGTTTATATCAATTTTTGCAACCGAAAAATTCTTTTTGTACAACTTTCCTCTGTCGAAAATCACAATAGACTTGCCTGTTAAAAATCTTCGTAACATTGTTGATTTTTGCGAAAGCCACGAACAAAGCATAACAATTACTACATAAACAATGAGTGCCGCAAGACACGCCCAAAAGTCTGACATTTCGGTTGTTGCCATCTCCGCTGCGATTGAACCGATTGTGATTCCGTTAATGTAGTCAAACAGACTGAGGCTTGACATCTGCTTGTTGCCGATGAACTTTGACAGCAGGAACAATACTGCAATTGAAACGGGCGCCGTTATTAATGCACGCAAAAAGTCCATAATATCCCCTCCGATAGGGTTATTATGGACTTTAAATTATTTTTTATTCCGCAAAATTACCAAGGCTTAACTGTGCCTGTGATTTCCGAAACGCTCTTGATTCCGTTTTTGTCGAGCCATTCGTTCATACCGTCGGCAATCTTAATCGGTGCATACGGATCCGTAAAAAGGACAGTACCGATTTGAAGTGCGGTTGCACCTGCCATCATCATCTCGATTGCATCCTGCCAGCTTGAGATACCGCCCATACCGATAATCGGAATTTTAACTGCGTTTGCAACCTGCCAAACCATTCTTACGGCAACAGGGAAAATTGCAGGGCCGCTCATTCCGCCTGTGTTGTTGCGGATAATCGGTCTGCGTGAGTTGATGTCGATACGCATACCTGTGAGCGTGTTAATCATTGAAATTGCGTCCGCTCCGTTTGCCTCTGCCGACTGCGCGATTGATGCAATGTCGGTAACATTCGGGCTGAGCTTTACGATAAGCGGTTTTTTGCAATACTTTTTGACAGCCGCAGTAATTGCACCTACGGATTCACAGCTTGTGCCGAACTGCACTCCGCCGCTCTTGACATTAGGGCATGAGATGTTGAGCTCAATCATATCAACATCGGTTTCGCTGAGTTTTTCAGCCATTGCACAATAATCTTCGGGAGTGTTGCCGGCAATGTTTGCAATGATAACCGTATTCTGCTTTTTGAGCCACGGCAAATCCTCATTGATAAAGACATCAACACCGGGGTTTTGAAGTCCTACTGCATTCAAAATGCCGGAAGGAGTTTCGGCTACTCTCGGAACAGGGTTGCCGTCACGGCGGGTAAGTGTGATACCCTTGCATGAAATACCGCCGAGCTTTTCAAGGGGATAAAGCTCTGAATATTCCATACCGAAACCGAATGTTCCCGATGCGGCAATGAGAGGATTGTTAAATTCCACTCCGCAAACTTTTACAGATAAATCAGCCATTGAAAACTACCTCCTCAGCGTTAAATACGGGGCCGTTTTTGCAGACATGCTGCATAATTTCTTCACCGTTTTTTCTTACCTTTACTGCGCATACAAGGCACGCGCCCATTCCGCAGGCCATTCTCTCCTCAAGAGAAATCTGACACGGCTTTCCTGCCTCTTTGCAAACATCGGCAATAGCCTTGAGCATCGGGGTGGGACCGCATGCACAAACCTCGTCAACCTCTGAGATTTTTTCTTTGAGAACATCTGTTACAAAGCCGTGGATTCCCGCACTTCCGTCATCTGTTGTCAGCACAAGTTCTGCACCGGCTTTCTTGAAATCGTCCTGTAAAATGATAAGGTTTTTGTTTCTGAAACCTGTGATAACAAGCGGATTTTCACACTGCTTTGCTGTGTAGAGCATCGGAGGAACGCCTATACCGCCACCGATAAGGCAATAATGCTTGCCCTTTTCAATCTTAAAGCCGTTGCCGAGAGGAGCGAGAATATCAACGCTTTCGCCCTTTTTCATCTCGGACATAATTTTTGTTCCCTCACCCTTTACCTGATAAACAAGGCGGAGAACACCGTTTTCGCTGTCACAAACCGAAATAGGTCTGCGCAGAGTTTTTGAAGGCACATAAACATGGGCAAACTGTCCGCACTTTGCAAGCGGAGCAAGCTCGTCATTTTTTACCCTCATATCAAAAATGCCGTCTGCAATCTGTTCGTTTGACAAAAGTTCAAACTTCTGAACATCATACTTTTTCATAATATCATTCCTTTGGTTAGCTTTATTTATATAAAATCAATTTTTAAGCAGAGTGTCCCTGCATTGCGGACAAAAGTGAACATCTCATCGCCGTTAATCAACATATTCAAGTTCAACAGTCAGCACACCTAACTCATCCTTGCGATAAACATAACAGCTTTCCGCAAGCCTTGGTGAATAACCGTTAATCTCATTAGCCTCTGAAATCCAGTTATAAAGATAACCGTCATTCATAATCCTGTCATACATATAATCGAAATCGGTGTTCTTATCAACAACAATGCTGAAATATTCATCTCCGTTTTTTGCAGCATTTGCAATAGCTTGGCTCACATCATCGGCGTTGTCAGGATCCGAAACAGTCGGGTACTTATAGTTAAAATAGTTGTACTTTTCAGCCGTACACTTTGGAACATAAAAATTACACCATGTACCAACGCTCAAATAAGTTTGTGAATTAAGCTCGGAATACTTATATGACAGCTTATGATCCTTGAACATAAGGTCATCGGTTAGGTTAAAATAATCGTTTTTCGCATAATTATTTTCGCCGTCGGTATCATTCCATGTAACATCAATTTGGTACCAATCGCCGCCGATTTTTACACCGTTCCATGCGTGATTGGCTGAATCGGTTGTTCCCGAAAGTAATACGCAGTCAATATTCGCCTTGTTGCACAAAAGCTGAAAGGCTCTTGCGTAACCCTCACACACGGCTTTGCCGTCAACCAACGCACCGTAGGCATCGTTCTCGTTGCCCTCAATATTCTCTGTCTGTGCCGCCGCATCATCATACTTGCAGTTATCAATTATATAGTTGTTAATGTATTCTTCTCTTTCAAAATCATTGCCTGAGGGCAAATTCTTCAAAACAGAAGCAACGGCAATATTGAATTTTTTCTTGGCGGCTATAAGCTTATCATTTTGAACAGTATAATCAAGCTTTACGCTTGTTGTGTCACCATACGGAACAAAAAGACTTGACCCCTTGAGCCAAAAAGTTTCGGGGTGGTCGTTTTTGTATGCTTCAACAGCCTGTGTAATCTGATAGTCGGAAAGCGAGCCTGTTGTTGTAATGTTCGGTGCATACACTGTCTCAACGCTCTTTGCAATTCTCATATACAGTTCTTTTACATAATCATCGGTAAGCGTGTCATAGGCATAATCGGTTTTTACATCTGCATAATCCTTGTCGTTTTCAACATCTTGTGCACTCGGAGTTGTAACGGATTTTTCTATGATAGAGCTTCTCTTTGGTTCACTACTTTCGGAATCATCCGTCAACGAACACGAACAGCCGAAAAATGCAACCGCACAAGTCATTAAACAAACTAAGGCAGTTTTATATATTTTCAAAAAATCATCTCAATTTTTGTTTTGGATTATTTATTTCATATACAGAATACGGCAGCAGTCAAACTGACTGTCGCCGTATGGATTTGTCATGTTCTATTTTACTTTATTTTCGCCTTGCAGTCAATGTTATAATCAATCATGCAGCATTTAATTAATATATTCAAGTTGAAATGTTATCAAATTAGACTTTTCATCATAAAGCATATTGCAAGTATCATTCAACTTTGGTGAATCAGAGTTAATTTGGTTAGCCTTTGTAAGCCAATCATACATATATCCATTCCGCACCTCATCATACACATCATCGTAATTTACATTTTCATCTACTATAACTACGAAATGCTCTTCTCCGTTCTTTGCCGCTTTTGCAATTGCTGTGCTGACATTATCGGAATCATCAAGATTAGATACTGTAGGATATTTATAATTATAACAATAGTTGTGATAATTGTATTTCTCAGCAGTACATTTTGGAACATAGAAGTTACACCAAGATTTCAAATTCAAAAAAGATTCTGCATCAATCTCCGAGTATTTTGGAGACAGCGTGTGCTCCTCATACATAAGACTGTCGGTAAGATTAAAGTACTCATGTGAATCATAAATAAAATCATCAACATCATCCCAAGTAACATCAATCAGATACCAATCTCCGCCAATCTTCACGCAATTCCATACATGATTGTCTGAGTCAACGATTCCCATAAGTTGTATGCAATCAATATCAGCCTTATTACACAAAATCTGAAATGCCTTTGAGTAACCCTCACATACTGCCTTACCATCAACAAACACACCGTAGGCATCGTTTTCATTTCCCTGAACCTCCTCAGATTCAGCCGCTTCCTCATCATAATCACAATTATTAATTATATAATTATGTATATATTCTTCTCTTTCACATTCAGTGCCATAAGGGACACTTCGGGAAATAGTATCAACTGCAGTATTAAACTCTTTTTTTGCAGTAACAAGTTTATCACCGCTCATAGTATATGTAAGCCAAATTCCTGTTTCATAATCAAAATTTTCGTATTCATAGTAACTTTTAAGCCAGAACACTTCAGGGTGGTCATTTTTATACGCTTCCACAGCCTGTGTCATTTGATATTCACTAAGATTCCCTTCAGCGTAAAATGACGGTTCATATTCGGAATCAATATTATCACTTATTTGATTGTACAGCTTTTTCACATAATCATCAGTAAGTGTGCTATAGGCATAATCTGTTTTTGGTTCATTATACACACACGGCTCTGTCGGTTTAGGTTTAGATGTTGTTTTTACACTTGTACTGCTTTTTTCGGAAGTAGTTACAGGTACACTCGATTCGTTGTTATCATCCTCAAGCAATGAACACGAACAGCTGAAAAATGCAACCGCACAAGTCATTAAACAAACTAAGGCAGTTTTATATATTTTCAAAAAATCATCTCAATTTTTGTTTTGGATTATTTATTTCATATACAGAATACGGCAGCAGTCAAACTGACTGTCGCCGTATGGATTTGTCATGTTCTATTTTACTTTATTTTCGCCTTGCAGTCAATGCAAATTTGAGCATTAAACTACTTTCCCGTAACATGGGTATCACCGAAAGCCTCGGCATAAACATTGTTGTCGAGAATCATTCTTGAAACGGTAAAGAGGTTGTTGCATCTGTTATTGAGTTCGTCAATATCATCCTTGCCCTTTGCACCCTTGAAAGCGGTGTATTCGCCTGTTGACGCATTGTATTTTCCGTTCTGGGAAATCCAGCTTCTGTCGGCAAACACAACGAACGGTTCTTTGTTTCCGAAAACATCCGTACCTGCCAACATTCTGCTGTCATATTCAAGACCGAGCATATTTGAAAGCGTGGGCAGAATATCAAGGCTTGAACAGTATGTGTTAACCTTGACGGGCTCTTTCATTGAACCGCTCCACAACAGCCATGCATTTTTGTACTGTTCAAAGGTTGTGTCAACCTTGTGACCCGCAAGTTCGGACACACCGTCAAATTCATCAAGCGAATACGGATAATGGTCGTCCGTAAGGCAAATAAGGGTGTTATCAAGCCTGCCTGCTTTTTCAAGTCTTGCAAGAAGATATTCCATTGCCTTGTCAAGCTCAATGTTTGCGGCAAGATAGCCCTTGACCTCATCGCTGTATTTCAGGTCTTTTACAAGGTCTGCGTTGCGTTCGCTCATGGTGTTGTATGAATATCCGCCGTGACCGCTGACCGTCATATAATAAACGCTGAAGCTGTCGGAATTTATGTAATCGTCAACAGTTTTCTGCATCATTTTGAGGTCGGAATTCGGCCAGACATTTTCACCGAGGTCAAGACCTTTTCCGATTGCAGAGTAGTCATAGCCGATATTTGTAAGATACTTGTCCCTGTCGTAGTAATCATAGGTGTGATTGTGGTAAGCGTTAACTGTTTTGCAGCCGAGTTTTCTGCTCTGCTCACCGAGAGTGAACGGAAAGCTGACATTATTTTCGGCTGACTTTGAAAAGCTCCACACACCGGATTTTGGAATCAAGCCTGTAAGATTTGCATATTCGCCGTCAGTTGTGCTTACGCCCCATGCAGGCGAATAGTAGTTTTTAAACTGAAATCCCTCGTTGTACATTTTGCAGAGCGTAGGAGTCAGATTCTTGTCAATTGCATACTGCGAAAAGCTTTCGGCTGTTATGAAAATTATGTTGTAGCCCTTGAACATACCTGTGTATTCGTTGGTATAGCTCGGTTCTTCGCTGTCAAAATATTCATAAAGCGACTTTAACTCATCATTATTTGTACTCTTTGTAAGCTTTGAAAAATCAGCACTCATAATCTGAGCTTTCTGCTCTGTTTTTGTAATTTCATCGGCAGTCGATTCTTTATTTTTCGGCTTGCTGTTTGTGCGTATATTTGCTTTGTAACCGAACATAAGGCGGCTGATGTCAAGCCTTTGCATTGTGTAAAGTCCGTAGCGTTCACACACGGCAACCTGTTGCAATTCACCGTAATAAAGATTGTAGTTGCTCTTTGTGTCGGAAGAATCACGGTCAATGCCTATCGCAAAGACAGTTCCAATCTGAAAAACCACCGCAATCAAAAGCACAATCAGCTTACCCTTTAACTTTACTTTTGAAAAGTCAAACAGCTTTCCGCCGAAAATTACAAAGAAAGCAAGCGGAACAAAAAGTAAAACAACAAACACAATTCTGCTTGCTATCGCAGTCATGATCATATCAATTGAATTGAATGCCTGCCCTGCACCGCCGTTTGTAACGCTGCTTACAACAACCATTGTGCCAAAAACATTATAGTATATCATCTGCACACCGTACCATATCGTCAGCACAGCTGTGAATACGGTTGCAATCCCTCTGTTTACCCCTCTGCGTTTTGAAAAAGAACACAACAAAACAAGTACCGCCGAAAGCACGATTGTGAACAGGAATGTGAAAGCAAAACTGCCGAGCACATCAAACCCCGATGCAATTTTAAGGTCGGTTTCAAGCCATAGAATCAAAAGCGGAAAGTACGCAAAAAATGCGACTCTCTTTGCAAAGCCATGACTTTTTTCAGGCTTTCTGTAGTAGTCAAAATTTGAACTTCCGACTTTTACGGCAGGCTGTCCCACATAGTGATTTCTTCTTGAATATCCGCTGTTTGTACCGTCTGAATATGTCATTTAATTCTCCTTTCTTTTTCAATGCAGTTATTAAGTAGATTATAAAACGAAAATGCCGCCGTTGCAATGACAAATTTCACCAAAATTCGCTCTATATGACACATTCGGAGTTTTTATATATTGAAACAGTTGACCTTTTGTAGTATAATTATAGTTTAATGAGAGGCTTGTGTAAAAAGCTATGCAGATTGCGGTTTTGAACAGGGCTTCTTAATTTATGTATTATTATGAAAAGGAAGATTTTTATGGCAAAGAAACAGTTTAAATCAGAGTCAAAAAGACTTCTCGACCTTATGATTAACTCAATTTACACTCACAAAGAAATTTTTCTTCGTGAGATTATTTCAAATGCAAGCGACGCTATCGACAAACTTTGCTTCATTTCTCTTACCGATGACAAGGTCGGTCTTGACAGGGGCGATTTCAAAATCGTTTTAAAGCCCGACAAAGAAAGCCGTACTCTTACCATCACGGATAACGGTATCGGCATGAACAAGGATGACCTTGAAAACAACCTCGGCACAATCGCATCCTCAGGCTCGCTCAAATTCAAGCAGAGCATGGAAGAAAAGCAGGACGACATTGACATTATCGGTCAGTTCGGCGTCGGTTTCTACTCGGCATTTATGGTTGCAAAGAAGATTACCGTAAACACAAAGAAGTACGGCGAGGATACGGCATATTGCTGGCAGTCAAGCGGTGCAGACGGCTACACAATCAGCGAGATTGAAAAGGAAAATGCCGGCACAGAGATTATTCTTGAAATCAAGGATAACACAGACGATGAAAACTATGACGAATTCCTTGAGCAGTACAGAATACAGGGACTTGTCAAGAAGTATTCCGACTACATCCGCTACCCGATTGTTATGGATATGACAAAGAGCAGAGTTAAGGAAGAAACCAAGGACAGCGACAAGCCTGAATGTGAGGATTATACGGAAACCGTAACACTCAACAGCATGATTCCTCTTTGGCAGAGAAGAAAGAAAGATGTTACTCAGGAAGAATACGACAAGTTCTACAGCGAAAAATTTATGGCTATGGACAAGCCTCTTAAAACTATCGTAACTTCTGTTGAAGGTGTTGTAACCTACAAGGCATTGCTCTTTATTCCGTCTGTTGCTCCTTATGACTACTACACAAAGGAATACAAAAAGGGACTTCAGCTTTATTCAAGCGGTGTGCTTATTATGGATAACTGCGAAGAGCTTTTGCCCGAGCATTTCCGTTTTGTAAAGGGTATTGTTGACAGTGCAGACCTTTCGCTCAACATTTCAAGAGAAATGCTCCAGCATGACCGTCACCTCATTACAATTGCTCAGAACATTGAAAAAAAGATTAAAAACGAGCTTACTTCAATGCTTCAGAATGACCGTGAGAATTACGAAAAATTCTTCAACGCATTCGGCAGACAGCTTAAATACGGTGTTGTTTCGGACTACGGTATGCACAAGGAAGAACTTCAGGACCTTATTATGTTCTATTCTTCAAGCGAGAAAAAGCTTGTTACGCTTTCGGAATATGTTGACAGAATGAAAGAAGACCAGAAGTTCATCTACTTTGCAACAGGCGAAAATGCCGCTGCAATCGACACACTTCCGCAAACAGAGCTTATCCGCTCAAAGGGTTACGAAATTCTTTACTGCACAGAGGAGATTGACGAGTTTACTCTACAGTCACTCATGACATATAAGGAAAAGAAATTCTGTTCGGCAATGAACGATGACCTCGGCATTGAAACCGAGGAAAATAAAGAGGATGAAGAAAACAAGGACGCACTTCTTACATTTGTTAAGGAAACACTCGGCGACAGGGTTGCAGAGGTTACCGCATCAAAGAAACTTGTTTCACATCCTGTTTGCCTTACGGCAAAGGGCGGCATTTCATTTGAAATGGAAAAGTATTTCAACTCAGTTCAGCCTGACGCAAATATGAAGGCTCAGCGTGTGCTTGAGCTTAACCTTTCACATCCTGCCGTTAAGAAGATGGAAGAATTTATCAAGAGCGATGTTGACAGAGCAAAGAAGTATGCCGAGGTTCTCTACAGTCAGGCGCTTCTAATCGCAGGACTTCCGCTTGAAAATCCGTCCGAATACACAGACCTTGTTTGTTCGATTATGTAAATTGTTGATTTGCGTTTGCCGCAAATCAATGGCGATCACTGATCGCCGCTACTGTACGGCAATAACCGCCGATACAGGTGCAAATCACAAATCTCACATTAAACTAAACATTTTACACCCGATTTTCGACCAAAACGGAAATCGGGCGTTTTGTTTTTGCAGAAAATTCCGCAAAATCTTTTGCAATAATATTGATATAATTTTTGCGTTGTGATACACTGATTTCAGTAAAAGTTTTTTCGGAGGCGGACTTGATGAAACATTACGATGAAAAGCAAATGCAGGAAAATATTCTCTATCTTGGGGCACTTTCGGAGCAGTATCCGAACATTCAGTCGGCGGCGGCAGAGATGATTAATCTTCACGCAATTCTTGATTTGCCGAAAGGTACCGAACATTTTCTTTCCGATATTCACGGTGAGCACGAGGCATTCAGACATATTCTCAACAACGCATCGGGTTCAATCAGAGAAAAGATTGACGACCTTTTTTCAAATACTCTCACATCCGAACAGCGTGCCGAGCTTGCAACGCTGATTTATTATCCAAAGGAAAAACTCAGTGTTTACAAAAGCGAAATAACCGACATTGAAGAATGGTACAGATTAACACTCATAAGATTGCTTGCAATCTGCCGACACATTTCTTCCAAATACACACGAAGCAAGGTTCGTAAAACTCTGCCAAAGCATTATGCCTATATCATTGAGGAGCTTATGTTCGGTGATTCAGGCAAAAAAGACCGTGAAACCTACCACGAAAATATTCTGCACACAATTATTGAGGCAGGACAAGCCGATGTTTTCATACTCTCGCTTTGTGACACGATAAAAAGACTTATTGTTGACAAGCTCCACATTGTCGGCGACATTTTCGACAGAGGTGCAAGACCTGACATTGTGCTTGACGACCTTATGATGCACCACGGTGTTGACATTCAGTGGGGCAATCACGATATTCTTTGGATGGGTGCGGCATCGGGCAGTATGGCTTGCATTGCCGCTGCACTTAACAACGCATTTTCATACGGCAATCTTGACACAATCGAGGTCGGCTACGGAATAAGTCTGCGTGATCTCTCGCTTTTTGCAAAGGATGTTTACGGCGGCGGAAATGTTGAACGCTTTATGCCGAAAGGTCCTTTTGCGGATTCGCCCTACACCTCAAACGATCCGTTGCTTGTTGCCGATATGCACAAGGCGATTGCCGTTATTCTCTTTAAGCTTGAAGGTCAGCTTGTCAGCCGCAATCCTAACTTTAATATGAGCGACAGGCGATTGCTTGACAAGATTGATTTTGAAAATGCGACCGTAACTGTCGGCGAAAAGAAGTATCCGATTTCCGACACCTTCTTCCCCACAGTTGACCATGACTATCCATATGAACTGACAAAGACGGAAAAACGGGTTATGGAACAGCTTAAAAATGCCTTTATGGCAAGTGAAAAGCTGAAAAGACACATTGATTTTCTGTTTGCCAAGGGCGGAATGTACAAGTGTTGCAACAACAATCTTTTGCTCCACGGCTGTATTCCGATGAACAAGGACGGCAGTTTTATGGAATTTGACACGGGCAACTGTGTGCTTTCGGGAAAAGCATTGCTTGATGAGCTTGAAAAGATTGTTCGTCAGGGACACTCTGCCCCCGAAAATTCTCCCGAAAGGCAAAAGGGCAACGACTATATGTGGTATCTCTGGTGCGGAAAACATTCACCGCTTTTCGGCAGAGAAAAAATGTGTTCGTTTGAGCGGTTCTTTATTGACGATTCCGAAACCCACACGGAAACACGCAACCATTACTACACGCTCTATCACGATGAAGATGCTTGCGTGAAGATTTTGAAAGAATTCGGTCTTTCGGAAAATCACGGTCACATAATCAACGGTCATGTTCCCGTTATCCGCAAAAAGGGCGAAAGTCCGATAAAGGCTAACGGCAAGCTGATTGTGATTGACGGCGGATTTTGCAGAGCATATCAGGACAAGACAGGCACGGCAGGCTACACGCTTGTATATAATTCCTACGGTATGCGAATTGTCACCCACGAACCCTTTGCGGGAATTGACAACGCAATCAAATCAAACAAGGACATTCTCTCAACAACAAAGGTTTTTGACACCTCGGAAAACCGAATCCGTGTTGCACAAACCGATGACGGTCAGACAATCCGTAACCGCATTGAAGGACTTTCAATGCTCCTCTGCGCCTACCGCAACGGTGTTCTGAAAGAACAGTAATTTAAAGGAGAATTCTTATGTTCAACTGCATTAAATCATTTTCCTACAAAATGAACATTTCTGCCAATCAGGTTTCTAATGCTTTAAGAATGAAGGCTTTGGGCAATACAAAACCCGATACACCAAAAATTGCAGGCAATTTTTTTGTGAACAAATTCACAATTCATCTTTCAAAAAATCACCCATTTGGCGGACCTGACAACCAATCTCCCGATTTTGACGGAACTGTTGAAAACTCAGCAAACGGCTCGGTTCTGACATTAAAAATGAAATCATTGAAATATCTGCTTTTACCGATACCTTTTATGATTTTCGTGCTGTTTTTGGCAGGTCTTTTAATTTACGATTATTTTTGTAATGAAAACTTGGCATCGCTGATATTCTCAATTGTTCCGATATTATTTTTTGCAGGTGTGTGGATTTTAATATTCACAAAGCTTAATCGACAATATAAGAAAATGAAGAATTTTATTGAGGAATTTTTCAAAGACAATATAACTACAAAGTAAAAACACGGCTTGTTCGGAAAATGAACAAGCCGTGTTTTTCTGTATCAATTCTGTAGGGGAGTTCATTGGACGCCCGCCTTGATGAAATTTTATGTTTTACAAAAATGTTTTGATATTATGGAAATTATGTATTCATTTGTAGCGGCGAACCGTGTTCGCCAATCGTCACAAGCGTAAGCTTGGGGCAAAATGATTATTTAACAACAAATTCAATACAGATATTTATTGTTTTGTGTTTACACACAAAACAAATGGCGAACAAGGTTCGCCGCTACTGTATGACAATAGCTTTGCGGCTTTTATATAATTTGATTTATTATAAAATTCCACTCGAAAATTTTTACCTTCCCCCTTGACTATGCTTTAAAAATGTATTATTCTATATACATAGACAATCTATGTATATAGAACTGCGAGGTATTAATGCGGGAGGGAAAATATGAAGAATAAATTTCTTGAAAAAGTGTCAGAGCAAATCGCAGACGATAAATCACGGGAATTAATAACTGCCGAGCTTGAATCGCATTTGCTTGATAAAATCGACTATTATGTTGACATTGGCTATTCAAAAGAAGAAGCCGAAAAACGTGCAACCGAAGAAATGGGCAATCCCGATGACACCGCCGTGCCGTTGAATGCTCTTCACCAAAATAAATATCGTGGAGTATTCACATTCATTTGTCTTGTGGCTGTTACCGCACTTTTTATGGCAACCGTAAACGCATCACCTCTATTCTGCTATGTTGCAGAATATTCAAACTTGACGCATTACGCAATGTTTGATTTTTGGTCGCTGATAATTCTCGCCACATACACGGTGATGATAATTTACAGTCAAAAGAAAAGTCACAAATCGGTTGCAATCTTCATCATAATATCGCTTGGCTTTCAGGTTTTAATGTCTGCAATCTCAATAACATTGCAAGGCTCATTTCTTCTCATAATCAAATTTTCATCAATCTTCCAACCTGCGGTTTATGCGATTATGACTATCATCACAAAAGGTCCGATTGCGTATATTGACAGTCTGTTTGCATATGAAAATATTGAGTATTCGGCAGTCAATGAGTGGTGCTACACGACAATTCCTTTTATAATTATGGCACTGTTGTTGCTGTGGGCAATTGCGGTTCTGATTAAAATCAGAGGAAACGAGCAGATGAAGGGCAAAAAAATTCATCTAAAAATAACTAAAGTATTCAAAAATATTTTCATTGTATTTCTCTCTGTCAATTTTCTCATCATGGGAATTTGTGCGGTTATTTCAAGAGTAGAGATAAATTCAAAATCTACCGAAATTCTTGCCGAAAGAGAAAAAATAATTGATTTTGTGATGAATGCCAATCTAAAAACCACAAGCAATGAATTTTTGGACAATGCAAAAGCAAACGGATTTGACTTCCAACTGAATTTCAAATACGGCAAACATCCGACATTTGATTCTTCAGACAAAGAGTATGTATATTGGCATAACGGCAATATGATTTCAGTCAAAGACATCAATTGTAATATGTATTTATCTTTAGATTATAACGCTTTAAATACATCTATTTTCTATGACGATTTGTTATTAACCACGAAAGAGGTTGACGCAATAAATAATCTCAAGGTTGGAGATTCAATCAGTAAATTATACGAAAAATCTCTTATCTATAAGGCTTCGGCAATCTCAAAAATATACTATGCTAATGATAATCTCGGAAACCCGAAATACAGTCTGTACCCCTGTATAACATTTGTTATCGACAAAAAAGGTCAAACATACAAAACAATTGACATAAGTGTTTCGGACGGTAAAATATCCAAGATATGCGAACCTATTGAACATAAAAAGGAATACGAAACCGGATTTAATTTTTTCATTCGGAGCTAATCGGAAAGGAGCAAATAAAATGAAAATCAGTAAAGAACTTATCAAAGGCAGTACAGCTATGCTTGTTATGAGCGTTTTAAAGAAAAGCGATATGTACGGATACAAAATTATTAAAGAGCTTGAGTTACAGAGCGAGAGCGTGTTTGAGCTTAAAGAGGGTACTCTCTACCCCATTCTTCACGCACTTGAAGAAGAAAATCTGCTTGAAAGCTACTGGGAAGAATTTGACGGCAGAAAGCGTAAATACTACCACCTCACCCGCAAAGGCACAAAACGCCTTAAAGAAAAGCAGGAGGAATGGAAAGTATATTCAAAATCAGTCGAAAAAGTTCTCAGCTTTTCAGGTGTGTAAAACACTTATCACAGACAGACCGTTTTCCGTTAATCTTGAATTTATAGCCCTGTAATGGTAAAATTATCCTATAAACTCAGAAACGGAGATATTATGATGCACAAATTAAAAGTCAGAGCAAATCATACGGTATATATCATATTTGCCGTTTTGTCATTATTTTCCCTGACACTTATATTTAATGACAATATATGGTTTGACGAGGCGTACACGCTGTCGCTGATTCAGCACAATTATTCAGACATAATCAATATTCTGAAATCCGATATGCACCCACCGCTGTATTTTTTGTCGCTGAAAACATTTTGTTGCATCTTTGGATACTCAATAACAGCAACAAAAATATTTTCGGCAATCGGTTACATTGCAACGCTGTTTTTGGGATGCACAATCATAAAAAAGCACTACGGCAGTAAAACATCAATAATTTATATGCTGACTGTCGGAGCTGTGCCAATGATGCTCTATTTCAGCGTTCAGCAAAGGTCATACTCATGGAGCATATTTTTTGTTACATTATGCTTTATTGAGTCCCTGCTTTTTATAGCAAACAAAAAGTTTCATCACTGCATTTTACTTGCTATAGCAGGACTTGGGGCTGCATACAATCACATCTACGCACTTCTTGCAGTTGGAATTATCTTTGCTTTTGCAAATATATATCTGCTCATTAAAGACAGAAATTTGTTCAAGCGTGTTATTATTGCAGACCTTATTATGGTGGCAGGATATTCATTTTGGATAATTCCTCTTTTAAATCAAACAAAATCAGCCTCAAGTAATTTTTGGCTCAGCGGAGTTGAACCGTTGTCTGTAATTGTATTCATATCGGGCATAGCAGTATCTGCACTTGTTCTTATGAAAAAGAGCAACCGAAAATTGTGTATAATTTTCGCAGATGTCTGCGTTATGGGGATTCAAATAATCGGGTTGTTCGTAACCGTTTTTATACGCCCGTTTTACATTGCAAGATACAGCGTTGTAATTCTCGGTATCTTTGCAATTCTTGTTGCTTTCGGCGTAAAAGATATAAAACCAAAGCCGAGCAAAGTAATATGCACCCTGCTTTGCGTTGTAAATATCGGCTGTCTTGTTGCAACAGGATTGTTTGAATATAATCCGTCAATGACAAATTTTCGTGAAAGATTCAGTTCTCAACAGTCAGAATCAGACACTTTTGTTTACTGCGACAGTGCATTCGGAATTATGTCTTATTATTATCCGAACAACACCCACCTTTGCACCTATAAAGAAAACTGGTTTGAGGCATTTGAAAATGTTGAATGTATAAACAAAAATGAAATTGCAGACAAAGTTGACCCAAATCATAAAATTTGGTTTGTAAAAAATGAACTCACAAAAATGCCAAAATGCATTAAAAGTAATTTCAAGTATAATAAGATTGATTCTTTCCAATGTGACTTCAATAAATTTGACCTATATTTACTTATTCTAAAGTAAATATAGGTCTTTTGTTTACGGTATAAATGCAGAAATTAAAACTAATTTGTCTCTTATTTTCTGCTTTCGTAGTCCTTGTCTATCTCATCGCTCCAAGACGATGAAAGCGGTCTGCTTTTTCTGAAATTGCACACGGTTTTCGATACTGCGTCAAAAACAACAGCCGTACCCTGACCGTCAGCGTGATAATTAACGGAGCGGTCGGAATTGATTCCGAAATGCTTAGCGGTTTCAACGGAATCAATGTTAGCTCCGATAAAAAGAAATTCCCAGCCGTAGCGATTTTTCTGACGCTCAATCATTTTCTTGACCTTGTTGCTTGAATAGATACGGCTTGCGTTCTCCATTCCGTCGGTCATAATCACAAACAAGGTGTGTTTGGGAACATCTTCTTCTCTTGCATACTTATGAATGTTGCCAATGTGATGAATTGCACCGCCGATAGCGTCAATGAGTGCAGTTGAGCCACGAACCGTATAATCGTTTTCAGTCATTTTTGAAATTTCAGACAATTCAACCCTGTCGTGAAGAACCTCGGTTTCGTGATCAAACAATACGGTTGAAACATAGCACTTGCCGTTCTGTCTGCGTTGCTTTTCAATAAGCGAATTAAATCCGCCGATTGTATCCTGTTCAAGCCCTGACATTGAACCGCTTCTGTCGAGAATGAATACCAATTCTGTAATGTTGTTTTTCATAGTTGTTACCTCCAAAAGTAATTAAGTTTTTTATCTTGACTTAATCATATAACTTTCGGGATAACATATGGTCGCCTGAAATGCGACATTTACTGACCCAACAAAACCTGGTCAAATTCAAATAAAGCCTCGTTTACAGTAAAAATATCATACTCGCCCTTTTGAATAAAATATTCAATGATAACATCAAATTTATTCGAGTGTGAAAGTGCATAGCCGGCTTTTTGAAGCATTTCCTTAGTTTCATCAAGCGACAGTTCAAGTGCAACGGCAAAGGCAATTGCGGTAGTTTTCTTAGGTTTATAGTTGACATTGTTTCTTATTTTAGAAAACAGCTTACGGTCAACATTTGCCTTTTTATAACACTGAGAATCCGTCAAACCTTTTTCGTCAATTTTACGCAAAAGCATCTGAGAAAAGCTTTCATCAAGCTGATTTACAACATCAGCTAAATTCAAAGATGCTGTTTGCATTGGATAAGCCTTTGACGGTCTTAAAAGACGGGATAATTCACGACTGCGGTTTTCGGAATAGTGTGTTTCAACATAGTGTTCGTCAATGTATTCGGCAATATCACTGACAAGCTTTTTGCTGACACGGAATCCGTCTTTGTCAAATACAACAATATAAACGAGCATATCGTTGTCTGCAAGAAATTTACAGATTTCGTTGATTGCCACCTGTAATGCCTGTTCTTTCGGATAGCCGTAAATCCCCGATGAAATCAACGGAAAGGCAACCGATTCGCATTCATAAGTCTTTGCAAGCTGCAACGAGTTACGATAACATGACGAAAGCAGTTCTTCCTCATGATAATTTCCGCCTTGCCATACAGGGCCGACCGTGTGAATAACATACTTGCATGGCAGTTTGTACGCACCCGTAATTTTCGCCTCACCCGTTCTGCAACCGCCAAGTTTTCTGCATTCATTAAGCAATTCATTCCCCGCCGCACGGTGAATCGCACCGTCAACACCGCCTCCGCCAAGCAACGAATTGTTTGCCGCATTAACAATTGCGTCACATTTTATCTTAGTTATATCATTCCGAACAATCTGCAACGGCATAATAATCACCCTTTAAATTCAGAATCTTAATATTTTATTACTCTGATATTAATTATATAGCACCTCTCAATTAAATTCAATGCAAAATTAAATAGTATGGTTTGTACTTTAACAACAAAACAAGCGACAGCATAATTCCTGTCGCTTGTGATTATCATATATTCTATTTTTCGTGTTGTCAAAACTATTGAAATTAAGCCTGTTACCATCGCAATCCGGATATTCTCATTATGCTAGGATATTTTGAAATCTACCATCAAAGGAATGCTTCCAGTTGAAACATTTATGGATTTAATTATTCTATATTCCCCTTGCGGAAGAGTAGTCTCAAAATCTACTTCAAATTCATTTGTAGCCTTTGATTCCAACAATATCGCTAATGCATTAAAATATTGTTCATTATCTGATGAATACCAAACTCCATTCTTTTTTTGTTCTATATAATAAGTTGAATCATAAGTAAGATCGGTGTTTGTTTTGTTTGAAATCAGTAACACTAACCCCGAATTATCAATACTATCATTCTTTATCTCAAGCGACACTTCATCATTGACATAAGTTCCTGTTTCTGTTGATTTCTTAGAAAAATTCATACTATTACAACCGCTGATAAAGAAAAAAGTAAGCAGACATAAAGTAAAACATATTGCTTTTTTCAATAGAAACACCTCCTTGTTTTATTATTTTCATAATAAATGATAGTTTTATAGAGAATTTTCGCAAACAAAAATTGGAATCAATGAAAACACATGGTCTGATATTAGATGTAGTACTACCATTACACGCTATGATTATCGCTATTTATTTTATAACTTTTCCTATTCTGTCATTTTCTTGATATCGTCATAGGAATATGTTTTCTCTGTTGTTTCGGAACTGTCAGTAATCAACTGAACAAATTTATTGTCACCATCAGCATATAACTGACCTGTATAAGAAACTCTTTCATATGCACCGTTCGACAACGGACTATTCTTAGGAGTTTGAACTAAACACAGTATCAAATCATCCGACTTTTGAACCGTTTTTTCACCGTCAATTGTTTCTTTAAGAAAAGTCGTTTTAATTTCCTCTGCACTTAAATTTTTAAATCGAAACGCATCATTATGTCCTTCAATATGTTCACTAAGCGGAATATATCCACCCAAATTAAATACTGATATTACATCTCCGACTTTTAAATCTCCTTTTAATGTATCAGTTATCAGGACATCTAATTTTGTCCAAGCAACGCCTTCATAGCTTGTATAAGCTACATTTTGAACTGTTACACGGATCACATCATCCGATATTGATATTAATTTCTTAAGGTCATTTTGATAAAGTTCATCAGGTGTTGAAGTAAGTTCAATTACATTGCTGTCAGAATCGGGAACGCTATAGTTCTTTTCCAAATTCACAGATAAATCTCTTAGCACTCCAACATTTGCATTACTCGAATTATTGGTGTTATTTGAAGAATCTTTACAGCCGATGATAGTAAAACAAGCTATTATTAACATAAGGAACAATAAAAATGCTTTTTTCATAATTAATTACCTCCTTTATCTATAAACTGTATTTTTGTGATTTGTGTAATTTCTACATTTTCATAGTAACGCATAAAGTTAATTTTGTCAACTAATGTTTTTACACCTTAATATGATTAAAAAACAAGCGACAGCTTAATTCCTGTCGCTTGTAATTATCATATATTCTATTGGCTCTATGTCAATAGTTGGGGTAGCATTAAAACAGAATAATTGAAATTGACAAG
>ERZ839489.93-NODE-93-length-108285-cov-10.389338_pt1 | contig 108285 bp, 134 predicted proteins | sample MGYA00519938_ERZ839489 | MGnify/ENA primary metagenome ERZ839489 (study PRJEB31850, sample SAMEA3708846) | human gut metagenome | biome: human gut; feature: human-associated habitat; material: faeces | place: China | collected 2014 ...
AGAACATGAACGAACCAAGCGGACGGGCCGTGAAGGGAGTGCACGAAGAAGCATATGATTCATAATATGGCAACGTGAGTCTGATTCCAACAATTTCATGCATATCTTTACCGCTTCTCTTACAGCATGTATTCAAAGAAGAGATGCTTTGCACCCCGAAATCTTGCGCGGCCTTGCCTTCGAAAAGAGGAAGGCTGCGCGGTGCTTTTGCCAACGTTTTCGAAATAGAGTGGAAAAAACAGCCCTTTCCATGCCGGGTATCAGAAAAAAATGGTGTAACTTTGTATAGCTATAAAAAAGAGAAGAAGAAAGATGGAAACAAAAAAAGCGCCTCAAATCCCTTACGGCATCTCGGACTTTGTGCGGATGCGGACTGAAAATTATTATTATGTGGACAAGACCATGTATTTGCCCCTGATTGAAGATACAGCCAGCTATATCTTTATGATACGTCCGCGCCGTTTCGGAAAAAGCCTTTTCCTAAGCATAATGAAAGCCTACTATGACATTTTGCAAAAAGACCGTTTCGAAAGTTATTCAGCGGACTATGAATAGGTAAGAATTCCACCGACCAGCGCAACCGTTTCCAGATGATTTATTTTGATTTCTCAAAGACAGGGGTTTCATTGGAAAGACTGGAAAAATGTTTTGAGACTTATTGCAATGTTGTCCTCTACGTGTTCATAAAGGATTACGCTTCTTTTTATTATGATAATTTTGAAGAAAAGTGCTGTATCTGGCTCAAGGAACCACGTTACATAAAGTCCTGATACAGTTCAAAGGATGGGAAGTGGTGAGAAGTGAAAAAGATACACATTAAAAACACAATTAACAGATAAAATAATGAAAACACCTTTTATTCCTAAATTGATTCTCCTTTTTATCCTATTTTTTCTTTATTCTGCTGGATATGCACAACAACGGGATTCAGTAACCATACGCGGACAAGTAACAGATTATAACGGACAACCCATTGACAGTTGTTCCATCTTTTGGCAGAGCCCTTCTTTTGATGACATTAAACAAGCCATCACTGACAAAAACGGATACTACACCACCCGTATTCCTAAAGGAAAATATCAAAGTATGGGGGCTATCAATATGTCTACCTACCCACATACCGTAAAACCCGGACTAGCGGAAAAAGACCAACGTCTCGAATTTTGGGCATGGAATTTCATTGCCGATCGTGATACCACTCTCAACATTCGCTATCATCGTATGGAAGTCTATGGACTACGTATTTTCCACATCCCTGGAGGCATGCCCACCTATCAGATATATGTTCGACCCATGAGTCTGACCCGCACCCTGCAATGGCAAAAAGAAGAAAAATCCTCACTTGTACATGCACAGGATCTTAGCAAGATTGAGCAAACAGGTTTAAGCAAACAAGCCAAAGGCGTTTTGCTGGCACCATCGGCTGACAAATTAAAAGCTATCGTTTGGATAGATGGAGAAGAAGTACCTGTTCTGATGAAACAAGAGATAAAAGAGTACTTCAATGCTACTGAATACGGTAATGCCTATCTGCTGACCGTGGATATGCCCAAACACCAGAAAAATATTCTCCCCTACCGAATATTTAAAGTAGAGTTAACTGATTTAGAGAATGGTGACCGTGGAGAAGGGCTTTATTATATGGAAAAAGAGAACTATATAAAATAAAAAGAAGCGGTAGAATACCGCTTCTTGAGCCGAAACCGGGAATCTAACAAATTATTTATAATCAACCGATTAAGCGTTATTTTTTACTATTGGTATCACACGGTAAAAATATTCAACTCGTTTCTGAGCCCTATAGAGGGCTTTTTTTATGTTTTTGTGATACCGACAAATTCCGTTTTTAAGTTAAAAAATCCACCTATTTTTAACAAGATTGTATAACGTATCATATTACATTTCCATAATATCTATTTTTTATTAAGACTAATCGTCTTATGTATATTATTCTTTTCTGGCTCTATTTTATTGCATGTAATTAGATTTAACTCAACCCCGAAAAGAAGTCTTTCTAATCTATCATGTTGGTTGTTCATCTTAATGGCAATGTCTTCTAATTTGTGTATTATATCATTGTTCATGTCTAAGGTTTTTAATCTCCTTAAAAAACATGATAAGATGTTCATTTGTTTAGCTTACATTTGGTTTTTGTAACTGTTCTTTCAAATCGGTGTTTTCATTTTTAAGCACTTCGATAACATTTAGTAAATCATCCATACGTGTTTGGTATGTTTCTATTACTTTTATAAGGACTTCGATGGTCCTTTTGCTGTCTATTTGTTCTCCATGTAAATCTATGTTAATATTTTTTGTTTCAATTTGGTACGGTGCGGATGTTTTATTAGTTTTTGATTCTGAATCGGATGATGCTGGCTCAGATTTAAGCATCTCACCCTCTCCTGTAAGAATATAATTTGCATTAACATTGTATTTATTACAAAATTCGTATAAAACATTCATTGAAACCCCAACTCTGCCACATCTAATTTTAGACATTGTCCCTTTAGACAATGATTCCAAATTGTTCCATACTTGATAGTCACTGATTTTTAGAGAATCTATAACTTCTAAGAATCTACTTGTATAAACGTTAAAAGCATCCATATTATATAGATATTATTAGGTAGTATCATTAAAGGATACTATATTTGCGTTGTAACACTGCAACTGTTACGTGCAAATGTTTAAACTTACCTGGCATGGTGTTTAATATATCAAAAGAGGATTCGCGTTGGTTGCAGTAACGTGGGTTCTCTTTTTTAATTTTATATTTATGAATAAAGAGTTCAATTCAGATCTTTTGCAAAACATTTCCAAACTAAGCGATGGGAATGTAATAAAGTTCCTTTTAGGTGCTTCTGAGCAAGGTAAATTCCCTCCCGAAATCTCCGACTGTATTACTAAAGTCGTGGACTACATGAATGAAAACGAGGTTCGTGTAGATCCGGGCTTCCGTTACAGCTTGAATATATCTTTATTCCGTAAGGATAAGTATTGGATAAGGACTATCACAGACAGGGTAACAGGCGAGATATTATATGAAACCAAAACCCGTCAATGCTTTCCGGATAACCGTACTATCTATACGGAGTTGGAGTATGGCTTATTCGGGAGTAGTATCTATCATCCCAATTATACTATTCAGCGAAACAAACAATGATGCAATTGTTTGTGCAAACTCAATACATTTGTTAGCCTCTTCGGGGAAATCACTTTCTAGTTTTTTCCCCATTAGTTCAAGTTCCAAGCTCATTTTTTGAATATTAGCTTTCTTTATTTCATACGCGGCTTTGAATCCTCCGAATTGGGCTATTTCATATAGCTTGCAAGTAGGATATATATCACTACAATCCCAATATTGAGAAATATTTTCTTTTATTATGTATCCTTTTTCAAAGAAGTCCATAATCACCATTTCAAATTGTTTCCCATTAATTTTTAAATTGGGAACATCATTAGGAGTAAAACAGAATGTTTTTCTTTCATGAGCCGCCATATCAAGGATCGCTTTCATTATTTTATCCTTTTCCTTAGGAGTTATAGCCCCACAAAAGTTGCGTTCGTTTGAATGTTGAATGTCAATCATATTACCTCTTTTTTTTATTGCGTAATCTTATCTTTCTTATATTCAGTATTTTATATATCGCGTTATTTAGAATAATGTATAAATAGTAAATAGTATCATAAAAAGATACTTTAATCTTTTGTAGTATCATTAATGGATACTATATTTGCAATGTGAAAACGAACTGAATACAGTTTTATTTCGCAACGGCAATAATTAATATACAAATATATGAATAAAATAGGAAGAACCAAAGAAATCCCACGGATAATCGTTCCACAAGGTGCACAGAAACACATCGCATCTCATTTCGGGGTTAGCGGTGAGACAGTACGCAGAGCATTAAAGTACATTATCAACACTGAACTTGCAGTAAGAATAAGGGAAGAGGCGATAAAGAATTATGGTGGTGCAGAATCCATTATCAGAGTGAAAATATAAATATTCAAGGGTTATGATGACAAGAACAGAAATGAATATGCTCACGGAAAGATTTGCAGAAGTGACGGGAAAACAGAATGATTCTGTAATGAATTCTGCTAGATGCGCAGAATATCTAGGAATATCTCAAGGAGCTTTAAGAAAACGCGTTCATGATGGTACTATCCCATATACTAAAAAGGGTAAACTGTTGTATTTCTCTAAACAAGATATAAATAAATACTTATTAGATAAATAAAAAATGAGCAAAGCAACCGATTTTATAAATAATAAATGCTACCAGCTTGGTAATCCGGTAGAACCGTTGATTTTTAAAGCTGACGCGCTGGAAGCTATTAGTATTGCATCCAAGGAGATAGAAGAAAGAGCTGTGAAAGTGTACCGGCAGTTATGTCCTTGTTTTCAAAGGGGGAAATGTAAGCATTATCCTCACAACCAAAAACAAGGTAGTCAAATATGTGATATGGAATGTGATCGTATAAGTTATCTAAAGAAACAATTGGCTTGTATCTCAGCAGACAAATAAATATATCCCCTCCCGTAAGATTCGGGGTAACAACCGGTTTAAGCCGTTGAGGGGAACAATATAAAAATGCGTATTATGAAAACAGCTAATTTTATCCTGTCTATATTTGCCGCACTATGTTCTTTAGGAATGATTTATGGTGCGATAGTTACGGAAAGTCCTATAAAATCCGTATCGGTGATTATATTTTCTATTATCTCATTATTTTGTGTGAAATTGGTGGTAATGACATATAAAGAGTTAAAGGAATATGAATGATTTTTTCATCTAGTTTTTTTTGTTATTTTCATAAAGTTAATGTTGTCTGTCCGTGCCGGTGTGTGAATATAGGTACGGAATTTCACCGTCCATGGTTGGTACTGTCTAAAAAAAATAAACATAAATAATTATCTGTTCTAATCTCTACTTTCATTTAACGGATAGTACGGCGGTTCGATTCCGCTGACGGTGGCTGTAAGTTATCATAAGTGATAGATTAAGTCGTTTAGGTTTTGCTCCTGTAGTCTGTGAAGATAGCAGGAGTTTTTTAATTGGAAACAAGTTAAGTTATCATGAATAAAGATATTATAAAAATGAAAGCCAAGGAGTATGCGGATGGTATACGAGGGCTTACCCATAAAAAGACAGCATCAGTGGATTTTGAGAAAGGTGCTCAATTTGTTTTGGAATCCATGAAATGGAGGAATGCAAAAAAAGATCCTCCACCATTGGACACAAGAGTGCTTGTAAAGAGTTCCGGGAAATTTGTGAATACCGGAATGTTGGTATTCGATAGTGAGCATAAGAAGAACATTTGGATATGTGGAAATACTAACCGGGCATGGGATATTAATTTTTGGAAACCATTGCCACAATAATTAGATAAACTTAAAATAAATGGTTATGAAGAAAGGTGATAAAGTACGTGAGATAGGTGATACGTTGACAGGTACAATAGTTTATATCGCTAACGGATATGCTGATGTCAAATATCCTAATATGAAAGGTGTATGCTCGTTGCCGATCCAATTTCTTGAAAAGGTATGAGAACTGTAAGCCAGATAAGCGATGAATTGGAAAAACTTTATTCAGAGCTTGATATAGTCCAGTCAATGAGTGAGGAATCGGTAAGGCTCACATTCAATGCTGACTGTAAAGGTAAATATATATCCTTGCTTAATGAAGAAATCGATTCTCTTGAAAACGAACTTGAAGAATCGGAGAGATATCATGGCAGGAAGCGGAACTTTGTAAGGACTGCGGACCTGCCTTTTTTGTGTTGGTAAATAATAATTTTATAATGAGTGAACAGTTAATATACAGTAAGATAGCCAATATCCTTAAAGAGACAAAGGCTATCACCAAATCGGAGAAGAACCAGCAACAGGGATTCAAATTCCGTGGGATTGACAACGTTATGAACGAACTTCATGAATTATTCTCAAAAAATGAGGTGTTCATACTACAGGAAGTGCAGAACTTCACAACGGAGAACAGGATAACGAAATCCGGCGGTACGAACACATTTACAAGGGCTACGATAAAGTTTAGGTATATGACCACTGATGGCAGCTTTGTGGAAACAGTAAATGTGGGTGAAGCAATGGACGCAGGCGATAAAGGAATGAATAAAGCAATGAGCATAGCGTTGAAATATTCTTTGCTTCAATTGTTCCTGATTCCTACAGAAGAGCAAAAGGACCCTGATAGTACAACACCTGAGGAAACGGATTTCCTTGCGATGGCATTGCAGGAAGTAAGATCAAGCCTGTCAATCGAGACATTACAGGTAGTATGGGGAAATTATAAGGAATTACAGAGTGACAAACGTTTTGTTGAAGCGGTGACAAGAAGGAAAGGAGAACTGAAATGAAACTAATCAAATCACAAGTCGTTTTCAATCCCGATGAACATACTTATATGCTAGGGGATAAGGGACTAAGTGGTATTACTTCCGTGATAGGCAGACAGCTTTTCCCCGATAAATACCGTGATGTTCCCGAAGACGTGTTAAGGAAAGCGGCTGAAAGAGGTACTATGATCCATAGTATCTGCGAACTTGTCGATGATATGGGGATAACTCATGACAGCGATGAAGCACAAGGATACAAGGAACTGAAAGATGATTGGGGATTGAGGTACGAATGTTCCGAATATCTTGTATCTGACAATGAGCACTATGCAAGCTGTATCGACAAGGTTTATCGCGAAAATGAAACTGATTTTACTTTGGGAGATATAAAGACCACTTACGTGCTTGACAAGGAATCCGTAAGATGGCAGTTGAGTATATATGCATACTTTTTTGAGTTGCAGAATCCGGGATGCAATGCGGTAAGGCTTATAGGTATATGGTTGAGAGGTAAAAACCATGAGATAGTAGAAGTCGAGAGAATACCATCAGAAGTTGTAATGAATCTGTTGAAATGTGATTCGGAAGGCAGACAGTTTGTGAATCCCTATTCCATATCCCCTGTTACTCTTCCTGATGAGTACCGAAAGATGGAGAGGACAATACAGGAAATTGTGTCACAGGCAAAATACTGGTCCGATAAAAAGAAAGAAATAACTGATGGCGTTATGATGGCTATGGTAGAAGCCGGTGAATATAGTTGGAAAGGTGATATCATATCATTTACTCGCAAAAAGGACACTATCAGAAAGGATTTCGACAAGAAGGCGTTTGAGAAAGATTATCCTGATTTGTATAAGAAATATTTAAAAGAGATTCCAGTAGTTGGAAGTGTAACATTAAAAACAATATAATTATGGCAATTTTAAGTGGTTCTATCTGTCTCTCTGATATACCTCGTGAGCAGATGAAGAAAATTAAGTGTAAAGATGGAGTTGAAAGAATCTATGTGAATGTGGCTGTTATCGAGCGCAGAGAGAAATCCCAGTTCGGGCATACGCATTTCATCACTTGTTCCCCTAAAAAGGAGGAACGGGTAGAAGGAAGGAACTATATCTGCGGGGACCTCAAAGAGTTTATACCTCAGAATACATCACCCACCCCAGAGGATATAAATAATGCTCCTAGCGTGTCGGATGATGATTTAGATTTGCCATTCTGATGAAATACGATGGTTCCAATCCTCTCCACGTCCAGCAGGCAAGAGCGAAGCTGGAGAAGTTGATAAAGGAACAGAAGGTGTTTGAATTGACAGAAAAGAAACCCCAAAGATCTTTAAATCAGAACAAATACCTTCATGTCTGCCTTGCTTATTTCGGTTGCCAAATCGGTGAAACGATGGAATATGTAAAGCGGAACTATTACAAGATTCTCTGCAACAAAGACACTTTCGTCCGTGAGAGAGAAGACAAGTTTCTTGGGAGAATAAAATACTTAAGAAGTTCGTCTGACCTTGATAGTACAGAGTTTAGCCTTACCATTGAAAGGTTTCGGAATTTCGCGAGTGCCCAATGTGGCATATATATCCCATCTCCAGACGAAGAACGTTTGATTCAGTTGATGGAGATAGAGGTCGAACAAAACAAATTTCATATCTGAAAACAATGATTATACGAATTAGTGCCTTTATCATTATGGCAATATCTTTCTTAATATTGTTTTATAAGAATGACAGTGATAATTATATGGCTATCCTGTTACAAATAATAGTATGGCTGATGTTGATATATGCTGAACTTTGCGATATAGAATCGCTCCTTTAGGTTATTATCATGAAACTTACTTTGACAAAACAAGAAGTGCTTCTCATCCAGTTACTTCTTCATATTTATAAAAACGAGTTGCCCGATGACGGAACAGAGAAGCATGGACGTTTTGTCGGGAAGTTGTACAAGAAAATCAAAAGACAAGTTATTAATCAATTAAAGTAATAAAATTATGGAATCGAATATTTCGCGGGATCATATTGCGCTTGAAGCAATGAAGTGCATGATGATGACAGCAAAACGCAGAAGAACTTTATGGAATAGAATTGTAACATTGTTTTTCCCATTCAAAGAAGTTAGTATTACAAACTACAACTCTGAAAAACAGGCTAAAGCAGCTTACCAAATAGCTGATGCAATGATTAAGGAACGTAACAAGACAAAGGAGGAATGATTATGATGCACACATGGTTTGAGGTAAAGATTCGCTACGAGAAAGTAATGGAAAACGGCATGAACAAGAAAGTAACGGAACCCTATTTATTTGATTCTTTATCTTTTACAGAAAGCGAAGGAAGATGTATTGAGGAAATGACACCGTTTATCAGCGGTGAGTTTACTGTCTCTGACATAAAACGTGCCAACTATTCTGAGATATTTTTCTCAGATGAAGAATCGGCTGACAGGTATTTTAAATGCAAGTTATACTTTATCACATTGGATGAAAAAACTGGTGCGGAAAAGAAAACATCCACAAACATTCTTGTTCAAGCAGCCGACTTGAGAGATGCAGTCAATAAACTGGATGAAGGAATGAAAGGCACAATGGCAGACTATGTGATTGCTTCGGTAGCGGAAACTGCTATTATGGATGTTTATCCTTATGAAGCAAATTCAGATGTTAAACCAGAATTTCCTAATGCTTAAAAATTGCCTGATATGGAAGACTATATTTCAGACTGGTTCATCCCGATGGACTTCGGTAATGATATGCCGGACGAAGATCCAGACGGTGAAGATAATTTCAATTTTGATTAAGTAATGGTCAGTCAGTATGGTGGAACAATGAGATACACTAAAGTGAAGCTCTTATAGATAGGTTGGCAAGTCAATATGTTACGGTTAGCTGTAAAAAGAAATTCAAACCACTGAGCTAATAACAGGTAATGCTGAATGTCACCGCAACGTGAAAAAGCAAAACTACTTGGTGAAAGTCCAAGAAAAACTCCTATCATGCAGGTGCAAGTCCTGCTGCTGACACATAAATGTGAGCCACACATCAATGGCATGGGTTAATAAATAATGGTTGTGCCCCGGAGAATGCGCTTCGGGGCTTTTAATTAAAAAGATAGAATGAGACATTTAGAAGATCAGCTTCAAAAGGCTATTATTCAATATTGGGATTTTAAATACCCTAAATGGACGAAAAGGCTCCATCATTCTCCCAATGGAGGAAAGCGTAATGCTATTGAAGCTTCCAAGTTCAAGCAGATGGGTGTTCGTGCTGGCTTCCCTGATTTGATACTGCTTATTCCAAATAGATTCTATCCCTTTTGTGGTATTGAATTAAAAGCAAAGACAGGCAGACAGTCAGAGAATCAGAAAGCTTATCAAAAGGAATTTGAGAGTATTGGGGCGAAGTACGTTGTTGTCCGGTCATTAGACGAGTTTATTAAAGTGGTGGATAATTATTTGAAAGATATATGACTTATATAGAACTGATAAATAAGTTTTGGTCTCTTGACGAAGACTGGGAATTTACCTGCTGTGAAACGAGGCTTTATTTTTACTTGCTAAAAACAGCGAATCGTTTAGGCTGGGTGGATAGCTGGACGCGTAGTGATACAAAGGTATCATCTGACGTGGGAGTGTCGGTCAACTCAATGAAATCAGCACGTAACAGATTAGTTCAGGCGGGTCTTATCACATTCAAATCAGGCGGAAAAGGACAACGGGATAAAACAAGGTATCAGATTAGCTATCAAAATTTGACACCTAAAGTTGAACCTAAAGTAGTACCTAACCTTATACCTAACCATGAACCTAAAGTAGTACCTAAGCCCTTACAGTATAATGTACGCGCATTAGACAAAGATAAAGACAAAGATAATTATCTCTCTCCCCCGCGCGCGTATGAAGAAATTCCGACTGGGATTTTTGAAAGAGGGTTGGATGAGTGCTATGAAGAATTGAAGTCGAATAGTTCATGGATGGAAGCTGTCTGCATGAATACTCGTTTATGTGGATATAAGGATTTCGCGCCTCCTGATTTTTATGATTATTTGGAGAAGTTCTTTATGAAGCTCCAAAACGAGGGAGAAACTGTTAAATCACCCCAAGATGCAAAATCGCATTTTGCCCGATGGCTGAAAATTGAACTTGAAAAACAACGGAACAATGGAAACAACAATAGGCGCAATTATACAGACAAACAGGAAGCTAACGCCTACGCTCTTAGCTTGCTACAACAACATAAGCGAGACCTCGAAGAAGGCTTGGCTGACCAAATGGAAAGACCGTTCTGAGGTTGAAAGAGTATTTTCACCGGTCCAGTGGGGATATGCCCTTCAAAACCCGGAAAGGGCTTATATGGCAGATTGCCCTTCACTGATGCAGTATGATGCGCTTTACGGCTGTGGCTCTTCCGAATACTGGATCGACATACAGGTGTCCGGCATATTCGGGGCTTCCAACAGCAAGGAAAAAGGCGTTGCCGACGGGATAAGAATCTTTTGCCAATCCTTTGCCTCACAGGCCAAGGCTTACAAGCTTTCCGAACTGATGCTGTTTTTCGCACGCTACAAGGCCGGGAAGTATGACAATTCATTCGCGTCTTTCGATGCCAGAAGAATAGGCAATGCTTTCTTCAAGGAGTTCAATTCCGAAAGGAATTATGAGCTGGACGCGATAAACCGAAAAAGGGTGCAGGATGAAATAGAGAACAGAAAATTTATTCCACCTGAAGGATATTCTTCTTTGACTTTGTACAACGAATTGAAACGTCGGGCGGAATCCGGGGACGAGGAAGCCGTGAAAATACTGACAGTATGGCAAAGAAAGTCAAACCGGAATCCGTATATGTAAAATGCCGGAATTGCAAGAATGCTTCGAACTTCGGGGACAATTCTGCGTATTGTAAGGCTAAAGGGCATAGAGTGTGTGCTTGTGACAGATATGGGCAAATATGCAATAATTTTTTAAAGAAGTAATTATGAAAGATATTGAACTCTATAGAGATTCATTTCAAAATTTTCGTAGCTATCAATTACCTAAAGCACAATTGATTATAGCGGATGTGCCTTATAATTTGGGTACTAATGCTTATGCAAGCAATCCTTCATGGTATAAAAATGGGGATAATAAAAACGGAGAGAGCGATCTTGCTGGGAAAAAGTTTTTTAATTCAGAAAATGAATTTCGTCCTGCCGAGTTTATGCATTTTTGCAGTGACATGATGGTAAAAGAACCGAAGAAACCCGGTAAATCCCCTTGCATGATAATATTCTGCGAATACGAACAGCAGTTCATGTTCATAGAACTTGGTAAGAAGTACGGGCTAATGAAATACATTCCGTTGGTATTCCGTAAGAACTTTTCCGCACAAGTATTAAAAGCCAATATGAAGATTGTTGGTAATTGTGAATACGGTTTGTTGTTATATAGAGATAAACTACCGAAATTCAATAATGATGGAAGGATGATATTCAACTGCTTCGACTGGGTTAGAGATGATGATAATCCTAAAGTACATCCAACACAGAAACCTATTCCCTTACTTCGTAGACTGATTGAAATCTTCACCGATAAGGGTGATGTAGTTATAGACCCTGTAGCTGGAAGTGGAAGTACGCTTTTGGCTGCTGCGCAATGTGGAAGAAAGGCATACGGTTTTGAGATCGACAGGAATTTCTACAATGATGCTAACAAGTACATTTTATCAAGAATTCAAAAAACATTATTTCAATGAATACCGAAACGCTTATAAAGATACGTGAATGGGAAGCGGAACGCGACAGAAACCTGCGCATCCACTGTCCTCTTGTAGCTGCCAAGTTTCAAAGATGGATTGACAGGGTGAAGAAAGAGGACGATAGACCGCATTCCCAGCCCTGTGACAAGAATTTCAACAAGAAAGCCTGTAGTTGATGCTTCCATGTAGTAAAATTAATTGTACGGCTTTAAAATAGCTTGTATCAAATAGAATAATTGTTAAAAAATACACGATCATGCAAGGAACAGACAAACTGAATACGATAACCAACATCGTATTTGTCCTCACGGACGTTTTAGAAACCAACCTTCTAGAAATGCAGCAGCAATACAAGAAGGAAGGCTTTGAACTCAGACACGATTCAAAAAGAAACTTCAACACAGCCATAGCCGCGATAAAGAGATTGAAAAGTGATGTGAATCATTGCAGCGAATCCACTCAGGAAAACTTCGGCAATGATTCTGACATGGTGAACGCCATGTTGCTCACACTGATTGACAGATGCGGTGATGATGACAACCTCGCTTATAAGATGTACGAATACATTAAATCTTTCCCGTCCAAACTGAATCTGGACTTGGATTTGGATAATGTGTTCAGTCATTTGTTTAGAAAATCATGAAAACTGCTGACGGTTATCCTGTGGTATGTTACGGTGTAAAAGGTAAATACAATATACATCGCATCTGCCGCCGTTGTGCCATATACCGTAAATACGATTCGATTCCCGAAAAGCCATGCTACAGGCTTCATGGAATACACCTGTTGGGCAGAAGAGAATGCCCGATCTTTGAACAAAAAATTATCGCAATATCAAAATAACGAAAAATAACAATATCATGGAACAGAAAATAAAGGCTTATAAAGCATTTGATAAGGATTTATCTTGTAGAGGATTTAAGTATGAGGTAGGTAAGGAGTATGAAGAAACAGGCTACATAAAGGCATGCGAGAAAGGTTTTCATGCATGTCCTTATCCTCTGGATGTTTTTGGTTACTATGCGCCAGCCGGGTCAAGGTTTTGTGAGGTTGAGCAGAGTGGTAAAATAGACGATTCGGAAAGTGACAAGGTTTGTTCTTCAAAAATTAGAATAGGTGCTGAGCTTGATATAAGGGGACTTGTGAAAGCAGCTGTATCTTATGTCAAGGAGCGGTGTACTAACGAGTGTAATGCGGAACCGGGAAAACCTGCCACGGCTGGTGATAGTGGTGCTGCCACGGCTGGTGATAGTGGTGCTGCCACGGCTGGTAATAGAGGTGCTGCCACGGCTGGTAATAGAGGTGCTGCCACGGCTGGTGATGGTGGTGCTGCCACGGCTGGTTATAGAGGTGCTGCCACGGCAAGAGGAAAGGCTTCAGTCGGATCAAATGGTTTGTCAGTGGCAAGAGGTAACAATGTTCAGGTAAAAGGCGGAATAGGTGCAATTTTGGTCATAGCTGAAGAAGGGGAAGATACGTATGATATTGTCGATTGGAAGGCTGTAGTAGTTGATGGTGAGGTTGTCAAGGCTGATACATGGTATAGACTGGAAAACGGTGAGTTAGTGGAAGTTGATTAACAGTTGACTGATAGAGCAATTAGAATTTAATTGATAATAATTACCATTTACCTGACATCAGGAAAATGGTTCAAAACAATGAAGAAAGGTATCAAATGAAGATAATAGTATGTTTCTCCGGCGGCAAGGATTCACAAGCCTGCCTTATTCAAACCGCAAAAAAGTACGGAGCCGATAAAATAGAAGCGGTTTTCTGCGACACAGGTTGGGAACACCCCGACACATACCAACATATCAAGGATGTATGCTGTCAGTTGGGTGTAAAGCTGGTTATTATTCACAATGAAAAAGTCGGTAGTTTTCAAAACCTATGTAAGCAGATGAAATGCTTTCCTGTTGCATCTCGTAGGGCTTGTACGTCTGTTTTAAAAATACAACCTATGATTGATTGGATTATATCGCAAGATGAAAATTTCATCATCATTCAAGGAATTAGAGGCAAGGAAAGCGCATCACGTGCAAAGATGGAACCGGAATGCTCCTATTTCAAAGAGTATTTTAATGCTGATAAAGGAATGAGATTATATCAGAAATCAGCAGTTTTAGAATGGTGTAGAAGACATGACGCCTCTGTATTGCGTCCGATATTTGACTGGACGGCTCAACAAGTTATTGACTACATTTTAGAGAATGGGCAACAACCTAATCCTCTTTATAAACGTGGTGCATCTCGCGTAGGTTGCTTTCCCTGCATTATGAGCCGGAAAGGAGAAATCAAAATCTTGTCGAAAGATACGAATATGACAGAAAGGCTTATTCAATTGGAGAAGGAGGTTGATTCCTTAGGGCAAAAGTCTCATGCAGGATTCTTCCCTAAAGGATATATACCGGAACGGTTCTGTAGGGAATACGGTGACGGATGCCCAACAGTTCAAGAAGTGATAGATTACGTGAACCGTGATGAAGCTATGACGGATATGTTTGAGCCAGAAGGTGGATATAACTGCATGAGCCTTTATCATGGGCTTTGCGAATAGTAGTTTAATTCAGAACAGATTAGAAATGAGTGAAACAAAAATAATATTAGATGCCTGTTGTGGCAGTAGGATGTTTTGGTTTGACAAAGAAAACCCTTTGGCTTTGTTTGCTGACATTAGGGACGAAGAATACATTCTTTGTGATGGGCGAAATCTGAAAGTCCACCCAGACATCGTATCGGACTTTACCGATATGCCGTTTTTGGATAAATCCTTTAAACTGGTAGTGTTTGATCCACCCCATTTGCTAAAGGTTGGTAAAAATAGTTGGTTAGCCAAGAAGTATGGTAAACTTCCTGAAGATTGGCCAAGGGTGATAAAAAAAGGAATTGATGAATGCTTTCGAGTACTTGAAAATTACGGTGTTCTCATTTTCAAATGGAATGAAGACCAGATAACGGTTAAAGAAGTATTGAAAGCCATCGGACGGCAGCCGTTGTTCGGTCACACCACCGGAAGGCATGGCAAAACTATGTGGATGTGCTTTATGAAATTGCCAATTAACGAATAACCGAATAAAAATGAATATAGATACAGAATTTAACGTAGGAGATAGTGTATGCTATTTAAGTGGAGACAATATATGTCATACCACCGTCAGCAAAATAACTATTGAAATATCCTATACAGATCGCAGTTTTTTAATGGTATACAAACTGTCTGACGGCTTAAGTGTTCCGAGAAACAATTATCCCAAATGGGATAAAAGGATTTTTAGGGACAAGGATAGTTTAATAAAATATTTATCAGAATCATAACGGAACAAATATGAATAAGGAAGAATTTTTGAGCAAAAGAGATGCCATCGATTTAAAGTTAAAAGAATTGAATGGCGAAAAGGAACAGTTGGAAAAGGAATACATTGAATCCAACCAAGAATTCCCTGTTGGAAGCAAGGTCTGTATAACGGTCCCGGCTCATGAAAGATATACTTTTTGGAACAATGAAAGGATATTGGTTCCCGAAGCGAAGAAGTTAGCCTATATTGCAGATTATGAGATTGATGATAACGGAGAGGTTGTCCCCTTTTTAAGACAGTTGGATTATAATGGGGGCATGTCAGCAATACCTTTATTTGTTAATTTAAAGAAGGCTATAATTGAATTAGTGTGAGTTAATTAAAAATTAGATTGATATGAAACAGACAGTAGAAGAAGTGGCGAAGGAAAATATCCTATTTAATCATAGGACAGTTGATAGAACTTTGTTTGGTAAAGATTTGGCAAAGTTTGGAGAGATTAATTTCGTTCAAGGTGCCGAGTGGCAATCCAAGCAATCTCCTTGGATAAGTGTTAAGGAACGGTTGCCTGAGCCAAATAAGCTTGTCCTTTGCAGAATGGTATCAAATGGAGCGATTGTTAGTGGCTATATCGTTGTTTCACCTGGGAGATCGCCATACGTTGCGACAGACGGAGGATTTGAATTTGAGGATTGGAACGACTACGAGTGTGACATGTGGATGCCTATCCCTTCTTTTGATGATATACTCGAAGCCAACAAGGATGTACTTGAACGGATTAAAGAGAAAGGAGATTGAGATATGGAAATAAAGAACGTAGGACAACTTAGAAAAATAATTGAGAATCTTTCCGATGATTACGAAATCGAGATGCGTGTCAGACGCAAATTGACGGATGAAGAAATAATCGAGTTGCATAAAAAGTACGGCAGGATATATCCTTATCCATACGAAACAAGTTATTCAGAGCTTGAATTTGATGATGTAGGTGTGTCTGACAAAGTATTATGTTTGGGTGTAACTCTTAATGAATGAATGGTATGGAAATAAATAACGGAATAATAATTGACGGGGTACTGTATGAATCATCAGAAGGATTTTGTAATGAGTGTTCCTTATACCGGGAATGTTGTAATATTTTAGATGATACCTATTGTTCCATACTAGATTTGGGAATAGGTCAGTGTTTTGTCAGTCGTGGTAAAGTAACAGAGATTAAAACAGAGGAGGAGAAGAAATGAAACAGGTATTGTCATTTGATCAGACGAAACATTTACAAGAACTTGGATTATACCATATCTACACCTTGCCGGATATTCTCGACAAGTTACCTTGTTTCATCGGCAATGAAGTGCTGACCATCAAAAAATTTGCAGATAGCTATACATGCTTGTATGTGGAATCTTATACTAGGTCTATCGGAAATATCACAGAAAGTAAAGAGCCTATTGATGCAGCCTATGATATGTTGTGCTGGTGCATTGAAAACGGATATGTTAAAGTTGGAAAGGAGGAATAATTATGGGATTTACAACACAGTGTTTTATACACAAGAATACTGCTAATATTAGAAATAGATTAAAAGAACTTGGCTATTATTGTAATCCATATTTAGGTTGGCATAATCTATTTACTTGTGTATTTGGAGTTAATTCGGTTTATTCATTGGACGATTATGATACAAATGGTCTTAAAGAAATAGATGGTCTTATTGATTGCGGAACGAATGAAGATCTTTTCCTGGCTATCGCTGCATTGAGGGATGATACAGACAAGAACCAATGGTTTACGGATGGTGATTTATGGTTTAAATGTGGTGATGAAACTGTTGAATATCATCTTAATCATCTTAATGAATGCGGTAGAAAAATCCACAAAGCTACCGTAGACGAATTGATTGAACACTTTAAAACAAAGGAGGAACAATGAAAGCAAGAATAAAATCAACTGGGGAAATTGTAGAAATCAAGGATTTATATGATGATGGCACCGCATTGGTGAATGATAAATATTTCAAAGTATCAGAACTTGATTTCTTTAGTAAAACTATTGACTGGGAACAACGTAGATATGAAATAGCAAAGGAATGTGTTGCTGTACTCATGCGTAATATTGATATCACTCTTGAAGATGCAGCAAAAGTAAGTATAAAACAAGCTGATGTCCTAATTAAAAGACTAAAGGAGGATAATGATGAGTGAGGAAGAAATACGTAATATAATCAAGATTAAATTGCAACATTTAAGTAAAGAACAGTTAATAGACGTTCTAACTGATATTTGTATGGTAATTCCTGCTTTTAGAATGTCACACGCTTTGAGTAGCTTGCAATGTACCAATATAAAAGATGCCATAGGTGGAGTACTACAAGTAAATGCGATTTTTAGTTCATTGCAACAAATAGCAGAGAAGGAGGTGAATAATGAATAGCATACAGACACAAACACTTTCCATTAACGGAGATGGAGGTGGTGAAGCATATATTGACTTTTGTAATAGACAATTATGTGTTTCTGTTGTCATAGAAGGGAAACAGGCGGATTTTCATTTTGAGCCTGTTACTTTAGGAATGTTTGCCCATGCTTACAAACTGCATTGTGAAGAATGTGAAAAGAAGAAAGGAGAATAACTATGAAAGTATTAAGAGATAAAACTCCTGTCGCTCGTAAAGAGCACAGGTGCAATTTTTGCGGTGGAGTAATTTCCGTTGGAGAAAAATACAACAGACAGACCAATGTTTATGACGGTCGTGTTTATGACTGGGTATCCCACTGTGAATGTTCCGAGTTAGCCTATGAACTTGATATGTTTGATGATTGCGATGAAGGACTTGACGATGATGGATTTATTGACAACCTTAATCAGTATGTTTACGACAATCATTATGACGATAAAATAGATGATATTGCGAAGGATTGGCAATTACCACGTTATGAATTAGTAAAGAAAGTGTTGAATGAATTAAAAAAGAAATAGTTATGACCGAAGAACTTGTAACATTAGAAACTGCGAAGTTGCTGAAAGAGAAAGGGTTTAATTGGAAGTGTGAACACACAATAAGTTGCGATAATATTATTAGAAGATACGACATTCCGCAAAGTATGTCATGTTGTACGGAAATAGATAACGAACCAGTTGAATTTTTGTGTCCAGTGTTGTATGTTGCCCAAAAGTGGCTTCGTGAAACTAAGAACCTGCATATCGAAATATCCTATATGTATGGAAATTATTGGATATATGATATACTAACAATTCCTAACCATGATTTTGTAGGATTGTCTGACAGACCTATTATCCGTTATAATACCTACGAGGAAGCACTTGAATCTGGATTACAAGAAGCATTAAAACTTATATGATTATGGAAATAGCAGAATCAATATTTAAATTCATCCTTGCCTCATTAAATGTTTGTGCTCTGGCATTTACTTTAATTTTGGTAAGCAAGTGGCATATACGCATGGAGAATAAGCTGGATGAGATAGAAAGATATGTCCGTCATGTGTCAGATCGTAACGATATTGTTTACATTAACCAGCTTTCGGAATTGCAAAGACTGTTGATAAAAGAGGAACGGTATGAGGAAGCTGGAAAGATTGGGAAAATAATCAAGGATGAAGAAATTAAATTAGGAATAAGGAAATGAGCAATATTAATTTGAACGAACTACGGGATCGATCTTATAAGACAGCTTGTGATCACGGTTTACATGATAAAGAACTTTTAAGAAAATGAATTAAATGACAAGTTTTGTTTTTATTCAGATTTTTTGTAACTTTGAATTATAATGTTTCCGTGTAAAGGGGCACGGTACGTTCTTCGGACGAAAAGACTTTTATGGGAAAAAAACTCGTAGCAAATAGAGAAAATTTCTGCCATTATTATATGGAAACGGGTAATGCTACAGATGCATATCGGAAAGCTTACCCTAATAGTATTGGATGGAAGGATGGGGTCGTTAGTAAGCGTGCATTTGAATTACTGAGAAATCCATCTGTCGCATCCCGTGTAAATGAATTGCAGGCTGATATCTTAAAAAAGTCTGATATGAAGAAGGAAGATGCATTGCGCTTCCTTACAAATGTGGTAAATGTAGACCCTATAGATCTTCAATTAAAAGGTAAAAATACGTTTATTGTCCGTTCTCTTGATGATATACCAAAACCAGTCCGATGTTGCATCCAATCGATTAAGAATACTCAATATGGAGTAGAGATACGGCTATATAGCAAAATAGCCGCCATTACACAGATAAGCAAGATGCTTGGATGGGATGCTCCAGTAAAAAGTGATGTCAGTACCAATGTGCGCATGATAATTGGGGACGAGCAATGATAGAGATGGTGTTCTCGTATAAATTGTTTAATCCCCTGTTTTGGCATATCCGTGAGGCGATGCATGACAAGGATATCCGGTATATTATAAACAGAGGTGGTTCTTCATCAGGGAAATCTGTATCTACGACACAATCCGTGTTGTTGTCTGTATTCTCCGGAGAAGGTTCAGCTCTCGTTGTGAGAAAAGTTGGAGCTAGTCTTAAGAATACGGTATATGAAGAGTTTAAGACCCAAATGAAAGCTCTTCAATTGAGTCAGTTTTTCGCTCTAAAGGAAAATAATATAACCTGTATAAATGGTTGCAAAATCGATTTTACAGGATTGGACGATCCCGAGAAGATGAAGTCTATCACAGGATATCGCTGGATAGTGATGGAAGAGGCCACTGAGTTTGAATATGAGGATTTCACACAGATACGTTTCCGCCTACGAGGAAAGGAGGGCCTACAGATTATATGCAACTTTAATCCAGTATCAGAGGACTCGTGGATAAAAACCAAGATCCTTGATACATACGAGTGGGATGAGCATCCGAATGATTTGTACGGGAAAGTAAGATATCCGATAAAAAGGAGTTTATTACCTAAGGATTATAGCCGGATATTAGGAAAGAGATATAATAAATCTAGAATGATAGCTAATGAGCGTACGGGAAAAATGGAAAGATATCCATCGGATACGGTAGAGCTGCATTCTTCGTATAAGAACAACTTCTGGGTAGTAGGTTCTCCGGACGGGAAGTATGGATACTATGACAGACAGACGATATCTAATTACCAATGGTACAAGGATCATGATTATAATTACTACAGGGTATACGCATTGGGAGAATGGGGAAGCATTAAGACAGGAGGAGAGTTCCTGTATGCATTTGATTCAAACAAACACATAAAAACGACACACTACATTAAAGGGATGCCGGTTCATATATCAATTGATAACAATGTGCTCCCTTATATTTCAATATCATTTTTCCAGGTGGATGGAAGTAGTATAAGGCAGTTTAACGAGATATGCGCCAGTGATCCGTTCAACACGGTAACACAGGCTTCAAAAATGGCGGTAGATTACCTGAAATCAATAAGGTATAATGATATGCTGTATCTGTACGGAGATGCTTCGACAAAAAACGGGAACACTATAGACGAAGAGAAGAGATCGTTTCTTGATAAGTTCGTGGAAGGGCTGGAAAGCGATTACCATGTTGAGGAGAGGATACCGGCTTCTAACCCGTCCGTACCGATGTCAGGTGAATTTGTAAACTACATGCTCGATGGAGGCTCGGGTATGTCATTTTCGGTAGATGATGGATGTAAAAACTCGATAGTCGATTATAACAATGCCAAGAAGGACGTTAATGGAGGGGTGCTGAAAAAAAGAGTAAAGGATAAGATTACAGGACAGTCTTATGAGAGATACGGTCACTTGGTGGATTGTCTGCGATATATTACTGTATGGGTATTCAAGGATGAATATACTCGTTTCTCTTTGAAAAGGAAACGAAGTAAAATTAAACAGGAAAATAAAGATATGAGATATTTTGATATGTCTAAAAATATTCAGGGGACAAGACTTGTATATGTTCTTCCCGAATATGCCGGAAAGTTCATTATCGTTTCGTGCTATGTAAATGAGGGAATATATATAGATAATGTGACATATACAGGATCATTTGATGAGACTGTTCTCCTGTCATTTTTAGAGGGCATATCTCCTGTGGAAGTGTTGTTTGAAAGTGAGAAAAATTATTTCCCCATAGCACGGGGCTTAAGGGATAGATATGATGTCAGAATTATGCATAAAAATATGGGAACAGATGCTAGGGTATCTGCTTTTCTGGATTTTATCAAAAATAATGTGATGTTTCGTGCAGACTATGATGAGATCCCGCAATACAATGAGTTTATGGATGGGATATTGGATTATAATGGTTCAGATGATTGCGCTGCAATTTATTCTGTCGCCTCCTTGGCTTATTATGTGTCGAAAAAATATAATATATAATTGGTATATTTTTAAGATATATCAAAGCTTTAATAAAAAAACATCGGGTGTTATACAAAAAGTATTGGTATATTTTTAAGATTTTTTTTCTCATGGGTATTTTTAGGGTATTGCGAAATGATATGACTTTAATTTATCTAAACAACACGATTCAAAACGTGATTTTAAATATAGTTTTAATAAAAAAATAACCGACAATTAATGCCGGTTACCGTGATAGAATCTTATAGCCTCATTGACATATAATGATACCGATTGCTCCTTATCCAATATAGCTGCCACGTCCTCCTCTATTATAACAAGTATTCTTTTCACACCATTAACCTTCGGTCTTCGGGGCACACCATTGCTGTCCAATATCCTATATATCGTTTGCTCAGGCTTTGAAGATAATAGCAAAGATATCAATTCTAAAACGAAATACAAAAAGAAAACTATATTAATTAGTTATAAGAAGCCAATGTTGAAACAAAAACCAATCTTCTTAAAAAATTGCCATTAATGCAATATTTTTTACTTGCAAGATGAATGAAGAGAATTAATAGAACGGCAAGACTGGCGAGTTTGTATATTTATTGACAGGAAACGAATGTTATGGAATGGGATCGGAAAAACAAGTATAAAACAGATAGCTTTTATAGGTTTCTACTGCCTGATGTATTTTCCTGGGGATTTTTGAGATTTTATTTGATTTTGTTTTACATTTCTACTTTTAGAATACTTCTGGTTAGCCCTTGTCAGATCCTTGATAATCGTTTCATCAAACACCTCGGAATATATCTCTGTTGTCTTGACCGATGTATGCCCCAAGAGTTTTTGGACGGTGGTTATCGGAACGCCTTGATGTACCAACAGAGTAGCACAAGTATGACGACTTGTATGGTAGGTAAATTTCTTGCTGATATGCGCCATCCTTCCCAATTTCTGCAATGTCCGATTAGTGTCCGAATTGCAACCTAATGCAGCCAGTTGTTCGATGCTGTCGTACTTCCGCATTATGCCCAGTGCCTTTCCGTTAAACAGCAGATATAGCGGAATATTGAGTTTTACGCCTGTTTTGATGCTATTCATAACTAGCCATTCCTTTCCGTCAACTGTTACGAGATTTTTATAAGTCAATTGCTTGAAATCAGAGAATCTCAATCCGCAATAGCAGCAGAAGAGAAATGCGTCCAGTATGTGCCGACTGTTGTTCTTCCTGTCCGGCAGTTCAAGATTCTCCAGCTTCTCCAAGTCTGCGGGCATCAGGAAGTTATGTTCCTTCTTCTCTTTCTTGATCTTAAACTTACGGAAGGGGTATGCCTCCTGTAATATATAGCCTTCGTTTATTGCTTCGTTAACCAAGGTACGAAGTATTCTCATGTGCTTCCCTACCGTATTTACTTTCAATCCTTTGTTGCGCAGAAACGCGTCAAACTCCTTTAGAAACGTATAATTGATGTCTGTGAACTCTATCACGTTCCGAAATTCCTTCAAAGTGGCTACCGTGCCCAGCATGTTATCCTTGGTTCCCGGTTTTCTATCAGAATTCTCTATCGCTTGTATTGCAAATTTTAAAAACGACACAACTGGTTTAATTCCCTTTTTTACAGCCTCCTTTAACGTGGAAAGGTTTGATTCAAGCCCTCTTTTCCAGTAGCTAAGTTCTATAGCCTGCAACTCCAGTATCTTCTCGTATAGCATTGCGTTAAGCTCATTCGATTGCGGATGGTTAATTACTTGAGCGCCATCCTTACTCCAACACTCCGGCTTTAGATAGATGTTTGTTTTAAAATATACCTTTCTCTGATTCAAATAGGCTTCTATTTGGACTAGGGCTGTCCCTTGTCGATTTAACTTGTTTTGTCGGTTATAAACCAAACGGTATCTGATCTTCTCTAACATATTCAACTTTTTGTTTTAAAGTTAAAAGAATCTTCTGTATTTACAAAATAAATCACAAAAAATGCTTCTGGGAGAACTGCTACAAAATGCATACGATAGTTATTCTTTAAAAGAAAGTATTGAAACAGAAATAGGTGTTGGGTTAGGAGTTTACTACATAACCCAACCTAATCTTGCATCTCTGTCATGCATTGTTATTATTAATTACGATAATTACCAAGTTTTAGGGATGAAAGGCAATCTTAGTTTTTCAGTTTCACTATTAAAATTAACTGTAGTGTCAAAGGTTGGTGACATTGATATAAACGTAAGAAAAATATTAAAACAGTAATGGCATATTTTACGATCTGGGAGAACTATTCACAAGTTTGAAACTATTTCCATTTATGTTCAGAGGCGATGTCAACGTAACATCTTATGACGAAACGGGTGCGTTGGATACTGTAATAGAAATGGGTATTTATAAAGTTAAGCCGAAACAAGGTGTATGGGGAACCTTGGTCGTATTTAATGCCTTCGATGGTGCGGGTGGGGTCGTACAAAAACTATATAATGCAACAGGGGCTAAATATAGAGTTAAAAACTCCAATACAGATAACTTATGGACTGATTGGAAATCTTTTTAACGAAAAATTCCAATTGGTTCATGCCTGGGAGAACTCATCGGGATAAATGATACGTGGATAAGAAGACGGTTTGCAATAAAAGACTGCAACACAGCTATAGCCGGAGTTTATAATGTGGACGATTCCACAACCAATAACTTCCCTACAGGAGCATATAAGTTTGGAACGTTACTTGTGGCAAACTCTGGCTTTTTTGGATCTCAGTATTTTGTTCCTGACAATTTTAATGCAGATCCATACATATATATTCGGTCTATTGGTAACAATGGAACTACTTTCAATAAATGGGCTAAAATTAAAGTAACAATTATAACATAGATATTCTTCATGGAACGACCTGGGAGGACTGATAGGGATAAATGATTCGTGGTTTAGGAGTAGAATTCCTACATTTAAAGGAGATGTTGAAACGTTAGTAGTATCAGGAATATATGGAATAACACCTGAGTCTATTAACAATCCTATAAATGGCTATGGAATTTTATCCGTATTTTCGGTTGGAAACGAATCACGGGTTATGTACTTACTAATATCAGTAAATGGAGCGACATTTATTAGGGTGAAGTATGATAAGAGTGATAGTAAGTGGAAAAAATTAAGTTTGGCTTCCTAGACTAAATTTGCTCTAGAAGTAATTGGCGAACCGTATCTTTGACATGGATTAAAACGGGTGGTCCGGTACAAGCCGGTGCCACCCGATCCTGATATGCACAACGCCATGTGCGGTGCAAAGGTAATCCATGTTTCTAAGAAGCCAATACAAAAGACCTAAAATCTCCCCATTTCCCATCATAATTACGGCGGAAACCAACAACATCCTCACCTAGACGGAATGTCATTTGAATGACATATCCTTGTCCATCGTTAAAAACTATCATTATGGAATAATTTGAAACAACACTAATTCCGTCTCGTCCGAATACATGATACATTCCGCTTGCAGTTGCACTATTTACCTCTTCGTCTGTACTTAATATACCTTTGGGCATAAACGGGAACAGCTTCAAACTGTTCATTAGTCCTCCCAGCTCTCAACTTATGCTATTATTTTGTTGCTATTTGTTGCCAATCACTTAATGGTTCTGTCGTTTCAATAACCGTTAAATCAATCATGGCTTTTATCTCCATAATGCCAGCTGAATTATCAGGGCATTCCAGCATGAAGTCAAAATAATTAGCGCTATTCAACTTTTGATACAGCTTAAATTGGATATCATTTCCACATATCAATTTAAAATGGGAAACTCCATTACGATACCCACTTAATGAAGCTACATAGCAAGACGATATTCCACTTCTTAGCACATATAGTAAGCATATTACAGGCTTATATACATGTAGTTCCTCTTTATATGCTATCTTGTATAATTTGCCTTGAATTAAATCAAAATATGCTGTTCTCCTTGTTAATCCCTTATTAGTATTTGTCGAAAGTGGCAAAAGTTCTCCCAGAAGTGTTGCTAAGTTGCTTTTATCTATTTGAACAATTTCACCATTTGATCTCTTTCCGAAAATAGTTACGATGTCACTTACCACCGGAACTTCATTTAATTTTTTGTCTGCCATAATCGTATTTTTTTAATTATTTATTACTATGTTTCTAATTATTATAATGTTTTTATATAAGCCATCCATGCTTTAGATTTTCCTCCAACCGACTTGTACAGCTTCTTCCTGCCACCTTTTATCTTGTACCGGGAAAGGTTGCTTCCGTCATAGTTCACGGGATAATCCAAATTGCTCTCGTTGGCATACGCCTCCATTTCGTATGAGATGGTATAATATGCCGAACTCGCAGGATGGCAGATAGGGTTTCCCTTAACCCACTCGACAAAATACCGCCAGTAGTATTTTACCCATGAGCCGGCAAACTGTGCTTGGCGCAGGTGTATGGTCTCGTGCGTCATACTCTCCTTACCCGCATAGGTCTGCATGTACTTCTCTATATTCTCTTTGTTCTCGATACGGTAAATCATCCGTCCGCACCACATCATGAAACGGTATCCCTTGAAAGGATAATGCTTCATGGCAAGCATCTGAGGATTATCGAAATTACCCGGCTTGCTTGAGAACAGCATCTTGATTAATTGCCATAATTCTTTCATTTTGATTCCTCCTTTTCTTTTGTGTCCAAATAATCGTTTATGGAATCCGCATAAACTCCCGAAAACAACGGTGTACAATCACGTATAATTCGTATTTCCCGTTCATCGTAATCTACTTCTCCCTTGCCAGAGTAAATCTTATGAGCCAGAGAACTGGCGGCTATGCCCGGAACATTTGTGTATATGGCGTTAGCCAATGACTCCGCAATATCCATCTCAACCCTGATATCCTTCTTTATCCCTGTGTAACAAGGAAATTTTGTAAAATCTATTTTCATAATTTGTATTTTAATATTATAAATCCACCCATGTACTTCCTCCATTCGTTGACTTACGAATTCCGTTCCGCCCAACTGAAAAAATATAATTTCCACATCTTACATGCAGAGTATCATTCGCTGTTGAAACATCCCCGGTTGACGATACAGTTATACTTCCACTTCTAATTACCGTGTCCAAAGTACCTTGGTATAAATGTCCGTCTATTGACTGAAACCGATCGTATTTCATTTCAAACTTATCGTATTGCAGCAACAAGTTATCAACATTCACAGCCGACATATTAGTGCTGCCGATATAATTACTGCCTATGTTGAATCCACCGATTACGCCACCTGTAGCGGTTATTGTACCTGTGATATTCGCCTTCGTTGCGACAAGATTGCCATTCTGATCCACACGGAACGGAGCGTTTCCCGGAACATCACCGCCAGCCCATATCCTTACAGGTGTCGTACCGGCTTCCTTGCTGCTTCCTCCTGTAAGACCGGCTACGACATTATTATTCGAATCCTTTATCAATAACTCATTGCCTTGGACGAAATTAAGACTTGCATTCTTGGCTATTATCAGGCTTGTATAGATAGGACCAACATTGCTTAATTCCGTCCAATAGGTGGTATTGGTATAGGTTATAGAAGATGAGGATGTATGCGTCTTGATACACTTATACACATCCCATCCGTATACCGCACTATTATTTCTTACCATCACGATATCAATATATCTCGTGCCACTTGTAAGGTCCTCGTCATTCCTGTACGTCACGCCGGACGCCCACTCGGAAGACCGTATAATACATCCCTGTATTCCTTGTACGCCCTGATCTCCCTTGTCTCCCTTATCTCCTTTGTCACCTTTCTCTCCATCATCACCCTTGTCGCCTTTCGCTCCGGTATCGCCCTTTTCGGCCCATACATCATATTCAGCAGTATTCACTTCACCCGTCAGCACATATCCGCCATCATTGTAAGTAAACCGGTTGCCGGCATTGTCCGTCCAGCACCATAAGGGGGGATTCGTGGTGGATGCCTTGGCTACATAAGAGCCGCCACCCATCGAAACGACACCCATCTTAGGAACAACCATACCAGTCCTAAACTGCCCCATCTGGGTGTAACCGTCACCTTTGTCACCTTTGATTTTTATCGGTGTACCCCATGCTCCGTCAGATGCGGACGCAGCAACCTTCTGTGACATCCATATGGCGGTACTTGTCGCATTTGTATGCCATCCTCCAGTAGTACCGTTCCCGGTAGGTACAGAAGGTTGGGAAGTGCTGTCATTATAAGTTATAAACACGCTCAATCCGTCAGAACCGGCTGCACCATCAGCACCGTCCGATCCGTCCACAACCATCAATGCCCATGCTGTTCCGTTCCATATATATACACGACCATTATTGGTATCCCGGTATGCCCAGTTGGTCTGAGGATTGGAAGGAGGTGTTTGGAGATCTCCTTTCCATACAATACTCAATCCGTCTTTCCCGTTCTTCCCATCAATTCCGTCAATAGTCATCTGATACCACTGTCCATCCTGATATACATATGATTTCTTATCAGTGGTATTCTTGTATGCCCACCCGTTCTGAGGATTGGAAGGAGCGGAGGAAAAATCACCTTTCCAAATGATGCTCGTTCCGGCTACGCCCTCAGCACCATCAAATCCGTACTTCGCCCAAAGGGCAGGAGCACTGAATTCACTCCATATACCGTTTTTCTTCTCTCTCTCACTGATCCACTCATAAGGCAGAGAGCTGGAAACACCTACAGGATTATCATGCCAGCCGGAAGGCACATAATCGTCCGTCTGTGACGTGGAAGGAGTGGCAGGTTTACTCTCTGTTGTAGTATGGATGAATACCCTCTCATAACTGGTACCATCGCTTCCGTCCTTTCCGCTTTGAACCAAAAGTTCATATTCATCGGTATTTATCTCACCCGTCAGGCAGTATCCGCCATCATTGTAAGTAAACCTGTTGCCGGCATTGTCCGTCCAGCACCACAAGGGAGGATTGGTAGTGGATACTTTAGAAAGAAACGAACTTCCTCCCATTGTAACGATACTCATTTTGGGAACAACCAAGCCGGAATACCACGGACCGCTATTGGTCACGCTCACACCGTCCTTTCCCGGTGCCCCCGGTGTTCCCGTATCACCTTTAGAAGCAATCTCCAGCCAATCGCCGTTAGATCCCGGTGCAGCAGACGAACCATCCTCATTGATACACGCCCACATGCTTCCGTTATAAGACAAGCTGTCGTAGTAATCGTAATGTACGCCAGGTATATAGCCTTCCTCACGGAAATTCAAAGTCTGTACAGGTGTTCCGTCCGGCTTTATCTGCTTGATAATACCTGTCATATATATATTATTCAGATACATGGAGTAACCATCCATGTTTAACCCGAATATATTCAGATTGGAAAGGTCTCCATATTGCAGGGCAACATTGGCAGCGGAGATCCACCATGTATTCTGCTTCCACAACATACGGGTGTAAGTCCTCGTTTCGTAGACTGAGGTCTGACGGTCTGCATTGGTAAAGTTACCGTATACTACGAAATTCATCATTTCAAACGGATCGAAAGAAGAAGACCACGATGAAGATGTAGGACGCAACTGGTATTTGAATGTTTCGTTTCTTTTACCTGTGACTTCCGTGATTGTGAAATAGACCGTACAGAATCCGGCAAAACGTCTGTTGCCCTTCCCATCGTCATAATCCTCCGTAGCATTCCCGGTGATATTATGATAGATACCCATACAGATATCACCTACTGCGACAGCACCAATCTCACCATCTTCCAGCTTAAGCGTACATGTTTTGGTTCCTGTATCTACTGTTTCTATAATGCCGGCTCCGGGCGCACGCCACTTGTCGCCCAGTGTGATCATCACACGATTGTATCTTAATTCGGGGACTTCAAGGAACCGGCGTATAAACATGCTCTCAAACTCTCCATGCCCTGTATCGAATATCTTGGCTCCGAATCCGGTCAAGCCGCTTGCAAAACCATTCTTCCCGAAAACAGCACCGGCAAACATGCTGAGAAGGAACTTAGTGGAATCCGCCACGTCCTTCCGCAAGAATATCTCTTTCAGTTTCTCCGCACTGTTCTCTATCTCAGTCATTACACGCAATGCGCTCATCACGTCTTCATCGGTGTAGGCAACATCCTTGTCACCCTGCTTCACAATGCGGTTTATCAGATTCCCGGCTATTTTCAGACCTTTGAGAAAATTGATTATGCCTTGCGCATCATCATCGTTCAATGCGGATAAGAACCAGTTCTGTACAGGTGTGTCCTCATCCAGCGTATATGCGGAATTGGCATGCTCGGCATTGGTGACATCGCCGCCGCCACCACTGCCGCCACCGCCGTTCTGCTTTATCTCTTCAACCTCAATGGAGATCTTGCTAAAGTTGCTGTTGATGCGGTCTGCCGTTTCGCTCCAAGTTCCTGTTTTGTTAATAGTATTAAGTTCCATATATCCTGTTCTACTTTTATTATTCCGCATCCATCTGTCCGCAGAAGTGCACCCTTTAACATCCTAAAACCATTCCGCATCCGGGTGTACTTCAACGGACAGATGATTCATTATTCTGATGATTAGGTCTCGTATCATAAACATATGTTTTGAGTGTTACTAGTAATTTTCCGGGTTACTCTACAGATTTATATTAGCTAATACAACCGGTTCATACGCTCTTCCTATTTCACGCAATCCACCACTATCATAGCTCGGATGAACTCCGTCTCTTCCATTTTGCAGGACTGTCGTAGTTGCGCCGTATAAGTCACATAGTGATTTTTCAGAAAGCGAACCATATCCATATATGTTATCCATCAGTGCATAAACAGGAACAAGAGTAACATAGTTTCTATAAGGATTGCCCGTATCATCGTTTCCTTCAAACAGTGAAATGATCTCTTCAGCAAATAACAATACACTATATTTCTTAGCGCTGTTGTTGTTATTGCTACCACCCGAAAAAGTCATAAGTTCAGCGCCATAAATTTCTAGTCCGAAAACGACTTTAGTATTCGGATACTGACTGTGAAATTTATCAATTATTCGTTTCGCACGTAATTTAGCCGTTTGTACGCTATCCGAATTCACGTTCTCATAAGACTTTACCTCGTTGTATCCCCACTGGAGAATGAAGATGTCAGGAATATCAAATCCCCAATAATCGAAGTAGTATTTGAAATCCAGCTCATCAGTTGACGGATTCCAGAACGGATTATACCTCGCATCATCCGCAGATGTGTATATAATCGTAGCATCGCCGGCCAAAATGTTACCATTAGCGGATTGTGTTTTTGTGATTGTACCGCTTGACGGAAAATTCCCTGTTCCTGACGTATCATCTTCCGTTCCATCACCATAATTAGGGTCTGAACTGAATTTACCCAATTTGAGTTTACCACTATATCTACCATCATCCCCTGCTGTCAGTCTGAATCCTCTCACCACCCAAGATATATTATTCTGATCCAAGTAAGATGTACCGGGATAGCCTGTAACCGGTAATTCTGTAATCCCCGAAACGGTCAATATCTTTGCTGCCCCTTTGGGTTCCGTGATAAAAGACATGTTCCCACCACTCTGTACCTCACCCCAAATATCTTCGGCATAATTAGATCCGGTAGTTTTAACGCGGTTAATCATGGTTCCGATATATTCAACCGTAACATTATCTTCTTTGAGCAAGTTTTTCAATTCAACCTGCCAGCCACCCAGATCGGATATACTATCCCCACTATCCAATATCTTAACTGTCTTATGGGATGAAGGATTGGCAAGGATATTAAATTTGACTTGCAGCTCTTGCAACAATTTTCCAAATTTTCGAAGCGTAAGCTTATTATTATAAACAGATGCATTTGCGGGGGTTCCTGACAATTGCCTGTCGAAAACCTTTAACGTGGCATTTGACACTGAGAAATCAAAGTTATCATGACATGAGCACTTTATAGCCTGCTTATAATAGAGATTATTTTGCCGATTGGCTTTGAAATACAAACTGGACGGCAATACTAATTTTGCCGGGAAAACTTCTTCATTTATAATCTGCTTAACTTCATCCTGTGTCGTTCCGCTGCCTATGCCTTCGGGTAAACTTTCCTCGCTAATTACATAATGAAAAGGCTCGTATTCAGTTGCGGTTGAACCATACTCAATCTGTCCTTCTGTCTTGTAATTTGAAGCTAAGAATGTCGCTCTGACATAGGCCGTATTACTTTCCAATGTAACGGTTAAGGTCTGTGCATTTTGAATGGAAGTTATGAATTCCTTATTCGAATCGTATTGGCTGAAGTAAATTGGTCCCAATGCAAGGGGATGTGCTGTTATCGTCCTCTTCCCCTCTACGGCTATATAATCGGATGTTACATAAGTGGTGCTATTAGCAACAGTGCCATTCTGACGCAAAAATCCATTATCTGCCTTATCGGGATCAAATAAATTTTTTCCGACCACCACTTTGGGCATTTGACTCTGTAATGTATCCAATGCCGTATTAGTATTATTTATCTCCTTTTCTTGTGCTGCAAACCTTTGCTCATTATCATAATTTTCTGTATATGGCTCATAAGACGTTGTAGTGCTGCCCTCAAAAAACATTGCATCATCAATGACAGCAGTTGATATGCTTAATCTGATATAGGCAGCGTTTGACGGTGAAGTAGTCACGCCTGATTTTGCAGCTTCTTTAATGGCATTGAATTCTTTATCAAACCAGACATTCGATGCACCACCCGTATTTGTATTTTGAATATAATATGATGTATTTGGATTGACTTTGATATAGTGAGATAAAGACAGAGTAGAATTCGTTTTTAAATTACCTGAAGCATCAATATAATACCCATTTTTTACGGTTAATTTGTTAAACAAGTTCTTACCCAGCGAAACACTTTTCTTATCCGCAATTTGCATTTCAAGTTCTGTTCTGTCGCTTGCCATTTGTGTTTTAAGCTCCGTTTTATCAGTCATCATTTGTGTTTCAAGTTTCACAAACTTCTGCTCGTTATCGTAGTTGTCGGTAAATGGCTCATAGGATGTTGCCACATCTCCAAGCTCCATCTGCGCTGCACCCAATTGAGATTTAGATATTGACAGCCTTATATAAGCTGCATTTTCAGGGGTGGTAACAGTCTCGTCTTTAATTGATGTCAATGCTTTTAATTTATCATCAAAAATCACGTGATATGCTCCGCCAACACCTGTATTACTGATATGATATTGTGTACTATTTTTTACGCGAATGTAAGTTGTAACACAATATGACGCATTTTGTGTTAAGCTTCCGTTTTGCCTTAGATAATATCCATCTGTCAGATTCAATGGATTTATAATGTTTTTTCCGACAGAGTATTCTTTTTTTCCTGATATTCTAGCGTCTATTTCGGATATTTCCGTAGTCAAGCTCTTGCGTGTTTGGGGATTAACCACCGCATCATAAATGGTAGCCGGGAATATGGTTTGTCCGCCCTTCGTCAGTTTATGCATTTTTGCCATAATGTATTCTATTATTTGCCTAAGTTCCGCCGGAACTTGGGCTGTTGTTATTTTATGTAATTATTTATTAACTATTAAAATCACTCAGCACATCATCATACTCCTGATCTGACAGAGATACGCTCTGCACCGCATTGTATGCGGCATAATCCGGATAGGGCATGTTCTCTGCTGTGCTCTCATCCGTCTTTCCGGTAGTCAGCACAATCCCTGTATCTTCAATAGATACAAGGTTGCAGATGCCATCCCTAAAGTCGGTATCAGAGATGAAGTATTCTCGCTTGACCTTCAATATACCGGGGGAGAAACCGGGGTTGTCAAAAGCGACAAGCAGACTGCCATCTTCCATACGGCTGCAACCCACATACTCTTGTCCGTCAAAGGAGGCTATAAACTTTCCCTTAAACGGATTGAAGTAAGTAAACCGGAAGGGAGTTGATATGTCTCCATTCAGGTTCTTCTCTATAATTTTAAAATCAGACTGGTAATTAATTTTCATAACTATAATATTGATGTTACATCGTCTATCTCCTCGGCTGTCAGGATACCGGAAAGATCAACACTTCCACCGCCTCCTGTCGTGCCTGTATCACTCCAAACGCCTCTCGTCTTACATTGATACAGAGGACCCGGTATGGTATCCCCCACAACTGCCCAGTCACCCACAACAGGAGATGGGACAGCCGCTTTCAGCGAATCAAGAGTGGGAAACAATCCCTTGTTGCGTATAGCGTTCTGCTTGACCTTCTCCACTTCAGTGGAGGTCTTGCTGAAGTTGTTGTTAAGACGGTCTGCCGTTTCACTCCAAGTTCCTGTTTTGTTAATAGTATTAAGTTCCATATCACTTCATTTTATTTAGGCAGTTGGTTTTGATCCCATACAATCTCAGAACCTTTAACCATAATTATGCGTCCTCCCATTATCTGGGTCTGATATATATAACCGTCATTTCCTTTTTGCTCGACAACCATACTGTCCGGGCGGAAATACAATACATCACTATTGGAAGGGTCATTCATAAAAATACGGGGAACCATACCGTTCAATCCATATTGAAGAGATATGTCCAAAAGCGAATTACCATCATCATCATGAATATCAATTGACGGTCTTCCATATTCATCTTCAGGAAATATGGTTATCTCATAACCTGACGGTGAGGAAACCTTCACTTTCCCGACAAATTCAGGATTTCCATCTGCATCCCATTTGATGTTCCCATTGGCAAGCTGCCCGGAACCATCCTCATTCAACAGTATCTTGCCATTGGCTATTTCAACTTTTCCCCGGAAATATCCGCCCAAAGCATAGATATATCCTCTCAAGAATACATCACCGCCATGAGTGGCAACGAAGTTTGCCATGTTCGCCCATTCCGCATCCGTAGGTTGGTAATTAGGATCATTACGGAACCTCATCACGGTAAGAATCGCCTGTTCAAGTTTTCCTCCTGCCCAAAATGCCACATCATCATCATCATTGTATATGCCGCTAACTCCGGCTGTGACCTTCTGTAACTTGCCGTTCTTGTAATTACCCAGTTGGATCATATTGGCAAGAATCAGACCACCAAGAATATCCACAGAACCATCTTTGATCGCACTGGCGATATAATTGATTGACTGAAAACCGGCTGTTGCCTTGTCGTTATCCAAAATGGACGGTTTCCAGTCAGTAGCGATGGTCCCTCTTTCTAACTGAAGGTCACAAACGGTTGCGGTACCACTGATGAGAAATATACCACTGCCATTGAAGGTAATCTTATGGGTATATCTTTGATAAGAGGATGTGAGAGGTTGAGAAACACTGAAAGAGCCGCACGAAACAGACACAGACGTACCCTTTGCTTTATAACTGATAACATAACTTTCCCCTTTGATTAATGATACGGACTGGGACAAACTACCGATTGCAGCAGAGTACCCGGAGCCGGCATCACTGTCCGCAGATACGGTAGCCACACCCGTCCAATATTCCAATTGCTTGCTAAAAAGCTCGGTATCCGCCGATAACTCGGTAGCGGCAAACAGGTCCTCTGTCTCATAATCTCCTGTAAACCCGGAATTGCGCAACAGATTGACACTTCCGACAGCCGCATTGTCTATCGCATCCTTGGCCTCTTGGGCAAGATCTGCGGCCGCCTGTATCTCATCCGGAAGCCCTTCCATGTTACGCCATCCGGTGGAACCCTGCTCGATATGGAACATACCCTTGATATCCACACCTTTATCCTGAGTGTATTCCATGTAAGTGGTCCGGTCCTTATCACCAATGTATGCATCTCCGTACACCTTCATCCGGGCTTTGCCGGTAGATTTGTCAAAATCAAAAGAAATGACATCTTTCCCGGTCAAGGTAAAATCATTAATACCCTGATACATGATGATGGACGGAGAAACTTCGTTCACTGAAGAGAGAATTATCGCCGCCTGTCGGGTGATATCGGTCTTATGGCCTAATCCCACGATATCATCACCTGCCACCGGAACATCGTTCTCGACATTAGGATCACATACGGTCTTGGACAAGTCTATATAGTTCTCACCTACTGCTGTGACCAACCGCCAATAATAGCGGTTGCCGACATGATGAGAAACGCCTGTCTTGATATTGCACTCCTGAGCTATGGCAAGAGATCCCGGAGTAAACTGGTTCTCTATCTCAATTCCATCTTCCTCTTCTTTGAAATAACAACGATAGACATCATCCAACTCATCCACACGGTTGCATTTCATACCTGCATGGGAAATCACCTGCTCGCCACCTACATACGTCTTCTTCTTTACTTCAAGCTCGTCAAAAACGGCTTTGACCTTGACATACAGATAATCAACAACAGCCTGTGACATACCGTTTTCAAGCACAGTAATTCCACTACCGTTTTTACCTATAAGTAAACCCTTTAAGAAAGTGATAAGACCGTTGGCAGTGTCTTCCTTATCTTTACGAAGAAAGTATTTGGAAAGTTCCTCTATATTTGCACCTCCCGATATGGCAACAACCCTGTCTTTATTGGTTCTTATGTAAATAGAAGGATTCTTATCATCATTATGTATGTATATCTCTCCCTCATTCAACCCTTCCAGTCGCTTTTCAAATGACGGGGATATTTTCGGTATAATCGGATTCCCTTCATCATCCGTTTCCGAACCGTACCACAATATCTTTATAGGACGATTTCTAGCCATGATTACACGTAATTTTCATTAACAAAAGCAGCTTTCGCCTTCTTATATTTCAACACATCGTCCTCTTCGGGATTAGTTAGTAAAAACGCGATTTCTGAAGAAGAAGTTGCGATCTCAGTTTTGCCTCCGATCCCAGCAATATCGTTTTCTCTAGGGCGTAAAGTCACTTTATATATAAACATCTGTTTCTTACCTATTGTATCAATCTTTTCCGGGACAGAATCCCCTTCCCGTACAAACAAATTACCGTTTATGCTGACGTGAGAAAGGCAAAGTACCTTATTTATAAACTCCGCTATATAATACGGAACGCCACAACTTGTCCCGAAAACAAAATCAAATGTTTTATAGGGGAGAGAATACATTTCTATTATCTCCTGCTTCTGATTCACAAACTGTTCGTTTTCAACTTTCAACTCCACCCCATCCGGCTTGAATCCTCCTATTATTCTGAACTGGAACATCTGCCGGACCTCATCAATCCAGAATATATTATCAAACGCAGAATTATTATCTTTATGGGAATATTCGATCAGAATAGAATCACCTATATTCTCACACACGCAGAACTCCTCACATTCTTTATCGGCTATAGTTACTGTATATATCCCCTCCGAAGGAGATAATGAGGCATAATACATCTTAATACTTTCATTTACATCATAAGTGAGCAGTGTTATCTTGGAGGAAATATTGCCGATCTTATCATTCAAATAAGCTGAAGGTTTTTCGCCGTTATCACAAAATATTTGCAGCAGGATGTTGTCTGACACAGAAAATACTTGTCTGAAACATCCTGCATTTGAATATTTATATTTCAGCGGTTTAAAGAATAACGGACAAACATCTCCGATTGATATCATAGTCTTTTCGTAAGTTTCTAGTAACTTGTGACTTCACAAGCTTTCATTGCAAATATAACAATTAAAATTTGAATCTTTATAACGAATTTAAATTTTTCACGATCAAAGTTACCTTTGAACTTTGTGATTTTGTAAAATTGTAATCAGCCTGCTGATAATATCCCTGTACAACTTTGCCTTGGTATTCCAGTTCAACAATTCCTGTAAGATCTTCCGGGAGTTCCACATCCGAAGTCTCAAATTCCACCTCCGCCACAGTAAACATCCTTTTTGAAAGAATTATATCCCTACTTTCCCCCATTCCATCAATACCCACATCACTATTACCATCTGATGACGCAAAAGTAAGCATCTCAACAGATGAGCCGATGTATGCTTCATTGGCCAAAACCATAGAAGAAGGGGAAAACATGGCATTGAACATTGTGTCAGGGCTGAGAACGCCCCCCATAAGATAATCTCTGTTCAATATATACTTAAGTCCAGATGAATCAGATTTCACCCCTACCATAAATAAATCAGTGTCACTTTCGTTGTCTGTAGTATCTTCACCTATCTTGTCAGCAAGGAACTCTATGCCGTATGCGTCCGCACGGTATGGAGATATCATTTCAAGGCTATTGTCCGTTATGGTCACGCCTGTGGTATATTCATTCGTAAAACGGAACTCGTCCTTTCCATTAGCCGTATCGTAATCCTGCTTGTCAAAGCCTATCCGTATGCGAGAATACACCAATGCAGAATTAACCTTCATCTCATAATCAGATAAATCATCTATCCTTTTGACAACATCATCCGAGAAGTATTTGCTTCTATGCCGGAAAGTTACTGTATTCCCGGATATGTCGTAAGCATAACCAAACACATAACTCATCCAGTTTGCAAATTTGGTGAAGGATGTATATATTTTGGCTCCAGGAATCTTACGGGCTGATTCAGCCGCCAAGAGCATACAATTATCAAGCCTTCTATCTCCTGTCCCCTCAATCACTCCAGTCAAACCATCTTTCTCTCCATTAATACTTTTAAGCAGTCTGTTCAGCAATGTATCGGGCTTTATAACATCCATCTCAACAGGGTTTATTCGATTTTTCCATGATGCTTTAAAATAACTTGATGTTGAGACTTTGTATGGCAAATCCGGCAATACAGGTACAATCTCTTCTTTCTCATTGACATACATAGCTCTCACTATTATTTTATCATTATGCAAAAGACTTATATTGTACGATTCCGAAACCTTCTTTTCCACTGGCGTTTCTGATTCTGTCGTAAGTTCAAAACTTCCTATCACCGTTTCCGTAGTCACCGCTTCCCCATTACTATCAATATCATTACTTATCTTCATAATCTGGAGCCTCACACCTCTTACATCATATCCCAAAGCACCAGACTGATATTTCCTAAACACAAACATATCAATATTAAACTCTATATTTATCCTAATTGATTTCAGAGCCTTTATCGAATATACATCATCACCACCTACTGTTTGATCATTAAATTCAAGAGACCCCTTTATTAAGGAATCACTGGCAGTTATATATATTGGCATTGGTGACATTTTCTTGCTGAAATAAACATTAATAAGAGTGTCATCGTCTTCCAATGTATCACCTGTAGGAATCCATTTTGCTGATTCTGAAAGTTCAAGTCCGTCATAAACAAGAGGAATGGGGCTTTTCACCTCTTCGACCGAATATTCATATTGAGTTCCTTTTTTTGACTTTATCATGGACGCCACGCTATCATCCACGGCATTTATCTGTAAGATACGACCATTATCCTGCAATGTAGAAAAATTGAGAGCGCAACTAAACCGTTCATTATACAACCAACTGTTATTTCTTGTACTTATTATTATTGAGGCAGAAGCATTCAAATAATCTTCATCATATTGTTTTAACAGCAATTTTCTAGCATCCCCAGCAAAAGAAAATTTGTTGGAAAATGTACGGATAACACCGTCATAGTCATTTCTCTTGAAACTAGCCTTCACCTCGTCCCAATTTTCAAGATCATCAGTAACCCTGTACTTCAGACCATTTATAAGTAACTCACATCGATAATACATAATTATTTCATTTTACGATTCAACCCATCGATTTCGTCACATGTCTGCCTTACAAGACAGGCATAAGATCCGGCGGTCCATTCTTTCGGATTGATATACATCTTATTATACTTCCCAATAGCGACAACTTCATTTATAAATCCACGTTTTGTAGGCTTCTCCTTCAGTCCCTCATTCTTTTCCTTACTTATCTTATCCAAATCATATTGTGCACGGGAATTTAATGCGGATATTCTAGCATTCATAGCCATTACATCACCTTTTTTACACGAATAACCTATCTTCATCAGGATATCACGCACCTCATCATACATTTTCAACTTCATCATGTTCTCACATGCCTTCATGCACTCCACGGTCATTGCAAGATTCATACGCTCATTACAATTCAATATCTCAGAGAGCAACTGTTTGCTCCCGACAATTTCTATATAGTCATTGATAATTTTTGCCGATGCAGCCCCTTTGTCCTCATCGTCAAATTCAATAGTATTGCTATCATTGGTATAAATCTCTATAAAAACGGACAAGGGAAGTTCATATATGTCACTTGTATACCTCATAATCAGATACTTTTTGAAAATTGCTGATAATTGTTTTCTCTTATCGCCTTGGCTAATTTTGCAAATCCTATCTGCTGTGATTTTTCCAGATGCCCTATCTTTTTCTCCAGTTCACTATAATCATTAACTATTGATACAGGAGGAAGATCGTTTTCGCTTCTATATGCCATAAGACCATCAAAATCATTTGCATGAGCCTTTATCCTGTCCATATCCACTGCATAAGGTATAACCTTCGCACCTTTAGGGATGTCAACCAAAGTAGGGACAGACGGAGTAATATACGCTCCTTTATCAGTAACGATTGTTTCAGGAACACCACCATCACCCACTACAGCCAATCCGCCTTTATGCGAATCAGTACCCTTGGCATACTTCGGAATAGGAGTCGCTATAATAGTAGCAAGCTGTATCGCTCCCATAGCACCTAGAGCAGCTATCATAGGTATTGCAGCAGGGAAGCCCAATTGTTTTATCGTCTGCAAAATACCACCTGCTATCTGTATAGCCGCCTCAGCTATACTGGTAGCTTTCTCAAACTTTGCCTGTTTTGTTCTTAATGTAGCTTTTTTCTTCTCCAATTCGGCATTCTTTTGTGCCGTTTTATTTTCCGCTGCACGTTTACGCGCTTCGGCTTCTTCAGTTGTTATAGCACCTCTTTCTTCTAAATCCTCTATACGGGAAATTTCCTCTTCACCAGCTTTCTCATTCGCTTCCTGTTCAGCCTCAATAGCTTCAATCTGGCGATCATAAATGGATGATATCATTTCACCAATTCCACTAACCATAGAAGCCCACATCTCGGTAGTTCTTTCCATCTTCTCACCGTCTGTAAGTTCTTTCCAAACACCCGATATCTTATCAGACATAATACTGAATCCCTTATCCATCCCATCAAATATACCGGCAAACGGGCTATCGATATCCGATGCAAGATCTTTCAATGCAGAAGAATAACCTTTCAACACTTCAAAATTCCTTCGTGTGATATCCTGTTGCTCTTCCGCTTTTTCCAACTGATCATCCGCATTTATAGAACCTATCTCTGCTTCCATAGCCTTTATGGATTCTCTCAGCATTTCAATTTGTTGCTTGCTTACCACGCCCGATGCTTCCGCTATCTCAATCATTTTTTCAGCAGCATCTATCTGTATCTGTAATTGCTCGTTTGCGGCTTTCCGCTCCAGCTCACGCATGGCTTCATCGTATTCTTTTCGCGATAGCAGTCCTTTTGAATAATTTTCTGTTATAATGTTTTCAAGTTCCTTATATCCAGTACTTGTAGCTGCTATACGGAGAGATGATTGTTCCTCTTCCAGTCTGAGCATCTCATCAGTATACTTTTTCTTTTCCTCGATCCTTTTTTTCTCAGCCTCTGCCAACTTCTTAGCATATTCCTCATTCTCTTTCGCTATCTTCTGCATTCTCTCTTGGCCCAACATTTCCCGAAGTTTGTTCTCTTCCTCAGAATATCCCTTTACAGCTGCTATCTGGTCTTTATATTCTTTCTCTATGGCAGCAAGATTACGTTCATGCTCATCTTTAATGAGAGAAACGGACAAGTCAGCCATTTTATTCCTAAGATTCTCTATGTATTGCGCTAAATCATCCGATGCTTTATCGGCAGAATGAGGATTAAATGTAACATCTCCAATGTTAATAGAATTTGCCAGCCTATTATTTTCCAAGTCTATTGCAGATGCTTCTTTTCTCAATTTAGATAAATCTGCATCTATCTTATCTACTTTAGCTTTTGCTGAATTATATTGTGATTCGGCTATTTGATTAGATGTTCTTAAAGATGTTGCTAATGCTTTTGTTCCAGATGTTCCTAATTGATTTATTTTTGTTTGCGCTAATAGCCTAGCATTATCACGTTTTTTTTCTGCCAATTCTAATTTAGTTTGCGCCTTCTCTTGTTCTATATACTTATCCTCAATTTGGGCTTCTAGTTCAAGTTGTTTTTTTGCATTCTCTATTATTTTATCCTGCACAGCTCTCGCCTTGGCAGCAGAAACAATTGCCGATGCAAGCCTTTGATAACTATCAGCCGCTTTACCTGCAAGAATGTTTTCATCACTTATATTTTTAAAGTATGAAGGATATTGCTTTTTCAGTTCCTCAACGGCTTTTTTCCGCTCTCCCATAGGTTTATTCAAATTGACAGCAGCCCTATATAATATATCCAATTTAATAGCTTCATCTTGGGCATTTTTCACACCTTCTTTTTGAGCTTTATTCAAATCCTCCTGAAGCTGTTTTAGATAATCAATTTCTTTTCTTGCATCAAACAGGCTACCCACCCATTTGGTTATCTCACCTCCATAACTCGATAAAAGAGTTATCCCAACAACTAAAGCCGTCTGCCAACTAAGAAGGGAACTCAATACCTGTTTAAATACAGGTGTAGCAGTCTGCCCCGATTTTTTAAGAAGTTCATATTCCACCCTTGCTTTCTTTAACTCATCAATAAATATAGGAAGGTTATTGGATATAGCAAGAAAGAAAGTATTGGCACTAACAGACAAAGCCGGAAGTTCTCTCGCAATCTGTTGTATGGAAACATTAAGGCCATTCCAACCAGAAGCATAATTACCCACATTACGTTGGTAATTGCCCATCTGTGCATCTATATCCTTTAATTGTTGATTCAGCTTGCCGATATTGTTCAAGATATCCATACCTTTTGCTCCCTCGCGTGCAGCTTGTGAAAGGTTATAATATTCCTTTTCCAACTGAAGCATTGAAGCCTTCATCTCGTTATAGCTTCCTGTAGTGGCAATCGCTACCTGTGTATGATTTCTCAATATCGCCAAATATTGTTTATTCTGCTCTGTCAGCGTGCGTAACTGGGATACCGTAGCATCTCTTTTGGACTTGTATTCCTCTTCGCTGATAGCACCTTTCTTATACTCCTTCGATAATTCCCTCAGAGATGTTCTTAAGGCTGAAATTGTTTCTTTGTTATCACTTAACCTACTGTTCAATTCGGAGGCTTGCGCATCAAAAGCCTTTACCGTCTGACGGATTGAATCAAAATCAGCAGCAGTCATGGATATTTTCTTAGATGCTTCTTGAAATGAAACAGAAGCATTTTCCGCATCTTGTGACACGTTTTTCAGATCTTCGGAAGCACCTCTCAAATTTACTTTTACTTCCGTTATCTTGTCTGCCAATGTATTCAATGGTTTGGTAAGAAGCTCTATCTTACGGGAAATATCGGTCAATAACTTTAATTGACTAGCCTGTAATTCAGACAACCTATTTTGAGAAGCATATAATTTGGTAATTGTAGTATTATAACTGTCAACTTTAGACTGGTATTCTCTTAGATTACCCGGCTTAAAATTTATGCCATCACTTAATTGTTTTGTAAAATTCGCATATTCGGAAGATGTGGTTTGAATATTAATCCTTATCTCATTCAACTTCTTAACGATGTTAGGATCAATCGCATCAGTAATTTTAAATTCTGCTCCTGCCATGGTCTTTTCGTAAGTTTTGGGTAGTGCATGACTTCATGCACCTTCTAAGAGCAAAGATAGTGATTTTATTGATATTATGAAGGTGAGGAAATAAAAAAGGGAGAAGCAAAAACTTCTCCCCGTGAAAAATAATTTATTTAAATTACCAATCATCATTTTCATTGCCCACAAGACCATTCTTCACAGCTTCTTCTATTTTATCCATAATAACATTGGAATATGCATGAGCCATAATCAATGCTTTAGACGATGTTTTCTTTGCCTTATGCTGATCTTTGGGGCTGAAAGGATAACATGTTTCTATACCCCATTTTTCTGTTTTCTTTGTCGTGTCCGCAGGCTGTCCTGTTGTACCAGCAGAAAAAGCCCCCATCCATCCGCCTCCGATGTTCTGCTCAACCTCATAATATTGAAGCGTATATGTAACACGAATTTTTTTATCTTTAATATCAACTTTTATAACAGGGTGGATGTTAACATTATAAGCTGTCATTCCTCCAATATGTTGAGCGATTCCTCCCACAAATCCTTTAGCAATAATTACTCCCGCATCCTTATCATTCAATTTAATTACTGAGTTCGCATCGTTAAAAGATTCCGCAAACCAATGGTTTAAAGTAATATATAACTGCTCTTTAGTCTGTTCCCCACAATTAATTATCTGCTCATAGGTCAAACTCTGATTCTTATCCAATACCAATGAAGAACCTAAATTTTCAGCCGCATCCACCCACTTATCACCATAATTTTCCTTTGCATATTTTTCTAATTCTTCCGCTCTCATTACTTGAGCACTCAGATTCATACTGAATAATGAAACAATCATTAAAAATAATACTTTTTTCATATAGTTATAATAATTTGGTTATTTTCAGCAAAGTAATATACTTTTAAAATCAAATCAAAACATTACGACACATTTGTTTACAATTTAGAATACTGTCTAAATAAATTATAAACATAGCATTTCAATCTTCATGTTTAAATTTCACCTTCTCACTTCTTTTCCCAGTGCATACAATCAGTTTGAGATGCTTGCCGTATATCCGTTCAAGTCTATTATTTTGTTCTTCCATTTTTTGAAGTATAATTTCAAGTTTATCTATTGTTTTCATAGTCTTTTTATTTGTGTTGCGAATCGCAACGTTAACGGATGTAAAGAGTCTGCCCACCTCGTAAAATAAGGTGGGAAAGACTTGATTAATAAATAATATTGTTATTACATATTAAGAAGATATTCTCCTAATGCATGAGCTTTTTCTCTTGAAATAAAAGCCACACTGTCACGCTCATGGTCTTCAGGATCTGATATACACACTGCTATCATATCGTATTCGGAATGTGATACTGTTATATTTACTGTACCATATTCATCTTCCATTGTCGCATATTGAGAAAAAAGGCCCTCTCTTATTGCCATTTCGGTAGGATTCCCATTCTCGTCAATCAATCCATTTTCTAAAGCTATTTTTTGAAGATCCTCCACTGAACATCCCAACTTATCTGCTACTTCATCAAATGTTAAGCTATTATTCATTTTTATTTCCATGATCATGCAGCCATTAAAGATTTAAACTTATTCAGAAAATACACCTGACCTTTACCTGTAACGTAACAGGTATGTTTTATAAAAATGGGATTTTCACCCGATACTATCGGTCTTTCTTTCACGAAGAACAATCCCATTTCTGCCGCCCTCTGTGTAGGCATATAGTCATTTATATATTTATTCTTCGATCTGCTGTATCGCTGCCTTCTGATAAGGAACTTGTTCTCTACCATCCATTCATAAAGCCTTATTTCTCCAATCTTATATCCGTTTTGGGTGATAAGTTTCGCAAGATCTCCTATGAGAATATTGGTAGACGAACTTGTAAAACATTCTTTGAAAACTACAGCGGGTTTTGTTTCTTCTATAATAGACTGCTTCTCCTGTTCCTTCTTCTGCACTTCCAATGCCAATCGTTGCTTTTCCTCCCGTTCGCTCTTTAGCTGTGTGGCAAGACTGATAACAAGGTCAGGGTTGTTTATCATCTGCTCAAGCGTTGGCTGCGTGGCGGTCATGCCGTATCGCATCAACTCATCAAGTTTTTCAGTACACCACAGTTTCAAATCAATGTCTAACCATTGACAGAAATCAACTACTATTAATCTGTGCATCCAAGTACCACCTCCGTTATGTGATGAACCTGCCTTTGATATAACTAATTGATTTTCAGAAATACCATATTTTCTTGTAATTGCGTTAATTAATTGATTTGTAGCAGGTAAGGACAAATAATCATTGGGACGCTTTCCGTAGATTTTAGCAAGCTGTGTGGCGTTAACCATAACATCATCTTTGATGTCAAAAAGTACTTCGTTTCCATTATAGGAGAAAGTCTTGCTCGTTTCGTGAGCTGACGCAATCTGTACGGTACTATTATTCCCGTTCAAATAGATTTCATTTGGTTGTAGCATGAAATGAAATTATTTGTTATTAAATAAAAAAGCAGACAAATATCCTAGTTTGCTACAACCTACCATTGCCATTGGGCGATGATACACGGATATCGTCTGCCTATATTTTAATATATAAGTTTCCTTACGGGCATAAAAAATCCCATTGGCATATTTAATAGTAAGTTGTAGCACTACAAAGGTACAACATTTTTTCAAACAAACAAATAATGAAAATATATTTTTCATTGTTATTTTCACACGCATAATATCCATCTTTCTAATGACTTTCAACACGCCACAATATGCCTTACCTGTAATTTCTGCAATTTGCAGTGAACTTATTGTTCTTTTTTCGCCATTTTCCCCATCAATAGGTATTAACTTATTAAAATTTTCCATATCTTTGCGATATAAGATTAATATTGTTCCCCGTTGGCGGCTCAGTCACTTCCGCCTCCGGGGATTTATTTTGACTGATTGTAGCAGGTGAGGGATCGAACCTCATTGTGCCATTATTCACTCCTGCTTTCCTCCCTTATACTATCCACGCTTGGAATTGTATAAAAAGAAAGTTCCGTAATAGGTGCAAGCTACTACGGAACAGTCATATATAAACTCCAATAGGAGAATATTTAATCAACATCAAGTAACGCCTTGCACTTGTTACATATACAAAGGTAAATGATGTTTTTATCTTATACAATGGTATGAATATTAAACAAAAGACAATATCAATTAATAGTAATACTAAGTAACGCATAGTAATATATAGTAACGCAATTATTAAATATTACATTCACAATTTAGACAAAATCTAAATTACAACATAAATGATAGTTTTGTTTTTCAATTAAAAAATAAATATCTTTTCGCACAAGACATTTGAGGAAAAATCAATATTTACATTGGGAGAACATTGGGATATTTTCGGTAATACAATTTAGTCAATGTAGATTTAAGGCTGTTATAGTCTTTGATAAAGCCTAAATCTATCCATTGAGCTATCTGTAATTCTAACTCATATAATTCGCGGATTTTATCTTCATCGCCAATCTTATTACGCATTTCTGATTCATGTTTGCCATAAACTATGATGTTTAGAGACTTGGCTAAGTCCTTAATCTTTTTCTGGAATATATCCCTAGGGAGTATTGAACAAACGGCATGACACATAGCAGGATAAGCATCTCCAGCTAAATTACGGTATTGAATCATCTCATCATATACGAAGCGTATTACCTTTACTTCAAAGCGAGGATTAATCCACATGGCAAATTTGGTAAATAAGAAAGGATGCATCCATACTTCTTCTTTAGGTCTGCCAGCTTTACCCTTCTCTTTAACCTTACTCTTCTTAACTACCTGATTATCAATTTTAGGGGAATTTTCCCCTAAACCATTTTCACGTTCTTCAGCTATGAGCGCTTCTATAAAATCTCCAGTTCTTTTAGCCAAAAGAAACTCATCCATTTTTCTTTGTTCATTTCCTTTTACTGAATTCCATTGACGTAACAAGTCCCCACCGTCAAAATAGCTATCTTTTGTTCTCTGACTAACTGTAAATTCACCCATTGGGCGAATCATGATTTGATTCGTTTTCATGTCTTTTCGTTCACAAGATGTTCCGTACATCTTAATACGGGATATAAAAAAATGCGGCAACCGATATAGAGGAGTCGGCCACCGCATCATATCCATTACTCTTAATGAATATATAATATCTTTCTATGCGAAACCTCTATCTATCGCTGTTGCTAAATTAATAAATAATACGGGAAACGCCAAAATAATAGAATGATAAAAATCACCATTTTACGGAAATATGAATTCAACAAACTCACCCGACCAGTTTTCACCTTCACGACAGAATTTATACACATCTCCAACCTTGTATAATATATAAACACATTCATCCATAACAGCAGCCTTCTCTGCGATTGATCGCATATGCTCCATTTCCCTCATTGACTTATTCCCTTGGCACAAGCAGTTTTTCATAATTCGGTTCAATTCCATTTTTTGTTAATAATACTTTATAGTTCGCACCTCCTTATAAATTTCTCAATAGAGGGCATAAGCCTGTACGTAACATAATGCCTCCTTGCTTTGGAGCTTACCTTGAAAATTTTATAACCATATTTCTTCTCAATATCAGAACCAAAAGAAACGCCATAGCTGGCAATCCTTATACCATTTGATATTGGTATTGCCGTGATGGAACTATAAAAATCTCCACGTATGATAAGGTTTGGAGTATTGTTCCCTCTTGCAGAAAAACCCAGATATGAAGGTTTCGGTTTCTGTATCTTTGTCTTCCAATTTTTATAGCGTTCGGCGTTTTTCTTCCAATGCTCTCCATAAGTTTTTTTAAAGTATGGGTCCTCTGTATATCCGGGAATTAAAGGACTTTCATCGCCATCAACACCACTATATAGCTGTTCTCGTATATATTCCTCAAACTGAGGAACATCCCTTTCCATCTTATCCCTTATCATTGGCTGAATGCCATCAGCCAATTTCTTCCAACATCTCGCGTATTCCTCCAATGTCATAGCAAAACGGGGGATCAATCTCCCCCGCCTCCTAAATTACTGTTATTGATAATTCTATTATATACGGAAACCAGCCTTGATTTCCGCCTTTCTCTAGAAATGTCCTTCCAGAATACATCTATATTCTGAGCGACAAACTCATCCAATGAAAGTTTGACCACCTCGGACTCTATAAATGTGACTCCATTAATTCTCATTGTACCCATTGTTCAATTCCAATGACCCCATTAGCCTGTAAAATAGAAGGAGATTTAAGCACCGGCACACCTCCTGTCGCTGTAAGCACACCGTTACTGTATTCCAGTGCTGATGCACCAGAAACGACCGTTGAAGCCTTCTCAGACAATATAGATCCATAATATGCAGTAAGATCCGTGCGGTCATAATGATCCACGAGCTTATATGTATTTTCAGGAGATGTCATTTTGACAAACTCAACGTAATTCAATCCCTTGAGAACATTTTCCAAATTGACACCCGCTTGCTTTACAGACATGTTTTTCATCATCTTCTCGGTATCGGAATACATCGCATTAAACGCAAGATAAGCCTTCTGACCGCTTGAATCATAAGCCTGTCCTGTAGGGTAAACACCAGATAATGCAAAACCCGCAAGTTCATCTGTCCCGTCATCTTCTCCGTAGATTACATTATTCTTGTCAAAAACATACATATCAAACAATGTATCCTTGTTGGCTACAAGATTAGCTTGTAAAGCTAGATTAAACTTACGCAACGTGAATGTATCCGTCCTTGCCGAATAGCCCGTTATTTCCGACCCGGCATAACCATTTTCTGTTGTATTGGGTTCACCGCCGCTTACCGCGTATTCCGAAAATCCTGTAATAGGATAAATTCTGTCCGGATAATCAGCATGACAGGCTTCCTCCAAAGCCTCAGCAGTCAATTCTTTGGGCAGTTTTTTGCCATGAATGACCAATATAACACCTGCGACCTTGTCCGGTTGCAGGGGGCAGTAACTCATTCCAGTATTAAATCCGGACGTGCTGCCGCACTCTCTAATATCTGTTCGCATAACAATTCTGATTTTTAACTGTTAAATCCAAATTCTTTATTTCAATAGCATCTATCTTTTCGCCAACTTCCTTACCGTCAACATCAACAGCGCCACGTCTTCCAAAACTATAATTTTCTGAATATGTATGGCTTACAATACCGGAGTAACCGAAATCAAATTTATCACATTTTTTTAACTCTTCTATGAATCCGTAATACAAAGGTCGAAGAATACCTTCAAAAGATATCTCACGACGTTGTTCATTTGTATACTTTTCCAGTGTATTGGTAGCGATTATTATGTTTACAGATGCCTTACAAAAATAATTCTCACTATCCCTTTCCTCGTCTAAGGGAACATACAGCCCTATCATTGGGAATTTTCCCGATGCTGTCACCCTGCTTTTCCCAAGAAGAAGAAGTGTTTCCCTTATATAAGAACTGTCACCATATATGTAATTTATCTGTTGATCCATTCTTTTTGACAAGGAAGCACATACATCTGATATTATATCAATTATCATAACCCAAAGGAATTAATTGTTTCCATCAATTCGAAATCGGTGGCGATATCCGGATAGTCCGCATTATTGCCTTGAAGCCATCTCACAAGTCTGATATTCATTCTTACCATGTCGTTCCATGCAAACATCATTTTCCTTTCGGGACTTACAAGACGGCCATCATCTCCATCAGCCTTCACTCCTGTAATAGTCGCCTGAGTGTGATTATGTCTCAAGTAATGGAAGTATATATAGTTGGCGATGGGGGATTTGGAAATCTCCCTATCGCCATCACTATATTTCATGACAAGATGCGCTATAAGATCATCCCATCTTTTTTCCTTAGTTTTTCCATCGTTGGAAATATAGGATGAGAATTCCTTATACAACTTTTCCCCTAGGAGCTTCTCTAAATATTCCGGCTCATATTGCATTACAAAGCCTTGAAGGCTGTCAACAATTGCCTTATTAGTCTCAGAAGGAGTATGTATATTCAATACTGCACCTTCGATATCAAGAATACCACCTTGGAAAAAAGTATAATCCACCAACATTACACAATATCTTTGAGGTTCTTCTTTTTATTGAACAAATCTTCAGCACCGATTTTCTTAGCGTCTTCCATCAATTCCGAAGGAACAGTGGCAACACGTCCATCTTGGAAGAACTTACCTGCAAGTAACATATTAACACTTACTTTATCACCTTTTTTATAAACGGCCCCGTCCTTTGCGAACTCAACCTCATAAGTTTTAGTCAAATTTACTTTCATAATGTTTAATAAATTTATCCGCCAATACCGGCAGGGGTTATAGCTTCAATAACGGTCGCAATCTTATCCTTGACAAATGCAGTTTTATATTGCTTTTTAATATACGCCATAAGACGTTTTTCACCAAGGATAGTCACCATATTTTTAGTGAAATCATCATTTTCCCATCCAAGTGTAATGGTAAGAACCCATACATCACGGATGTTAAGATAGTTAAAATCGCCAACCCAAATATCACCTTGCTTGATTGCTGTGCTGGTTTCCACTCTCAGACCTTGAATCAGTTCATCGCCAATACGGAAAGGACGAAGATATTGCCCATTAACATCCTTAGTCAACTGCATCTGCGCATAGTCAAGAGGATGCATAAGCACAAGATTTGGACGATAAGCCATATTGGACATTGACACAATCTGTGTATACATACCAACAATAACATCATAAGTGTTGGGCTTATCTACTTTCAGAGCTGTCAAAGAGAATGTAGGTATATCACTCCCAATCCCTTTAATCTGACCGCCGGAACCAGTACCGGACAGAATGCCTTCTTCTTCTTTTAGCCCAATACGATTGATAATCTCGGCCCTAACCTCCGCAACTAACTGGGGCAAATCAGATAATGTTTCTTCGGATGTCTTTGTTCCAAGAGCCACCTTACCGGCATTGATAGTAACTTCTGCTAATGTACCGCTCATCATAGGCTTAAGACCGCCTTCTGGAACCCATTCGGCTTCTTCTTCACCCGGATTGAACTCCGCATAAGTCAATGATCGTGTAGATATTGCTGCCACATTCGCAAATTTACGGATTACAGTCTGAGAGCGTGGTTCAACAGACAATTGATTATCAATAGTCATATTATAATGTGGTGCCACATTTGTACTTGTCACAGGAGATACATCTTTTCTGTTGACAACAATCGTAAGGTTTTTCTTAAATCCTATAGACTGCTTACAAGCCGTTTTCAAGTCCACAGTTTTCTCTCCATGCTTGCCTACTGTGATGAAATCCTTCAGTTGCTCTTCAATCTGCTGGTCTACAGACTTGAACACCATTTGCCCGTCTTCATTCTTATGCATTGCACCTTTCATGCGAACGATTATCTCTTTCATCTCACCAAGTTCCTTACGCACTGTTTCCAATTCCTTTTCGGAATCTATCTTTTGAGAAACCTCATTTAATTTATCCTCAAAAGTTTTTTTGTCGATAGTATCGTCCATGAAATCGCCTACAGTAGCGTTTATTGCGTCCTGCAACGCCTGTAATGACTTCACGGAAACCTCATCCATTACCGACAAATCAATTTTGCTTAAAAAGTCAAATTTCATGCTTCTTTAAGTTTTAAAGGTTTTGTAAATAGTTTTATTTTTTCATCGGCTCCCTCTTCATCAAGTGGCTTGTCTGCCGGCTTGTATCGAGCGAGTGACATCGCTTTTCTTACTAACATTTGGATTTCCTCCCTCTTTCTTATCGGAAGTCCTTTACATACATCACTTATTTCAACCGGAAGTGACTCCAACGCACTTTCATATTCTTCTGCCGATTTCAGACCAAGATATTCAGTTTCTCCGTTACATCCTATGGACACTACGGATATCTCATACAGAATGACTTCCTTTACAACCAAGCAATCACGTTCCCTGTCATATTCACATTTTTCCCATACATAACTATAACCTATAGAGAACTGGTTCAAAGTGCCACTTTCAAGCTGCTTCAACGCTTGATTTCCTCTTTCCACATCATCAATAGACGCTTCAAAGTAAAGCCCTTTCTCATCTTCTTGCAGAAGCGTAATGCGTCCTATAGGCTCATGCATGTCATGCATCCACAACATGATAATCTTATCATTAGCAGAACTTCCCGGGCCTCTCTCCTGTATGCTTTTTGAAAAACAACCTTTCAGGAGCATGTCACCGGACTTATCAATGTTATTGAAAACCGCAGCATAGCCACTGATAGTTCTGCTGCCAGAATCATATTGTATCTCCTTTGCATAAAAAGCTAAGGATTTATACTGCTTCCCCAGCCTGTTTTTGTATTTGCTTGTCTCCATCATTATTTATTTCACTTTTAAATTCTCCCTTAGGATTATCAGGATCAATATCTGTAAAATTGGACATTTCGGTTCTTGCCTCTTCAAAAGTAATCAGCCGATTGTTATACAATGAAGCTACAGCATTAGAGGCTGTAGACAAGGCATCCGCCAATTCTTTCATATCCTTTTGAAGGCAAGGGACATGAGTGAAGTCCATTTTGATTATTGCCCTGTCCTTACATATAGCATTAGTCAGAGCCTCTGTTATAGATTCACTGTCAGGTATAATAAGGTCCTGATATGCCGCTTTCTTTGCTTGAGAAGAGTTATCATAAGTACTTCCTTGTATAATCAGATTGGGGTCAAAGCCTATCGTCTGAGCTATCGCTTCCAAACACGCCTTATCCTCCTCATGAAGCTTCAATTGGTCTGTATTTGACCCCAATGTAATCCACCCTAGTTTCTTAGGAGTCACCATGATTTCATACAACTTATGCACTATACCATATTTCATTTTGAAATCATCCTGCAATTTCTTGGATTCAGACGGAGTAATAGCTGCATTCCCTACGTCAGTCGTATCATTTCCGTATAGTATCCCTTTCGGGCCTCCATTAACAATAAGGTTTCCTCTCCCTATCAGTTGAGCCATATAGTTTCGAGCATGAGTAGATAATACGTCCACAGGGGAGTGGAAGGTAATTATCCCTCCATTATTACTTGGAATATCCATTATCGAATCGTATATGACAAAATACTCCTCATCACCAAGTTCTATATTCTCATTTCCCCAACGTATATATACCCTTTTAGAAATTGAAGAAAGTTCTGTTTGAGTAAATGGGCTCTTACCAAGAGACTCCATGTAGAATAATTCGGGAGGTATTACCATCATGGATTTAGGAAGGTCGGATTTTAAAGCTCTTAATGTATAAATAGGGCAAAAACCGAAACACTTCAAAGATATCTCAACCTGCTTTATGAAAGAACGCCCACTCTGTATCACATTCGGACGATTCAGAAGAGTCACAATGTCTTTGAAACTCCTCTTCTCGTTTCCGTTAATATCCGTCACATAATACCGCCCATTCTGCATCATTCTTCCGCAATGATCTAGAACCATTGCAAACGGCCAACATTCATGTAAGGCTCTTGATTTCCCTTTAACGGTCGACATGTCAAAATCTATATTTCCTCTATTACCAGAAAACAGATTTTCCACCCATTTAGGAACATAAATAAAATTACCACCATCATCTTTACCATGATAAGTAGCATCACTATACATATCCTTATTCGACTTCTTTAAAGAAGGTATCTTAAACCATTGTTTCATTGTTCAACAATAAAGGCAACCGCCGTTATAATACAGCAATTGCCTCCACAGTGATCACGTTCTAAAAGTGGGTATGGTGTAACTTCACACCATGAAGGCTATTGCCTGCTACAAAGGAACAAATTAATTTATTCATTAACAAACAATTTAAATATTATTTTTGTTTAATCTAAATTAAAATAACAGATTATACAACATATATTTTATTAACCTTTTTCCCATGTGGATACAACCTGTTTGATATCTTCGCTATTGTCTTCTTGGGAAAATGGGATAGAGAGTAGGGCGTGGATTGAACGGCTGCTGTGCTTTTTGCTGGCGGTCGTTCTTTTTTTTGTATTCTTATTTGCGAAAGAGAGAAGCAATATTTATCTTTGTGGAAGCGTGTGAAGATGCACGCCACATTGATTATGACGAAAGGACATATCATATACAGTATAAAGCCAAGAGCTTGTTGCGGATTAATTTCCGTAGCAGGCTCTTTTTTGTTTTGTATAACAAAATAAAGGTTAGCTTGAAAATCGGGTAATCCAAAACGTGTAATTAAAGGATTAAAAAAGGATTGAACTATAATTTTTGTATAATGAGAAAGGAGACAAAAGAAAACATTCAGTATTCAACCGCTGTGGGGATGCTTGTACTGGGAGCGTCCTTGGCTGTGGCTGGCTTTGTGTGCTCGGAACCTATGGGCCAGATACACGACAGTGTATTGTGGTTGTTTGCTCAATGTCTGTTGTATGCCGGTAGTGTTTTTGGCATCAGCATCTATATTAACAGCCGGTTTAATAATTTAATAGAGCAATTAAAAGAAAAGGAGGGAAAGAGAAATGGCTGACGTAAGAAAACTTGCACCGTTTATCCTGAAGTGGGAAGGCGGTTTTATAAATGACCCTGACGATTTGGGAGGGGCTACCAATATGGGCGTAACCATCGGAACTTATGAAACGTATTGCCGGAAGAAAGGCTATCCCAAGCCTACGGTTGAAAGATTGAAAAACATCGCGAAAGAGGAATGGACGGAAATCTTGAAAACCATGTACTGGGACAGATGGAAGGCTGATGAGATAAAATCGCAATCAGTTGCTGATATATTGGTTGATTGGGTCTGGGCATCCGGTGCGCACGGAATTAAGATTCCTCAACGCTTGCTTGGTGTTACAGTGGATGGCATTGTAGGTCCCAAGACCATTGCCGCAGTTAATTCCCCTAATCCCCGTGAATTGTTTGACCAGATCAAGATTGCACGGTTTGATTTTATTGAGGATATATGCCGGAAACGCCCAGCAAACAACAAGTTCAAACGGGGGTGGATGAACCGTATCAACGATATAAAATTTGAGGGATGAAACAAAGGATCTATATATGGATTGCGGTAGCGATAGCATTGCTATTGCTGTTTGGATCATGCCGGAGCATAAGGTATGTCCCGGTGGAAACAATAAGGACTGACAGTCTTTATCTTACCGTGCATGAACGTGATTCCATTCACATTAAGGATTCTATCTATGTAAAAGAGAAAGGCGATTCAGTATTAGTTGACAAGTGGCATATAGTCTACCGTGACAGGACAATTCGCGATACAACCTATATAGAGAAGGAGAAAGAGGTAGAAATTCCCTATCCTGTGGAGAAGGAATTAACATGGTGGCAGAAGACAAAATTAGAACTAGGAGAGTTATCTATAGGTGTTATATTAGTATTGCTAATCGTAGTCATTTGGCTGATAAAGAAGAAGGGAGGTGCAAGATGAGATAGCAACATCAAGTATTATTCGCCACAGGTAGAAGTGTGGCATATAATAGAAAAACTCATTTAATAAAAGTAATTCTTTCAGGGGCTTAGAATCAAAAAAAAGCCCCCAACGTTCAAATAATTATTGCCACATAAAAATTTGAAAAAGCATAAGACACCGTACGTTGGAGGCTTAATATCTTCAACACGGTATCTTATGCTTTGTTTATGTATATATCAAGTTTTTTATGTGGCATGGCAAAGATAAGAATAAAAACTAGAAAAAACATGTGCAAGTCAGAAATCTTTGCCAAAATAATTAATATTGTTTCAAAAGAAACAGAAGTGTCTGTTGACCAAATATTATCGTCTGATAAGAAGATGGAGACAGTGGATGCCCGGTATCTTCTTGTATCTCTTCTTTTCGAAAGTGGTATGTACCCTTCACAGATAGCCGTTCATATCCACAAAACCAAACGTGCAGTTAACTACATGATATCTAATTTCCATGAGAGGATAGAGAATGGGAAAATGATGAGAATATATTGGGATAATATAAAGAATTTGTTGGGAAACAACTGATTCCTCATGAGATATGATATATATACTTTTGTGAACGGTCGATTTTGACCGGGATACAAAATACAAATACTTATGGAACGAACTTATGTTTTTAACCAAGACGGTGGAACCGGCGCAAACAATGGTCTGCTTGCGTCCATTCTTCCGTCCTTGCAGAGCCGTGGAATTGACACAGGCTATCTGATGGGGCTGATGGGAGGAAATGGAAACGGCGGCTTTTTCGGAAACAATGGAGGTTTTCAGGACATCATTGCATTGATTGTGATTGCAGCCATCTTCGGTAACGGAAACTTTGGATTCGGTGGCAACAACAATAAGGGTGCCGATGAAGGAAGAGAAATGATCATGCAGACACTTAACCGGAACGGTGTGGACATTGCATCATTAGCCCAAGCTGTTAACACCTCTTCAGACCAAATCCTTGCCGGTATTAACTCTGTATCACAGGCAATCTGCGGTCTCGGTAACCAAATGGGTCAGAACACCAACAGTATCCTGACTGCGATTATGCAAGGTAACAACGCTCTGACATCTCAGATCTGTAGCTGTTGCTGCGATATGAAACAGCTTGTAACCACACAAGGATACGAGAGTCAGCTTGCAATGTGCAACCAAACTAACGCATTAATCAACACTGCTAACCAAAACACATTGTCATTGCGTGACGGTGCTACTGCCAACACGAATGCTATCCTTGCTAAACTTGATGCAATTCAAAATCAGGCATTGCAGGACAAAATCGCATCTCTTACTGCGGAAAAGGCTACTTTAACAGCCGAAATATCCCAGCGTAATCAGAACGCCACTATCCTGAGTGCAGTAGGACAACAGATTGCTCCTTTGGCAGCCGGATTGCAGGCATTACAAAGCGATGTTGATGGAATCAAATGCAAGCTCCCCAATACTGTGAGTGTTCAATACCCCAATTTAACCGCTATTAATACAGATTGTTTCCGTGCAGCCGCCTACGGTGCATATATGGGTGACGCTGTATACGGACGTAGTGGATGTGGTTGCAACAACTACTGGGGTTAATCCGGTAAGAAAGGAGGTAGATATGTGGCCTAACTTTTTTACAGGATTCCCATTCCCATCAATCGGAAGAGCAAACTTCAATACTCTTCCTACGGTGGCTGTGACAGTCGGTACGGAGAATGTTACTCTTGAACTCCCTAACCATGCGTTCCGTAACAGGGATTATGTTGGGGGATTCTATATCAGTCTCCGACAAGCTATACCTGCCGGTACGACTGCTACACTTCCGATATTGATAGGAACTAATGGGGACACAAGACCGTTGATGGCTTATAACAATGAGCCTGTGACTGTTGCAAACTTGGCTGGAACCGGCATCTATGAGATTCATTATAACAAGTACACCAACGAATTGTATCTTGTTAATGGAGGGTACAGACCGACAACGGCTCCGGCTCCTACAGTAGAAACCGCTTCTTTACGGAGCAAGTAATAATTAACATGGAGTTTTGTGGTGGTTCCCAAAATGGGAATAACCACACTCCTTAAAATTAAACAATCATGTTTCAGAACTTACGAGTAAACAGTACATTATATCTTCTTCATAGAGGTGCAAATCCAAGTTTGGAATGTGGGCAGGTCGTTAATGTAAGCCCCATAAAAACCATATATAAGACTGTTCCCAACATGCCTTATCCACAGCCGGTACAGGTTATTGATTTTGTCGTGAATATAAACGGACAGAATGTCAATTTGCAAGAGATACCGGCTAATGCCAATATTGCCGATGATATTAAGACAGGGATGCTGATTACAGGGTCAAGAGACGAAATGAATACAGAGGTCCTTACCATGAAGCAGAAAAGTGAGGATGTCCTAAAAAGTGTGGAATATCATCAGAACTTTCTTAGGGTATGTGACCAGATGCTTGCCATGCTGAACCCTGAATTTGCAGCCAAGCAACAGCAGGAGCAGGAAATATCCGCATTGAAAGGGCAAATGTCCAATATGGATAAGAACATGCAGGAAATGAGCAAAAATATGGCTGACCTCATTGCACAGAATCAGAAGTTAATGGAACAGCTCGGAGTGGTTGAAGCATCTAAAAACAAGAAATGATTATGGGAATGTGGGAAATATTAGAAGAAGGGCGTGACGATTACGGACGCGGCTTCGGTATGAGAGGTGACGAAGTGGAGGAAGCCTACAAGGAAGGCTGCCGCAAAGGTTACGAAAAAGCCATGAGAGAGATGCGCGGAGAGATGGGTTTCCGTGATGGTGGGAGAAGTTATTCAGGTGGTGGAAGCTCATCCGGCATGGATGAACGCAGATACCCCGGATACTTTCCTGAATATCCGCGTATGGATGACATGGGCGAACGCAGACGCAGACGCGCTAACGGTGAGTTTTATTAATGGTGGAGGGGTGGAATGCCCCTCTTTTTAAATAAAGGTTATGGAACAGAGATTGGATACATACAGCAGATTTCCATCGGGCATGAGGGAATATCTGGAAGCATACGGTTTTCATTTCAGCAAGAAACTTTATGAATGGGCCGTTTCAAAAATGAAGGTGAAAGACGAAGCCACGGGCAAAGAGAAAAAGCTGGAGCCGTGGAGCAAAGATGAAGTGGACGATATGCTGAAAGCGAACGGAATTACTATCGAGCACGACAAGGGTTATGACGTTGCTTATGTCGCAAACATGCTGAAAGCGGATTTCTATAAAAAATCATTGGTTGACGAGGCACACTTGTGCAAGCATATAAAATGCTACCTTGATGATATTGATGGCGATCCTTGCAGGGCGTTTGACGAGTTCTTTGCCACCTGTATAGGTAAAGGGATTCCTGTAATCTGGTCGGATGTGATATGATTGTTCAGGAGTTCTACATACCGAAATATGGAGACTGGCACGTCAAAGTGTATTATGCGGTACACACCTATTGGGCGGATCGGATTATTATGGACCTGTACCGTATAGGATGCAGGGGGGATTCCCTCAAGCGTGCGTATCGCAATCTGACCGAAGGCAGAATGAATACCGGTCTAACCTATTCGGACTACAGGAAAAGAGAGACAGTAATGGTTATCTCACTAACCTCTACCCCCGAAGAGTTTCAAAATTCGTGGGACCACGAAAAAGGTCATTTGTGCCGGCATATCTCCAAGGCTTTCGGGATTGATCCTTATGGAGAGGAAGCGCAATATCTCAGTGGATATGTCGGTCAAAAGATGTTCCCTGTAGCCAAAAAGTTCTTATGTGAACATTGCAGAAAGGGAATGGAAAAATAATAATCGAACAGAAGCGTTCTTTGACTTGTTGGAATTACCGTTTTTACAAAATAGTCGTGAAATTATATACATAAATCCAATAAAATTATATATCTTAATTATATGATATTATTGGAATAACAAATACTTTATTCTATCTTTGAGCCGAATTTTAAATTATAGATGGAAATGGAACAAGAAAACAACAATGCGATTCTTTCTTTTGAAGACTTTAAAAACCAAAACGGCATCGTTTATTGGTGGGCCTCAGAAGTAATGGTTATGCTTGGATATAATGATATGAAAGCATTTTGTAAAGTTCTTGACCGCGCGACAAAGGCTTTTGTTTCGCTCAACATTCCTCATTATGAAAATATAATAGCTGTGAAACGCAATAATAATGGTGTTGAGTTCCAAGACTTCAAACTTACACGTTTTGCGTGTTATCTTGCTGCTATGAATGGCGATCCAAAGAAGCCAGAAGTAGCATTGGCGCAAGCTTATTTCGCACAGCAAACACGAAAATTTGAATTATACATTGAAAACAATCAGGAAATAGACCGCGTGCTAATACGTGAAGAACTTGCAGATGGAAACAAATCTCTCGCTTCAACAGCAAAAGCCGCAAATGTTACTGATTATGCAAAGTTTCAAAATGCAGGTTATCTGGGTATGTATAATATGGAATCGTGGAAGCTTGAAAAGAAACGTGGCGTTAAAAAAGGAAAGCTATTTGACAGAATGAGCCGTACCGAACTTGCTGCCAATCTATTCCGTGTTACCCAAACCGAAGAGCTTATAAAGAGTAAACAAATATCTGGACAAGCTAATTTAGAACAAACACACTATACTGTTGGAAGACAAGTCCGAAATATAGTAGAACAAAATACTGGGCGCAAACCTGAACAGTTGCCACAAGAAAAAGAATTGCCTATAATTAAAAAAGCTCTTAAAATGACAGCAAAGGAAATGAAAAAGATTGATAAATAATTTTTTCGAATTGTAGTTTTGTTCTGCAATCTAAAGGTGCAAAAAAAGATACCCCCCATACATCTACACTAGTGAGCTACGGTCAACGTAGCCTTTCAATGTATCAAGGGCTATCTTCATGGCGCAAAGATAAAATTAAATATTCAAAAACGCAAAATAAAGTAACTATTTAGCATTAAGCGGTAATCCCCAACGGGTTTTACCGCTTTTTTTATGTTAACAGAATATGGAAGAAGATAAGTTGAACATATTGCTTGAACAGGCTGATGATGTGCCTCACTGGTATTTTTGTCGTTTACTTGCTGTGATGCGATGGAACGTATAGAGAGGTTCATTTATAGACTGATACCTCTTGTCGTGTTGGCAAGGGTGATATCGTTGTGCCTATGAACTAAAAGCGATAACTCATAAGCACAACGGATGGATTTATATAATACTGTTTAATTTTTCCGCATGTTTTTCTACTGAACTATTTAGAATTTTTGCATAAACTTGTGTGACTGAAACCTTTGTGTGCCCTAGCATCTTAGACAACGTTTCGATAGGTACGTCATTTGCTAAAACAACAGTGGTAGCGAATGTATGCCGGGCTATGTGACTGGTTAAGGGCTTTTTTAAGCCGATAAGTTCAGCTATGATTTTAAGGCTTCTGTTAAATGACTGTACAGTAGGGACTGTAAATTTATAATCGTATTTTTTTAATATTTCCATTGCTGGAGTAAGTATAGGTGTGTAAAATTTGGTTCCGGTCTTGATACGTTCTCCGTCTATATATGCAACTCCGTTATGTTCTACAGTACATCTGTCATAATCAAACATGTATAAGTCAACCCATGATAAGCCGGTATAGCATTGAAATATAAACTGGTCACGTACTTTTTGTAATTGTCGATCATTCAACTCTATATTGCGGATAGATTGCAGTTCGTCCATTGTGAGAGGCTGTCTTGTTTTATATCTACCATGTTTATCTTTGAATACCCTGTAAGGTGTGTCCTCGATAAGTCCAAGCCGAAGCGCTTCATTAATATAAGGTTTTATTCTCTTATGGTATCCATGTATTGTTGTCTGTCCTCTTGTTGGATCTTCTCTTCTTATAAACCTGTCAAATAAAGCTATATTTTCAGGAGTGATATCGTCAAATGTTTTAATTACTCCGGAGCGTTTTAGAGCTTCCAGTGCTATAAGGTGCGCTCGTTTGGTTGACCATTTAAGATCCCTTCTTTGTAACTCGTCATAAGCGAAATCTAAAAATGACGATTTAGACTTTACGTGTTTTTCGTTATAAAAAATATTAAAGTTTTTTAGATTGATGTCTTTTCCTTCTTTTCTGATATTTTTGATAATATCATCAAACTTTTTTACATATTGGGTTATTGCTTTATTTAATTGTTTGAATTTAGCGTGACGTACCACAAATTCTCCATCCCATTGGTTTGAATACAGTTCAATGTCTGTTGAGATCCATTTTCTTTCTGTACGCGAGAATTGAATTTCAATTTCAACCTTAGCTGATTTCTCCGGTGTTGCTTTCTTTTTTCTGTCGAATACCGGCTTGATTTTCCATGTTTCCATACTGTTTCTTTTTTAATTTATAATTTGTTAATTACGGTAAATGTGATACCAAGTGTGATACCAGCTGTGATACCAGAAACAAATTGGTATCACACTTGGTTCAACAATGTAACGATAAGTAACGCAGAGTAACGGTGGCAGCCATTAAAAAGGTTACTTAAACATGTTGGAAATCAGTCGATTAGGTTTGTAAGATGTTGATTTATAGTCTATTGGCGTAAAATAAAAAAGGGGGTCAAAATGCCCCCCTTGAGCCGAAACCGGGACTCGAACCCGGGACCTATTCATTACGAATGAATTGCTCTACCAACTGAGCCATTTCGGCAACTGTTTTTTCTGCAATATCGGGTGCTTTTCTGAAAAAGCGTTGCAAATATATATCTTTCTTTCGAAATAAAGAAACTAAAAGCGGATAATTTTTCAGTTATCCGATTTTGTTATGTCAATTGATGCCGGATTTATTGGTAGGCTTCTTCATGTATCCCTTTCATGGCCCATCCGCTTGGTTCGTTTATGTTCTTGAAAGCGGTATCCCACGTAAGAGCTTCAACGGTAGAATTGTTTTCTTTTATGTAAAGATTATAACATCAAGGCGTAAAAACTATTTTACACTAATTGCTCTCCTCATCAAACACCCGTGATATACTGAAATTTACCCACTCCATACCCAAACAATTCAATATCCGTCAAAGTTTGATGGTCTTTACCTTACCCGGAATGATGGTCAGATGCACCGTTCCATCCTTTTCTATCTCCACCTTCTGATATCTGGCCTCCACCACCACTTTTCCATCCAGTGCCATCACCCCCCACTGGCAGGCATTCCCTTCAAAAGCACAATAACCGCCTACAGGAATACAGATATTCCGGTAACAAGGAGGCACTACGATACGATCTCCCCATTTCAGCCCCCACTTCATCCCCATCCGGAAAGGAAGGACATCTTTTATTTCCTCCAGCCTCTTCCGCCTTTTCTCTTCCTCATTCTGTTGCCGTTCCCGCTGTACGCTCTCCGCACGCCGCCCGGCTTCCTTCCTCAGACCTTCCACCACGGAGGCAAAATCCGCTTCGCCCGCCTTAGGAGCATTACAAGCTATATACCGCTTCCCCTTTCCTTTCTCCACATGATAATAGTTTCCTTCCCCGTCCATCACCACAATGCTCCGATCCGCCAAACAACCACAACACCAGTACACCTCTTCATCATCCCCTTCCAGCACGCAGGCGAAGACATCAAATATAGTAGACCACACAGGATCAACTAGCCGGCAAGACTTCGGAACACGGTAATCCGGTATCTTCAAGTAGAAACCATAAAAACAAAGACTGTCTTTGTGCAAACCATGCATAGAGGCATACGCCTTCCGCGTGCGGCTATGGAAAGTCTCCCCCACCCGCAGCAACTCTATGCCGCCGTATGAAAAAACCACCGGCCTCTCCTGATAAGTTCTGTTTGTCTTCAAATCGGTATAACAGTCACTCCCATCCTCTTTGGTGACAGAAAGAAGTTCTCCCTTCAGGAATCTCAATCTCCGGCAGCGGTCTGTCACCACCATGAGGACTCCGGACTTATCCACCACCCCTGTCCGGCCATCTTTAAAACGGACAGCAGCCCGGTTTGCACAAATATCAAATACTTCCCGGTATTGAGGAATCACTGTGATTTTGTTCCCGCACCTCAAGCCCCACAAACCACTCTGCCGGTCACGACAGGCTTTCAAGGCCGTCCGTTGCTCCCCACCGGCCGGACCGTCCTCTCCCAGACGAACCAAGTCCCCGTTCCGGACAGCATCCAGCAGACAGTTGTGTGTCATCACAATTTCCAGTCCTTCATTCCGTTTGCTATCTTCCGATAGCGAACAAGACACAGACAGCCCGTTGTTCTCCATCCGTGTCCGGGGCTGAGCATTTCCCGCCATCCGTCCTTCGAACATCGCCTCCCAGTCACGGTCACGGACAGGCAGACCGAATATCCGGTGCAATCCCACATTATCTATCAGCACACATGATTCCTTATTATCCGACTTCCGCAGCCCCCGTCCCACCTGTTGCAGGTATTTCGCCAACGAAAGCGTGGGACGTGCCAGCTGCACGAACTCCACATCGGGACAGTCAAACCCTTCAGAAAAAATATCCACATTGACCAACACGCTGATCTTTCCCCGCCTGAAATCCTCTACCAGTCTTCCACGTTCCAAAGCGGGAGTCTTGCTGTCAATAGCAACAGACTCCACACCATGTAAGCTGTAATAGGCTGCAATCTGTCGGGCGTGTGCAATACTTACGGCATAGACAATTCCTTTCTTCCCGGCAGCATATCTTCGGACACTCTCGTACAATTGGCGGATACCGGTCTCCCGGTTCAGCACCGCATTCATTTCCTTCACCTGATAATCCCCGTCCGCACCCCGCTTCTTCAACGAGTCAACCAGCCGCTGTTCCCTGCTGTTCGCACGGATGGACACATAGTCAAAGGACGACAACCAGCCCCTCCCGATAAATTCCGCAATACTCCATGAGGTAATCAGGGTATCAAACAAATCCGTGAATCCCTTGCGGTTCAGCCGGCAGGGGGTAGCGGTCATACCCAATTTCCTCGCCTCCGGATAACTTTTCCAAAGCTCCCGATAAGTTTCTGCCAGGGCATGATGCGCCTCGTCAATGACGATCAAATCCGGCTGTCCGTCCATAATCTTCCGGTTTCGTGACAACCACTGGATAGACATCACCCTCACACTTCCGTCCTCCCTCCCCATTCCATAACGGGAAACCGTCTCCTCTATCTGCTCCACCAGTTCCCGACGATGCGCCACAATCCATACCCGGCTACCGGAACCACACAAGAACTCCCTCACTATGGCAGCCAGCAGGTGTGTCTTTCCCGTGCCTGTAGGCATCTGTACCATCACACTCCGGTGAAGCTCCCACTCTTCAAAGAGCCTGAGCTTCATCTCCTGCTGGTAGTCACGAAGACAATCGTTCTTGCAATACATTATACGGATGCCAGTCGCTACCGACAACAAAAACAAGGAAGGCCGCATACGTTATCGCATACAGCCTATAGTAAATATTCTATCTTTATAAATTTATTTTATCGGCGGTTATGAACTGTTCCTCCACCGAATTCAGACAGGACCTATTATTGTCTATCCCTCTATAATCCAATCACTCAAAGTGTGACTTTCCGAGTCAAAGTTTATCCCCACCTTCACTACGGGAAGTCCGCAAAACGGAAAAGAATAAAGGTAACGAACGGTAACCGTCATATTATAAGTATCCAACCCCTATGGCAATAGTCCTTATCTCCTGTATTCACTGGGGTTTGGGATGTATCGTAAGATTGAATTGTAAATATTTGATTTTAGCCACTGAAAAGTGCCTAAAAAACATTTGAGCTAATAATTTAAGCGATTTCTCAACGATTGGCCCATGCCAATCCGATATTATGGAGAAGGGTAAGATTAACAAAATGAAACATACTATTCCACCAACGATAATAAACTTTTCATCTTTTTGATTAAAAGTTCAGTTCGGTTAAAAAGAGGTTTTACATCTTCTTCAGCCCAATCGAACATGTCATCATAATCACCGGCATGACGCATATTCTGTAAACGAGAGACCAAACGCATCTCATCTTTGTCCAACAACCCTTTAGTTGCAAATTCCTGCCCCAACAAACAAATTACACCGTTATGGGTCTTAGATCTAAAACCTTTATCTATCAATAATGCGGAAGCCATGTGGAAGACAGCATAATACAAACGATTTGCAACCACATTCCAATGATTCATGGTAGCATTGTCCGAAGCTTCAATAAAAACGCTATCAGCCTTTTGAACACGGTAAGCAATAATAGATTTCTTTTCTTCTATACTTAGTGGCATAATTCAATTCCCTCCTGTTCTACATTCTTATAAAAAAGAGTGAAACTCCGTCTTTGCCAATCTGTATAAGTATATATCAATGGATTGATATCCGCACCGATTTTCCAACCTAATTCAACCAGTGGATAAGCTACACGGTCAAAATCTTCATTATATATGCGAGATTTGTCCAATAAAATAAGAATATCCCAATCGGACTCATGATGTGCATCCCCACGAGCCTGAGAACCGAATAAAATGACACGACTCCCTGAAGGCATCACCTGACGAACCGTTTCACGAATGGAATGGATAATCTCATTTTTTTGCATAATGGTATTAGCTTAATATATTGTATGACAAAGAAACAAATTATATTCCGCTTATCCAATAATGAAGCAATTATATTTTAGTTTTTTTATGTTATAGTCCAATTTTGACGTGTACCCCAAGGAAAGCCGCCACAAGGCAGTTCTCCAATAATTAACGTCAAAAAAGATACTGATTTTTAATATTTGTTATTGCTCCAGTCCGATTGTCAAGGGTAACAAATATTCATAATCCCTACGTCCTTTAACAATTTCACTGAAAAATCTCTTGAAATAATCAAGCACAGACACACCCTGCATCCTGCAAGTGGAGATGATGGTATGATATACCGCTGAGACGCCGGCCATCTTGTCACTTCCGAAGAATAACGAGTGCTTACGCTCACCAACCAATGGACGAATAAAACGTTCGGCACAAACTCTATTGTCGGCACTCATAGTACGGCAAAATACTTTCAGCACCATTATAGGTTACCTGCATAAACTGGTATCCGGGTCTAAAACGTCTCTCAAACATACTGTAAGACCGTCGGTCATAGCTGAACAAACGAACCAGACGTAAACCTTTAGACATCACGATAAAGACATCACCATCTTCCGGCTCACGGTTCAACTGCTGATGGATGATGGATAAGACCTTATCATATTTACAGCGCATATCATGAAAATCACGAACAAAGAAAAAACGGTTTAGTCCTGTAATATTCAACATAAGACCTCCAGTTTCTCCACCAAGCTTTTCAAACCTTCGTAGCTTAAATTTTTCTGACTAATATGAACACCATTGCTCATGCGGATATCCACCAGGATTCGAAGTTCGGCAGGCGAAGAAAGCCGAGGAGCCGATTCTGGCTTTTGTTCCGGGATTAGCGAAGGACTTTCCGGCATTTCTGATTCCGTGGAGGGAGCACCCAAAACCTGAACAGGAACTATCTTCCTCCGGATATCCTTATACCATTTGGAAAATAGGTTATAAGGAACTTGGCTGGACATACAAAATTTCTCAATAGAAACACCCGCAGGGATACCTTCCAATTTATAGCGCAAAAATAGACGCTCAAAATCATTGTAACTATACATAAACTTGGCTTTTGATTTAACGAAAGCAAAGATCTAACTTTTATATCGGTTATCCTATACGTCATTTTTGGATGCTAACGAACCATTTCTGAAAGATGTTATAAGGAACCTTGTGCTTAACACAAAACGATTGGAGAGATTCTCCATGAGGCAAGGCCTCCGTCTGGTACTGAAAGTAAAACCTTTCAAGATCTTCACTGCTATACATAATTCTATAAATTTGGTTGGCAGCGAAGATAGGACTTTCAATTAATAGCCATTTTTGACTGCTTACATAAAATAGGATTGGCAATATGCCAACAGTTAACAAGCAAGTTATTTTTTTAACCATTCTGTGTATAGGCACTTGAAAAAGTGTTTAGGCAAAAGGAGATGCCCTAAATTGAGTGCTTACTAAAAAAACAATCAAAGCATTTGATATAGAAAATAACTAGCGTTCTCATAATCAAACATCTCAATATTTTGATTATCGACCTTACCTGTAAAATAGCATTGAGATTCATAATCAAATCCTTGAAATTTTGATTTATTCCATTCTATAGTAACATGATAATTGGCTACATAATCAAAAAGCATGTCAAAAGCTCCTTTTACATGTCCGTTTCTCTGATAATCAAATACATGAATTCCAGAAATAGAACGATGCATAACCAAGAAATGAAAATATTCACCCTTTGAATAATCAAAGACCATTTGTTTTTTACGATAAGGATTCACTTTCATTCCACAAATGAAAGCGATACATGCCCTTTTATCGTTTGTCATCTTTATAAAATTTATAGATGTTACTATTGCTATGCAAATTCAGAATCTTCTCCATTTTACGGGAAGCCGAACAATTACATGTCTCTAAATGCATATAGGCCAATGCATATTCATTATATATATTTGTCATGAAAATCCCCGGGTCATCACTACCTAACACGACAGACGGAAGCAATATTTTTTCTTGGTCAACCTCAAGCCATTTTTCCAAATGATATTCTTTTAAATGTTGATAGTGACTGATACATAAATTGCTTGTAGGCAAAGCTTCAATAACAATTTCCTTCCTAGCAAGATATTCCAAAATTAGCAATTGTATAATTCCCAATGCATCAGAACTAAATAATTTATCCGTTTCTATTTCTATCACTTCATCATAATTCTTCCGGCTGTTTACAGTATCCCCCAAGTACTTCCGTCCATTTGTCGATGCATGATAAGCTTCTATAATTGGTTTGATCCCAGACTTGCCAAACTCAGTTTGTATATCATTATACTGTTCGTATGAATAATTGGAATACCAGCTATCATAACGCATATCCGCCTTTTCCAAAAGAAGAAACGGATCATATTGCCTATATTCCCAAGCTTTGCTCAACAGATAGGGCAGATAATACGTCCCATATACCTTATAAGAATATTCCGCAATCTCACTCTCAAGAGGCAGAACCAGATGTTGCAACCCTTCATGTTTTGATTCACGTATCAGTTTCCATACAAATACCAAATCATCCAACCACTCTCCTTGTGGCAAATAACATATTTTCCCAATTCTCCGTATCCACAAATCAGGTGATATGCCTATCGCCGTACAATGTCCTAAACGGTCGCCCGGCCACAAGTCTAAAAAAATCACGGCTTCTACAATAGTTCTCAGTCCACTCACTAAGTGGCTAAAATCCTCTCCTGCATGAAAAGTGAAATGTTTCACTCCCTGGTTTCTTAAAAAACGATACGTTTGTGCAAAGACCTCCGGTCCTGCATCAAATTCACTAGCAGCCGCATCGACTCCCACTACATATTGTTTGTTATCAGGACTTTCTTTCAAAAAAACGGCCAAAGCGATGGCTTTTCTTTTCAGTTCCTTTCGCAGGAAACGGGATCTGATATTAAACTTCTTCTCGAACGTTTTTTCCGGACGCTTTATGAAATGCGCAATCAATCGCAAATCCGTATCCTTCAAAAATTCCGATTTTCTTTTAGCCTCTTCGAAACCTCTTCGTATTCTGCTAACCAGCAAACTGTTTTCTACGGATGAGTTCTTTGGAGAAAAACGGCCTTCGATTAAAGCTAGCTTTGTACAAAAGTTACATCCTGCCAGCTGTAAAAAACGTTTTTCATAAAACTCTTCAATATGCCACCTAAATGAATTTTCTGTCAAGAGCTGGAATTGCGGGAATCCCACTTGAAGCCGTTGCATCACCACAAACCGATGAACCATGCCTTTTATCAACAAGTAATGATGGAACATACCCGCCACTTTGGTATCATGATAATTCCTTATTTCACTCATGACACACAGGCAGAACAGCAATTCATCTATCATCATCCCAGTTTCACTCATCCCCCCGAAATCCCCCCACAAATTTCTCAATCTAACCGGAGATGAATAATCTTTCTCCCCTTTTATGATCTCCTCCTCCTTAATTAAGCCATTACTAATAGCTATTTGTGTTATCAATCTGCCGCGCAAGTCCGCCGCCTGCTTCATCCGTTCATACAATCTGAGAGGTGTAAAATCCGAGATTATCTGTTCCGACAATTTCCTGACTGCCGCTTTACTTTCATACGCATCCTGATAATCTTTCGCCATCTTATAAGGACTCCTCAACAATAAATTCCATAACACATCCGTCTCTGTTGTTCCGTTCAAATGAAGATGCAAGTCATTCAGTCCTCCTTCCTTCTCCATTATATAGTTAAATGCCGGTATGTATGGAAGTAACTGGACCGTATGTTTGAACTGCTTCAAGAAACAGTTGGCAAACTCCATCATTTTCCTCCTGTCCTTTTGTAATGCCGATGTAAACTTATCCGCAAAGAAAGCGGAAATCAGTAACAAAGGGGGAAACTGCTTTATCAGTTCCATCCATTCTGTAAAACGATCAGCCTTTACATATAGTTCGTGATTTACCGATATCAAATATTCTTTGGCAAGGTCATAAGGAATCCCTCCTATCAAGTCCGGCAAATCCCGGTAAGCCGCTAATGCATTCTTTGCCAATCCTTCATAATAAGAATCATGCTTTAGAGGAGCGTTTTGTCTTTCCAGTGCAATCAACCTTCGTTGAACCTGTCCTATGGACACCTGTCTACTTGTTCCCCAATAACGTTCATACTCAAACAAGCTTTCGTTATCACACAATAGTTGAGATAATATCGGAATCATCTTTATCAGATATAGATTGCATTCAGAATAGCAAAGACAGGAGAATCAGACTGATGCAGTGATTCATAATTCGCTTTTACAAAATCAGCTACATTTTTTATTTTTCCTTTCAACAAGTTTATTTCATTGAACAGTTCCCTAAGACCAAGTTTTGTCTCGCTCATTTTATTTGATATATCATCTTTTATGAAATCCACCTGCATTTCATCCATGCCATTATGTAGCAAGACTTCTAATTCATCCACCTTTATTATATTTTTTGTCTTTTTACGAAGAGTCTGTTTCTCTTTCAGCAATTGCTGGTATTCTTCTTCCTCCCCAGGTAACAAAAATTCAGACGTATTGTATGTTGACAATTTTTCTTCCACTTCCTTCAATTGGATAAAATACTTTATCCACTCTTGAATTCCATTATACCTTTTCAATTCCCACAACACATTCTCCTGCTTTTTTAGCAATAAAGCCAGTTTATTATTCATCTGATCATATTTTAACAATTCATTCAAGTACTGTTCTTTCTCCTCAATATCATTTTGCATCAAGTATTTTAAAAAGGGATTCAAAAAAATCTCTAGCAGAGGACATTCTGAAAGCCATTTATAAAAATCAGTTTTACCGTTTATCGTCATTTTAGAAGATGCCGCCTTTCTGTTATGAATATAGATGGTCTCAATATCCCCTATTACATTAAAGTTCATATTGGGAATTCCGTATTCGGCCATTTCTTCCACCAATGCAGCATTCAGCAGAGCCACAATATACGCATTAAATTTCATACCGGCACTTCTATATTTATCATCCTCGTCTATCTGTAACATCGTATTATAGAACCGGATAAAAATATGATAGAGTAATGATGTCGAAACCTCCACGCTCATATCTGCTGCCCACTCCTTCAATTCTCTAATAACAGTAGTCCACAAATCGTCCTCCTTTATATCTATGGTGACATCGTTCCAATTGGCCAATCCTTCTTTCCGGCTCACCGGATCCAAGAAGAAGGGTTGCAGGAAATTACTATATGGAGCTTCTTTGGATAACATTTCTTCTAAACTGTCCGAACCGTTGTTCTTACTGTAAAACAAGGTTTCTCTGATAATCGCCAGCAACCTGTAAACAGAAAGAAAAACATTCTCATGTTGCCGAGTATCTATTGTACCCAACATAGGAAGCATGGAAAGCACCTGATTGCTTTCCGACAGCAAGACAGGAGCATTGTTGCCTATAAATATAGTTCCCGCCATGGTTTCAACATTCTCCTGTTTGTTCCTATTCAACTTGCTGTTACAAAAGGCCTGTGCCAACCCTACACTCTTCAGTAAATTGATATTAGCATTCAATTGTGAAAATTCAAGTAAGTCACGTACCATACTCCGATCCGACAGCTTTCCTCCCAACCTTTCGCTTAAAACCTCTATATACGACAAACGTATCCAATAATCAAAAATCAGGAAACGATTTTTTCGTACCAATTGATTGAATTTAGTTCCGACAGCAAAAAGAGCCTTGTTCAATATATCATCATTGGTTTCCGGAAGGAAGTTACTGCCTGTATACAATGCATTAGCATGTATCAGGAACTTCAGCATTTCAATAGTATACACAGGTGTCCCGTTAATCAACAATTTAGTATTTGCCGCCTTTTGATTGATGTCATTTGCAAAAACATTCAGCAGTCCTGTAGTTATATCCATTTTCTCCTTTTGGGCAGAATTGAAGTTCAATAAAGTCAGGATACGTACCTGTCCCCTCAAAGATAATCCTAACAGGAAATGGCATATTTCAGTATTAATCCTTTCATTTCCCGATGATATCCCGATACGGTTCAACAAATCCTTATAACATTTGACAATAGCCTTTCCCTTTTTCGTATCCGTATAGATTACTTCCAAAGAATAATCATCCTCTTCCAGATACTCTCTGATTGTTTTTAAATGTATTCGGTATTCCGGTTTCAAAAGTTTAATCAGATATTGATTTTCCAATTGGTCTATCATTTCCGCAAATTCCTCTTTTCTATGTCCGGCATACTCCATTTCCTTTTTCAAGAAGTCATCATCAAAACATTTCCAGTTGGCTTTTCTTACCAGTTTGCTATAAAGTTCCAGGTCTCCGGTCAGTATGGTTATTATCTGCCCGGAAGTAATGTACTTTCTCAACACTTCCAATATTTCAAATCCTTTCTTAAAATCCGTATCAATATCATCAAAAGGAATCACAATACATTTTTTATCCAGCAACTTCAACGTTTCTCTGATATAGATGTGGAATCTCTCTTCCAAATTATTAAAAGCCTTGGCTTTATTCATACCCTGTATAGAAATGAATTCTTCATCATCCCATCCGTCATATACATTATCTTTACCTATGCCATCAATAAAAGGCAATGCCTTTAGCAAGTCATTATAACAATCAGCATGTTTTTTCTGTTCTTCAAAGCGCTTGTCTCTGACGGAATAATAATTTTCGTTCAAAGCGTTTTCCACACATTCCTGAATAGCGGCCAATATATTGATAAACGGATGTTGCTTCGTTTCAATCAATGAAGGATCTATAGGACTTAAGCATAATATATCCTTTCCCTTGTCTCTTTTTATTCTGTCTAGAAAAGACAATAAGAAAGTCGTTTTCCCTGCCCCACGACTGGCAAAAACAGAAATAGTACTATGAAATCTATGAAAATCAGTATTTTCCCCAACTTCTATGGCATTGTCATACAACTGATCCCACATTCGCATAATCTGTCTCATTTTGGAACGGTGTATCAGGCTCTGTTCGTCATAGGGTGCAGCGTCCGAATAATCACACTTGGAAAAATCTAAAACTACTTTATTCTCCATCTTACAAAAATTACGGTTAACAGCAATAGCTATAATAGCTTAATATCACTTCTCTTATTTGGGTTCTGGCATATCGTCTGGCTTCTATAGCAGACAACCATACCGATGATAACAATACAGCGAAAATGACAATGAACTCGAGCCATGATATATCCTTGTTCAGTCCCCATTTTAAATCTATCAATACACCTATAGCTACTATAAAAGAAAAAATCAATCCTTCAAAAACAGCCTGCATTACCCACATTCTGTTCATAAAGATAATCTGTTCTTTGGCTTCTTCTTTTTTATGTAATTCAATCCACATGTAACTATAGGCTAGTTTTTTATCCGAAACTGATAAAGATAAAGCATTAGAAGCCAAAGCATTCATTGTTCTGTCGTAGGTTTCTTCAAAATCTTTATCTGTATTTTGAACTATTTTTCGAATCAGTCTCCCGATTATCCAAGAAGAAAGTCCGCAAATGTATGCCAGAAATATTCCGCAAACAATAGTTATGGATATGTTTCGTATAAAGAACTCATAGTAATGATAATGAAGGTCAAACAGAACGATACCCAATGTAAAACCACCGGAAACAATATAGGAAAAATCCAATATGCTGAACGCATTGGACAGTATGTCTATAATCTTCTGAAAACTAGGCATAGAAATAAATATTAATTAAGTTATTTCAGATGGATTTTGAAATAAATGCCGCCGGAGAAGTATTTCCCGTTGTTCAGTTCGGCAATAAGATTGATGTGGTCTTTCCAGAGTTGATAATGTGCGCCGATGTTTATTGTGCGGGCGTCGTATTCGGCCATCAGGTCCAGCCCGTTCAAAGCTTTCACCGCCAGGTTGTCTTCCGGCAAAAGGTTGAATTTGAAATTCACACCTGCGGCAGGCTTTCTGTAATGAGGGAACCAGCAGGCACGGTAATCCACGTATGCGGCGTGAACGCCCAGTGTTCCTATCCCGGCAAAACTGAAATGCTTGGTTGCCGCCAGATAATATCGTGTAAAATGATTGTTCTGCATACCGTCCTCATCGAACTTGATGGCCCCACCACCGTATGCTTTATGCGAGGTGGGATCGTCCAGACCCAGGACTATCTGTGGAGTCCAGGGCTTCCACCAGCCTTCTTTCCACAACCGCAGGCGAGCATTGAAGGCGCGGTCCTGATTGGTGTACTTTCCCCAAGACTGCTCCGGGAAATAAGTGGAGCCATGCTCCGCATAATTGATGGTGCAGGTGTATCCCACTTCGAGCCAGGGGAAGATGGTTATGTTCAGATAATAATTGAATGTGTATTTTATCTCATTACTACTGATATATTGCAACGGAACAAGATGCAACACATTCCCTCCCGCCATAAATGTCTTGTCTCTTTGCATCTCGGCAGTGGGAGCATGAAGAAGTCCCGTTGTACCGTATAGTGCCTGTGCCTGACTCTGTAACGAGCTAATCGCAATAAGGCATACTAAAATTAATTGTATTTTTCTACCCATCATCCCTCTTCATCTCTTCCTTAATCAGTCTGGGCAAGGTCTTTATGAAATTCCAATATCGAGGAACATTTTTCTTCGGGTCTTCAAAAGCACGATGCAACCACTCCAGTTTAAGTTTCAACATCCAGTTCGGAGCACGCCTTACATTTCCCACTCCAGCATTGAAATTGAATATGGCTCCAAAGCCAAACATCACTCCACGATGTAAATAAGGCTGCAAACGGTTCATGAACATTTCCTGTTTCGGAGCGCCCAAAGATACCCAAATAATATCCGGTCCATCCTCATTTATCATTTGCGCGATACCTTGATAATCGAATTCATCCACTTTCCGGAAAGGCAAGGTTTCAAAACGCATATTCTTTATTTCAGGATCTATTTTTGAAAGATTATCTTTCAGTCCGGAAAGCACTTCCTGAGTATTACCCAAAAAAAACTGGCGATATTGGCACATCCGCACATATTTTATAAAAATATCAGCTCCTATATATGACTCTAAAGGCTCGTGATGAATATATCCCAATATTTTGGCAAGTACGGATCCGTCACAATTATTGACTAAGGCCCCATTCAACACGTTCAAAAACTCAGAATTATTATTGGCAACAGTCAAATTATTACTCTCAACCGAACAGACATATCCTACCGTTCCCTCCTTTATAGCATTTTCTATGGTTTGCTCTAATTTTCTCTTATCAAATTCTAAACGGACATTAAAATATCTCTTCTCTTTCATAAAACCACTCCTATAGTCATAAATTTCATCACCGAACAGGCTTGCAGGCTATGCCTGTAACCTGCCGGAATCAACAGATACGTCCCAGCCTTACAGATATACTTTTCATCAACTATCATCATAAGCCCTTCTCCTTCCATAAAATAATAGTGCTCATCCATGGTAGGATGCACATGAGTATCCACAAAATCACCTTTATGTAATTCTGTAATCGCTATTTGAGTAAGAGAAGAAGAAGTTTCCTGTGAAGAAAGAAGAACGGTTTTCAAACCGACATGATGGGAAGTAGAAACGGGAAGAATATCTGAAAAATCCTTTTGAATTATTGATGGCATCCGCTTTTTTCAATTTGGGATTTCACCCATTCATATTGCTGCCTCAAACCATCCTCCAAGGCTATTTTAGGCTCCCAACCTAATATTGTTTTTGCTTTGGTATAGTCTGCGCTACGTGCCTTGTCTCCTTCCGGCTTGGTCGTATCATAGACTATTTCAATATCCTTACCGGATATTTTTACGACTGTCTCGGCTATCTCTTTAATGGAAGTACATACGGAAGGACCTATCTGAATATAACCATGCCCCCATCCCTTTTCCAAAGCCAGACAAAGAGCCTCGACCACATCGTCCACATGAATGAAAGCACGTCCTTGCAAACCACTGCCCCATACATTGAACGGCTCTTCGGGATAATTTACAGCTTTACGGATCAAAGCAGGAATCACCTGGCTTCTTTCTCCATAATCACAAGGAGGACCATATACATTATGAAACATCAAAGTACAGCAGGGAATCCCTATCTCCTTTTCTAAAAATCCAAGTTCAATCTGTCCCATCAATTTACTCCAGCCATAAGCCGATTCAGGAAAAGCCGGAAAAAGTTCCTCTTCTTTTAAAGGAACCACATCCAAAGAATTTTGGCGTGTCAAAGGAAAACTGCAAGCCGTTCCTACGTATATCAATCCTTTCACACGGTCTTTCCCCGCTTTTCGTACAGAATTGAATACATGGGTATTAATTAGATTATTCAACCTGAACAATTCACCTTGATTTCCAAAAACATAATCAATTCCAGCAACGATATCGGCCAAATGAATGACGTAATCCATATTGAACACAATACGGTCACATTCATTCCCTACAGATAGATCGATGTTAAAGAAATGAGTATCCAAATCAATGACAGGCTTGCCCGCTTCATCATTCAAATACTCTAATTTTCCACGCCACAAATTATCTATTACATAAACATCATTACCTTCTTTTACAAGGCGTTTTACCAGGTTGGAGCCTATCATGCCACAACCACCGGTCACTAATATTTTTTTCCCCATAATTAATTTGTATATTGTTTGATAATTCCCAATTTCATCAAATACGTTTTTAACTTTCCTAAAACACGTGCTTTCACTGAATAATAAGAATAAAACTGCCTAGCAATACATTTATTTTCCATTAGCATAAAGGAAAAGTTAAATTGCTCTTTTCCAGACATATCAAAATCCACACGATATCGATTATAAACACAACAATGCGTAGCTTCAGAAGTAAATCCATCATTTATTACTTTTGATTGACATGGATATACCGTCAACTTATTTTGTTTAAATTGATTATAACTAAATCTTATCCACCACGAACTTATACGCCCTTCCATACAAGCGAATAAAAGCCCTGACATTTCACTACCTAGTTGATCAAATTCTTTTTGATTTTTTTTATTAAATCTAAACTCATTCCAATCTGCAATATTCCAATCTACTGTTTCCCAACGATCTGACCACGTACCCCATCCCCAACAATGAGCTTTTCGAGCCATAAATGAATCATAGGGGTAATCCCAACATTTAATTTGGGGAGAAAAGCCAGACACTGAGAAAATATTATTTTCAAATTGAAATTTAACCAAGGCTTGATTCATCCAATCTAAAAAGTTTGACGATACGATTAAATCATCTTCCACCACTATAACTTTGCCATATTTTTTAATTATTAAAGTTACACCTTCAATAATAGAAGAAGCTAATCCTTTATTTACAGAAGAATAATTACGCTCAATTTTTCTAAACCCTGTTATAGTATCCAGATAGTTCCTAACTGTATTTATTATAATCAAATCCTTCTCATTTTTCGGTCCATCCGAAAAAATATATAAATCAGTTTCTCTTGACAATCTATTTTTTTTTAAAGAGTTTATAGTTCTCTGTAAACAGTCTAATCGGTTATACACAAATAATACTATTGGAGCTAACATAATATACAATTTTAATAATTAGAATTTAAAAGCACTACAGATATATACCTTATGAATAAATAGCATAAGCATAAAATTCACAAATTGAAATATGACGAGATAGGTGCAATTATAGAATAATTTACTTTTTCATATACCCAAGTACCATGAGATATGTAGTAAGTAAAAAATAGAATTAACAATATAGACATCACTCCCATTTGTACATTCGACACCCTTATCATCTTGAAGAAAAATGTGCTTGAAAATGGTAAAAGAAACCAAATAAAAAAATTAAATCGAACAGAGAGTTCCAATTGGTGTAAATTCAATATTATAAAAAGAAATAAGAAAATGAATATGTGAACAAACAAGTATCCTCCAGAAGGTTTACTACTTAACTTATCATAAAAGTAATAATAGTAAAATGGAATAAACACTATACAAAATGAAACTATTAATTGCAACATAGATAAAGAAGATAACTCAAACGTTGTGTTTTGGGAGGTTCTTTTCAAAATATATCCAACAATAGGTATATTTTCAAAAACTACATATAAATAAGAAGATAAGACTTGATACAAAGACAAAAGACAAAAACATAAGATAACACAATACAGTCGTTTTCCTACCAATCTATCTTTTAAAATCGGTAGAAATAAAAAGACAACAAAAAAAAGCGTAGTAGTATGAATCAAAACCATGGCAATAACTAACCACCATTTTTTGTTGTTATAAAAGCTTGTATCCACTAATAAATAGAACAATAAAGAAGTAGCCAGTATCTGTCTCACTAAATGGGCTGACATTATAAATAAATAGGGAGTAAACATCATTATGCATATACAAAATATTATAACCTTATAAGACAGTTCCAACTTAAAGGCCAATTTAATTAATGAATATGCTAAAAGTCCATAAGAGATAAAACTGATACAAAAAATATAGACCTTTGTGTTACTTCCGATAATCCAATACAATATATAATTAAGAACTGAAAATAACGGTTCTTTTATAGCCTCTCCTTGCGATAAAAATGTTATATAAGTAAAGAAGTCAGTATAGTTAACAGCCTTATAGTAGTCTAAATACATTTCCAAATCATTGTCTGGAACTTTTGTTGCATTTATACAAGAAATATAAGCAGCAAATATAAAAGAAGATAAATACAAAAAACTTCGATGGGTAATTCTGGAAGTAATAAAATACAGAAATACCAAGAAAGTAATAGCCACTGGATTTAAACAAAACAATATTAATCCCACTAATACAATTCCTTTAGTAGATAGACAAATTCTATTACCCATATAAAAACTCACTTTTTAAATAGATTCTTATATTGATTATACACCTTATCTGGAAACACAACAATAATTATTTCTAATAGCACTTTATATATGGCATAGATAATATTGAAATTCTTTTTGTAAAAATAGAATGCTGTTTTTAAACTCAAACTCATTGGAGTATTTAAATAGCGCAATCTCTCCCTTATGCCTACACCGGATTTTCTAATTCTATTTGTTCCGTTTTCATTCCGAGCACAAATACCAACATATTGTGAAGCAACAAAAACTTTAAGGCCTGCATGCCTTGCAACCAGTCCATAGTCATAATCACCTAAATGATGCCAATAATGGCTATCTAAGATGCCTATTTTTTTATATACACTATACGGGACTAATACAAAATTTCCATTCATGTAAAACAATTCCTGTAAAGTCCCGTTAGGAAAAATCGGACAGCCGTCTTTAGTTTTACCTCCATAAGAAAATGTTCCATTCTCTGTATTTTGGAAACTTCCACAAATTATAGAATGATTTCCTGCAAGTAAACTATCTCCGATCACGACATTCAATGCATCATTATACAAAATAGTATCATCATTCAACCAAATAAAGTAGTCGTAATAGTCTTGCTTTATTGCAGCTTTCCAAGCCTCTCTCATACCCCGATTCCAAAACAAGTTGCCACTACCTTGAATAAGAAAAACTTTATTATAAAATAAACTAACGCTTTCAGATGTATTATCAGTAGACCCATCATCAACTAAAAACACATCAATACTAAAATGATATGAATTATCCAAACAGTATAGAGAATGCAAACATCTCAATGTTTTCTCACAGCGATTATGACAAGTCATCAAAACAGCAATTTTCATGATGCGTAATTTAAAGCCTTCCTCCAATTTTAACATATCCCATACAGACTCAGCAGCCGTTAAGCGGTCTTCGTATCTTTATTACTTTGCATGGATTTCCTCCTGCAATACAGTCTGCAGGAAGGGATTTTGTAATCACACTGTCGGTACCAACAATTGTACGGCAACCAATGGTCACCCCTTTTAAGATGATTGTACCTGCTCCTATGAAACAGTCGTCACCAATCATTACCGGAGCACTATTACGGTGTTGACGATCAGCTTTCTTGCAGTCACGGCGATCCATATAATTTAAAGAATGGAAGTCGGAAGAATAGATTTTCTCCCCTCCCACTAGCAATGGTAAGTGCTCAATTTAGGGCATCCCCCTTTGAAAGGGCACATTACTATGCCCTACACTGAATTTTGTTAATTAATCAGCTTTGAATTTAACATTGGCTTGTAGCCAAAGTGATTTTGTCAGGAACTATATTAACATAATCCCTGCATCCATTAAAAATCTTTTAAAAAAATGCTGAATCCTTTAACAGTTCACTTTCCAACAGGCTGCGTAATTCCATCAGGAGTTCCTTCGTTTCCATGCTTTGCCTTTCACGCAACCTTTCTTGCGGAGTAAGCCCGGATTCATCATAGATATGTTCGCGCAAAGAAACTCTTTAAAAGGTTTGAAAAACATCCGGCTGTCGGTCCATCACCTTGATTGGCAGCTTTCACGAACTTGTTGTTTACATGAGACATGCATTCCTTCACTATAATTTATAGGATTCCGTGAGCAGGTTTCCCTGCTCAGCATAAGCCCTCCAGTTTCTCTATCATCCGAACTAAATCCTGATAGCTTAAATTCTTTTGGGATAAATGCAAGCCGTTGCTTATACGAACCTCAATCCAAATACGAACAGGAGTATCGATGCTGCCTTTGGATACAGTTTGAGGGTGCATGACAGGCATGGGATTTTTCTCATTACCCGCAACGGGAATACCATCAATCTGGACTTCAACTACTTGTTTACTAGTATCCTTAAACCATTTGTAAAAGATGTTACAAGGAACTTTGTTCCTAACACAAAACAATTGGAGAGATTCTCCATGAGGCAAAGCCTCCGTCTGGTACTGAAAGTAAAACCTTTCAAGATCTTCACTGCTATACATAATGATAAAATTTTGCAGCGAAGATAGAACTTCCAATCAATAGCCAATTTTGGACTGCTTACGAAACAGCAATATGTCATTTTTGGACACTAACGCTCTATATATTTTATTACTTTACACGGATTACCTGCTGCAATGCAATCAGCTGGAATACTCTTGGTAACGACACTGCCACTACCTATCACAGTACGCGCACCAATAATTACCCCTTTCAAAATAATACAACGAGTTCCAATGAGTACATCATCTTCAATTATGATAGGGGCAGTAGCAGCAGCTAAACCATCAACTCTATACCCTTGTTCATTCTTCTCTATTGACCTACGAATATTAAAATTAAGGCTATGTGCGTCCGTATCCATAATAACACAATCACCACCAATCTTTACATAATTACCAATCGTAATACTAGTACTAGCCCATAAACAAGCCGAAGATATGCCAGAGTTATCACCAATAGTAATACGCGATGAGGGATAAACTGTGAACATACATCCACAAATATTTCGACACAAAGGATTAAACGCCTCTCCACTGGTAAATACAAAATTATCACCAATTGTAATTTTACTACTTCGTGCCTTATTCAGATAAATTTTATTATATACCCGCATGTTGCTACCGAAACGCACATCATTCAACCAGAATTTGAAGCGATTAAAGCAAATATAATAAATCATGTGTAAACGTCGAGGTATACGCAGGGATTTGGCTAAAAAGGATCTTATATTCATAAAATTTAAACAGATTTGCAAATTTCAAGTCCTAATGGTTATTTCATATTCGAGGTCTTTGGTAAGATAGGAATGGCTATATATCTGCATATTCAGTGCGGTACGATTATTCTATATGTCACTTTCAATTGCCAACTAAAAGAGAAATAAATTCTGAGATGTTTAACTTCTTTGGATGATAATAAATTTAGAAAATTACAAAATTGCTTGTTTAGTCATCTCTACATATTTTCTACCATATTTCAGATCTGGTTCTAAATAATTACCTTCTCCCCATTCATTCCATGATTTAACAAACAATAGGTTTTCTTGCTGCGACCTTGTTTGCAGTTTGTTAAACATCTGTCGGCACAACTTCCCCCACTTTTCAGGGGTATTCCCGACTATAATACATCCACGATGTGCGCTACGTGGTGAATGATCAAAATTAGGCAATAAACACGGATGAATATTAGATCCTAATTGATATTCACTCAAAACACAGTCCATATATTGTTCATACTCCAACAATCTAGGAATTTTCAAAATTTTTCTCTTTATTTTTTCTAAAAATATTTTCAATGGAAATGTATGAAAAGCATAAGCATCATATATATAATCTACTGTTACACTATCAAAACCAAGTTCTAAAATAGTCTTGATATTTTTTACACCAAAGGTAAAACCGACAAAATAAAATCCAGCTAATCCATTTTCCTTAGCCAGACGATTCCATATCTCAATAAAAAGCTTCACATCAGGTATTTCTAAAGGAGCATAAACTGCAAAAAGTAATTTCCCATCGACTTTTATATAACGAGAATCTTTAAAAGCTGGAAGCATTGCATTGAAATGAGCTATATAATCATCAATGCCTGAATATGTCTGTTCTATTAATAGTTTATTGGGTTTATCGGGGTCCCAAGTCTTCTGATACCATGAATGATTTGCCCAACAAAGACAGAAAGGAAAGTTCGGTTTACCACTATCAACGACTTCGGTAAATACCCGATCAAGCAACCTACGCCCATTAAACCAATAATGCCAATAACAGAAACCTTCTATACCTGCCTCTTTTGCCATTTCTGCTTGTTGAATTCTAACCTTCGGTATTCTCAAATCATAATACCCTAAATCTGCAGGAACTCTAGGCTGGTAATGCCCTTTAAAAAGCGGCTTTGCCCGACCGACATTTGTCCATTCAGTAAATCCTTTTCCCCACCATTCATCATTTTCAGTAGTAGGATAAAACTGCGGCAAATAAAATGCTATTAATCTTGGTTTTGACATTCTTATTTTTATTTAAGCCATTTATACTTTATCTTTCCTATCGTCATCCAGTCGCAAATAATCAAGTTCACTTTCTTTCATGCGCATTTTCTCAGGATATAAAATCTTCTCATGTGCAATAACTTGCTTTGAATTGAAACGAATACCCAAAATATGTGCAGGAACTCCGCCTACCACACAATAAGCAGGAAAAGAAGATATAACAACCGCCCCTGCTGCAACAACACAGCCACGACCAATATTAACTCCTTTCAGAATTGTAACATTAGCACCAATCCAAACATCATCACCAATAATTACATCCGAATCATCTTCTGGAAGTTTTTCATGATTATCAATAATAGCAACACCTATTTTTCTAATATTATGATCACCATTTACAATCGTAACATGAGGACCCAACATCACATTATTCCCAAAAATAATTTTCTTATATATAGCATATAATACTGCATTAGGACCAATTGAAACATTGTCACCAAACTCAATCATTGAAGCTGAATTAATAATGCAACCATTACCAATAATCACTTTTTTACCTTGACGAGCAAATTGATACTTTCTATGCCTAACAAAAACATATCGCAGTATATTTACAATTTTTCGAATCATAATTCTATACTCAATATTCTCAATAAATATGCAATCTTTTTATCACAAATTCACTTATTTTTTTACGCTCTGACTTGCGCAAACCTAACATACATATCATAATTAGAGACAATATAATGCAAAATAATGAAACAGTAAGCAGATACCAAAAGCCTGTGTCTGAAACAGATATATTAGACAATGTTAGAAATGACACACCACTAATAACGATCACAACAGAAAAAGGATAAACCAATGCATTCCACACATATTTACTAATAGAAAGTCCTATCAAAATATTACAATAATAAACTCTGATAACCAATACTAGCAATTCTACAACTACTTGAACAATAAAAACAGTAGTAGGACTATACTCAAATAAGAGAAACAAATAACATATTGGCACAACAAACAACTCTGCTATGCCACTCCAAAAGAAAGGTTTTCCAATGTTTCCTTGTGATCTTAAGCCAACAGTCAACGGAGTTTGCAAACATGTTAGAAAACTTCCAATAATTGTAATGCGTATAAAAGACGATGTATATTCAGGAACTTCAACCAACCATAATGACAGAATATCTTCCAACCTCATATATACCGGTAAAACAATTATGAATAACAGATAAATAGAAAACCGAGAGCTGTTTATTATTAAGAATAGCATCCTTTCATAATCATTCATTGCATAAGACTTCGTAATCTGAGGGGTTACAGACGTTTGAAGATTAGTACTAAATTGTTGCAAAGCAGAAGTTACCTGAACAGATATTCCTCTAGCCGCATTTACTATAGGAGAGAAGAACATATTCAACAACATATTTATCAAAGATGTATTAATCGCATAAGGGATATGAGCAAATAATCCCCAACCGGCTATACGTAATATTTCTTTATGCAAAGCACCATAACCTACAAAACATAATTTAGACTCTTGGAATTTTTTATTACAATAAGCCCAATATAAAAATTGACTAAGGGTTTGTGCGACGACTATCAATACTCCATATAAGATTAGTCTATCCGAATGAAAATTATCTACCACATAACATATTACAAGCTTTAACAACACATCTACTAAAGAAATATAAGCAAATGCATTCATTTTTTCATGTGAAATAATTAAGCCATTATATGGAATACTAATAATGGATAAAACCAATCCTAATAATGATAATTGAAAACACCAGTTAGCGGCAACCAATCTGTCTGCCGGAATAACCATTTTACAATTAAGCAACCAGACACCACAGGTTTCACATAACACGACAATAACTAAAGCAATAAAAACATGAATCGATATACTAACATTAAATACGGTATTTAGTCGCTTATAATTTCGTTTTCCTAATTCTATAGATAAATATCTTTGAGTAACAGGTATCAAACATGAGTTCAAAAAAGAGAAAAGAGTAACTGCACTTCCTACAACATTATATATACCATAGTCTGTAATTCCCAACGCTTTCAATAAAATGCGACTTGTATAAATCGTAATAGCCATTATTAAAAGCATTCTAACATAAAGAATACCCGTATTTACAGCTATCCGTCTATTGTCATTTCTCATTTAAATGGATTTTAAAGCCTAGTTATCTGAGCAAATGTATATTCCCCATACTATATAATATGGGAGTAATAACAAACCTTTTGATTAGTAAAGCTAAAGCCAACAAAACTATAAAAAAGATAATATCAAAGAGCAGTAAGCCAAAATATGAATACTCTTGATAAAATTTTGAAGCTATCGATCTCCAAAACTCAGATATGCAAGGAACCTCATGAATCATAAAAACTCCCAATACAGCAGATGCCATTGAATTAATCCAGTGACTTTGAATCTTAATTCGAGAAAATAATATAAACACTGCCATAGAAGATAAAATAACCAAAGGATTATTATACCCCATAATTCTCATTGTATTAATTGTATTCGATTCTTTATGCATAAGTCCAAAGAAAAATACAAAAATACAAACCAATAATATTGTAGAGATTGCATATACAGATATACAAAGAATCATTGGTGATTGCATATTCCATTTATTTATCCTAAGCCAATACCCTATCAGATATAAAAAAGCAAAATTAGCCACGTTATATCCATTTACATTATTGTATTTTAACCCCCATCCAAAAACAACATTAAGCACTGTTAAAAGAAGAATGAACAATGTGCATTCATCAATATTTATATTTTTACATCTAAAGAGAGGAAGAGATATTATTTTATTAGTTCTAATCAACTTATTAAGCAAGGGTATAGAAAACAGGAGCATTATATAACACACAATAAACCAATTCCAAGTAAAATCTATAGCATGAACGAAATCGGGAATAGAAAAGCGCGTAACATTAAACAAACTCGCAATTAAGTATGCAATTCCACTATAGCAGGTCACTTCTATAAGTAAAAATAATATCTTTCGAAAGATTTTTTTATCCGACACACCAAACCATCCCGTAATCAACACAAACAAATTTACTCCAATAATTACAGCACTATTTAACAATACTCCCGTAATTCCCTCATTCAAAGTGTAATGACCTGTATACCCAAAAGTATCAGCGACAGCTAATGAATGATGAATCAACACCATAAATATAGCAACAATTCGTAATAATTCAAACTGAGACTCTCTAGTATTTATAAGATTCATATTGCTATCAAATTAGTAATTAATAATTGATTTAGCAAAAAGAGACTCTAAAGATTTTATTTTATTCATACAAGATTCATCAAGTTCCTCATCATTGGAAATTGCTTGATAACAGGCCTTATTTAGATTTACAAAATCCACTCTTTCACCAAACTCCTTCACTGTACGTAAATATGAAGCACATGATTTTATATTATTCAATGGAGATACAAAACTTTTTAAGATTCTAGGTAAATCTTCAAAAGAGTCGACCCTATGTATACCTTCTATGAGACTAAATGGCACATTTGAAAATACAACAGCATGTTTACCTAACATTGCAGCCTCATAAGCTGCAGTTCCTGACAGCGTGACAACACCTTGAGATTTAGTAATCCAAGGTTTCGGGTCATTATAATAATTAAGCTGTACCATTTTAGCATTTGGAAGTCTATTGACTGCTTTATAAAATTCTATACTTCTTTCACCTATCATTGCTTGATGCTCTTTTACATATAACATCCAGCCAGCCGGAAGACTCTTAGAAACAGCTTCTATAACGGATAATTCATTCACATAGAAAGGTGTCAAAATAGAAGTTGTTGATTCAGGTATTAAATGTAAAGGCATATAAACATACCTCTCGTCATTTCGAGGTACTTGAAACATCTTATTTCGCCTCATCAAACGCTGTTTATAATATGTGTAATGAAGAAAATATTTAATATAGCCCATTGTTGACGGATACAATATTTGATTAGATCTCTTTATTTTCCAATTTCCGGCAATAACATCCTGTTTGAACAGTAAAATAATAAAATGAGCCCAAAACTTCACGACCTTCAAAAATGACTCCGGATAATACTGATAATCAATAGAATTGACAGATGATTTATTCTTAATCTCCGCTTTCTTACGATAGTCTTCTACATACTTAACCTCCGTTGAAAGGTCAATCTTATTACCAATCTCACAACTTTTGAAATATTCTTCAAATTTTATATTAACAGAATTTCCCAAATTATAAGTGTATATTAAATAATCATCAAAGCGAGGGAAGTCCAAAGTTACATTAGGAATATCTCTCTTGTAGCAAATTTCACGTAATGCATTGCGAGATATTTCGTCCGAATCCGTATTGATAACAACATCCGGTTGAAATTCATCTAATACTTTGAGTGCATCTTTATAACATAATATCAACCAATTTAATTGTTGTTGATAAGTACAAGATGACCAAAAATAGCGATAATGATAATGCCTATTAAAACTTTGTGATGAAATAATCTGAGTGTTAATATTCTTAAAATGCGTGTATTCTTTTTCTATTTTTTCTAAAAAAAATTGGTCAATCACGTTATCATCATTCCGTATATTTATAAATATTTCAGCGATACTATTAACATCATATACTTTTAAAGAAATATTTTTTTTAAAAGCATAATAAGTGCTTTCATTAGAAGGGTTTTTCTTAAATCCAGACTCACTTGCCTTGATAAAATACGCAGCAACTTCATTGTATTTCATCCAGTCTTTTATTAAAAAATAAAAAGGACGTGAATCATCCTCCCTACAAGTTATCAATATTCGTTTTCCTTTGATTTCCATTTTTTTCAACTTATAGTTTCATTGAAAGGCCTATTATCAATATTGTTATATAAAAATTACGACTGTGCTATTGCCATAAAGTTTTTAATACTTAAAATGCCTCACTAAATCATTGGCTTTCTGATACTCCTGAGGAGTGCCTATATCTATCCAAGTTCCATTTAGAGGATAACGAATAACAGACAAGCCACGGTTTATCAATAATTCAATGAAATCTGTAGCATTAAAGAATTCCCCTTCTGGTATCAGTTCAAGCAATGAACGCTTAAACAAATATATTCCGGCATTCGCATAATAAGTATATGTAGGTTTTTCTATCAGCCCATGGATATTACGGTCTGCCACGTCAAATATTCCATAAGGAATAGACACCTTATAAGGCACAGCCGCTACAGACATGTCCGCATGATGTTGAGTGAAATGCAAATAGAAGTCTTCATAATCTATAGTCGTAAAAAGATCTGAATTCATAACTAATACAACATCATTATAGAATTGTTTCACAAACCTAATAGACCCCATAGTACCCAAATATTCCGGTTCTAAAGCCGTGTCTATCTTTATTCCATCAATAGGTTTGCTAAAATGGTCTTCTATCTGCTCGTGCAAATAATTCACAGTAACATTGATGTGCCTAACTCCATAGTTAACCAAGCGCTCTATGTTATAATCTATAATGGCTTTATCTCCGACTGGAAGCAAAGGTTTAGGGGTCTTTTCCGTCAATGGACGTAAGCGTTCGCCTTTCCCTCCTGCCATCATAACAACATCTATAGGGAGGACAGAGCGAAGTTTCTCTATATTATATATCTCCTTTATATGATGCTCCGAATCAAGTACTGGTATTAATTTGATATGTTTATTGCGCAATTCATGTATATGTGAAACGATATTCAAGTCATTTTCATCAATATATGCAAACTCACAAAACATCACATCTCTTACCCTACTATCCAGTTCATAATTCCCTATCAAAGCCCGACGGATATCTCCATCTGTCAGTGTACCGACCATACATCCATTGTTATCTACAACAAAAAGGGTCATTGCAGTGTCTGATAAATCATTCAAAATACGTAAGGCATCTACAATCCGAAGAGTATCTGCAATTATACATTCCTCATTCATAGCTCTATCATTTTTTCCTTTATTAACAGCTCTGCAAATTTCCAGTCAAGCATGGTATCCAAATCCAAAGAATGGAGTTCATCCACCTCTAAGGCTACAATTTTTGTAAAAGCATTTAAATCCTTACTTCGCAAAGATCTGACGTTCATGACATACACCGATCCTGTAAATTCATAAACTTCAGGAGCATCCTGACGCCTGATTATTCTACCATCTCCCTTAGACTGGACTAAATATCCGTCCTTATTCAATTCAAAACAATCATAATAAGGATTTGAAGCAGCTTCTTTTACGCTAACCACCATATCCACATCAGCAGTATACTTGTCTAGGCAAGATTTTACATCATCAACCCTACGGAAAGGAGATGTAGGTTGTAGCAATACAACGGCATCGTACTCCTTACCCTGCAAAGCATAATAATCTAAGGCGTGAAGAATCACTCCATAAGTACTTGCATGGTCAGAAGCTAGTTCGGAAGGTCTCAAAAAAGGAACAGGCAAACCATAATCCTCCACAACACGCTTTATTTCCGCATCATCAGTCGATACACAAATATTCCTATCAGAGACAACACTTCGGGCTATATCTATACTATGGCATATAAGGGGCTTACCCGCTAAAAATTTTATATTTTTATGAGGAATACCTTTACTTCCCCCACGGGCAGGAATTATTATTAAAAGATTCATTCTGTTTATCTAATTTGAATAGGTTCGTCTACATCATAGTTCTTTGTTGCCCGTTTTCCAAGAATCAAGTTCCAATAAGAAGCACTTATCCCTTTTTCTGCTCTCTTCACAGTAAGATTATCTACAGACAATTCCTCACCTTCTTGAATTCTTCTCTTGGCTACAATTGATTTCAAAACAACCTTTGAAATTTCAATCTCACTTTTATTGGGTCTTTTTATACCATCTCCTAAAGCCAATTCTATATTACGAATACAGTCTACCATATATTTCAATTCAGCAGGTTCAAGCGAAGCTTTATGATCAGGTCCTTCCATCTTTCGGCTTAAAGTAAAATGCTTTTCTATAATTTCGGCTCCCATAGCCACTGCTGCAATAGGTATCTCTGCACCCATAGTATGATCAGAATAACCTATTTTACATTTAAAGGCATTTTTCATTGTCTGCATGGCACAAAGATTCACCTCAGACATGGGGCAAGGATAATTGGTGGTACAATGAAGCAACGATACACTATTCGCTCCTGCCTCAAGCAAAGTGCGATATGCTATTTCCACATCACTGAGCCAAGACATACCTGTGGAAAGAATGACAGGCATCCTGCATTGACCAATACGCTTCAAATAAGGTATATTGTTTACTTCACCCGAACCTATTTTAAGGAAAGGAAGATGCAAGCTGACAAGAAAATCCAGACTGTCTTCCTCATCGGGTGTGGAAAGAAAATCAATGCCTATCTTGTCGCAATATTCTTTAATTTCGAAGAACTGACGATAACTAAGTTCCAGTTTCTTCAGCATATCAAATTGCGTTTCTTCGTTTGAATGGGTATTCTCCACCTGATAAGTGGCTTTTGCCGCTGTTTGAGTAACAATCTTCTCAGTCTTCCAAGTCTGAAACTTCACCGCATCCACACCTGCTGCCTTAGCGACATCACACAGACGTAGTGCCAAATCGAGACGTCCATTATGATTGACACCCGCTTCGGCTATGATATATACAGCCATAATCTCAATATTTATATTTCAATAGAAAATACTTATAATGTTCCTTTTTATCAGGATTCCTTACCTCCCAATCAGCACACAACGCCTGATAGACGGTCTCATTGAAAAGCAATTTACCGATAGCAAACTGACAGGTGTTTCTTGAGAAACGGCTTTTGAAGCAGAACAGAGAATCGTCCTCGCCAGATGTAGTGCCTCCACCAAGATGAAAGCGTCTGACTCCCCGACGCTTCAATTCCAAAGCGGCATTATAGAGCATATAATTATTGGGGGACAAACCAAGATATGCCTTGTCACTGCCTGACAGATGGTAATGCCCATAAGGCGGATGGCAGAAAAAGATGGCAGCAGAAAGCACCTCTTCCTCTAACTTCACAACTCCCAAAAACTTATTATCAATGCGCTCTTTCAACGACCGATAATAGGCATCATTAAAATAATAGAAGCCATCGGCAGAAAGCTTGTCCATCGTAGAATTATACAATCTGGCAAACTGCGGCAAATAAGCGAATGCGTCATCAACCACAAACTTCAATCCATTCCTGTCACCTTTTTTAATGACATTACGGTTCTTGGTATGAATTTCGTTCATCCAAATGTCATTTTCATCAAGAGACAGATCCATTGCTATCGTCTTACGGTCAAAAATGACTTTGCCTATACTATCGAATTTTCTGTAATTGTCTAACAGAGGATGAAACCGCACAAAACCTGCCACACAACCATGATTTGAAAACTCCTGAGAAAGACTCCTCAAAGCTGCGACCCAAAAACTTTCGTTGTTCACGTTACATATCGGTCCACCATAACCATAAGCAGTCTCAAAATCAAAAAATGTCTTCTCATTGTACGTAAACTCCCGTTTGAGAAAAGGGAAAAGCATATAGGAGTCATTCTCATAAATCACCGCACAATAAGGTTTTTCTGTAGGTGTTTCATAGAGATAAACATATTCTTCCTTAAAATATACATCATACTGTTCATTGGAAAAGTAACTGAAATACCGGTTCCAATGTGGAGTAAATAGAATCTTCATAAACAGTTTTTTCTGATGAATAAATATTGATAATCAAAATATTAGAGTAATATCATATCTGTTTTAAATTCATTATCGATAATTTCTCTGCTTATCATTGAGATAGTCCTTTATATGCTGCACTATTTGTTCGGAAGCATGTCCATCACCCCAAAACTTATCAATTAACCGGTAATCAACAATATATGATATAGCTTTCTCTATTTCCTGCTGTGAGATGCCACAACATATCACGTTCTTACAAATATGGCGCCCTTTTTGACGATTACCAATATTAACTACTGGAATACCCAAGAAAGGAGCTTCCACAATGCCGGATGATGAATTTCCTAATACACATTCCACTTGGGACATAAAACTCAAATAACGCAGTTGCCCCAAGGAAGCAACAACCCTTACATCGTCATCTTGTTTTGCATCCCAATATTTATTGATCTGGCTCCCACCAAAATCGGCATTAGCCTTAGTTACTACAAATTGTACATTTTTTTGTCCAATCATTACATTATAGAGGTTCTCAGTCATTTGCAAATTATAATCAAGCGACTCCTTGGTTTCGCTATGAAGAGTAACAAGCATCCATTGTTTACTTGCATTCAAATTAAGTTGCTCGGCCAATTCACTACGTGTCATCAGTTGATGACGAAGAAATGAATCAAGGCCCGGTTCACCCACTACATATATATTTTCGTCCATTCCCAACATACGCCGCAGACGTACTGCTGATTCTTCAGTGCCAGGAAAATGCAGTGAAGACATCATAGTGACAGCATTACGTACCTCATTGTCGATAGCCCCTTCTGTAATGTCACCACCTGAAATATGCGCAATAGGGATATTGAAAAGAAGAGCTGTGTTGACAATTGGAAGCAACTCGTAGCGATCGCCCAAAATGACAATCATATCCGGCTTCAAGCTACGAAACGCATAGCTTATCTTTTCAGCACAAATCCCCATAGAACGTGGGATAGAATAAAGGTCTTCAGTATGTAGTTCCATATCTATCTTGGCATCTATGGTATATCCGTCATGCTCAATGAAATGATAGGTCATGCCAAACTCTTTGGACAGATGGCTACCTGTCGCCACTATTTGAAGATTGACGTCTTTGTCTTTCGAAAGAATGTCGATTATCCAACGAAGCAGACCATACTCTGAGCGAGTGGCTGTTACTACGCAAATATTTTTCATACATGTCTTATCCACAACGAGAATAAATTGTTTTGAGAAAGAAAGGGGTAATTCACTATATTCTTGCTCCTAAGGCTCATGAAATCCATTCTCGGAAACTACCATCCTACTTCCTATATTTTTAATTGAAATCAAAACGGTCATCAATAATAGAACGTTCCATCCATAGCCAACGCATAGCCATAAGCTATGTGAAACCAGCTTGATTAAAGCCAGCAGTTTGATTTCTCACCCTTACTTTTGGTTCAGGATAAGAAAGTAATTTGCTACAGATAAGACGTTGTCTCTCATAATTCTATGATATGTTGGAACAAAATTGCAATTCTCTATAAAATCGCCAAAGAAATTTACTTATTCTTGAAAATTATTAGTTCTCCAGCCTTACACTACTAGGAATATTCACCACCCGGTCAGCCAGCCACTCGGTATTCTCCAGCCCGTCCGTTTCGCAATGCTCGAACATGGGCAGTCGATTCATCAGTTCCCAAACGGGACGGGTCATCACACCATGATCATTTGTGTACTCCAAAAAATCAAGTTGAGCCTCCTTATCCTTTAGTACCACCGCATTGAGCCAATAATTCGATTTGCAATCAGCAGGTTCAGTAAAGAAAGTAATATCTTCCTTACCCTTGAAAAACTCAACATAACGGGCGGCTGTCTCACGCTTATCTGCCACATAGCGGTCTAGATTCTCCAACTGGGCACAACCTAGAGCGGCATTGATATTCGGCATCCGGTAATTATAACCAATATGGTCATGACGAAACTCCCAACGATGAGGTATCTTAGCCTGGGTAGTAAGGTGCTTGGCGTATGCGCCCAGTTCTTCATCCTGGAAAAGCAACATGCCTCCACCACCTGTAGTGATGGTTTTGTTTCCATTAAAGCTAATAGCACCCACCTTTCCGAATGTACCGGTATGATACCCTTTATAAAAACTGCCGATACTTTCGGCTGCGTCTTCAACCAATTCGATATGCCACTCACGGCAGATATCCGCCAGTTCATCTATTTTTACGGGATGGCCGAAAGTGTGCATGGGAATACAAGCTTTTACACGACGACCGGTACGCTTGTTATAGCAAACTCCTTCTTTCAGTTCAGCATTCCTCTCCAGCCATGCCTTGACAGCTCGGGACGAAAGTCCCATCGTTTCTTTGTCCACATCAATAAAAACAGGATATGCTCCGATATAACTGACAGCATTGCAGGTAGCGATGAAGGTCAGAGCTTGAGTGAGCACCTCATCATCGCGTTCTACACCCACTAGCAGCATGGCCATGTGAAGGGCATTGGTACCACTCACACAGACTACGGCACGCTTGGCACCGGTGTACACAGCCATATCGTGCTCAAAGCGGTCAACAAAAGCACCGACACTTGACACGAAAGTCGTATCAATACATTCGTTGAGGTATTTTTTCTCGTTTCCGATAAACTTGGGAGCACTCAGAGGAACAAAATCTTGTGTTCCAAAAAGATGGTGAATGAATTCACAGATTTCAGCGTTGTTATTCATAGCTGTATATCATTTTAATTACATTTTCTGATCTAAATTCTTCCCCTTTTCCTCATGTTCAAAGTTGGGGATGAAACGCTTTATCGCCATAACCACCTCTTCTTTGGTAAAATCCGGTTCGGCAAATATATTCTCCATTTCAGTAAAGAATGCATCTATCTCAGTCATCGGCCGTTTCACTACTTCCTCAATCACCCCTAGGCTGCAAAAACGATCCATATTAATTTTCTCACCAGAAACATAGAACTCCTCGTATGCCTTCTCACCTGTTGTATCACTTTTAAAATACACCACTGGGTAATCCTTATTATCAAAAGTCATATCCGAAGCAAATTTCTTCGCTTCCTCATCCGTTGCAAACTCTTTTTTCTCGCAGCCAACCGCTTTTATATACTCATCACAAATGGAAGAGAAAGTGAGCATCTGTCTTTCACCCAACTTTGGGAAGAATATTTCACCATTCTTACCTAGTATGCAGGCAAGCATACATATCTGGCCGCTTTCCTCCGGAGAAACAAAGTAGCGTTTCACATCATTGGGTGCAGCCAACGGCTGCTTTTTCATGACACGCTGTATCCAGCCATCCGGCAAAGAACCGTTGGAAAAAGCCACATTGGCAAAACGGGCGGTGGTCACCTTGAACTTGGAAGAATACGCCATTATCATATCTTCCATGATGCGCTTACTAGCTCCCATAATGTTCACCGGATTGGCGGCCTTGTCAGTGGAAACACAGAAGAAATGCCTAGGCGGGTAAACGGCCAACAGGTCAAGGAATCTTTTTGCCTTGATATCATTGTTTTCAATGAGTGCCTGTACCGAATATTTGTCCTTCTCACTACGGACATGCTTGTGAGCCGAAAAATTCGCCACAATGTCAAAGCCTTTCTCCTCACGGAAGATCCTTTCAAAGATAGGATCGGCAAAGTTCAAGGTATATGCCCGATATTCCGCAGGTACATACATGCCGTATGTGGAACGCAGGTCACGTGTCAGTTCTGCCAATCCGTTCTCGTTCAGGTCTATTACAATCAGTTTGGAGGGCTTGAACGGCAAGACTGCTTTAATGAAAGAAGAACCGATGGAACCGGCACCTCCTATGACGCATACACTTTTATTCCTTATTTCTGCTTGAAGCGTTTCTTTATTAGCTTCAATATCTGCTGCAAACATACTTGTCGGACGACAAATCACATGGTCTGCAATGAATTGCTGTAAATTAAACATGGATTTATTAGGATTAGCATCTCATTTTGACACATCCTATAAAGAAAACCGCATTAAAGCAGTTTCCCTATAAATTGGGTCAAAAATTGGATTATCTTTTAATGCTTATTTAACGAAAAAGTAAGATATATTCCCAAGCAAAGTAAGTAGACTTAAACAGCAAAGTAAGTGAACTTACTTTGCCCACGAACATATCTTACTTTTTTCCACACTTATCACCGGTTTTTCATCTCCGGTCATAACCGCTTTCTCGGTCGTCTTGCCCAAGCGTTATTGATACGCGCACGGATATTGCTGACAGTCTTGCCCGATACGAACAAAGGTGTGAGAGGAAAGAACAACGAGATAAAACGCTCCTTCACCATCTCTTCCGAAGTAATCTTCGGTTCCCGTTCGCCCATCTTAACTATAACCCTGGCCAATTCCACCGCATTGGTACATTCTGCTATCTGTACCAGATAGATACGTAAATCCTCCACCTTATTTATATAAGAGAAAAGGCGCATAGCCTCGGGAGATAAAGCAGGTTCCTTGTCCATGCTTACATCATCCTTCTCTAGTTCCGCCTCATCACCATAATAATTCTGTGTGGCGGAAGTAGCATTGGGAAGAATCTGGTTGCTGCCTCCATAAATGTTGAAGACGATGCTGAAGTGTGTCTCACTATCCATAAGCTTATTGTTTGAATGATTCGTCAACGGGTAGTTAACGGTCAGTCAATAGCTAGTGAACGGCAGTCAACAGTTAGTAAACGATAATAAATAGATTTTTTTACGGTATTTCCCCGCATTAATTTTGTCGTGTCGGAAGGATGAACGAACATCCCGGAAACACAAAACTTTTAAACTTTATTTTATTATGATTGATTACAGTGTATTTATGATGGGCAACCCGATGGATGTCGATGCCGCCCAAAAAGCGTATGCAAAAGCTCAAGTTTCTGAAATCATGCCATTCAGCCAGTTTGTCAAACACATTGCCGACCACAATGGCGTATTCACTCGCGGAACGGTAAAAGGTGTAATAGCCGATATGTGCGAGTGCCTTGTAGAAATGCTTCTGGAAGGCAAAAAAGTACAACTGGCAGAATTAGGTAATTTCTGGATTTCTATAGGCTCGGAAGGTGCGGAAGACCTGAAGAAATTTACAGAAAGCAACATCACCGCCGTCAACATTGTGTTCACGCCGGGAGAAGACTTCCAAAATCTTCGTTCCCGCGCCGCTTTCAATCCCGTAGCAAGCCGCATAGCCCAAGCCGCCACCCTGAAGGCCGAAAAGGCCGGTAAAGGCACAGTCGACTTGGATGCCGCCAAAGGAAAGACCCCGGCTTCCACAAATGAAAACAATCCGTCATTATGATAAAATACCACGTTTTCTCGATGAGAAATGCGTCCGACAGGACGATGCCCAAGAAAGCATACGCAAAGTGTGTGCCCAACGAAACGGTTTCGCATAAGAAACTCGTAAAGGAAGTGACGGAACATCTCCGCTTTTTCCCACACGGCATGATGGAAGCGGTGCTGGAGGAAGTCTTCAACCGCCTGTCCGAGCATCTTGCCCAAGGCGACCGAGTCACCCTGGACGGCCTCGGAACATTCAGTGTCTCCCTGAAATGCGAAGGAGCCGCTTCGGAGGCTTTGTTCTCCAAGAAAAACATCAAGGGCGCGCACATCGTGTTTGCCCCGTGTCGCAAACTCAAGGAGACATTTGCAGATATGGAATATAAAATGACTCCACGAATCTTTTAACGTCATGGAACTTATATTATTCATCTATTTAAAGACAAAGCGTATGAAAAAGAACTGGAAAAATGTACTGCTGTACATCGTCCGCATCATTGAGCTGCTCATTACAGGCGCTGCCGGAGGAGCACTTGGAAGCGGCTTATGAGAACGGTTTCGTTGATTATCGTGCACTGCTCTGCCAACAAGGCGGGCAGTGCCTTGCGAGCGGAGGACATTGACCGCTACCATCGTTCATTGGGCTGGAAGTGCTGTGGTTACCACTATGTGATTCCTACAGACGGAACGATAGAAGCCGGACGCCCGGAAGAGTTGGTTGGAGCACATTGCGAGCACCACAACAGCCACAGTATAGGTATATGCTACATAGGCGGACTGGATGATGGCGGAACAACGCCGAAAGACACCCGAACGGAAGCACAAAAGGCTACGCTGAGAAAACTGATTGAACAACTGCATCAACGTTATCCCAAGGCACTGATTGTAGGCCATCATGACTTGAATCCGCAAAAAGCCTGTCCATGTTTCCATGTCACAGCTGAATATATAGACTTGCAACCTTAGTTGCGTCTGTAGTCTTATCTGCCATCCATCGTCCTGCAAGGGATGTATGGATGGCTTTAATTAAACTAATCAATTTTTTCAAACGGAAACGCATGAAGATAGCTCACTGCCACCGTCATATTGCCAAAAGCGAATACCAGCCTTGTATTGCGGTGCAAACGCATGATACATCCCTCTTTCCCCCGAAAGACACCACCGGTAATACGGATTCGTTGCTTTTTCTGAAGATAGTCCTCCAAAGGCCGGTTCATCAGCTCGATATTGTAAGGCATGGATTCATACAGATAAATAAATTCCTCCATCTGACGTTGAGGAATTACCGCCGCACGGTGTGTGTTATAGTCCGTCACCAGATACTGGCGGGGAAGCATGGCAGACAGAATACATTCCAACTGCCCCAAGGGGGCACATACAAACAGCCAACCGTTGCCTTCAATCCCTTTCTCGTTCGTCAACGCATTCAGTTTCTGAGTGGAGCCGGTAGCAAAAGCCTCTTTCACCACCCGGGCAGAGTCACGGCGAGCGGTATATTCCTCTTTGGTATAAGCACATTGCTCGAAACGTTTCCTATGATCGGTGGCAGTGTAAGAAAACACCTTGAAGCAAAAAAATCTCTCTTCTACGGTACCTGATGGTGTACGAAGCCGAACAGCTTTCCTGCCACTGAAAACACTGATATAGCGTTTCAGTTCTTTGTTGGAAAGATACAGATAATACCAGCCGAGTTCAGGGTATTCTTTTCCTATTCCCGCCATTGGCGTGATTCCTTCATTTGACCCCAGGTCTGAGCCGGAAGCGATTGAACTGCAGAGCAGTAACTTAGGCGCTTCGCCCGTTATGTCTTGATTTGAAAGGAACGCTTGATTTTCAAGCTCCATACTATTTTCTGTTACCATCAAAACATTACTTTTTATGTATGTCTTTTTGGGGTTCTCTTAGTAAGAGAACCCCATTCCGCTGCAAATGTAGCTATAATAATCCAAATACGGAAATCTTTTATTCAGGAATCAGTCTCTGATAAGGATTCTTATGATATTTGTTTGCAAATTATCCATCTCTGATTATGTGTAAATATCTTATTGTCAGCAGTATATGTCTTTTTGGGGTTCTCTTACTAAGAGAACTCCATTTTTTTTATTCTAACAGATTCATTTTCAAGATAGATCCAAGAAAGACCAAAAAGGAACACATAAATTCCTTTTCCGCACTCATTAAAAGAACAAATGATAAAACGCAAAAGCGGCCACTTACGATAAAAATCGAAAGTGACCGCTAAAAAGAGATTTATTTCTCTAATATAAGGATCTAACAGTACGGAGTTACTTCACCACAAATCCTCTCTTATCCAGATAAGCTTTGAATTTATGCAAATATTCTTCATCCGGACCATCAAAGAAGGATACACCGGATGCCCCGTTATTGTACGCTTCATCCAGCGCCTCTTCAAAATTGTCCTTAATATCACCAAACATCAGTCCGGCATATATCTTGGCACGCCCATTCACCGTTTCAACGCTTTCCTTTACCGAACGCCCGATCCATTCAGGACCTTCATAATAGAATTTATTATAAATCATCGGATAATAAGCATCCAGCGTCCATTCTCCCCAATCTTGGCGCACCATCTTGCGAGCCATGGACGGTCCCGGGAACACTGCGGCAGAAATAGCTTTATGATCGGCTTTCACCGCTTTGGTAATGGCATCCACCACACGAGTGATGGCATCCAGACGGAAATTGATCCAACTCTGGTTTTCCATCGGATACTTTAATTCCAACGGATCCTGTCCTGTTTTAGCTTTAAACAATTCACGGCAGACATCACAATAACAATAGTCATATTCCGGCAACTCTTCTTTCTGCTCTATACCATAGTTTTTCCATAGGCTGACAGGCAAGATTACATCCGGCATACGGACATAATCCAGATGAACACCATCCACATAAGGCTTATGGGCTTCCTTTACATAGTCTTCTGCCAGATACTCTGCCACACCTTGGTGATTAGGGCACAAGAAGCGATAATAATCCACGTAGGCCGGTTTGTCGTGACAAGACTCGCCTTTACGGTTCACGGCATACCAGTCGGGATGCTTGTCCAGCAGTTCCCTGCGGTTCATCGTCCATTTCCAATAATGTGCCTCCAGTCCGGCTTCTTTGCAAAGACGATAAATATTTTCATTGTATCCCTCGAACATGACACCCGAAATACCACATTCTTTCAACAACGCAAACCATTTTTTCCATTCGGCATCCGAACGGTTATTCAGACGCATCCACAACCAGTTTTTAACTTCACGGGCAGGTATCTTTTCTGTCCGGAAACGTCCTTCATTATTTATCACATAACGGACTCCTTCAGCAGGATTGGTTATAGCTATCTGATAGGTGTTCTGAGTCGCTTCCACCGCAATCCGGGCATCAGCCGGAAGATCTTTCAACTCTTTATCAGTCAAAAAGAATTGTTCTGTGGCACGCAAGTAGTTATGTTGTTTACTATAATTATCCTGCTGTGCGTAGAACATGGCCCACAGCAATTTATAGATAGCCTGATTGTATGGATAAACCAACTCATCCTGCGAGGTTCCCACTTGCTTGTCTACGAAATAAAGATATCCCCAACGGTCGGGCATGTGCATATCAATTCTTCCGGTAGGAGTCCATACCCAGTTTTCCTCAGGTCCTTTCTCCTTCAGCCACTGTACACGCGAGAAGTTGATGCGCCAGGTGTTGCCGGCCTTCAACGGATTGTTAAAGTTCATGGTCAGCGCCTGATGAGGAATGGCCATTTCCACACTCCAATACTTATCTTTATCTTTTGATTTATTCAGTGTACCTTCACAATGGATGGCGGTCTTCAATCCGGGGCAGTCCCATTGCACCATGAAATTTCCACCCGAACGATAAGGTTTGTCCAGCATCAGGTCGAAAATCACGCCACGCGCATTGGTTTCTATTTCAAAATAATTGTGTCCGTCGCTATCCGGATCGATAAATACTTCAAAGTCATTGTCATAATAGATGATGGTATCACGCTGGGTAAGACGTGCCTTGATATCCTCTTCTTGAAGAACAGCTCCTACATATAAATATTCATCATCCCACAGCATCTTGGCGGTAGTTTCATATTTGGGAGTCGGGAATCCTTCACCGCTTATATCTACAAACGGAGCGGTAGGCGCCGCCTTCTTCCAGGAACTTTCATTCAGTTTACCATCTATTTTCAACTTTCCATCCGGACGATAACATACATAGGTACGCGGTTCGGTCAGAAAACGTTCATATTGTTCAAAAAGGCTTTGTGCCATTGCCGGAAAAGTAACCAGCAGAAGCAACAGGGTATAAATAAGTTTCTTCATCTATTTTTCTGATTCAGATTAGTTATTATCTTGCACTTGTCCCACTCCACGATAGAGTTTGATCGGTCCATCCAGCAACACGGCCAGCACGGTAATCTGCTCATCCTGTACCTGTTGGGGTACATCAATATAAAGATTGCCCGGTACTGAGTTCCAATAATTTTTATTGTAGACCTTGTAATTCAACATAGCTCCGTTACCAACCACCCATATACGGTTCACTTTGTTCATCAGCCCTTTTACTTCCACCGGACCGTTAGGTTTGTAAGGGAGGTATAAATACAGAATATCCCCCGCCTTATTCAGTGTGGTATATCCCTGGAAATGCTCGGTAGGAATCCCTGCGCGAGTTTCATAAATAGCTTCTTTATGCTTCTTGGTCCATCGGCCGAACTCCTTCAACACAGCGATCTGTTCTTCAGGAATGGAACCGTCCTCTTTCGGACCGATATCCAATAAAAGATTACCGCCCATGCTCAGGCAGTCTACAAATGTACGAAGCAAGATATAGGGTGATTTATAGTTGCTGTCTGTATGCTGATATCCCCATGAATCATTCATGGTCATACAAAGCTCCCAATATTTATCCTCGGGACGCACCACCGGCACTCCCTGTTCGGGAGTAGCATAGTCGCCATATCCCTGTATGCGCGAATTGATAATCACATTCTTATTATCCGAACGGAGCAGATCTACAATACCTTTGGAATTCCATGCTTCCGCACTTTGCTCCCAATCCCCGTCGAACCAATACAGATCCGGCTTCCAGGTTTTGTTCAGCTCCGCCAATTGTCCGAAATTGAACTTGTTGAATCTGGCCCAACGTTCAGGATCATTTTTATAACGTACTTCCGTACGGGTTTTGTTTGGGTAATCAGGATGAGACCAGTCCAATAAAGAATAATAGAAGCCAAGTTTCAATCCTTGTTTTCTTACTTCCTTTACAAAGGGAGCTATGAGATCACGTTTTGCCGGAGTGCTTTTCACGACGCTGATATCTCCTACTTTGGTATCCCATAACGCAACTCCGTCATGATGTTTGGTAGTTATCACTGTATATTTGGCTCCACTTTCTTTTATCAGATCCACCCAAGCCTTCGGATCATACTTGGAGGCTGTGAAACCTTTTTCCTGCTCCATGTATTCATCATAGGGCAGGTAGTTGTTAAAGAAGGACCAGCTTTCGGACACTCCTCTGACGGAATAAATTCCCCAATGGATAAAGATACCCAACTTGGCTTGTGAAAACCATTCCATTCTCTTGTCTTTCTGCTCGACTGTTTCATTCTGTAGCGTATCTTGTGCCCGTAAAGGAGAAGCTGCAATCAGCAGACTCAGGAACGCTAACGATAATCGGTTCTTTTTCATATATAATAGGTTTGATTAGTTAGGATAGCATATCAGTATTATTAAAATTTACAGCTATATAATGGACAAAGATAATGTATTTTTATATTTTATTCTATCTTTGCACCCCTAAAACAGAACAAATATGAGCGCAAAGAAAAAGAAACAATCCAATAGTCCCCTGAGAGTCATCATTATTTTAGTATTACTGGGACTTTTGGCATATAAACATCAATTGTTTGACGGGAAACTGCTTGAAAATATCCCCACTATCGAAAGCAATGAAGAAAAGCCAGAAATACTGACCTCGCCCCAACATGGCGGTGCATTGGAAATTCCGATGATACAATCAAGTACAGGCGGCCAGATTCTGAAACGTAAAGGATATACCCTGTCTTATAATGCCGATTACAAAACTCCACAATGGGTGGCGTGGGAACTTACTAAAAAAGAAACAAAAGGAAAAGAAGGGCGAACAAATAAATTCTTGCCCGACCCGGACGTACGTGGAGCCAAAGCATATACGGGAGATTATACAAAATCAGGATATGACCGGGGACACATGGCCCCTGCCGCCGATATGAAATGGAACAAACAAGCCATGGAAGAATCTTTTTATATGAGCAACATTTGTCCGCAAAATCCGAATCTGAACCGCGGCGACTGGAATGACCTGGAGGAAAAGTCACGCCAATGGGCAAAAAAATATGGAGCCGTGTATATTGCCTGCGGACCTATATATGATACTAAACGCCCCAAACGAATTGGCAACAATAAAGTGGCAGTCCCCCATGCTTTCTATAAAGTCATATTGATAAATGATAAGAAAAATCCGCAAGCCATAGGATTTATTTTCCCCAACAGCGCCGGACATAAGCCACTGAAGAAATATATGGTAACAGTAGACAGCGTAGAGAAAAGAACGGATATCGATTTCTTCCCTGCCCTGCCGGATGAAATAGAAAACAGAATCGAAGCGGAGTTGGTACAAGAATTACCGTAGTCTGTCACACATACGCAGGCATGAAACGATACATACGTATGTATACCCCCACACATACGTATGTGTGGGGGTACACGAACGTACGGGTTTTATTTCACTTCCAGCACTACGATAGACTTGGCAGGAAGAGTCACTTTCAAGCTCCCTTTATTGACCTTTGCTCCGGTAAATTCTTTCGGGGCAACCACATTCGGTTTCTCGAAACTATTGTAATCACCTATATTGTTAGCAGTCAGAATACGGCCGGTAACACTCTTGGCCTTTACCTCACCCAAGTTCAACTCTATTTCCTGCGATTCCTGCAAATCCACATTAGACAAGGAAATATGAATCAAACCGTTTGCATCCCGTGAAGCGGTAGCACTTACCATCGGGACAATACGGTCGTCGCGTACAATCTTGCGTTCACAGTTCAGTTCCAAAGGAAGATAAGTAGCATCCTGATGCACTTTATACATTTCAAAGACATGGTAAGTCGGTGTCAGAACCATCTTGTCGTCCTTTGTCAAAATCATAGACTGAAGCACATTGGCAATCTGGGCAATGTTTGTCATCTTGATGCGATCCGTATATTTATGGAAAACATCCAGTGTCAAAGAGGCCACGAAAGCATCGCGCAACGTGTTCTGCTGATACAGATGTCCACGGACAGTTCCCGGCTCTTCATCCCACCAGGTTCCCCACTCGTCCACCATCAAACCGATTTGCTTCTTCGGATCATATTTATCCATAATTGCCATATGCTTCTTCAACACTGGTTCTATTTCCAGACATTTGCCCATAGTCCAATAATAATCATCATCAGTGAACTGTGTAGCCGATCCTTTGCTTCCACTCCATCCCATCACTGTATAATAATGTAAAGACACACCGGCCATACGGTGACCTACATTCTTCATCAGTACTTCTGTCCAGTTATAGTCATAATCACTGGCACCACTTGCAATCTTGAACAAGTGATTGCCATCATAGTCACGACAATAAGTGGAATAACGGCGGTACAAGTCTGCATAATATTCAGGACGCATACTGCCTCCGCATCCCCAACTTTCATTACCTACCCCAAAGAATTTCACTTTCCATGGTTTTTCACGACCGTTCTCCTTACGCAGTTTCGCCATCGGGCTACCTTGTTCGGAAGTCATGTATTCCACCCATTTCGCCATTTCTTCCACACTCCCACTTCCTACATTACCGCTGATATAAGGCTCACAACCTATCAGCTCACACAAGTTCAGAAATTCATGTGTTCCGAAACTATTATCTTCCACTGTACCTCCCCAATTGTTATTGACCATTCGGGGGCGGTTCTCTTTCGGACCGATACCATCCATCCAATGATATTCATCGGCAAAACATCCGCCCGGCCAACGAAGCACCGGCACTTTCAAATCTTTCAATGCCTGAAGCACATCATTACGATAGCCTTGGGTATTGGGAATTTTAGAATCCTCACCTACCCACAAGCCTCCATAGATACAGGTGCCCAAATGCTCTGCAAATTGCCCGTAAATATGTTTACTGATGATTTCTTTCCCTTGCTCGGGATGTACATTGATAGTCGCTTTCTGTTGGGCAAATACCGGCATTGCAGCGAACAATGCCAAGCCCATAAGTGCATTTTTCATGATTAAAAATAAAATAATTAATTATACTATATTTGCGTTCTCGTTTTTCGTTTGGTCAAATTTACACATTTTACATCAACCGGATAGTGGACAAAATTGTATTTTTAGGGGTACAAAATCGTCAAAAGTAGAAAAGAAACGGATATTTGCCTATATTTGCATACAAAAAAGCCCGATAGACTAAAATGAATAAAAAGAAGCGTACTATTGTATGGATTGTTATCCTTATCATTATCCTGACAGGAGCAGGCGGTGCAGGAAGTATATATTACTATTTCTTTGCCAAACAATTCCAACTTACAAAAACCACCTATATTTATATAGACAGAGATGATAACCTGGATTCTGTATACCATAAAATAATCCGGAACGGACATCCTAAAAGTATGTTCGGTTTTCAATATCTGGCAGAAAAAGAGAAGTATGGCGACAATATACGGACAGGACGTTACGCTCTCAATCCATCGGACAATATGCGCTACCTCTTCCGGCGTCTTTCCATGGGATACCAGACTCCCATTAATCTGACTGTACCCAGTGTACGCACCGTGGACAGATTAGTGCGGGCCGTTTCGCGCCAGCTCATGATTGATTCTCTGGATATTGCCAAATTAATTTCCGACAGTGCTTACTGTGCACAAATGGGATATACCCAAGAGACACTACCCTCCCTTTTTATTCCTAATACTTACGAGGTTTATTGGAATATGAGTGCTGACGCTTTCATGAAACGGATGCAAAAAGAACATGCTGCCTTTTGGAATAATGACAGGCTGAAAAAGGCTCAACATATCGGACTTACTCCTGAAGAAGTGTCCACCCTGGCCTCTATCGTGGAAGAAGAAACGGCCAATGGTCCCGAAAAGCCCATGGTCGCAGGACTTTATATTAACAGATTGAATAAAGGGATGTTGTTGCAAGCAGACCCGACGGTAAAATTTGGTTTACAGGAATTCGGACTGAAACGCATTCTTTTCAAACATCTGGAAGTGGATTCTCCTTATAATACCTACAAACATGCAGGTTTACCTCCGGGACCTATCCGAATCCCATCCATCCAAGGATTGGAAAGCGTACTGAACTATACACAGCATCATTATATTTATATGTGTGCAAAAGAAGATTTCTCAGGCACTCATAATTTCGCGGTCACAGCAGCCCAGCATCAAGCTAATGCAAGACGCTATCAACAAGCGTTAAACCGGCGAAAAATAAAATAAAAGGAGCGGACTATAGGTCCGCCCTCCCAATGGATTATTTAATGTGTATCTATAGAATCTTTCAGCAACCTTCCTTTGTATTGTCCTTTTTTCCCGGTCATCTTTCCATATTCCACTGCATGTACCGGACAAACATGGTAACAAGCCAGACATTGAGTACAGTTACCTCCCCAAACGGGACGATCCGTCACTGTTATATTGCCCACAGGACAAACCTTCTCACACTTCTTACAACCAATGCAAGCTTCCGTTGCATGAAAAGGCTTGGGAGACATCAGAAAAGCATTGAAAAGAGGGCGCAGCAAATAGGATTTAGTAAATGGAAGCGCACCTTCATGACAATTATATTGTTTCATTTGAGCCCTTGATGTAATTTCTTCGTTGATAAAACGCACACGGGCAACAGCATTCTGTACTTTCTGGGTTTCTATATCTTTATCATCTACATCAAAACCGGGCAAAGAAACATACGTATTCGGCATAGTAACCGAATAGCCGGCAACACATTGCCAACCTTTCCGGGTAACGGCAGAAGAAAAAATTTGTGCAGTCCGGCCTGTATCATCTCCGCAAGTACAGACAAAGAAAAGGTATCCCGGCTTATCCAACTTTAGCTGATGAATAAAACGAAGTACTATCTTGGGAGGGCCCCATGCATATACAGGAAAAACAAAACCTACTTTTTCCCCTTCTTTCAGCTTATACGCTTTGTTCCTGTCTATTTCCATAGCTATGGACAACAATTCCTCATTCTGTCCTTCCGCCAGCTGCCTTGCCACCCAAGCCGAATTACCTGTACCTGAAAAATAAAATATCATATCCGTACTATTTTTATAAAAAGAAGCGATGCTAATCTTTTGAATTAGCATCGCCTTATAATGAAGCCGCACCAGTGATGCGATGAAACTCCGAATGACAGGTTTTGAGTGCTCTCCTCCTTTGTAATCCACCGGCATAAATGCTACCCGAAGGCGTGGCCCGCCATTGGAAGATGAAGCTATGTCTCGGTTTTCAGATTAGTTTGATGAGTTTCCCAATCCAACTAATGCGGCTCGCTTTTCATCTCTTTCCGTATGACAAATATACGTCCTTTTTATGATATAAACAAGAGTATAGCAGAATTTGTTTGTTAAAAATAATAAGCAAGAAAATAACTCTCTGTAATTCTGCTTATTGTTGTTTCCATTTATTAAGGAAACATCACAAGGCATCCGCAATAAAAAAGAGCAACCTCGTAGAGATTGCTCTTTCATAAATCTTTATATCGCCGTTTACAGAAGAATTAAGCAGCTTTTGCTTTAGCAACAATTGCTTTGAATGCTTCCGGATGGTTCATAGCTAAATCAGCTAACACCTTACGGTTGATTTCGATACCTGCTTTGTGCAATGCACCCATCAATTTAGAATAAGACATTCCTTCTAGACGAGCGGCAGCGTTGATACGCTGAATCCACAAAGCGCGGAAATTACGTTTCTTGTTCTTACGGTCACGGTATGCGTAGGTCAAACCTTTTTCCCAAGTGTTTTTTGCTACTGTCCATACATTCTTTCTTGCACCAAAGTAACCTTTGGTAAGACCTAAAATTTTCTTTCTTCTTGCTCTAGAAGCAACATGAT
>ERZ839489.109-NODE-109-length-100758-cov-88.135865_pt1 | contig 100758 bp, 81 predicted proteins | sample MGYA00519938_ERZ839489 | MGnify/ENA primary metagenome ERZ839489 (study PRJEB31850, sample SAMEA3708846) | human gut metagenome | biome: human gut; feature: human-associated habitat; material: faeces | place: China | collected 2014 ...
GACCAGGCCCTTCGGGGGGCCGCCTAGCGGCTATGATTTATCGCGTCCAAGTTTTGGGGCGCAGTTCACGAAGCCGGCGGGCCCTTTCTTGTGGGACGCTTGCTGTTGTCTGCCGTACTGCGGCTAGTCCTCGAACTCGTAGACCGTGGTGTAAAGCGGGTCCTCGCCCTCGTGTACCTCCACGATCTTCTCGACTTCCTCGGGCACGTCTGGCGCGGGGCAGGGCGCAGGTCCCGCATACCGCACGCAGGTGCCGCAGCTGCTGCTGAGCGAGCGCGGCACGGGGCACATGCGGTTTTCCCAGCCGGCGCCTTTGAGTAGCTTGGCGTAGCGCGTGGCGCCAAAGTGCGAGTAGAACAGGGCTATGTAGCTCTTGTAGGCCACGGCTCTGCCTACGCCTTGGTGAGGGTGAGCTTCCACCCGTCCTCGGTGTCCTCCACGGCCACGTCGTAGCCCTGGCTCTTTCCAAACCTCGTAACGTTCTCGCGTGCGGCCACGGCGTCTACCAGTACAATCACACCCTCGGGGTTCTCCTTCACGGCGTTTCTCGTGAGCACGACCGGCTCCGGGCACGAAAGCCCCTGTGCGTCGATGGTCTTCATGGCTACTCCTTTGCGGTCTTGAGGTTGGTGAGGGCGATAACGGCAACAACGACGATGCCAATGACAACGGCGATCATGCCGTTGACGGTGGGGCCGTCGCCGCTGGCGGCGAGGCCAAAGTTGTGCGCGAAAGCCGCGCCAACAAAGAGGCCGAGGATGGTCACGGCGCTATCGGTGTTTCCCTCGCCGGAGAGGATGAGCTGGCGCAGCGGGCAGCCACCCAGGAGCACGCAGGCAAAGCCGGTGAGATAGAGGCCCAGGAAGTTCCACAGGCCGTCGCTGTGGGCGATGGGCTGGTTCTCAAAGCCAAGGTTGAAGTACGAGGTTCCGGTGGTGGCGGAGAAGATGAGGTTCATCACCAGCGCGGAGACGAGCACGGCCACAAAGCCCAGGAGCAGGCGATTCTCGCGGAAGAGGATCATGTCGCGGATGCCGCCCACCATGCAGAAGCGGGTGCGCTGGGCAAGCGCGCCCACGATGATGCCGGCGATGAGCGAGATGGCGAGAGGCGCGTGCATCGAACCGGGGCCCTTCTCGCTAAAGAAGATGAAGGCGGGCGCGGCAACGAGCAGAACCAGGAAGACGAGGGCAATCACGGGAAGGATGCTGCCCTCGGACTTGGAGACCTTGCGGGTGCGGTTGAGCGAGTAGCCGCGGTTGAGGAAGAACACGCCGGTTGCGATGCCGCAGACAAAGCCCACAAAGGCCACGATGGCGTTGAGGTCGCCGCTGGCGATGCGCAGAATCATGCGGAACGGGCAGCCCAGGAACATGAGGGCGCCGATCATGGCAAAGAAGCCCAGCACAAAGCGGGTCATGGGCGCAGAGCCGCCGCGGGGCGAGAACTCCTTGGTGGCCAGGGCCGCAAAAAGGCTGCCAAAGATGAGGCCTATAATCTCGGGCCTGATGTACTGGACCACCTCGGCGCGGTGAAGGCCAACGCCGCCGGCGGTGTCACGCAGGAAGCACGCGATGCAAAAGCCCATGTTCTTGGGGTTCCCAAAGAGCACGAGCGAGGCGCCTATCACGCCCATGATGACGCCGGCAATGATCGTCATCGCCTTCTCGTTCTTGCTAAGGTTCATGTGACACGTTCCTTTCCTGACCGTCCGTGTAGGGCTGGGGACTCATATATAATTGTTTGGATTCATGAAAATTTGTTTGTTATTAGGCGAAAGGTACTGGTAGACCGATGAACGCGTATTTGGATAACGCCGCCACTACGTTCCCTAAACCAGAATGCGTGCCTCGGGCCATGTACGAGTTCATGACCACATGCGGCGCAAACGTGGGGCGAGGCTCGTATGCCAGCGCGTTTGACATCGAGGGCGTGGTGCTGGAGACCAGGGAGGCACTCGCCTCGCTCTTTGGCGCGCCGGATGCCCGGGACATCGTCTTCACCCGAAACGTGACCGAGTCGCTCAACCTCTTGATAAAAGGCCTTCTCCACGAGGGCGATCACGTGATTGTCTCGTCCATGGAGCACAATGCGGTCATGCGACCTCTTGTTCAGCTTGAGTCGCGTAGTGTGAGCTTTACACGCTGCCCGTGCGACGAGACGGGCATGCTCGACATCGATGCGCTTGCTGGGTGCCTGCGGCCCAACACGCGCGCCGTTGTCATGCTGCACGCCAGCAACGTGACGGGCACCGTGATGCCTGTGGCCAAGGTGGGGGAGTTCTGCCGTGCGCACGGGTTGGCGTTCATTCTCGACTCAGCGCAGACCGCGGGCGTGCTTCCCATAAACATGGAGGTCATGGGCATAGATGCCGTGGCGTTCACTGGCCACAAGGGGCTTCTCGGCCCGCAAGGCATTGGCGGCGTGGCGCTCACGGAGGAGCTTGCGCATCGCGTTGAGCCGCTGGTGGTTGGGGGTACGGGCTCCGTGAGCGACAAGGAGACCATCCCTCGCTTCATGCCGGATCGGCTTGAGGCTGGCACGCCCAACCTGCCGGGTATCGTGGGGCTGCATGCGGCGCTGGAGTGGCGCGCTGCGCAGGAGGGCGGTGCTGTGCTTGCACACGAGCTTGGCCTTACGCAGCGGTTCCTCGACGGCCTGGAGTCGCTGGAGCGTGCCGGGCACGTGCGCGTGTGCGGGCGCCATGACGTGGAGCAGCGCGTGGGCGTGGTCTCTCTTGCCACGCCGGGGCGCGATGAGGCCGAGGTGGCGACCCTTCTGGACGAGCTTTACCACATCAGCGTGCGCGTTGGGCTGCACTGCGCGCCCTCTGCGCACAAGACCATTGGCACCTTCCCCACGGGCGCCATTCGCTTCTCGTTTGGGTGTTTCAACTCGGAGGACGACGTTGACTATGCGCTTCGCGCACTGGCGGAGCTTCTGGAGAGGCGCTAACAGTTGGGGGCAGCACCCCGGTGGCAACGTGCGTGTAGAACCGTGTGATTATCCAAGAGAGGCCGGGGTGTAGCTGCGGCGATGCGCTCTTGCCGCGCTCCTGCCGTGCTGTTGCCGTGCTCTTGTCGCAGTCTTGCCGTGCTCTTGCCTCAGAAGAGTAGGGCGTCTCGCTTGTTACCGGGACGTGGGATCCCCTCTGCGTTTCCGCAGGATTTTGCCGAGAGGCGCGACGAGCCGGTAAGAACGGGTGCGGCGCGGAGCGGCAGCGCGCCACGCTCCACGCTCCGCGCGTGCAAGCACTTCTCACTGCGCACTTCATCCCATTCAAAGCAGGCGTAATATCGCGTGTAGTTATGCAAGATTGGCTGCTTCGATGCAGGGATTTCCTCGTCATTGCCGTATCATTCTTGCATGACCGCGTGAAAGGAACCCTGCATGGCGCGAAAACTGACCGACGTGGAACGTATGAACCTTGATTATCTGAGGGAGGCCCTCTGCCAAGTTCTGGAGCCCTCGCAGAAGAACAAGGCTGCGTCCGTGGCGAGCTCGCTGGTGCGCGTGCGGGGCGACGTGGTGACCGACGAGGACATCAAGCGGATCGTGGGCAAGTATGGCAAGGAAGCCCAGGTAGCGCTGACTGCGGCGGTGTGCTCTGAGGCGCTCGACCCCGTGGATGGTCAGGACGGCGTCTACACGCTGCGCGTTCCGCCGCAGGTGGAGGGCGCTGACGGCGCTGGCGAGAAGGCCGAGGGCGACGCGGGCACGGCTGGCGCTGTGGACGAGAACGAGCCCGCGCCCGAGGTCGTCGATACTTCCGAGACGGTCGAGGAGCCTGCCGCTGCGGACGGTACCACTGCAGCCGAGGAGCCCGCCGCTGCGACGGACCCCACGCCCGCCGACGCCTCGAAGCCCGGCGACGCTCAGGTGCCCGAAGCATCTGCACAGCCCGGTGATGCCGCACAGCCCGCGCCCCCCGCGCGTGCCGAGAAGCCCGGTCGCTCCTCCGCCCCGCGCACCCAGCGCGGACGCCTGCGCCGGGTGGGGAAGGGCAGTCCCTCTCATCCCACGCAGCTCTCCGAGGTTCCCTACGTCCGCCGCGGCGGCCCCGCCGAGACCGAGGTGCGCGCAAAGATCCTCGAGCTTGACCAGCGCTTCTGGATGAACGGTTGGCTTCTCAGCCACCCCGGCGCGTACACGCTCTTCGAGCGCCAGCTCACGGCCATCAATGACGCCCTGGTAAACGGTGCGCTCCCCGGTGACATCACGCGTCGTCAGCTTGCCTACCAGATGGGCGGCGACGAGAAGTTCTTTGAGTACGGCTCCGACGGCCACAAGCTGCTGCGTGCGATGGGCATGGAGGACGTCATCCGCCACCGGCCCATGCCCAAGCCTGACCTTCTCTACCACGCGCCGCGTCGCAGGAAGCACATGCGCGTGCTGGTGACCGAGAACCTCGATCCCTGGCTTGACGTGCACGACCTCATGTACGAGGAGGGTCGCACAACCATCCTGGGCGAGCGCATCCATGCCGTGGTGCTGGGCGGGGGCACGCCCATCCTCGAGCACAACCGCCTTGCGCTGCTCCTTGACACGCTGGGCGCAGACTCCGTTGAGGTCCTCTACTGGGGCGACATCGACCGCGCGGGTATCGACATCATGGTGCGTCTGCGTGACGTTTTGGGCGAGCACTACCCCTTTGCGCCCTTCACCCCCGCCTACCAGCTCATGATTGACAAGGCTCAGGAGCGCTATCCGGATCCCGCTGACAACGAGCAGACCTGCCAGGTGAACCTTGGCATGCCGGACATGTCGCTCATGTGCGATGACCTCACCGAGGAGGCTGCCGCCTATGCGCGCAGCGTTGTGGAGGGCTGCCGCCTGATCCCGCAGGAGATCCTCACCCGCCGCGACCTATGAGACAAAGGGACCTATGAGACAAAGGGACCTATGAGACAAAGGGACAGTCCCTTTGTCTCATGCGACCACGAGGAGAACATCGTGAACAAGCTGCTCTTCATCGAGTACCCCAAGTGCTCTACCTGCAAGCGCGCCAAGAAGTGGCTGGACGAGCATGGCGTTGCATATGCTGACCGTCACATCGTGGAGGAGAACCCCACGGCGGCGGAGCTCGCGGAATGGCAGGCCCGCTCCGGGCTTCCCGTGCGGCGCTTCTTCAACACCAGCGGGCAGCTCTACCGGCAGATGGGCGTGAAGGCTCAGCTGGATGCGGGGATGAGCGACGCGGACGCCTTCGACCTTCTCGCCACCAACGGCATGCTGGTCAAGCGGCCTCTGGTTGTGGGAGAGGACTTCGTGCTTGTCGGCTTCAAGGAAGCCGAGTGGTCGGAGCGCCTCCTCTAGGTGGGATTGATTTACCGGGCAACGGGATTCCGTTACCGGGCGAATAAATCCCATCACCCCTGCCGGAGGATTTTCTCGAGTGGACGTCCCTTGGCCAGCTCGTCCACCAGCTTGTCAAGCACGCGCACCCGGTGCATGGTGGGGTCCTCCATCGCTGCCACGTCAATGCCGCAGACCTTGCCGCTCACCAGTGCCGCCGCGGGATTGTACGCCGGCGCGTTATCAAGCCAGTCGGTAAAGCTCACCGCCTTCAGGCGGCTGTCGCAAAGCTCCTCGGGAGCGTAGCCGAGAAGCCACTCAATTACGGCGCACAGCTCCTCTCGGCTCCGACCCTTGCGCTCAACCTTGGCGGCGAGAAGGTCAACGTAGCGCTTGGCCGGCCCGTCCACCTGCGCACAGACGAGCGTGACATCCACGCCCTCGCCCGGCCCCTTGCCAATGGCAGCGCGGATGTCCTTGCGAATGCCCAGCACGTAGTCGCGCCCGCCGTCGTCGCGCTTGAACGCAACTACGCTTCCGTCGTAGGGCGCGCCATCAAAGGTTGCGTGCACCTTGATTCGCCCGGCGCCAAACACTCGCGGCACGTCGAGCGGCACCCGCACGAATGCGCCGTCGATGCCCTCGATCTTCTCGATGGGCGCGCTAAAGCTGTAGGTCTTCACGTCTGCTCCTCTCGGTGGCCTTGTGAGAGCATTTGGTCCCGCGAGAAGTATACGCATGCGCCGGTGCGTCGGCTCCTCGCTGTTCCCGCGGCCCATCGCCGGTGCGGCGGCTCTCGCGGGTCCCATGTTTTCGTCGTGCTATCCCGCTGGGTCAAGTTTGTTGCCATGCGCCACGCGCTGCTATGCGGCAAGCCCGCGCGTGCTATATCCAACGCATCGACGAGAGGGGAGCAACCATGGCGTTCCAGCTGCCTGCCTATCACCACCCAGATTTCTCTGCGCTCGGCTTGGACGACGCGCCCAACGTGAGGTGGGGGACCGTCGAGCAGAACGGCGTGATACCCGAGGGATTCCATAGCACGTCAATGTACCCGTAGTATTTCAAGATTGATGGCAGCTGGAAGCTGGCGTCCTCTTCTCGCATGGATGCCTGCATCGTTCTGAGAGATGACGGCAGCCTCCATGTGGTCACCGGCCGTCATCTCAAACAGGGAGACCTTGTCGCCCTGGGAAGAAGCGAGGACGGCTCTGACGGAATCTACGTCCACACGGACGGCTTTGCGGACCCTGTCGCGTCCAATGGCGAGAAGTTCTCGTTCCGTCAGGGCCGCAGCCGCGAGACCGCCTACACGCGCGACTACGATGACCTTATCGAGCTGCTGAAATACGAGCGCGACCACGGGTTTGTCGAGTGGGTGATGGGCCCGGCGTTTGCGTTTGACGCGGATTCTCGTCACGCCATGCAGCGGCTGGTCGAGGAGGGTTACGTGGGCGCGCTCTCTGGCGGTAACGCCCTTGCCACGCACGACCTCGAGGGTGCCATGTTCCACACCGCGCTTGGCCAGGACATTCGCACGCAGCAGAGCATGCCCAACGGCCACTACAACCACTTGGACACCATCAACCGCGTGCGGAGGTCCGGATCGATCGCGCAGTTTGTCGATGACTACGACTTGCACGACGGCATCATGTACGCGTGCGTGAAGAAGAACATCCCCTTTCTGCTGGCGGGGTCGATTCGCGATGACGGCCCGCTGCCCGAGACCATCGCGGACGTGTACGAGTCCCAGCACCAGATTCGCGTGCTCTCCCGCAAGGCCACGACGGTCATCTGCATGGCCACCATGTTGCACACGATTGCGACCGGCAACATCACTCCCAGCTATCACGTCGACGATGACGGCACCGTGCGGCCGGTCTACATCTATGCCGTGGACGCCTCTGAGTTTGTCGTCAACAAGCTGCACGATCGGGGGAGCCTCTCGGCAAAGACGATTGTCACCAACGTGCAGGACTTCATCTTCATCGTGGCCAAGGGCCTTGGCGTGCTCTAGGGCCGGCCGGGGAAGGCCGCGGCTCTAGGGCCGTCGGGCTCTGCGGTAGGCAGGGCTCTAGGGCCGTTCGGGCGCGGCTGCCCTAGAGCACAAACTCAATGGCATGGCCCTCGATTGCCTGGCGCGGCTCCAAGTACTCCTTTGCCATGAATTGGCGCATGTACTCGATGCCGGGCTTCCAATCGAGGAGCGCCCAAATGAGGAGCTGCCGCTTGGCGCAGACGGTGGGGGAGGCGAAGGCCTTCCGACACATGGAGAAGTCTTGGTTCGAGAAACGCTCAGTGGCACTCATGACCTGTTGCATAAGGGTGTCGAGGCCATGGTTGTCGAACAGGTCTTCCATCGTGGCGTTGACAATAACCAAGCCTCGCGATGCAAGCTCCCGCGTCCGGCGCACGTCGTCGACGTACTTCTCGCGCACATGGTCCTTCTCGCCGGCAACCTCTTCCTGCAGATGGACGTTGCCCGGATTCACGGTTGCTGCAATGGCGGCTGCGACAATGCGGTCCAGCTCAAGGTGGCCGCCGCCTTCGTAGTTGATGCCAACGGGCGTAGCGGGCACCCGCATGTCCGGGACTCGCGACTCCTTTGCGTTGCCAAGCGCGTTGCCGTCATGCGCGGTCGACCGCTCGTTGAGGATGAGCGTGCCAATTCCGTACCCCAGGCGCTCGATCGGGAGCGCGGCTATGGCGGCAATGAGCGATTCTGTGGGTGACCATGAATTGTCTGATACATACTTTATGCATTCCCTTGCAGAGTAGAGCCCCGGAATGCCGTGGCATCGCGCGATGAAGTTTTTGATTTTCTCGACAGTTGTAAGCGGTGGTATTCCGTAGGTGATGGGGCCAAGCCTCGGACTGTCTGCGTCACGCGAGTATCTTCCGGTGAGCTCGTAGCCGAGAAGTACCAGCACCTGGGGAATCATCACGGTTGCGAGCTCGACAAACAGGAGCTCGGGCGACGCAACTTGGATTCCGTTGCCAATGTCCAGGAACGCGTCATCTGGAAGCCCGGCCGAGTAGATAGTGCACGAGAAGAAACGGGCGCGAACGCGGCTGGGGTCAGACGGTACGGCAACATGCAGCGGTGCGCGTTGGGTTGGCTGGGGCATGCCCAGCCAGGTAAGGTGGGCGGCCGCTGGAGACCAGCGCTTCCTGCCGTCCGGACGTTGGGATGAGCGGAGAGGGGCCCTTGCCATGCGGGCTATGGGCCGATTAACCTGCGGAATCTTTCCACATCTGATTGCCCTGAGCGCTCGAAGCGCAGATTGTTTGTTAAGCGACAGCTGCATGACCTACTCGCCTTCGGCCGATGGTTGGCGAGTAGTATACGAATGCGCTGCTGTCGCGAGGCGCTAATATTCAGTGAATTTTATTTTTAAACTATGCATTGTCATCCTCTGTCACTTTGGGTTACGTGATAGGGACTTTTTCGAGCTCGTTTGCATCCACGGGGGGCAGCAAGACCTGGTTTTCTCCCCTTTGTCAGCAGCCAGATTGTGCTGCTGCATGGTGCATGCAGCTTGCTGACAAGGACCTTTCAAGGTTCTGACCAAAATCTGTCATAAATTCTGGGTTTTCCTCGCGTGCGGAAATGAATAGAAAAGTTCTGGCTTGCCCCGCGCTCAGGCCCCCTATGCCTTCCCTGCTCCCCAGCCCCTATGGCACCAACGTTGTTACCGGCTCGGCTTGGGATCTGATTGTTTTCCCAGGTAAGGTTTGATGGAAACTGCAAGCCGGTAACAACACCCGCTGCCCAATTGCCGTTGTTACCGGCCCGTTTGAGATTGCGCGTGCCAACTGGACAAATGTGCGAGCCTCATGACTGGTCGGTAACAACAGCCTTGCTGACTGCAGGTATCTCGCCCGCTTGTTACCGGCTCGTTGTGTGAGTGCTGTTGTTATCTGGGGCAATTCTCAAGTGTGACGATGGCCCGGTAACAAGAGCTGCGTGCCTATCTGCGCGCCCATTGGTGTTGTTACCGGCCTGTTGGGAGGTGGCATCCATCAACTGGGCAAATGTCTGAGTAACGCGACACGCCGGTAACAACGCAGTGTCCTAGGAACAGCGCAGCGCTCTTGGTGCCGGGACCTTTGGCTGTTCCAACGTCAGCGCTCCACAATGAGACAAAGGGACTGTCCCTTTGTCTCATTGTGGAGCGCGTGTGACACTTGGGCAGCGGTAGACTTGCCGAGAAATAACTACTCACACTGTGCAATACTTCACAAGGCGTGAAATAGTACTCACTGTGTGAAGAAATGGGGGCCAGGGCTTGAGCCAAACCGTCAGCGACGTTTCGCCGGCAGCACGCGACGTCCAGCGCGCCGCACGCGAAGTCCAACCGGCCGCGAGCGATGTCCCGCAGGTCACGGACCGTCGCACGCGTCGCACGCGCCTCGCGCTCCGGGACGCGCTCGCGGAGGAGATAGCCGCCACGGGCGACCTCTCCCGCGTCACGGTGACTGCCGTGACCAGCCGCGCCGGCGTCACACGTCGCACGTTCTACTCGCACTACAGGGACATCCCGGACCTCGTGAACTGCATCGAGAAGGAAACGGTCGCGGAGCTCCGTCCGCTGGTGGCGCAACTTGCCAGCGTGCATCTCGACCAGCTCGCGGATGCCATAAACCACCAGGAGCCCTGCCCCGGCTCGCAGGAGGTGCTCTCCTACTTCAAGGAGCGCGGCTCGTACCTGCGCCCGCTTCTGGGGGAGGGCGGAGACCCGGCCTTCTCGCAGCGCATTCGCTCCATGGTCCACGAGGTCGTGGCCGGCCGCGCGCTCGACGGCATCGACCTGCGCGCTGTGGGCGCCTTCTTTGACTACTACCTCACCTTTGCGATATCTGCCGAGGTCGGCGTGCTTCTGCGCTGGCTCGAGGGCGGCATGCGCGAGAGCGTGCGCACCATGGCTCGCATCATGACCGCCCTCATGTTCGTGCGCCCCGGCGACCTGTACGACAGCCCCATAGAGCTCGACCTGCCCAGCTTTGCGCTGGCAGTCATGCTTCCCGACGAGGAGGACAACAACTGATGACCGAGAACAACGCAACTGCAGAGCCGCTCGAGCTCACCGAGAACGGCGCGGAGCTCTATCCCGCAACGCCGCAGGACTTCACCGGCGCCGACCTGCGCCTGGGCATCGACGTTGGCTCGACCACGGTCAAGCTCGCCGTGATTGACGCCTCGGGGAACCTGGTCTACGCCAACTACGAGCGCCACCACACCGACATCCGCGCCACGGCCAAGGAGCTCTTCGCGGGCGCCCAGCGCGTGGTGGGCAACGTCCCCATGCGCGTCTCGATTACCGGCTCCGGCGGCATGCTGCTTGCCAAGTGGCTCGACCTCGAGTTTGTCCAGGAGGTCATCGCGTCCAAGCGCGCCGTGGAGGCCCTCATCCCGCAGACCGACGTCGCCATCGAGCTGGGCGGCGAGGACGCCAAGATTATCTACTTTGACAACGGCATCGAGCAGCGCATGAACGGCACCTGCGCCGGCGGCACGGGCGCCTTCATCGACCAGATGGCAACTCTCCTCAAGACCGACGCCATGGGCCTGAACGAGCTGGCCAAGGGCGCCACGCAGATCCACCCCATCGCCAGCCGCTGCGGCGTCTTTGCCAAGTCCGACGTCCAGCCGCTGCTCAACGAGGGCGCCCGCCCCGAGGACGTGGCCGCCTCCATCTTCCAGGCCGTGGTCACGCAGACCGTCTCGGGCCTGGCCTGCGGTCACCCCATCAAGGGCTACGTGGCGTTTCTCGGCGGTCCCCTGCAGTACCTCTCCGAGCTGCGCCGCCGCTTCTACATCACGCTTGACCTCGACGAGGAGCACCGCGTGGTTCCCACCAACGCGCACCTCTTCGTGGCGACCGGCGCCGCGCTGGCGGGCGAGTCCGACAAGCGCGTGACCTTTGCCGAGGTCATCCGCTCGCTCGAGCAGCTGAAGGACGTCCAGGGCTCCGAGGTCCAGCGTCTGGACCCGCTCTTTGCCACCGAGGAGGACTACAAGGAGTTCAAGGAGCGCCACAACAAGGAGGTCGTGCCCAAGGGTGACCTGGCCAGCTACCGCGGTCGCGTCTTCATTGGCATCGACGCTGGCTCCACCACCATGAAGTGCGCCGTGGTGGGCGAGAACGGCGAGCTTCTCTACACCTGGTACGGCAACAACAACGGCGACGTCCTGGGCACTGCGCGCCACATCATGGACGGCATCTACGACGCCATGCCCGAGGGTTGCACCATTGGCCACGTGACCACCACGGGCTACGGCGAGGGCATCCTCATCGAGGCCCTGCGCGCGGACTCTGGCGAGATCGAGACCGTCGCCCACCTGCGCGGCGCGAAGGCCTTCGTCCCAGGCGTCGAGTTCATTCTCGACATTGGCGGCCAGGACATGAAGTGCCTCCAGGTGCGCAGTGGCGTCATCGAGCACATCATGCTCAACGAGGCCTGCTCCTCGGGCTGCGGCTCGTTTATCGAGAGCTTTGCCAAGTCCATGGACATGAGCGTCCAGGACTTTGCGAAGGTCGCCGTGACCGCAAAGGCCCCCGTTGACCTGGGTAGCCGCTGCACCGTCTTCATGAACTCCCGCGTCAAGCAGGCGCAGAAGGAGGGTGCGACCATTGGCGACGTGGCCGCGGGCCTCTCGTACTCCGTGATCAAGAACGCCCTCTTCAAGGTCATCAAGCTGCGCGACTTTGACGAGATTGGCAAGTACTGCGTGGTCCAGGGCGGCACCTTCATGAGCGACGCCACCCTGCGCGCCTTCGAGCTGCTCACTGGCCGCCAGGTCATCCGCCCCGATATCGCCGGCTGCATGGGCGCCTACGGCGCGGCGCTTCTCGCCCGTGACCGCGCGGGCGCCACGGGTACCTCGACGGTCCTCTCGCGCGAGGACATCGACAACCTCAAGGTCAAGCACACCAACGTCCACTGCGGGCGCTGCGCAAACAACTGCCTGCTCACGATTAACGACTTTGGCGGCGGCCACCGCTTCATCACGGGTAACCGCTGCGAGAAGGGCGCGGGCCGTTCGGGCAAGACCAAAAACGACGCCCCCAACCTCTTCGAGTTCAAGAACAAGCTGCTGTTCGACCGTCCCTGCCTGGATGCAGAGACCGCGCCGCGTGGCACGGTGGGCATCCCGCGCGCGCTCAACATGTACGAGAACTACCCCTTCTGGCACGCGTTCTTCACCAAGCTGGGCTTCTCGGTGATGATCTCTGACCAGACGTCCTCGAAGACCTACGACGCCGGCATCGAGTCCATGCCCTCCGAGTCCGCGTGCTATCCGGCAAAGCTGAGCCACGGCCACATCATGAATCTCCTTGCCAAGGACCCGGACTTTATCTGGATGCCCTGCATCCGCTGGGAGCGCAAGGAGGACGACACCGCCACCAACCACTACAACTGCCCCATCGTGATGAGCTACCCGCAGGCGCTGGGGCTCAACGTGGACGAGCTCTCGGACCCCAGCGTGGAGTACCTTGCGCCCTTCGTTCCGTATGACGACAAGCGCGAGCTCAAGCGCCGCCTGTACGAGATCATCTCGGTCCAGCGCGAGCAGGACGCCGCCAAGGGCAAGGGACGCTTCCACGGGCAGCACATCACCCGCGCAGAGATCGACGAGGCCGTGAACGTTGCCTGGCAGGCCGACATCGACTTCAAGAACGCCATGCACCGCGCCGGCGACGAGGCCCTGGCCTGGATGGAGGAGCACAACGCCCACGGCATCGTGCTGGCAGGGCGCCCCTATCACAACGACCCCGAGATCAACCACGCCATCCCCGAGCTGGTTCACTCCTTTGGCTTTGCGGTGCTCACCGAGGACTCTGTGGCGCACAAGATGAGCCCCGAGCGCCCCATCCGCGTGGTTGACCAGTGGATGTTCCACAGCCGCCTCTACCGCGCCGCCCGCTTTGTGGCCACCCGCAATGACCTCGACCTCATCCAGCTCTTCTCGTTTGGCTGCGGCCTTGACGCCCTCACCACCGACCAGGTCCAGGAGATCCTCGAGGCATCCGGCAAGATCTACACGGTGCTCAAGATCGACCAGGTCTCCAACCTTGGTGCCGCCCGCATCCGCATTCGCTCGCTGATGGCGGCCCTGAAGGAGCAGCAGGAGCAGCTCGAGGAGAAGACCGCCGAGGGCGAGGCCAAGGAGGTCGAGCCCGTGGGCGTGCGCCTGGCCGACGGCTCGCTCGAGCGCGCCCGCAAGACCGACCTCTCGCGCCGCACGCCCGTCTACCGCGAGGCCAAGAGCGCGGCCTTCCAGAAGGTGCGCTACACCAAGGAGATGCAGGACGCGCACTACACCATCCTCGCGCCGCAGATGAGCCCCGTGCACTTTGAGCTGGCCGAAGCTGTCCTTCGCGACTATGGCTACAACCTGGTGCTTCTCCCCTCGGTTGACCAGGGCGCCGTTGACGCGGGCCTGAAGTACGTGAACAACGACATCTGCTACCCGTCCATCCTCACGGTGGGCCAGATCATGGAGGCAATCGAGAGCGGCAAGTACGACCTCTCGCACACGGCCGTCCTCATCTCGCAGACCGGCGGCGGCTGCCGAGCCACCAACTACATCGCCCTTATCCGCAAGGCACTGCGCGAGAGTGGTCACCCTGACATCCCCGTGATCTCGATCAACATGGCCACGGGCCTGGACGAGGACAACCCCGGCTGGTCCATCAAGGACCCGGCCCTTCTCACCAAGGCCATCTACATCCTGCTCTACGGCGACCTCATGATGCAGTGCGTCTATCGCACGCGTCCGTACGAGGCCGAGAAGGGCTCGGTCAACGCGCTGCACGACAAGTACATGGCCCGCATGAAGGCGGCCGTGCACACGCTCAACAAGCGCAGCTTCGAGCGGATCTGCCAGGAGACCATCACTGCCTTCGATCAGGTGCCGCTCGTGAACGACCGCTCCAAGCCGCGCGTGGGCGTGGTGGGCGAGATTCTCGTCAAGTTCCACCCCACGGCCAACAACCAGCTGGTCAAGGTCATCGAGGCCGAGGGTTGCGAGGCCAACGTGCCCGGCCTTGTCGACTTCTTCCTCTTTGGCCTCACGAGCCCCATCAACATGAAGGGCGAGCTTGGCTCCAAGGCGTCCAAGCGCCTCACGCACATGGCGGGTATCAAGCTCATCGAGGCCGCCCGCAAGCCAATGGACCGCATGCTGGCGCAGTCCTCGCGCTTCGAGCCGTACGAGGACATCTTTGAGCTTGCCGACAAGGCCGAGCAGGTCCTCTCCCTTTGCAACACCATGGGCGAGGGCTGGCTGCTCACGGCCGAGATGGTAGACCTCATCGAGCACGGTACGCCCAACATCGTGTGCGCGCAGCCCTTCGCGTGCCTGCCCAACCACGTGGTGGGCAAGTCCGTGATCAAGCGCCTGCGCCAGATGCACCCTGAGAGCAACATCGTGGCCGTCGACTACGACCCCGGCGCCTCCGAGGTGAACCAGCTTAACCGCATCAAGCTCATGATCAGCGTGGCCAAGGAGAACTACCGCAAGGATCACTCGCGCGGGTTCCACCTTGAGAACCCCAACGACCCCACGGTGAACGACGCCGTGGCGCCGTACGTGGACGAGTCGCGCTACCACCACGACTCCATCGTGAACGAGGGCGGCGTGGGCCACGGCGCGCCGGCGATTCACCTCTCGGACGAGCAGCTCGCCCAGATCGAGGACGCCAAGCGCCGGGCTGGCGTGATCAAGTAGGGAAGGGGCCCGCGGGCGATGGAGCTTCCGTCGCCCGCGGGCTTCTCTGACTCCTCTTCTACCAGAACAGCCCCGTCGTCACACATCCGTTCTCGATTGCGTGATGACGGGGGGATGATATTGGCGCACATGGCAGACTGCTGACGTAGGACGCCGGATCCGAATCGTTCGGTCCGGCGTCCTTGAGAATGATTGCAGAGAATGTTGTGAACAAATTGTAATTACAAATTAGTCATGCTACATTGGTGTCAATCGAAGGAACCTCAAGGGAGGGCACGAAATGAAAAACGACAAGAGCGTTGCCGAAATCGTTGAGGTAAACAAGAAGGTCCCTTGCGAGAAGCCCGTCCACCAGCAGATTGACATCATGGAGGCGTATACAGACACCCATCGCGCAAACGCCTCCTCCTCGACCGCGCGAAGAGAGATGGAGTGCCTTAAGGTGCTCTATCCTGTCACCTTCCGTCACGTTGAGGATGAGGATCTTGTCGTTGGGCGCACTGACGTCCTGCCCGTGGGCTTCGGTTGCGTCACGTCGGTTGGCGGGGTAGGGCACTATTGCAGCTTTGCCAAGCTCAATGCCCTTCGCTCTCAGACCGATGACCCCAATGACCTGCGTCGCATCGATAATATCGAAGCGTACTGGGACAAGAATGACACCCGCTCGATCTTCTACGAGCAGGTGCTCACGCCAGATACCTTTGGCAAGTTCGTCGATGGCAAGTATGGTGCCGTTGTGACCGCACGTCTATCCGGGACCATGCTCGACTACGAGTCCCTCGTCTCCCTCGGTATACCTGGCTTAAGGGACAAAATCGAGCGTTGCCGTGTCGCCAGCCCCGGTAACAACGAGTTCTTCGACATTATGGGAGAGTGTCTTGATCTCCTCGCTAAGACCATCCGCTGCCACATAGGCCTTTGCGAGGCAGCCAAGCAGGGCAAGTCCCAGTGTCGTGTGGCCGAACTTGATCGCATCGAGGATGCGCTATCTGGCATTCTCGTCCACAAGCCCGAGACCCTCATGGAGGGCATTGAGCTCTGCTGGCTCTACACACTCATGGCTGGCGTCGTCAACTACGGCCGTGCGGACGTCTACCTTGGGGAGCTGCTGGCGCATGATCTCGATGCTGGGGTTCTCAGCGAGTCCGATGCCCTCGCCATCATCAAGTCCTGGTTTAAGCTCATCGACGCTCGCCACTCCAACGTCAATGGCCGCATCATCGTTGGGGGACTTGGCCGCAAGGCGCCCGAGGCATCCGACCGCTTTGTCCGCATCGCAATCGAGGCCGTCCGCCAAAACCGCACTGTGGAGCCTCAGTTCACTCTGCGTTGTTACAGGGGCATGGACGAGAGCATCTACCAGCAGGCGCTCGATTGCATCGGCTCGGGTTGCACGTACCCGATGCTGCTCAATGACGAGGTTGTGGTTCCCCAGGTCATGAGCGCCCTCAACGTTGACGAGCGTACCGCGGAGGACTACGTGCCCTTCGGCTGTGGCGAACTCGTCATCAACCACGCAAGCGTTGGGACGCCCAACGCCCTCATCAACGTGCTTAAGCTCTTGAATGTCTCCCTCAACAAGGGGATTGACAACTATGACGGCGTCGATCGCTCCAACGGAGTCAGGCTGAAGGCACCAGAAGAGCTCAAGAGTTTCGATGACGTCTTCGAGCAGTACGAGCGCTTGCTGGAAAAGTACTTCTCCGACTGCGCACGCATCCACTGGTACTCCTACGAGCTCATGCGCACCCAGTGCGACTTCCTCATGACGTCGCTTCTCACAAATGACTGCCTCGAGCGCGGCCGTTCTATTCTCAAGGGTGGCGTTCGATACCTCGGAGGAACTGACGAGACCTATGGCAACATCAATGCCTCCGACTCGCTTGCCGCAATTAAAAAGGTTGTCTTTGACGAGGGGCGCTATACCCTTCGCGAGGTAGTTGACGCTACCAACGCCAACTTCGAGGGTTACGAGGCACTGAGGCATGACCTGCTCGCCGCTCCCAAGTACGGCAACGATGATGACTACGCCGATGACATTGCCGTGCGCCTCCATGAGTTCATCTGCCGAACGGTGAGGAAGACCGGCGAGGAGGTTGGCTTCCACAACTACGGAACCGTGCTGATCAACAACCAGGTGAACACTGAGTGGGGTAGGAAGACTGGCGCGAGTCCCGATGGCCGCCTGTGCGGGATGTTCATGAACAATGGCAACAACCCACAATCCGGCGCCGACCATAACGGTCCCACGGCGATGCTCAACTCGCTGGTCAAGCTTGACGTCAATGACCATGCCGGTTCGGTTCAGAACATCAAGTTCACGCATGACATGTTTGTGTCCAAGATGCCGGTGCTGCGCGCGTTAATCAAGACCTACTTCGAAAACGGAGGATGCCAGCTCATGGTGTCGGTCGTGGACCCCGGCGAGCTCGAGGACGCCATCGCGCACCCTGAGCTTCACCAGAACCTCCTCGTGCGCGTCGGGGGTTTCTCGGCTCGCTTCGTCGCCCTCGAGAAGGATGTGCAGCAGGAAATCCTGGCGCGTACGTTGAACGGATGATTCTCATGCCCACCGTTTTTGACATCCAACGCTTCTGCGTGAACGACGGGCCAGGCATTCGCACGACGGTCTATCTCAAGGGTTGTCCGCTCACGTGCCCCTGGTGTCATAACCCGGAGTCTAATAGCCCTCTACCACAGCTGGCCTTTATCGCCGAGAACTGCGTTGGTTGCGGCCGGTGTGCAGAGGTGTGCGAGCAGGGTGTCCATGACTTTTCGTCAGGTGCGCACGTGGTCGACTTCTCGCGATGCGTAACCTGTGGCCGCTGTGTTAGAGCATGCCCGCATGATGCGCTCAAGCTCTACGGCCGCGAGATGAGCGTTGAAGCGATTGTAGATGTCATCGCTCGTGACGAGGCATATTATGCTGCCTCGGGCGGAGGCGTCACAATCTCGGGGGGTGAGGCCATGAGCCGCTACGCTGACACCCTCGCCATTGCCCGGGCAGTGAAGGAACGAGGCTGGCATCTTGCACTTGAGACGAGCGGATTCGGGCCTACGGCGCACTTCGTTGAAATTGCGCGCTTCGTCGACCTCTTTCTTCTCGACTACAAGGTGACAGGGGAGTGCCGTTACAAATCGGTTGTTGGCATGCCCGAGAGTATGGTTCTCGAAAAAATCGAAGCTCTTGGTGCGGCGGGCTCGCAAATTGTTCTGCGCTGTCCTATCATCCCCGGCTTCTCCGATGACATTGAGCACTTCAAGCGAATAGCCGATTTAAGTAGACGTCCCGGCATCGATCACGTGGAGCTGCTTCCCTACCACGATTTCGGCATTGGCAAGGCGAAGAGCATAGGCTCACATCAGTACCTTAAGGACGTAGCGGTGCCCACTGCCAATGCGACGGCAATGTGGATTGCGGAAATTGAATCGTTTGGCGGACGTGACATCCGTAAGTCATAATGGGTAACAATCAACTTGTATGTACAACCCATCGACTTGGGGTCCGTCATGAGCAAGCACGACGCGGTCTACCGTGACCTTCGCAAGAAGATTCTTGATGGGACCTACGCCTCGAGAAGTGCCCTCGAGAGCGAGGAGGTCCTCTGCAAGCGCTACGAAGTGAGTCGGCCCACATTGCGTAAGGCGCTCGATGCCCTTAAACAGGACGGCCTCATCCACAGCCGCCAGGGCTCGGGCTTCTTCGTGAACCCGCCCGAGTTCTTCATCGAGAACAACCTCACGACCCTTTCGGAGCGATACGCTGGGCAGCACGTTAGCATCGAGAGCCGCGTGCTTGAGCTTGAGAATGTCCCCGCGGGCGAGATGGCAGAGCAGTTCCAGGTGTCGGAGACGGACTCCCTCATTCACTATCGGCGCCTTCGCATCGTCGGTGGGAAACCGCACGCCCTCGAGAACACCTACATGCCTCTCTACCTCTTTCCCGGGTTTTCGGAGAAGGCCCTCTATGGCTCCATGATTCACTACATCGAGGACGAGTGCGGCTACTCGATTAGCCATGTCAACAAGCGCATCTCCGCGATCAGTGCCAGAGGCGACGTTGCTGAGCTCCTCAACGTAAAGGCGGGTACGCCGCTCCTCCAGGTGAACCATATGGTCTACCTGCTCAGAAGCGTTCTCGTGCAGTCTACCGAGGAAATCACGCTCGACAGCGGCATAACAATCACATCTGTTCGATAACGCAGCGTTTGGGCCAGCGGATCTGGCCTGCCACCTGCGTCTTTCGCGGTCCAAGATGGTACCGCCCGCCGTCGGAACTACATTATCAGCTCAAATTAGTATTGACAAATAAGTAAATAGAAACGACTATATCAGCATAACGGAGGGGGGACAGGTCGCCCTCCCGATAATTCGCCTAGTGGTGAGGAGAGAAGATGGGCAAGCGGGTAGTGGCTATCACGTCGTGCATCACTGGTATCGCGCACACCTATATGGCCGCAAAGGCGCTCGAGAACGCAGCCGAGGAGCTTGGCTACGAGATTAGCGTCGAGAAGCAGGGCGCTTCCGGTGCTGAGGATGTGCTGAGCGCCGAGGACATTGCTGCAGCCGATGCGGTCGTTTTCGCGACCGACAAGGCCGTTGACGAGTCCCGCTTCGTTGGCAAAGACGTTCTCAAAATTTCTTGCGATGCGGGTATCAAGGACCCCAAGGGTGCCATCGAGAAAGCTGTCTCAAAGACCGGGACCGTCCGAATCTCTGGCGAGGAGCAGTCCGCCACTTCAGTCGAGGTGACAACTACGGGTTCTTCGGCCGCCTCGGGTGCGTCGACCATCTTCAAGCACATCATGAACGGCGTCTCTCACATGCTGCCCATCGTTGTAGCGGGCGGCATCCTGACTGCAGTGAGCTATGCGTTCGGCAATGTCCTGAGTGACTCCGGAATCGTATGGGCGTTTGAAGCCGAAGGAACGCTTCCCTACTACATCAGGCAAGTCGGCGCCACCTTCGGCCTGGGGATGATGGTGCCGGTCCTCTCCGCCTTCATTGCTGACTCCGTTGCTGATCGTCCCGGCTTCGTGCCTGGTCTCATTGGGGGCCTCATTGCGGTCCAGATTCAATCCGGCTTCATCGGCGGCATCCTTGCTGGCCTCTTTGCGGGCTACCTCACGTACTGGCTGAACAAGGCCATCAAGCTCCCGCCAGCGTTCACCGGCCTAAAGCCGATTCTCATCCTCCCACTGCTCTCAACGACCATCGTTGGGCTTGGTATGTACTACGTTATTGGAACCCCGGTTGCTGCACTGACTGCTGCCATTACGAGCTTCCTGAGCTCGCTCAACGGTGCCGGCAATGTTGTGCTCGGTATCGTGTGCGGTCTTCTGTACTTTGACCTTGGCGGCGCGGTTTCGAAGGTCCTCTATGCCTTCGCTATCGGCGCGCTTGACGCCGGCGTCTATGGCCCCATGGCCGCCGTCATGCTGTGTGGTATGGTGCCTCCTATTGGCGTTGCATTCGCGACCTTCTTCAAGAGGAGCCTCTGGACCCAGGAGGAGCGTGACTCCGGTAAGGCTGCTATCCTTCTCGGCTTCTCCTATATCACCGAGGGTGCAATTCCGTTTGCGACAAGCTATCCGCTGCAGGTTCTGCCCGGCTGCATGATTGGTGGCGCCGTGGCTGCGGCGATGTCCCTGCTCATGGGAATCGAATGCACGGCTCCGCACGGTGGCATCTTCCTTCTCTTCATCCCCAACGTTATTAACAACATTCCGGGATTCCTCATCTGCCTCATCGTGGGTTCGCTCGTCTGCGCAGCGATTGTCATTGCCCTCATGACGCTCAGGCAGAACAAGGGCAAGGCTGCCGGGGGACAGCAGACCGCTTAGAACCTAGAGGACAAAGACGTTGCCTGACAAGCCGGTCGCGCTCTTTGCGCGTCCGGCTTTTCTATGGATGAGCGTGAATCCAATGCGATGAGTCTCTTCGCGCGCAGCACGAGTTGCTCGAGTATCATGGCACTGGATTTTCAGTAGGAGAGGAGAGGTAGTGCTCAAGCTCGTCTTTGTCGATATGGATGACACGTTCCTTACGCCCGAGAAGACCATCACGCCGCTCAACCGCCAGGCCCTCGACCTTGCGTACGAGCGGGGCATCCAGTTTGTGCCGTGCACCGGCCGCAACCACACCGGTCTTCCGGAGGAGTTGGTGCGCCATCCCAGCGTGCGCTATGCCGTGTGCTGCAACGGGGCAATCGTCCGCGACCTGCGCGAGAACCGCAACCTGCGTGAGGTCACGCTCGACCACGCACTTGTCCACGACCTCTGGCACGAGCTCCAGGACCGAGAGGTGACCTTCGACCTCTTTGCCGACGGCGGCGTCTTCACGGCGCGCGACCGCTGGCACATCATCGACGAGATGGACGTCTCCGAGGCCACCCGCTATGTGGTGACCTCCGTGCGCACCTGCTGCGACAAGAGCGTGGACCAGATGATTGACGCGGTGGGCTCCATCTGCCGGGTGAACATCTTCTACCTCAACGAGAATGACAAACGCGCCGTGTGGGAGGCCGTGGACGCGCGCCCGGAGCTCACGCGCGCGTCGTCGCTGCCCTGCAACGTCGAGATTACCCACGCGGGTGCCGACAAGGGCGCAGGCCTCACATGGCTCTGCCACTACCTGGGCTTCTCGACCGCAGATGCCGTTGCCTTTGGCGACTCGTCAAACGACATCGCCATGCTGCGCGCCGCCGGTGACGGCGTGGCCATGGCAAACGCCACCCCGGAATGCCTGGCCGCGGCGGATCACGTGACGGCAAGCTGCAAGGACTCCGGTGTGGCGCGCTACCTCATGAGGGAGGGGGCGCCCCTCTCCGCAAGGGTGTAGACTTTCGGCTGGTGAGCAAAACGGCCCGCACGCGGCGGGCCACCACACGGCAATCCGAAAGGAAGACCGCATGAGCGACGTTCTCGAGCGCTTCCTGCGCTACGTGCAGGTTGATTCCCCCTCCGACCCGGACAACGAGGAGGAGGTGCCCTCGAGCCCTCTGGAGCACGGCATGGCCCGCCTTTTGGCAGACGAGCTTTCTGCTATGGGCTGCCAGGACGTGAGCGTGGATGAGCACGCCTACGTGCTGGGCACCGTTCCTGCCTCCGCTGGCGCCGAGGACCTACCCGCGCTCTGTCTGTGCTCGCACCTTGACACCACGGCCGACGCCCCCTCCCTGGGCGTGCGCCCGCACGTGGTGCACTACGAGGGCGGCAACCTTGTGGCGGGCGTCGTTGACGGCCAGATCATCGAGACCACGCCCGAGCAGGTGCCGGATCTCGCGGGCTTTGTGGGCAAGGACATCGTGTGCTCCGACGGCTCGACGCTCCTCGGTGCGGACGACAAGGCCGGCGTTGCAGAGATCTGCTCGCTGGCGGCTCGTCTCCTCAAGGACCCGAGCATCCTGCACCCCACGCTCAAACTGGCCTTTGTTCCTGACGAGGAGATTGGCCATGGCGCGGCTCTGCTCGACCTTGAGAAGCTCGGCGCGGCCTGGGGCTATACGGTTGACGGCGAGGCGCTGGGCGAGTTCAACTACGAGACGTTCAACGCCGCCGAGGCCCTGGTGCGCGTGCGTGGCGTGATGGTGCATCCGGGCTCGGCCAAGAACGTGATGGTGAACGCCATTACGGTTGCTGCCGAGTTCGATCAGCTGGTGCCCGCTGCCGAGAGGCCCGAGCACACCAGCGGTCGCGAGGGCTTCTTCCACCCCACGGTGATTCGCGGCACGGCGTCCGAGGTCACACTCTCCTACATCGTGCGCGACCACGACTCGCGGATTTTCTCGCAGCGCCAGCAGACGCTCAAGGACATCGCCGCGTTCCTGAACAAGCGCTACGGCGAGGGAACCGTCAGCGTGACCCTGCACGAGCAGTACCGCAACATGGCCGAGGCCTTTGGCGACTGCCCCTTCCTCATCGACAATGCCCTTGACGCAAACCGCGAAGCGGGCGTGGAGCCGCAAGTCATCGCCGTGCGCGGTGGTACTGACGGCTCGCAGCTCTCGCTGCGTGGCCTGCCGTGCCCCAACATCGCCACCGGTGGCTACAACGCGCACTCGGTGCGCGAGTTCATTCCCGTGTCTTCGCTCGAGATCACGGTCGACATCCTGCAGAACCTTGTCGCCAAGTTCGCCGTGCCGCAGACGGCCGGCAAGCAAGCGGCCGGCCAGCAGGCGGCGCGATGAGCCCCCAGGTGGCAGATCTCTTCTCGGTGGCCGCAGCCGTGCTGCCCGTGCTTGCCTGCCTTGTCGAGTGGGCTGGCAGCGTTGGCATCTCGGAGCGCCACCACAGCCACCACGACACCTACGTGATTTCTTCGGCGCTCTCGCGCTCGCTGGCGTTTGCGATGGTGCTCATGGGGGCCATTGGGCTCATGCTGGGATGGCTCTGCGACGTGGGAGGCTTTGACGCCAGCGCGGACGTGGTGGTGCCGTTCTTCTCGTCCTTCGTGGTCGTGCTCTTTGTGCTGTGGGCGTTCATGCGGCGCTACCGCGTCTCGCTCTACGACGACTTCATGGACGTGCGGCCCTACATTGGCCACATGCGCACCGTGAAGTACGACCAGATTGAGCGCATGGAGTGGACTGGTGTGCGCTGCGGGACGGGCTTTAGGAGCCTCGTGATCTACCCAGCGGGGGAGCTCCCAGTGAAGCTGCCGGGCGTGCTCGACCTGGAGCACATCCTCGTGCGCATCGATCGCGACGACGCGCTGGTTGGTGGCATGCCACAGCGGCGCTAGCTGGGGGTCTCTCGCCTGCGCGCGGCGCCGCCCCCATGGCGGCAGCTTTCGCGGAGCTTGCCTGAACCTGACGTATGACATTCGCCCTGCGGCTTCGTGCCCCTATGATGGTACGTAGCCGCACAACTGCGTTTTCCGGGGGTTATCGCCTTGATCAAGCTCGTTCTCTCTGACATGGACAACACGCTCATCCCGTTTGGCGCGCGCCACGTCTCGCCGCGCACGCTCGAGGCAATCCACGACGTGATCAACGTCGGGATTCACTTTGGCCCGGACACTGGGCGCGACTACGTGGAGCTCATGCGCTTCTTCCACATGGACGAGTCCTGCTTCATGACGGGCATCATGTCCAACGGCAAGCGCGTGCGCGTGGACGGGCGCGACGTGTGGACCTACTCGATACCGCACGACTGGCTCCAGCGCGTAGCTGACGCGCTCAAGCCCGAGCGTGGCATGTTCCTTGTCTGCTTCCCCCTGGACACCAACCTCTTTAACCCTGGCTACGCGGTGGGTGCCTCCGAGGAGGAGATGAGCAAGTACGAGAGGCTCGTCCACTTCAACGGCGGTCGCGTGGAGGACGTTCCCAACATCGACTTCATTGCCGCAGCCATCGCCTGCAACGGTGACGAGAAGCGCCATGCCTACTGCCAGCAGCTCGTTGCCGAGGCATGCCCCGAGGTGGAGACCATCATGTCGGTTCCCAACTGGTTCGACGTGCTGCCGCGTGGGGTCAACAAGGCCTCTGCGCTCGACACCATCCTCGATGCGGTGGGCGCCACGCGCGATGAGGTTGTGGTCTTTGGGGACTCGGGCAATGACGTTGCGATCCTGAGCGAGGTCCACTACTCCGTCGCTGTGGCAAACGCGACGGACGAGGTCAAGGGAATCTGCAACTTTAGCTGCGGCGCGTCTGCGGACGAGGGCGTGGCGGACGCACTGTTCGAGATTGCCCGTGCGGCGCGTGCGCATGAGGTCCCGGCGTTCCTAAGGGAGGGCTAATGGTACGGCTGATTGCGGCTGACATGGACGGAACCCTGCTCGACGAGAACTCGCTGCTCCCCGAGGAGACCTTCGAGCTCATCGAGAAGCTGCGCGACCGCGGGGTCATCTTCTGTGCAAGCTCCGGGCGTAGGTACGAGACGCTGCGTTGGATGTTCGAACCGGTTGCCGACAGGATGGACTACGTGGGGTCCCTTGGCACGCAGGTCTATGCCGACGGCGTGCTTCTCGACCGCGAGGTCTTCTCGACGCGCGCGGTGCTGAGGCTCTTCCGCACGTGCCAGGAGTTCGACTGCTTCCACCTGGTGCTCTATGATCGCACGCACACCTACCTGCTTAACGACCAGAGCAGCTATGTGCGCGAGCTGGACAAGGACCTTCCCAACGCCGAGCGCGTGTACGACCCGCCGTCGCCGGACGTGAGCATTATCAAGGCAGCCATCTGTTACGACCGCCCGCACGAGATCATGGACATGGTCTACGTGCTCGAGCGCGAGCTGGGCGATGTCTTCTCGTTCATGCCGTCTGGTAACACCTGGATTGACGTCACGCCGCGCGGGATAAGCAAGGCCACGGGGTTGGAGGCGCTGCTTGGCTATTACGGCATTGACCGTGCGGACGTGGTGGCGTTTGGCGACTCGATGAACGACTACGCGATGCTGCGCTACGTGGGGCATCCGTACGTGATGGGCAACGCGCGCTACGCGGTGAAGCAGATTGCCGAGAAGGTCGTGGGCACCAACGTCGAGCACGGCGTGCAGGCGGAGATGCGCAGGATCCTCGAGGAGCTGGGGTAGGGCGACTGCGGCGTCTCCTTGCGTGTCTCGGCGCACTTTTGTCTTCTCTATGGAGACGCGCTGCGGTGTTGACCGAGAGTGGGCTTGAGCATATAGTTACTTCTTGCGCTGAGGCGCAACCCATTGCGGGGTGGAGCAGTTTGGTAGCTCGTCGGGCTCATAACCCGAAGGTCGCAGGTTCAAATCCTGCCCCCGCGACCATAAATTCAAACCCTGACCTGCGAAAACAGGCCAGGGTTTTTGCTTTGAAGGCCGTTGATTCTCGGCGACAGTAACAGTATTGGAAACAGTATTGCGGAAAAGCATCGCCTCTCAGCCCCCTCTGCGTGCCCGTGCAACGCTGCTCTATGCCGCAGTAGTTCACACTGCAAAACAATCTCGGCTCCTTCTCGGCGGTCTTTTCCCAGGAAGCCCTGGGCTGACACCGTTTTCGTGTGCGCTTTTGGGTGGAGAATCTTGCTTGAAGCGGTACCCTTGGGGCGCTATCGGCGACGCTGTTGTTTCTGCCGCTGCTTGCCGGGAGACACAGCGTGCAACTGATTTGCCTGGTAACGGAATCCCGCTGCCCGGCAAATTAAACCCGCCCCCGCCTAGGGCATCCCAATCCTAAATAAGGGCCAGCCTTTGTCACAGGGGCTGCGACAAAACCACTCTTAAGGTGTGGATTCGATGATGGGATACTCAGGCAAGTCCAAGCGGAGCACCTCATTTTACTGGCCGTCGGCTGGGTGAGGCCATGTGGAAGGGGAGGGGACATGCTCTTCACTCGCGGAAACATTCTCGGAACAATTGATGTGAAAACCCAGGAAGAGGTTTTCGAGAGGCTCGCGGAACGTGCGGTGAGCTTGGGGCTTGCCCACGATGCGCAGGCAATAGTGCGTGACTACAAGGAGCGAGAGGAGGAGGCATCGACTGGCTTTGGAGGAGGCATCGCCATTCCTCATTCCAAGACTGATGATGTCTCGGAGCCCACGGTGCTCTTTACGCGGCTGTCCCAACCTGTCGAATGGAACTCGATTGATGGCAAGCCGGTCCAGACCGTTATCTCCATCCTGGTTCCCAGCGGGGCGAACTCTGAGCACCTCCGGCTGCTCTCATCGCTTAGCCGCAAGCTCGTGCACCCCGAGTTCGTAGAGATACTCAACAAGGGCACTGATGATGAGGTATTCGAGGCAATCGATGGAGTGCTTTCGGGCAACGCCTCCTGAGGACGAGGGGACGGGGCTTACCTGAATGGCGTGCCGACCGTTGTCGGCCAGTAGAAAGGAGCGGGCAATGTCCAAATCGATCGTTGCGGTGACCAACTGTCCAGCTGGCATCGCGCACACCTACATGGTGGCGGAGGCGATTAAAACCAAAGGTGAGGCCCTCGGCTACGAGGTTCACGTCGAGACCCAGGGTGCCAATGGTGTCGAGAACCAGCTGACCAAGGACCAGATTAAGGATGCCGACTATGTCATCCTCGCCCTTGGCAAGGGTATGGACGAGGATGACCGTGTGCGCTTCGATGGCAAAAAGGTCATCGAGCTCCCGGTGTCCGAGGCCCTGAAGAACATCGACTCCGTGATGGGCAATCTCGAGGGAGAGGCAAAGCTGTATCGAGCCACCTCGGTTGACCTCGGTGGTCGTAATGGCACCGGCGCTGTGACCGGGTTCATGAACCACCTGATGGCTGGTGTTTCCGCTGCTCTGCCGTTCGTGATTGGCGGCGGCCTTCTCATGGCCATCGGCTCGATCATGGTTCAGTTTGGTGCCCCCAACATCGAGCCGGCCGATGGCCAGGTTGCATCCATAGCGTGGGTGCTCAACACCATTGGTTCGCTGGGCTTCTCGTTCATGGTTCCCGTTATGGGCGCGTGGATTGCACAGTCCATTGGTGGCAAGCCCGCGCTTGCCCCTGCGTTCATCTGCTCCTATCTTGCGAATAGCGCTGACCTGCTGGGTACCCAGACGGGTGCCGGCTTCATTGGCGCAGTGATCATCGGCATCCTCGTTGGCTACTTTGCTAACGCCCTGAGGAAGATTCAGCTGCCTAAGAACATGCACGGCCTGATGGGTTTCCTTATTATCCCGTTTGTCAGCCTGCTCGTCTTTGCGCTTCTGACCTACTACTTCATTGGACCCATCGCCGCCGCCCTTATGAACGGCCTGGTCGTCATGCTCTCGAGTATTCCTGAGGGTGCAAAGCTTGCCGGCGCCTTCCTGGTTGGCGCCATGCTTGCCTTCGACATGGGTGGCCCTGTCAACAAGGCTGCGTGGTTCTTCTCCTTCTCGCTGGTTGCTTCTGGCGTCTACGACTGGTATGGCATCGTTGGCGTTGTGACTATCCTGCCGCCCATGGCAGCCGCCATCGCAACTTGGATTCGTCCTTCCCTGTTCACCGAGGGCGAGCGTGACGCTGCGGTTCCTGCACTTATCGTTGGCGCTACGGTCGCAACCGAGCCCGCCATCCCGTATGCACTTGCCGCTCCCCTGCCAATGATTTCCGCGAACGTCATTGCCGGTGGCGTTGCTGGCGCAATCTCCATGGCACTGGGTGTGCAGCGCATTGCTCCCGGGATTGGCATCTTCGATCCTCTTCTCGGACTGATTTCTCCTGCGTGGGCCTACTACATCGCAGTCGCAGTGGGGCTTGTGCTTAACGTGGCTCTGATCATTATCTTCAAGTCAATCTGGCTTAAGCGCCAGGCCGAGAAGGCGCAGCAGGCCGCATAGGACGTCATCTCGTGATGTAACTGATTGCTGGTACGCTGGCACCTGTCCTGTGAGGCGGGTGCCAGCTCGCCAATGAAATCAAGGGGGTCGAGCGCAATATGGACTTCAATGAGGTCATTGACAGGCATGGAACCTATTGCACACAGTGGGATTACGCTGCAGACCGTTTTGGGTCTTCAGACGTGATTCCCTTCTCCATTTCCGATGCTGACTTTTCGGTTCCCGATGAGATTCTCACCGCCATTAAAAGTCGTCTCGACCACCCCATACTTGGCTATACGCGTTGGAATCACGATGGGTTCAAGCAGCCCATCGTGGAGTGGTTTGACCGCAGGGGAGGGGCACGCGTCAATCCCGAATGGATTGTCTACAGTCCTAGCGTTATCTTTACGGTCGCAACGCTGATCAGGCTCAAGTCAAACCCTGGGGATGCGGTTGTAACCTTCTCCCCAATGTATGATGCGTTCTTTGGCGCTATTCGCGGAAACGGGAGGGCACTAGTTCCTGTTAGTCTCTCGTCTGCCATGGATGACTACCAGATTGACTGGGATGGTCTCGAACGGGCATGCACTGATCCCCTTGCAAAGGTGTTTCTCCTGACCAACCCCCACAATCCAACTGGCAAGGTGTTCACGAAGGCCGAGCTGCAGAGAATTGCCTCGATATGCGCCGAGACTAACACCTTCCTTATCTCAGACGACATCCATCGCGACATCATCATTGGCGATGTGCCCTATACGCCTATCACAGAGGTTACCGAGAAGCACACCGCGCTTGCCTGCTCGTCATCGAAGACGTTCAACACCGCTGGGCTTATTGGGTCGTACGCGTTCTTTCCCGAGAAGGGCCTGCGGGAGGAATTTCTCTTTGAGCTCAAGCAGCGCAACGCGCTATCAAGCACGAGCATCCTGGGAATGTACGCTCAATCGGCAGGTTATCGCGAGTGCGACCAGTACGTCGACGACCTGCGCTCCTACATTCGTGCGAACATGGATGCCATTGGGGAGTTCCTCTTGACGAACATCCCGGAGATTAGGTTCTCGGTTCCTCAGGGGACGTATCTTGCTTGGATGGACGCCTCGGCCCTTGGCGTGAGCGCTGCGCGTTTGCAGGACGCGTTGGTGCACGTGGGGCATGTTGGCATCATGAACGGTGCTGCCTACGGCGACGACAAGTACCTGAGAATGTGCGTGGCATGTCCGCGGTCAAAACTAGAGGAGGGTCTCAAAGGCCTTTTGGCGGGGGTGCGGAGCCTATGAGGTTCAGCGGTCGAGAACGCTCTATAGTGCTCGCGCTGCGAGAGGGACCGGCATCCGGCGCCGAATTGGCCACTCGCCTAGGCGTCTCTAGGAGGACGGTACTTCGTGACATAGCACGGGCGAATGACATCTTGCGGAGGACCGGGGCCGGCCTTATCGAGGCCGAGCCAATCTACAGGCTCTCAATCCAGTCTCAAGACGCCCTCGATGCACTTCTCTCCTCGGTCTTCGATGATGAGACGGCTATGCTGCTGGCAATCCTTAGCTCTCCTCGTCCTACCGTGATGGACGTCGAGGAGCGCACGGGGCTCTCGAATGCCACCGTGAGGGCATGCGTTGGTTCCGCAAACCGTCGATACTCCCGCACGCTCTCTATCGAGATGAAGAGTGGGCGGGGTATAGAGGTTGTGTTCGAGAAGTCTTCACCGGCAGACTTTGTCGCAGCGCTCGCTGCCCGCGATCGTGCAGTGCTCATTGAGCTCCAGACGCTTGCTGGTCCCTGGATGACTGCCGCCGGGCTTATGTCACAGGAGATAGAGTCCTTCCAGCAGGAAATGGAGCCCTGGCTGACGCTCCAGGAAGCACGCACGCAGGTCTATGCGGCAATCGTCACAGCCCCGTTCGAGCTTGGAGAGCCCCTCTCGCTCACTGTTGCGCGCGCGTCAATCGACAGGCTCATCTCGAGGAAGCGCGACCTCCACTCGTGGCTCCTTGCGCATCGCTACGAGTTGATTGGCAAAGCTTCCGACCTTCTCGCCTCACACGGTATGAGGGTATCGCGGCCCGACCTTCCCACCGTCATGTTTGAGCACATTGCCCGCTCTGCAATGTTCACCACGCTCATGACAGATGAGTTTAGAACTCAGGTTAACCGCATTCGCATAGATCATCCCATCGAGTTCGACTTTGCCCAGGACCTCTGCGAGTACCTCGAGTCACTGCGCAAGGACGTGTTCTTGGAGCACGAGCTCTGTGCCCTCTACGTGATAGGTACAGGGCTCTGCTCGACAGGACAGTCCCTTGCGATTCTGCTGCTCTGCGGGAGAAGGTCACTTGAGTCAGTGAACCGAGCCATGCTCGAGAATACGTTTGACAACGTGACGGTTACTTCCGTGTATGACGTTCAATCGGCAGAAAGGGAGTATGGCACGGGTGCGTACTCGATACTCATCAGAGATGACTCCTTCGCGGACAAGGGCCTCGAGAGGCTCCCTTGGAATCTTGTTTGTCGGGGGATTCTGAGCGATGCAGACTTGGCAGCCCTAAAGCGCGCAGTTACGGACTCACAGTACCGTTCGTCGCTTCCAGACATTCTCCCCGAAGTCTCCTTCGCGGAGATTGGAGTTGCCGGTGACGGATATCTTTCCGTGCTCTCTTGCGGCCTCGAGCTTTTTCTCGAGAGGGGAGTTATCCGAAAGGAAGAGGTCGCGTCCATAATGGCGCGAGAGTGTCAGGGCCAGTGTCTGCGCTTCAACGGCGTTGCGGTACCGCATTGCATTACCCTAACGCCGGCAGACAGGCCACGGCTACTTGCGCTCACGCTTGACACACCTGTCAAAGTCGAGGATGAACCCATTAGCCTGATTATCGTGGTGCTGGTTAGCAAGCGCCAGGAGGATAAGAGCTCGATATTCTCGTACCTCTACTCAATGCTTGGGACCGGTGTCTCTCCCCATTCCGGCATGAGGTATCAGGAACTACTTGAGGTGCTGGAGGGAAACTCTGATGGCATCAAGCAAAGAGTGCATTAGTCGTTTTGTTGACAACAACTGGTCGGCGATTGTTGCCGACATCGCAGAGCTTGTCAGCATTCAGAGTATTGGGGATTCGGCCACTGCAGGGCCCGATGCGCCATGGGGCAAGGGACCGCGGGATGCCCTCAACTGTGCGCTGAGAATGGCATCGAGGCTTGGTCTCCAGGCTCACGACTGCGGCGGGATTATCGGCTTTGCCGATGTTCCGGGCGAGCGTGATGGCCAGGTGGCGACAATCGCGCACTTGGATGTAGTGCCTGCGGGTCCTGGATGGAGTTCGGATCCCTTCGCTCTGCAACGGCGCGAAGGCTATCTTGTGGGAAGGGGAGTGCTTGACGACAAGGGACCGGCTGTTCTGACGCTGTGGGCAGCACGCTTCCTTTCGACGCACGACTGTGCGGCAGATCGAAAGGCCGTCCGCATCCTGCTTGGAGCGAACGAGGAAACAGGAATGGATGACGCGCGGTGGTACGTTCGCAACTATGCCGCGCCAGACTTCCTGTTCACTCCGGATTCTGCATGGCCAGTGGTTTGTGGTGAGAAGGGCTCCCACAATGCCGAGCTTGCCTGGAAGTGCGATCCACAGGGGAAGATCGTCGAGATTGCCGGAGGGACGGTTAGGAATGCGGTTGCCGCGTCTGCCAGGGCGGTTATCCGGGCGAGCGCTGATGAGCTTCCGGCAGAGAAAGGCGTTACGGTGAGGGCAGCCGGAGCAGGGCTGTCTGAGGTTCTGGCACGGGGCACGGGTGGACATGCAGCGGAACCCGGAGGCACCGTGAGCGCAATTGGCGTGCTGGTGAGGTTCTTGCTGCAGAATGGCGTTTGCTCAGTGCGCGAGCGGCGATGGCTCGAGTTCGAGAACATTGTCTTCTCGTCCACGGATGGCTCGGCGTTTGGTATCAATGCGACAGACGACCTATTCACACCGCTGACCATCATCAGCGGGACAATTGAGACAAGGGACGGGCATTTCGTACAGACCACCGACTGCCGATACCCAAAGTCGACCAGCCCTGATGCCATCTCCGCTGGTATCGAGAAGGAGTGCGCGGAGTACGGAGTCGAGTATGCAGAGATACATAGGGGCTCGCTGCTCTACGTTGATCCCACGAGGCGCGAGGTGCAGGTGCTTCTGGACTGCTACGCGGAGTGGTTTGGCGGCGCGGCAAAGCCTGTAACTCTTGGCGGCGGAACCTATGCGAAACGCTTTCCGTACGCCGTGGGATTTGGGCCGATTGGCGACCCCGATGAGAGTACCCCGTCTTGGGTCGGCGGGATACACGGAGCAAACGAGGCGGTATCTGAGAGGTCACTAAGGCGGGCGCTCTGCACCTACATCAGTGCCTTGGAGCGGCTGTCGGTGCTGCGGGATTGAGTTGCCGGGCAGCGGGATTCCGTTGCCGGGCAAATCAATCCCGCGTGACGCAACGCTCTGGGGCGCCGCCTGCGATTACTACCCCTCTGTCTTATCGATGCTAACCGCCTGGGACCAGGGAACCGATATCTCGCTTCCGTCATCCAGGCGCAGTGTGAGTCCCGGGCGACGGTCTCCTGGCTTGTCACCTCGGCGCCTGCCCACGCCCACAATCACACCCACGAGCGACTGACCATCATCCAGCTCAACTGATACGCGTACGCCACTTTTCTCAAACTTAACCCACTCCGAGGACCCGTGCATGTCGTCGCAGAATGTGGGATCCTCGGGTCGGAAAACGTATCCAGCCTCGCTGAGACGGTCAGCGAGCTTCTTCTTTGCGTAGTCACTGAGCTCGCCATATGCCATGTTTGCCAAACGTGCTGCCAGCATGGCGTGAGGGTCGCCCTCTCCGCAGGCAAGCTCGTACTTCTTGAGGGCAACGAGCATAACGTAGACTTCGGAGAGATTGAGCGGCAGCATGATGGGATGCACGGACGACTCGAATGAACCGCCGTAGCCAAAATCGGCTTGCACGCACATGTCCCCAATGCGTACGCCATCGCGAAGGTCAGATCTGCGCTGTCTAGCCGTGTTCTCGCTCGACCTAAGGACTTCGAAGGCCATGTTCAACGCGACTCCCTTCTCCATGGGATGCACTTGGTGTCCCGCCGATGGCAGAACACCAAGTGTATTTGAGACTTGCCTGGCGCTGAGATCACATTAGACGGTAGCCACCCAGAGGGCCTCTCGTGCATTGCTGTCCGTGCAGCCAAGGGCATCTACTGCCGCCGAGAGCTTGGACGTGAGGTCCTTGCCCCATGCGTCGACGACGTTGCCAGTCTTGAGGGAGTGCTTGTAGCTCTGGACGGTCTTTCCAACAAGGCGTGTGAATGCCGGGCACAGGCCGGGCTCCTCGTCGAGGAGCTTGGCAAGTCCGCAATGGCCAAAGTCCGCGAGGTCCTCTGCCTGGCGCTCGAGGGCCTCGTAGCCGTGTCCCTCCAGATTGCGTCGGCAGCAAGCGGCTAGCCCGCGGGAGAGGGGCTCGCGAACGTCGTCAGGCTTGATGCCGAGCGACAGCGCGTGGACGAGGGCCTGGCAGCAGGAGTAGGTCGGCCGGAAGACAAGGTCAACGCTTGCGTCGGACGGCAAGGGAGTGCCCACAGTCACGGGGAAGGACCCATCAGGCAGCTGGAAGGCCACAATTGCCTGGATTGACCCCACAAGGTCCGGGTCGGACTCAATGCCATTCAGTGCGTATTCGCGGATCTTGGCTACCTCCGCGAGCATTGCTTCCGTGTCGATGTTCTTGCAGTTCTCAGAGACTTCAAAGCGCTTGATTTGGATAGCCATGGCGTTTCCTTTCTGTTGTTGGTTCTCCTTGCCTGGCGATTTCAATTTACTTTTCGAAGGCAATTGGGAACATCAAGCGCGGCTTGCTATTTCGGGTCGGACTTGGAGGCTAAAGCCCCCCAAGCCGCAATCTAGCCATAGCTCTACGTGCGAGAATGGCGTAGACAGTTTCCAAGCGCTAGCCGGGGCAGCAGGGCAAATCCCCGCATCTGCCCTGCTGCCCCGGTGTGAGCCGTCTACTGGAGGTGTGACAGGAAAATGGATAGGCTGTCTGCGTTCGAAGAGATGCTCTCGGACGTTCAGAAACAAGCGGCGTTCGAGCAGTCCGAGATGGACAGGCTCAAGGCGGAGGGCAAGGTGAAGACGGTCACGTACCGCCAGTACTTCTCCAACCGTATGCTCTACAAGATGATGCTCGACAAGTACGCGCAATACGGCCTGCTGGATAGGTAGGCTTTCCGGGCATCTATGCAACTCAGCTGCCGGGTAACTCAACCCCGCTTGCACCCGCCCGGCTCGCTCGTTGTTACCGGCCCGTCTTGTCCGCTGGTTGTTTTCGCAGGTGAGATCTGGCAGAGGCTACGGCCCGGTAACAACGCGCGCTGCACCATTGCCGTTGTTACCGGCACGTTGGGGGGCTGTTGCGCCCACCCTTGAGGTTTCGTCTTGCGTGGAGCCGCCCGCGAGACCTATCGGCTCGTGTCAAGTAGCGCAACAAGCGCATCTACGTCCTCATCCGCGGTCGCCCAGCTCGTGGCCAGGCGCACGACCGTGCGGCCATCAGGCAGCTGCTCCCAGAAGCTCATCTCCACGCGTGCGGATAGCCGCGCGTAGCGTTTCTCGTCAAGTGCGACAAACACCTGGTTGGTCTCCTGCGGGTGCATGAGCTCGCAGCCGGCGGCCTGGAGGGCCTGGGCAACTCGCACTGCCTGCTCAACCGCCCGGGCACCAATCTGCTGGTAGAGGCCATCATCGAACAGCGTCTCAAACTGGATGCCCGCGACCATCCCTTTGGCGAGAAGCGCTCCGCGACGCTTCATGAGTGTGAAGAAGTGCGGGCATGTCGCCGGGTTGGGGAAGACCATCGCCTCGCCGAGAAGCGCGCCACACTTGGTTCCGCCAATGTAGAACGCGTCGCTCAGGCGTGCCAGGTCCGCGAGCTGCACGTTGTTTCTCGGTGCGGCAAGGGCGTAGGCAAGGCGCGCGCCATCGATGTAGAGTCGCATGCCGTGCGCGTCGCAGGCGGCGCGCAGCGCGGAAAGCTCGTCCAGCGAGTAGAGCGTGCCGTACTCGGTTGGCTGCGAGATGTAGACCAGCCCCGGCATGACCATGTGGTCGCGGTTCTCGTCTTGCTCCCAGGACGTAGCCAACGCGTCAACGTCAGCGGCGTTCAACTTGCCGTCTTTCTCGGGGAGCTGGATGACCTTGTGTCCGCACGCCTCGATGGCGCCCGCCTCATGGATGCTCACGTGGCCGGAGTCCGCGGCGACGACGCCCTGCCACGGGGCAAGAAGCGCGTCGATTGCGACGGCGTTCGCCTGGGTGCCACCAACCAGGAAGTGCACCTCTGCCTGCGGAGCGTTGCATGCCGTGCGGATGAGCTCGCGAGCGTGCTCGCTGTGAGCATCCGTGCCGTAGCCCGGGTTTGCCTCCATGTTAGCCGCCGACAGCCGCTCGAGGATGCGCGGGTGCGCGCCCTGCTGGTAGTCGGATGCAAACGGCAGCTTTTTCTCGACAGTCATCGTCGATCCTTTCGCAACGACGCCCAGACCCATGCGGTGGCGTCTTGTGCTTCGACACCGTGCTCTTCCACTGTTGGAAAGCTATTCCTGATATGCTTTCAGAATGCCACTACCGCAGACGACAGACCGAGGGAGCTCCTCATGTTCATGATTATTCTTATCGTCCTTATCGTGGTTCTCGTACTCTCAACGGGCTACGTTGTGCGCCAGCAGCACGTTGCCGTCATCGAGCGCCTGGGCAAGTTTCACGGGTTCGCCGGCCCCGGCTTCCACGTGAAGTTTCCCTTCATTGACGTCACGCACGACGTGAGCCTCATGACCGAGGACGAGCACATGACGTTTGACGCCAAGACCTCGGACAACGTGACTATTGAGCTGGACGTCTCGATTCAGTATCACGTTGACTACGGCGACGTTGAGAAGGGCGCGGATTCCGGCGTCTACCGCAGCTTCTACACGCTGCAGGATCCCGTGGGGCAGATGCAGGACTACCTGGCCGACGCGCTGCGCTCGCAGATTCCTGCGCGCACGCTCGACGAGGTCTTCTCCGAGAAGGACGCCATCGCCCACGCCATCGATGAGGTTGTTGCCGCCAAGATGCTCGACTACGGCTACGTGCTGGTGACCACCCTCATTACGCGCATCAAGCTGCCGCAGGAGGTTCAGGAGTCGATGAACCACATCATCGCCTCGAAGAACAACCTCGAGAGCGCGACCAACGACGCCAACGCTGCCAAGGCGAAGACCGTCATTGCGGCGCAGGCCAAGGCCGAGGCCATGGCGGCGGAGGGCAAGGGCATCGCCGACCAGCGCGTTGCCATCGCCCGCGGCATCAAGGACTCTATCGATACCATCCGCGAGTCCGGCGTGACCGAGGAGGAGGCCAACCGCCTCTTTGAGTTCACCCAGTGGACGGACATGATGAACAACTACGCGGCGAGCGGCAAGGCTACAACGGTGCTGCTGCCCGAGGACTTCGACCAGAGCGGCGTCTTCAAGAGCATCGTTGCGGGAAAGAAGGCAGCGGAGCAGTAGATTGCGGCCTGAATCGCCGATTGAGTCCAGTGTGCCCGGCCGCGTGGATTGCGCGACCGGGCACACTGCATCGAACGTGCCTTCGTTACACAAAATTTGTTCGCTTTGCGCCGAACTGCCATTCGTTACACCTAGTTTTAAGAACACTATGAGTATCGAAGCCTTGGAAACAGCAATATGTTGTATCAAGTGCTTCGATAGGCACAATATGTAGACTCCGATACTTTGGATACTCCGGAAACTGGGTGTAACGAAGGGCAGTTCGGCGCACGGAAAACGAAAATCGTGTAACGAAGAGAAGTTTGATGCAGCAGGGAGTCGGAATGCCCCCTAGCCCTGCCTCAAACGGCGCTCTAGGCGCTTGCTTACGGCAACGAGCACCATCACAATCACGTAGTAGATGACGGCAACGGCGATGAACGGCTCGAACGCGCGGTACGTGAGCGCCTGTACGCTCTGAGCCGCGCGCATCATGTCCATGAGGCCGATGGTCGCTACGAGCGATGAGCTCTTGAGCACCGTGATGACCTCGTTGACCAGCGCAGGGGCCACCGAGCGCAGTGCCTGGGGAATGACGATCTCCCACATCATGAGGTGATAGGGGAGGCCCAGCGCACGCGCGGCGTCGTATTGGCCGCGGTCAACGCCCTCGATGCCGCCGCGCACGGTCTCGGAGACGGTGGCGGATCCATTGAGCCCCAGCGTGAGCACCGAGGCAGCAAACATCGAAATCTTGTACCCCGTGAGCTGCGGCGTTGCAAAGTACGCAACAAACAGAAGCACTATGAGCGGGATGCCTCGGAAAATCGACGTGTAGAAGTCTAGTACCACTCGCAGCGGCTTGCACGGCAGCACCTTGAGCACTGCGATGAGAAATCCCAGCGCAAACGCCAGGACCAAAGCGGCCCCCGTCACCTCAAGCGTGACGGAGAGGCCGCTTATGAACATTGGCGCATATGGTTCGATGACCGAGAAGTTCATGCCGCTCTCTCGCTAGTTTGCGCTGGTAGAGCCCACGCCCTCGGTTGCAGAGCCGGAGGCCGAGAAGTTCCCGCCCCATTCGAAGTCTGGGCCTACGTAGGTGCCGATGAACTGGTCGATGGTACCGTCCTCGAGCATCTCGCCAATGCACTGGTCAAAGGCGGCGACAAACGACGCCCCCTTGGTGGCCATGATGCGGTAGACGCCCACGTAGTCCTTGGTCTCGTCGCGGCCGAGAAGGCCAAGCACCAGACCCTCGTTGGCGTCGCGCATGGACTGACCCTCGGCACCGTCGCACACGTAGGCGTCGATGCGGCCGGCGAGAACCTCCTGCAGGCACTGGTCGCCACCGTCGTAGGTGTGGACGTCGGCATCGGGCAGCACGGCAGTGACAAACTTGTTCTGCACCGTGCCCGTGGTGCAGGCAATGCTCTTGCCGGCAAGGTTGTCGACGCTCGTGATGGCGTCGCCGCCCAGGGTGAGCACGCCAACGAGCGGCTGATAGTAGCCACGGGTGAAGTCGTAGGTCTGCTCGCGCTCCGCGTTTGAGGACATGGCCATCGTGAAGGACGTGTCGCTTGCCTGGACGGAGGCAAGCGTGGCCGCAAACTCCTGCGGCTCGAAGTCGTACGTGAAGCCCAGACGGCTGGCCATCTCGTCTGCCACGGCGATGTCTAGGCCAACGACCTTCTGGGTGCCGTCGGACTGCATCTCGATGTAGCGGTACGGCGCAAATGCGTCATCGCCCACAAAGGTGAGGTGCTGGCCGGAAAGGTCGGTCGTCGAGGCGCTGCTCGTGGCGGTTGCGTCCGCGGAGCCGGTTGAACTGTCGCTTTGCTGCGCGCTTCCGCAACCAGCGAGAGCAAGCGGAGCCAGGGCTGCCCCCGCTGCCATCACGCCGAGAAAAGACCTGCGATTCATCGAACCATAAAGATTGGTGCTCATCTGCGATTCTCCCATGTCCGTATGCAATGGCGCCCATTGTAGCCCACTAAAATCCCAGTTGCTTAGTGGGATACACACTGGTAGCTTTTTCGGAATGACGCTGCGGCCAGGACGCCAGCTTGGGCTGGTCCACGCAAAGGCGGCGCCCGGACAAAGCCGGACGCCGCCTGGGGTGACGGGAAGCGTGTCTCTCTTGCCCTAGAGCTCCTTGCGCAGCTGATCGACAAGCTGCGAGAAGTATGCAAGCGCATCCTCGACGGGCTTGCTCGTTGCCATGTCCACGCCGGCACCGCGCAAAAGCTCGATGGGAGGCTTGCTCGAGCCGCCCTTGAGGCAACCCAGGTAGTCCCTCACGGCGGGTGCGCCCTCGCCGAGGATGCGGTTCGAGATGGCGATGGCCGCCGCGTAGCTCGTGGCGTACTGGTAGACGTAGTAGCCGTAGTAGAAGTGCGGGATGCGCGCCCACTCAAGGCGGATGCCGTCGTCAACGGTCACGGCGTCGCCAAAGTACTGGGCGTTGAGCTCGCCCCAGCGCTCACAGAGGGCATCGGCCGTGACGCCACGGCCGTCGGCGTTCATCTCGTTTACGTCGCGCTCGAACTCGGCGAACATGCACTGGCGGTAGAGCGTCGCGCGGAAGGACTCCACAAAGTTGTTGAGTACGTAAGCGTGAGTTGCGGGGTCTGTGGTGTGCTCGAGCAGGTAGTGCGAGAGCAGTGCCTCGTTGCAGGTGGAGGCCACCTCGGCCACGAAGATGGGGTAGTCGCAGTAGGTGGGCGACTGCGCATGGCACGAGAGGTAGGTGTGCACGGAGTGACCCATCTCGTGCGCCAGCGTGAAGACGTCGTCCAGGCTCCCGTCAAAGCTCGTGAGGATCACGGGGTTGGTGCCATAGGAGCCCGAGGAGTATGCGCCGGAGCGCTTGCCGGGTGTCTCGTACACGTCAATCCAGCGCTGCTCAAGGCCCTTGCGCACAATGGCAAGGTATTCCTCACCCAGCGGCTCGAGCGCCTTCAGGATGAGGTCCCAGGCCTCCTCGTAGGTGAAGGTGAGGTCCACGGAGCCGACAAGCGGCACGTACATGTCCCAGAAGTGAAGCTCGTCCACGCCAAGGGCGTCCTTGCGCAGGCTTGCGTAGTTGTGGAGCGCTCCAAGGTTCTTGTGCACCGCGTCCACGAGGTTGTCGTAGACCGAGGTTGGGACCTCGTTGGCGTCGAGGCAGTACTCCAGGGCGTCCTTGTAGCGGCGCGAGTCCGCAAAGAACTTGAGCTGCTTGACCTGGGCGGAGAGAAGTCCGGCGCAGGTGTTGCGGTGCGCGCCGTAGCTCGCGTAGACCGAGTCGAAGGCAGACTTGCGCAGCGCGCGGTCGTGGTTGCGCTCGAGGCCAATGAAGCTGCCGTGGCTCACGGGGTGCTTCTCGCCCTTTGAGTCCGTGGCGTCGGCAAAGGTGAGGTCGGCATTGTTGAGCTGCGAGAACACGCGCTCGGGCTGGGCCGCCGCGTCACCGGCGCGTGCGAGGATGGCCTCCTCGGCAGCCGAGAGACGGTGCGGGCGCATGCGCAGCTCGCGGTCGATTGCGCGGCGGTAGTGCTCAAGGCCGGGCTCCTCGGCAAAGAAGGCGGCGAGCTTCTCGTCTGCCATGCCAAGGAGCTCTGCCGAGAACCACGAGCAGGCTCCCTGCGTCTCGACCTCAAGGCTCATGACCTGGTCGGAGTAGACCTGGTAGCGAGCCACACGGGTGTCGACGTCTGCCTGGCGGTCGGCGTAGTTGCCCAGGCGGTTGAGGGTCACGTTTGCCTCGTCCAAAAGCTGCAGGTAGGCGAGAAGGTCCGCCGCCGAGGTGCTCACGCGCCCCTTGTACGCCGCAAGCTTTGCGGGGAGTGCCTTGGCGTCCTCGAGCTGGCGCTCGAAGTCCTTGTCATCCGCGCACATGGACGAGAGGTCCCAGCGATACTTCTCGGGAATCTGGTCGCGAGACTGGTATTGCATACGTGCTCCTTAGGGTGGAGTGTTTTCAGACTTCCCCATGGTACACGCTGCAACGCGCTGCGGTACGCGCGCCCTGCTCGCCGGCTATGCGCGAGCGGGGAGCTGCGCCACGGCCTCAACCATCACGTGGCCTTCCATGGCATGGAGCAGCTCGTTGAGCCAGAAACCCTCCCTGAGCTGAGGTGCATTGTCCAGCGCGTAGACGCGCAGCGTGTAGGTGTGGTCGCGGTCGGGTGGCTGCGGACCGTTGTAGCGACAGGTGAGGAGCGGGTCATGGCTACCCACCAGGCGCGAGGCAGAGGAGTTCTTGCCCTGCACCATCCCGGCGAAGCGCTGGTTGGAGGCGTCCTCAGGGAATTTGGTGACGCTCGCGGGGATGTCGCAGGCGCACCAGTGAATCCAGGGAAAGCCGCACACGGGAATGGAGTCGATGTCGTAGAAGACCACGGCCAACGTGGCCGTGCCCTCGGGAACGCCCGTGACCTCGAAGGGGAACGAGCGCGTTGGCGTGCCAGCGTACAGACCGCTCCTGTCGGCGTACTTCGCATAGGCGTCAGGAATGTAGCCGTTCCCGTCGAGCTTCACATGCACGTCCATGGTTGCCTCCCGGTGTTGGAATGCCACGTGCCTCTCGCCTATTGTATCCGCGACTTGCGAGGGCGTCAGTTGGGTGCGATGCCACATGTTCGAGCTGCGAATGTGTGGCGAGAGGGTACAGGTTCGTGCCCCGAACGTGTGGCGACCTGCACGGGTCACTCTTTCGTTGTCGAACCTGTAGCGGCGGCGGGCGAGGCGGCGCCGGCGGGGGCCGCGCGAGCCGAGGGGTGCATGCTAGAATTACCTCGTCTGACGCGAGGCCCGCTGGGGCCAGACGAAAGGCTCCCATTACCGGTCGCACGCACGCGACCCACCACAGACGAGAGGCGCTTCTGCGACGCCGACAACATGTGAGGAGAAACCATGCTCAAGGACACCAGCATCACCCGTCGCCAGGCGCTCGCCGCGTTTGGCTCCATCACCGCCGGCCTTGTGCTCGCGGCCTGCGGCACCAGCCAGACGCAGTCTACGGATACCACCTCTACCAGCGATTCCTCGTCCTCCTCGGACGCTTCCGCCGCCACCGAGGACGTGACCGTTCGCGTGGCCTCCCTCAAGGGCCCCACCACCATCGGCCTGGTCTCGATGATGGACACCACCTCCGGCGTACCCACCGAGGACGCGCCCACCGAGCCCGTCGAGGGCTCCACGGGCATCACCTACTCCTATACGATCTCCGGCGCGGCCGACCAGGTGCTCCCGCTGGTCATCCAGGGCGAGACGGACATCGCCCTCGTGCCTTCCAACGTGGCCTCGGTCCTCTACAACAAGACCAGCGGCGGCATCCGCGTGATCGACGTCAACACGCTGGGCGTCCTCTCCGTGGTTACCGGCGACACCTCCGTCCAGCAGTTCGAGGACCTCGCCGGCCACACCGTCTACCTCTCCGGCCAGGGCGCCAGCCCCGAGTACACGCTCAACTACCTGCTCGACCAGGCCGGCATCAAGGACCAGGTGACCATCGAGTTCAAGAGCGAGCACAGCGAGTGTGCGGCCGCCATCCAGGCCGACCCCACGGCCGTCGCCATCCTGCCCGAGCCCTTCACCACGGCAACGCTGGCCAAGGACTCCTCGCTCTCCGCGCCCGTGAGTCTCACTGATGTCTGGGATCGCTACGCTGGCGGTTCGGGCAGCCAGTTCGTGATGGGCGTGACCATCGCCCGCTCGGAGTTTGTGGACGAGCACCCCGCGGCCATCGCGGACTTCCTCTCGCGCCACGCCGAGTCCGTCGACACCGTGAACGGCGATCCGGCCGCCGCGGCGCCGCTGGTGGTGAAGGCGGGCATCGTGCCAAGCGAGGCCATTGCCGAGAAGGCCATCCCCAAGTGCAACATCGTGTGCACCACGGGCGAGGACATGCGCTCGGCGCTCTCTGGCTACCTGCAGGTTCTCTACGATGCCGACGCCTCCTCGGTGGGTGGGACCCTCCCCGGCGACGACTTCTACTACGAGGCCTAGGCTGCAACCAGGGTGTCTGCCGAGAACAACAAAGCTTCCGTGACCCTGCGCGACGCGCTGCGCCGCGCAGGTGCCGTGGCATTCTGGCTTCTCGTGTGGCAACTGGCGAGTATGGCCGTTGGCTCCGAGCTCCTGCTTGCTGGTCCCGCTGCGGTGCTTGTGCGCCTGGCACAACTTGTTCCCACGGCAGCCTTCTGGTCCACGGCGGGCTTCTCGTTGGCGAGAATTGCCGCGGGCTTTGCCGCGGCCTTCATGCTTGGCCTGCTGCTGGGCCTCGCCGCGCACCGCTGGCACGCGCTGGCCGAGCTTCTCGCCCCGGCGGTGAGCTTTCTCAAGAGCGTGCCCATCGTTTGCGTGATTGTGCTGTTGCTCATGTGGGTGGGTTCGGTGCGGGTCTCGGCCATCGCGGTCTTTCTTGCCGTGTTTCCCGCCATCTACTTCAGCGTGCTGGAGGGGCGCTCGGTGGCGGACCCCGGCCTGGGCGAGCTGCTTCGCGTGATGGGGGTGCCCGGCTGGCGCCGCTTCCTGGCAGACACCTGGCAGCAGCTCCTTCCGTATCTTGTGGCAACGTGCAGGAACGCCTGCGGCATGGCCTGGAAGGCAGGCGTAGCCGCTGAGCTCATCGGCAGCCCGCGCGGTTCCATGGGCGAGCGCATCTACCAGGCAAAACTCCTGCTAGAGACCGGCGACCTCTTTGCGTGGACCATCGTGGTGGTGGCACTTTCCTGGGTGTGCGAGAAGGCCTTCCTGGCGCTCCTGCGCGCAACCGCTGACTGGGCGCTTGCAGCGAGTGTGCCGAGGGCTGCGGCGGCGCAGCGCCGGCAGCCAGTGCCCGCGCCCGCGGGAATCTTGCTCGACGACGTGACCCTGGGCTACGACGGCGCGCCGGTTGCTACCTGCAACCTTGTGCTGGCTGCAGGCTCGCGCACGGTGCTCGCCGACCCCTCTGGCGCCGGCAAGACCACGCTGGTGCGTACGGTCTGCGGACTTCTCGCCCCGCTCTCGGGGCGCGTGCAGGTGCCGGGAGCGGGTGCGCTCTCCGTGCAGTTCCAGGACGCCCGGCTGGTGGAGGCAATGACTGCCGAGCAGAACGTGCTGCTTTGCTCGGCGGGCGCGCTCTCGGAGGACAAGGCGCACGCGCTTCTGGAAGAGTTGCTGCCTAAAGACGCGCTGGGCAGGCCTGTCTCGGAGCTCTCCGGCGGTCAGCGTCGTCGCGTCGAGCTGGCGCGGGCGCTTGCGCATTCCGGCGCGGCGGTTGTTCTCGACGAGCCCTTTGCCTCGCTCGATGCAGACTCGCACCAGGCAGCGGCGGCCTTCGTGCTGCGTCACCTGGGCGGCCGCACGCTCCTTGTGGCCTCGCACGCCCCTGGTGACGTGGAACTTCTCCGCGCGACTCCCGCGCGTCTGGGTGACGCGCGCGGTGAGGGGTAGCAAAGTATTCTCGAAAGAATAATTCTTGCGAGAATACTCGCCCCTGTCGCCGAGACGTGCCTACTTCGAGTACGCCGCCCGCACGCTGACGCCGGGAATGGCGCCGATGCGCCCGGCCAGCGCGGCGATGGCGTCTTGCGGCGCGTCGACCGCCACGGAGATAATGTTCATGTGCCGCTTAGGATAGGGGATGCCCATGCGCCCGATGATAATGCCGGCGCTTTCGTGCAGCACCTCGTTGAGGTGCGCGACCGAGTCCGGGTCCTCCACGATGATGCCCAGCACCGCTACGCGCGTCTCCATGTCTGCCTCCCGTGGCCTGCGTTTCTCTCCGCCTCAACCGACAGAATACGCGCCTTGGGCGCGGTGATGTCGCCGGAAGGCTCCGGATGTTGCAAATCGCGCCATAGGGGAGGCTCCGGCGACAAAAAATCGCCGGAGAGGGGGTTTCTGCGACAATCTGCGCAAAACGTGCCCCTCCGGCGACAAACGCCCGTGCCGACCCCGCGCCCTACCGCGCGAGAAGCGGTGTCAGCGCTCCCTGCGACACAATCGTGACCTCGTGCATCGCGCGGCTGATGGCGGTGTAGAGCCTGCGGCGCGCAAGCGGCGTGTCCGGGTAGACCTCGGCCTGCGCATCGGGTACCACCATGTGGTCAAACTCGAGGCCCTTCGCCAGGCGCAGGTCCATCAGTACCACGCCGGTCGCCGGCATGAGCGAGTTGCGGTCCACAAGCTGCACGCGCTCACCCAGCTGCTTCGAGAGCCAGTTGGCGCGCGCGGCGTCGGCTGCAACGATAGCGGTGAGGCCCTCCTCGTCTGCTGCCTTCTCGGCAATGCGTGCCAGCTCGGCCACGTAGTGCCCCGCATCGCCGTCCGCCACCTCCACAACGCGCGGCAGCGTGCCCGCGCGCTGCACCGAGGTGAGGCGCGCACGCTCGTCCAGCGGCAGAAGGCTCGTGAACAGCTCTGTTATCTCGGGGCTCGAGCGGTAGCTGGTGAGAAGCTCGCAGGTTTCGATCTCGCCATGCGTTGCCGAGAAGATCTGGCGCACCTGGTCGAAGCTCGCCGTGCCCTCGCGGATGGCCTGGTGCTCGTCGCCCAGCAGCATGAAGTGGGCGCGCGGGAAGTAGCGCGCCAGCACCATGAGCTGCGTCACGGTGTAGTCCTGCACCTCGTCCACCATCACGTAGCGCGCGGACTTCTCGCCACCGTCCATCACCAGCAGCTTGAGGTAGACCCACTCGGCCGCTGTTAGTGCACTCTTACCCAGCACGCGCATGCCGATGCGGTCGATGCGCAGCCAGTTGCCGCGCTCGATCTCGTCGTGAGCGCCGCTAAAGAGATGTCGCACGTAGGTGAGGGCGTAGGCGGCGCACTCATCGTCGTCGGCGGGGCTTATGGTCTGGCCAAAGACCTCGACCTGCTCCTCCACGTCCAGGCCCAGCATCTCCTCCCAGACCTCCTCGCTCTTTGAGAGCGCCGCGAGCTTGCGGTCAAGGCGGTCGTGCAGCTCATCCTTTACCAGCGCGGTGAGGCGCGGGCCAACGGGGATCTGCGAGAACTTGGCCACGGCACCCGCCACCGAGGACGCCTTGAGCATCACGCGCTCGCCGCAGCGGACCTCGCGCAGGTCGTCGGGCTCGAGCGTCATCGTGCGCACGCCCTCCTCCAGGCGCGCGAGCTCCTCCGGGTCTCCGTCGCGCCCGTCGCCGCGCTCGGAGAGGCCCAGGCTGGCGAGAAAGCCGCGCCACGTGAAGATGCGCGGGTTCTTCTCGCCCATGCTTGGCAGCACCGTGTCAATGTAGTGGCGGAAGACGTCGTTGGGCGTGAAGAGGAAGATCTGGTCGGCCGAGAGGGTCTTGCGCTCATGGTAGAAGAGGTATGCCACGCGCTGTAGCAGCACTGAGGTCTTGCCCGAGCCAGCGATGCCGCTCACGAGCAGCACGGGCACGTCCTCGTGGCGGATGACCGCGTTCTGCTCGCGCTGGATGGTCGCGGTGATGGCCGCGAGCTTCTCGGAGTGGTGCTTCTTGAGCGCGCCGAGAAGCAGTGAGTCCTCGATGGCAACGGTGGTGTCGAAGTAGGAGTTGAGCACGTCGCGCGTGATGTCGAACTGGCGGCGCAGCAGCAGGTCGACGGTGCGGGTGCGGCCGTCAACCTGGTAGGAGGTGGGACCCATCTCCTGGTTGTAGTAGGTCTCGGCCACGGGGCTGCGCCAGTCCACGATGAGCGGGCGCTTGTGCTCGTCGGTCATGCCCGCGGCGCCAATGTAGACGTCGCGCGGTGGGCGGCCGGGGCGCATCTCGAGCGTGACCTTGGCGAAGTAGGGCTGGCGCAGCAGTAGGAGCACGCGTTGCAGCTTCTCGACGGTGAAGTCGTGGTACTGGTTGTACGTGTCGATGACCGAGTTGAGCGTCTCGATGGCGGCGAGCGTCTCCATGGTCTCATCGGTGCCGCCAAAGTCGGGGCGAATCTCCTCGCTCATCTCGCGGAGGTCGTCCGCGGCGCCCTTGTGGCTGGTCTCTATCTCCTCGGTGAGGGTGTCGCGCAGGTCGCAGAGCTGGGCGTATATCGTGCTCAGGTGGTCCTGCTCCTCACGGAACGTTGCGTCGTGCGTCTCGTCTGCCATGCGTCCTCCCAGTGCCCGGCACGAAAGCGTGACGGACTATTGTAGCGCGAGAGGAGCGGTCGACGCGACGCCGGCGCGTCACGCGCGCGACGTCCGCACGGGGAGCAGGACCGCGTGCGCTAGGCCGTTGCGTCCTTGCCGGTCACGATGCGCACGGTGCAGGAGGGGAAGCCCCCGGCGTTCGAGTACGTCACGGTGCAGGGAACGCGGTTGGGGAGCACCTTGGGGTCGAGGCCTGCTCCCAGCGCCAGCGCGCCCATCTCCTTTGCGTTGATGCGGCCCACCAGCTCCTCAAAGACCTGGCAGCGCCAGGTGGAGCCAATGCCCAGCGGGCCCTTCTCGCGCACAAACTCCCCGGGCGCCGAGGTGACGGAGTGTTTTGTCATCTCGAGGCCGGCAGCAAGGACCATCGTGGTGCTCTCAAAGACAAACTCCTCGAGTCTCTCGGGCTCGCGCCTACGTGCGGACATGCGTGTCTCCTTGGTGCGTTGGTGTTCTCGATGCGGGCGTCGTGCGCCGCCTAGTCGCAGGCCTTCTCGATACGATGGCGCAGCTCGTCGATGCCCAGGCCGGTCTGCGCGGAGGTGAGCAGCATCTGCTCTCGCGGCACCTCGAGCTGCCGCGAGAGAAGCTCCACCTGGCGCGTCTGCTTGGGTCGACTGAGCTTGTCGGCCTTGGTGAGCGCGACCACAAAGGGCAGGTTGTTCTCGCGGAGGAACGCGAGCATGTCCTGGTCGAGCTTCTGCGCCTCCAGGCGCACGTCGACAAGGGCAATGACCAGGTTGAAGCTGCGCTCCTGGGCAAAGTAGCCCGAGATGAGGTTTGCCCAGCGCTGGCGCTCGGCCATCGAGACGCGCGCGTAGCCGTAGCCCGGAAGGTCCACAAAGCTGATGCCGTCCGCCTCGAAGAAGTTCACGTTTGCCGTCTTGCCCGGCTGCGACGAGACCTTCGCGAGCGCCTTGCGCCCCAGCAGCTTGTTGAGCAGCGACGACTTGCCCACGTTGGAACGGCCGACAAAGGCCACCTCGGGCGTGGTGGGGGCGGGGAGCCCGTCGACGGTGCCGTATGAAGCGATGAAGCGAGCGTTCTGCAGGTTGAGCGCCATGGTTTCCTCTTTTCGTTGATGCCTTTGGGTGACGATTCTACCCGAAGCCGGCGGTGCCGCCGCAATTCTCGGCGTCGAATCCCTTGCTGCTTGGACTTCGCGCTCGCGACGCTCCCGTATTCCCCTGGATCTCGCGCTCGCGACGCGGCCGTGCGTAGTTCGGGAGAGCCGTGAGGAGCTCGGAGGGAAGTCGGGGGGGCCGAGGGTGAGGATTCCGCCGCCCGGAGTGCGTTTCTGACCCCCTGCCACTCGGGGTAGAATGTCGCCGTAACGCGAGCAGACAGGGAGGTGCGGCAGCGTGAGCGAGGACCCCAAGGACCAACAACCGGACGAGCAGCCCCGGCGCTCTATTCTCGTCACGCTCCTCATCGCGGCGACAATTGCGCTGCTCGTGGGCTTCCTCGCCTGGGGCGTCCCCCAGATGCTTAAGGTTGACGCGCGCGATGACGCGCAGGGCACGGTCGCAGCCCCGGGCGCCGAGCCTGAGCTCCAAGGCCCAGACGAGCGGCCCGCCGCAGAATGAGACAAAGGGAAACTCCCTTTGCCTCACGTAGTTTTTCGCTGAATGCGGCGTGGCGGCGCGCCACGCTCCGTGCACCCCCTTCATCATTGACTAAACGCAACAAATGCAAGCACGCGTAGTCGCCGCCGGGCGGCGCAAGGAGGGGGAACTGTGGATCTTCTCGAGCTTCTCAAGGCAGCGATCTATGGCGTGGTCGAGGGCATCACCGAGTGGCTGCCCATCTCGTCGACGGGGCACATGCTCCTTCTCGAGCAGTTCATGCCTCTCAGTGTCTCGAAGGACTTCTGGGACATGTTTCTCGTGGTGATCCAGCTCGGCGCCATCATTGCCGTGCTTGTTGCCTTCTTCCACGAGCTCAACCCCTTCTCGCGCTCCAAGTCCGCCGACGAGCGCCGCTCCACCTGGACGCTCTGGGCCAAGACCATCGTCGCCTGCATCCCCGCTGCAGTGGTGGGCCTGCCGCTTGACGACTGGATCGAGGACCATCTGGGCAGCCCCTTCGTGATCGCCGCCGCGCTCATCGTCTACGGCATTGCCTTCATCGTGATCGAGACCGTCCGTGAGCGTCGCGCACAGCGCCTGATGGCCGCCCCTGCCGCAGGCTCCACCGTTGCGGCAAGCGCGACAAGCGCGACCGGTGCGTACCGCCCGCGCCACTTCTCCGGCTCCGACAACGGCGCGTCACAGCCGCAGCAGGAGCTCACAATCTCGCAGGTGGCAGACGCGGACGCCCGCATCCAGAACATTGACGACCTCGACTGGAAGACGGCCCTGGGCATCGGCCTCTTCCAGGTGCTTTCCATTGTGCCGGGCACCTCGCGCTCCGGCTCCACCATCATCGGCGGCCTCATCCTGGGGTGCTCGCGCACCGTTGTGGCGCAGTTCACGTTCTACCTGGCCATCCCCGTTATGGTGGGCGCCTCGGGCCTGCGCCTGGTGAAGTACTTCCTCAAGGGCAACACGTTCTCCGGCACCGAGGCGGCCATTCTCCTTACGGGCTGTGTCGTAGCCTTTGTGGTATCGCTTGCGGCTATCCGCTTCCTCATGGGCTTTGTGAAGAAGCACGACTTCAAGCCCTTCGGCTGGTACCGCATTGTGCTGGGCGTTGCAGTTATCGCATACTTCGCGCTGGTGGCGGCCTAGGCGCTGGCGCAGACGCCAGCGCCGACGCTGCAACGGCCGGCAGGCGAGAAGAACAAACGGCCGAGAGGAGCGCGCATCATGCTCAAGGAGCGCGAGGGTTACATTCCCTTTGCGGGATACCAGACCTACTACCGGGTGGCGGGGGAGTGCCAGCCGGGCAGGCTGCCCCTTCTCGTCCTGCATGGCGGTCCGGGTGCCGCGCACTACTACCTGCAGTCCCTTGACGGCATTGCCGAGAAGTATGGTCGCGCCGTTGTCTACTACGACCAGATCTCCTGCGGCCGCTCCAAGACGCCGCCCATGCCGGAACGCTGGGGCTGCTCGCTCTTCCTCGACGAGCTGGCCTGCGTGCGCACCTACCTGGCCACGACCTTTGGCTGGGACCGCCTGCACATCCTGGGTCAGAGCTGGGGTGGCATGCTGGGCATGATGTACGCCATCGGCGAGCCCTGGCACGAGCACGGTCACGAGGGTCTTGCCTCGATGGTGGTGGCCAGCTCGCCTGCGAGCATGGACCTGTGGCTTCACGAGGCAATACGCCTTCGCCACTACCTGCCGCGCGAGATGGACGAGGCCCTCGCACAGGCCGACGTTGACGGTGACTATACCCGTCCCGAGGTACGTGCGGCAACGGCCGAGTATTACCGTCGCCACGTCTCCAAGGTTCCGGAGGACGAGAGGCCCGCTAACCTCCACAGTCCCGAGCCGGACCCAGTTGGCGACGAGTGCTACCACTTCATGCAGGGCATGAGCGAGTTTGTGGTTACGGGCGCGCTCTCGCACTGGAGCGTGGTGGACCAGCTGCCCACGATCGACGTCCCCACCCTCGTGACCTCCGGCGCTGCAGATGAGTGCACGCCGCTCGTGGCCAAGCAGGTGGCAGACGGCATCCCCGGCGCCCGGTGGGAGCTCTTCCCCGATGGCACGCACTGGGTGCACGGCGAGCAGCCCGAGCGCTACAACGCCGTGGTCGAGCGCTTCCTCGAGGAGCACGAGTAGCGCCCGCTGCGCCGGCCGTGCCCGCAGCGTCCGAAGCACCGGCCGCGGCCCAAGTCGCCCCAGCTACGACGCCATCTTTGTGAGCGCGTAGAACGTTCCCGTGGAGGCGCTGGCGAGCGTCTCTGCGTCCCAGGTTCTGGAGGTCACGTCGCTTGAGGTGGGGTCATGAACGGTGAAGGTGCCGTCGGAGCCCTTCTCGACCACGAGGATCCAGTGGTCATAGGGGGTGAGGCTGTCGGCCTTGATCTCCATGGCAACCACGGTTCCGGACGTTACCACCGCCGAGATGTTGTCGGCCGAGGTGTCGTAGGCGTGGTAAACCACGCCCAGGGAGTTGGACTCGGTGGTGAAGAAGTCGCCGCTCAGGCTTGAGTCACCGTTGGCCAGGCCGTCGTTCTCGGCCAGCGCCGCAATGGTCGCGGGCGTGTTGTCGGTCGAGCCAGTGAGGCCGATCGTCGCCATGGCCATCACCGTGGGGCCAGAGCCCGTCACCGCGAGTGCACTGCCGGCATAGTCCACCGTGCCCCAACGGGAGTCCCAGTCGAAAAGCTGCGGGTAGCTGCCAACCGAGGCCTCTTCGCCGTAGGCCTGCGCCGTCTTGTCGGACTCCAGGTAACCGGCGACAAGTGAGATTGCGTCCGGCTCGTTGAGTGCCAGCTCGACCAGGCGCTCGTCGGGGTACTGGTCCGCGTTGCTCGCAATCTGGGCTATCTGGTCGTCCTGGTCCAGACGCGAGGTGAGCGCCTGCGAGAGGCTATCCGAGATGTCCGTGGCAACGCGGGGCTTCTCCTCGGCCTGCTGCTTCTGGGCGGCGTTGTTGGACACGCAGCTCGAGATGGCAAAGACGAGAAGCACCACGGCAACAATGCCCAGCACCAGCGCCGCGATCATGCGCGCATCCGGCCCGCCCGAGCGCTTCCCGCGTCCCGCACTCGCAAAGCCGATGCTGCGGTTGCGGAGCTCGTAGCCGCGCTGCTTGCCCCTTCCGCGCGGTCCAGAAACCAGCGGCCTCTGCTGGCGGGGGCGGCCGGACCTGCCGTGACGGGCGCGTCGGGAGCCGCTTCCCTGTCGTGACTGGGGCTCTCCGCCGCGTGGGCGAGAGCTGCGGAGGCTGTCAGCGCCTCGCTGGGACCTCTGGGACCTGTCGTCGGAGTACTCCATGACCCCTCCTTGCGTAGTGCGCGCGCAACGATGCGCATGCGCACTACGGTCGATGCAACTAAACGAATGACATGAGAGCAAGTTTGCCCTGCATGGCAAATCCCACCTGTCTTGCATGCACTATAAGACAGTGTTGCGTTTTGGACGCGCGGGAGTCCCCTCAGCGGTGCCAATGCTCTATAACACCGCCTCAAGCGGCGCTGTATTGGGCGTTGGAAGGAAAAGAGCGCACCTGCGTATCGGTATGGTGCTTGCGTGACTAAGCCGCGTCGTATTCAATTGTCACACTTTTTATACGTATAATCCGAGGGAAGTATTCACCCTTTTATGGGTGGACCAAATGCTCGATCCGTTAGTTGAGAGGCGTCACGTGGCTAAGCAGAGAAACGACAGGCAGGAAGCCATCAGGCAGATCATTCGCGACAAGTCCATCCGCACCCAGCGTGCGCTTGTGGAGGAGCTCCAGGCACAGGGTTTCTCGTGCACACAAGCCACGGTCTCGAGAGACATCACCGAGATGGGCCTGCGCAAGCTCCCCGAGGGCATCTACGTGCTCTCCGAGGACCTGCACCTGCAGCGGATGCTCTCCGAGTTTGTGGTGGACGTGCTGCGTGCCGAGAACCTCGTGGTCATCAAGTGCCAGCCTGGGACTGCCTCGGGCGTTGCCGCGGCAATCGACGGCGCCGCGCTCTCGCACGCGCTGGGCTCCGTTGCCGGCAACGACACGGTGCTGGTGGTTGCCGTTGACGGCCAGCATGCCGCCGACCTGCAGGCGCTCGTGAAGAAGCTCGGCAGCAGCTCGAAGTAAGGCATCGCTAAGCGTATGTCCGCGCGGGCACGCCGCGCGGACATACGAGACACGCAGACAGCACGCACAAGAGAGGGGCCCCGGCGCACTGCCGAGGCCCCTCTTGCTCTCCAGCGTATGGAGGCACGCTTCCAGAGCCGCTACTGGGCTGGTGCTCCTCCGGTGTTGGTGCCGGTATTCGTTCCGGTGTTTGTCCCGGTATTGGTACCGGTGTTCTCGCCCGGGTTGGTGCCGGTGTTTGTCCCAGTGTGGGTACCCGTGTTCTCGCCGGTCCCGCCGTTGCCGTTGCCACCGTTGCCGCCAGTCCCGCCGTTACCGCCGGTACCGGTGCCGGAGTTGGTCTCGGTGCCGTTGGTGTTGGTCTCGTTTGTCTCCGTGGTGGTGGCGTTGGTCGTATTCTCCGTTGTGGTAGTGGTGGTGCTGTCGGTGACAGTGTTCCATGATGAGCTCGAGTTGGTGGAGGCGGGGGTGCCCACAAAGTCCCAGGAGCTGTTGTCCTTGTAGGTCACGGTCTCGGTGGACTTGGGGAACTCCTTACGGTCCAGGCCCTTGAGGACGGTGTTCATGTAGTCCGTCCAGATGGGCTGCGCCGTGGTAGGCGTCGAGGCGAGCGCTCCCTTGTAATGCGCGGCTTGGTTGTTGTCGCGGTTGCCGCACCAGACCGTTGTGGTGAGCTGCGGGGTGAAGCCGCAGAACCAGAGGTTGTCGGCCTTATCCGAGGTACCGGTCTTGCCGCCCACGGGCTGGTTGGCAGTGAAGTAGCGATGCACGTAGCTCGTGGTGTAGCCCGCGTCCACAACGCCCTCGAGGACCTCTCGCGCATCCTGGGCCACGCCCTCGTCGATGACCTGCTCGGGATCGTTCTCGTGCTCGTAGACCGTGTTGCCGTTGCGGTCCTCGATCTTGGTGATGGCGATGGCGTCGCGGTGCACGCCGTTGGTGGCAAAGACGCTGTAGGCCTCGCACATCTCGAGCGGCGTGACGCCCGAGGAGCCAAGGACCAGCGAGGGGACGGACTGGAGGTCCGAGTCGATGCCCATGAGGTGGGCCGTCTCGATGAGCTTGTCAACGCCAACGGCCATGACCACCTGCGCGTAGCCGGTGTTGGACGAGAGCTCGGTCGCGCGCGCAAGGCTCACGTAGCCGTACTGTGCGTTCTCGTAGTTGTGCGGCGTCCAGGTGGACGTGATCTGCATGGGGGAGTTGCAGTTGAGAATCACCGACGGGTTCATGCCGTCGACCATGGCGGCCATGAGCATGAACGGCTTGAAGCTGGAGCCTGCCTGGCGCTGGCTTATCGCGAGGTTGATGGAGCTTTGGCCCTTGCTCTGGTCGTATCCGTAGTTGGTGCCGCCCACCATGGCCACGATGTGCCCATTGGTGTTGTCAATGGAGACAAGCGCCGCAGAGAGCTCGTCGTTGCCAGAGCTGGAGACCAGGCTGTTCACCGCCTCGTCGGCGGCGTTCTGCTTGTCGGGCTCGAGGGTGGTGTAGACGCGCAGGCCGCCCTTGAGGATGGTGTCGTTGTCGAAGTCGTTCTGGAGGAGCGTCTTCACGTAGTCGGTGAAGTAGGGGTATGAGCCGGTCGTCTCGTCCTGGAGCGAGCCGGGGTTGAGGGTGAGCTCCTCGGTGGTGGCCTCGTTGTACTCGTCCTGCGTGATGTCGCCCATCTCGAGCATGTTGCCCAGGACCTTGTTGCGGCGCTCGACGCAGGCGTCGGGGTTCACGAACGGGTCGTAGTAGGAGGGCGAGTTGGGGATGCCCACAAGCGTTGCTGCCTCGGCCAGGGTGAGCTCGCTCGCGTGCTTGTTGAAGTACGTGACGCTTGCGGCCTCGATGCCGTAGGCGCCCTCGCCGTAGTAGATGGTGTTGAGGTACATGTTGAGGATCTGGTCCTTGGAGTACGTCTTCTCCATCTGGATGGCGATGTAGGCCTCACGCACCTTGCGCTTGAGGGTCAGGTCGAACTGCTCGGACGAGAGGACCGTGTTCCTCACCAGCTGCTGGGTGATGGTGGAGGCGCCCTCGGAACGGCCGCTGAGCTGGCTCACGATGGCGCGCAGGATGCCCTGGGGGTCAACGCCGTTGTGCTGGTAGAAGCGCTCGTCCTCGACGTCGACCGTGCCCTTCCTCACGTAGTCCGAGATGTCGTCCAGCGTGACGGAGCGACGGTTCTGGAGGTAGTACTCCGCAATTTCGGTGCCGTCGGCAGCGTAGACGATCGTGGGCTCTGCCACGAGGTAGGCGTCTGCCGACTCGTAGTCGGGCAGGTCCTGGAGCCAGGAGTCGACCACGGCGCCCAGGGAAAGGGCGAGCGCCAATGCAAAGAGCGCTATAAAGCCAAACACGCCGGCGATGCTAAAGCCGACGGCGTGCGTACTTGCGTGCTTGCGAGCCCTGCGGGTTCTGATGCCCATGGAACCTCCTCGTGTGGACACAATCAAATTCATTATAGAGAATGGGCCTCGTGAGCTTGTGTCCGTTCTGCGTGCACACAACCAATGAAGTGGCCGGCCAGTTTGCTGAACTCCACGTGATAGCATCAGCAACCGAAAAGCGCTTGAGCTTCGACCTCACTATCCGTTCCGGTAGAGAAAGGCTCCCTTGATGTATTCCCGTCGCCTGTACTTCGAGGACGTGCTCAACGTCGTCTCCTGCTTTGCGGTGGTGGCTCTGCACTGCTCGCTTGCTGTGTTCTCGCCCGAGAGGGGCCTTACGTGGGAGAGGGCGCTTGTCTGCCAGGCGGTCTTCATCTTTGCGGTTCCCATCTTCGTGATGCTGAGCGGCGCAAACCTCATGGAGTATCGCAAGCGCTACTCCACCGCACAGTTCTTCAAGAGGCGTGTGCTCAGAACGGGGCTCGCCCTCGTTGTTGGCAGTGCGGTGTTCTACCTCATTTATTATGTGGCATTCCGCTTCTTCCCCAACTCATATTGGGGTGTGCGAGACTATACAGACGCCTTCTCGGTGGGGGACTTCTTTGACAGGCTCCTCACCAACAGGGTGAACGACACCTACTGGTTCTTCTATTCAATCATTGGCGTGTACTGCGTGGTTCCGCTGCTCTCGCTTGCCGCGGAAAGAAAGCGTCTGCTCGAGGGCATGCTGGCAGCGGGCTTTGTGGTTGCCTTTCTCATCCCAGCGCTGGGGTGGGCAAAGGTGCTTTCCACTGAGTACCAAAAGACGTTGACAGGCGTGCCGCTTCTCTCGAGCAGCATGGTTTTCTATTTCCTGCTCGGCTATTACCTTCGCAGGTACGTTGCGGACGCTCGTGACGTGAGGCTGGCTGCCCTTGTGGCTACGGTGGCGTCGCCCGTGCTCATGCTGCTCATCAGCAAAGGCGTCAACGCCGGCCTGCCACAGTATGACTCGACGCCTATTAGCGCGGGGTTCCCGCTTGCGGCAACCTTTGCCGCGGGGCTCTTCTGCCTTGTCCGCTGCCTGGAACCCAGGCTGGAGACCCTGGGCCCCCGTGCGCGCGGAGTCCTCACAACGCTTGCATCCACGTCCCTCTACGTCTACCTGTTCCACCTAGTTGCCATCTACTGGCTGAGCATGAACGTCCCGCCCCAGACCATCGAGTTCTTCCAGCGGCACCCTGTGGCAGAGGCCCTTCTCGCCTTTGCCATGACAGAGGCCGTAAGCCTCGTGATTGTGCTGGTGAAGCGCTGGCTCAAGGCGAGGAGGGCGCGTCGCCAGGGCTCTGTGGCGTGACCTGCGCCTAGTAGGCCGTGATCTTGTACAGCTTGACGTAGCCGTTCTGGTAGGCAAGCTGGAAGCCAGGGGTGTTATCGTCAACTGACTCGATGCCGGCCCAGTCCTCCGCGTGATAGAAGTCGTTGGCCTCCTGGATTGCGTGGGTGGTGTCCAGCTGGGCAACCCAACGGACCCCCAGCCGCTCTGCGGCCGCCTTCACTTCTGGGTTTGTGGCAATCTCGTTGAGCTTTGTGCGGATGAGCTGGGCGTCTGCGATGTCCGTAGCTTTGCCGTCGATGTCGTATAGGTTGTCGTTAAAGCGGTAGAGCATGTGGACGTCGTCGCTGCCGTACGCAAAGAGACTTCCGTCGTAGGTGGAGTTGGCCACGATGTCGTCTCCTACGATGCCCTTGAGCTCGCGCACTGCGCCGCGCTCGTTCACGGTGTATGCGTTCCACTCCCCGTAGGCGCCTCTGAGCGTGTACTGGAGCCTGGCGAGCGTACCGCCCTCATTGGGGAAGACCCCGTAGCCCTCAAGGGTGACAACCAGCAGGACTGCGGCGGCAGAGACAACGGTTGCCGCGGTACCCGTTGCCTTGCGGTGTGAATTGCGCGTCATGAGGTTGCGCGCGCCCTCTGCAATCCACGATACGCCTTCGGCGGCAAGCGCAATTGAGACTATGGCGAGAATTGCCGCGAGCCTGTTGGAGTCCGTGTACCAGAAGCCCGTGAGAATCTGCTTGAACAGGCTGAACGTGGACGTGGCGACGATGCACATCACCTGCAGGAGCACATAGGTTGCTACCAGGCCCGGAAAGCGCCTCTTGGCAATGTCGGCCGCTATGCCCACGGCAACGAGCGCAAAGAGGATGGGCTGCCCGCCTCCAAGAGTTTGGAGGAGGCTGCTGGGAAGAAAGAGGAACACGGATCGTATTGCGTCTCCCACGGTTGTGGTGGGCGCAAACTGTCCGGTCACCACGCCACGAAGCGGGGGTGCAATAAAGAGGACCAGCCACAGCACCACAAAGGCGAGAAGGACAAGTGCCCCAATCACAAAGCTGCGGGGTGCCGACGCCCCTTTTGCCCGCTCCTCTCGCGCAGTCTGTACCGTAAGCGTGGGAACGCAGATGATGCCGAGCGAGAACAGTGCGTTGGGGTGCACAAACGCCAGCGCAAAGAGCGTGAGCACCAATGCCGCAACGGTTGAGGGACGTCTGCTGTCCCTGTCGCGCATGAGGCGAAACGCCAAGGCAAGCCCTATGGGAAGCAGGCTCACGGCAAAGATGTTGGGGTACACCGGACCGTAGTACGTTCCAGCGTAGGGCATGGCGGGGAAGAGGCCGCAGAGAACCGCTCCGGAGTAGAGTGCCACGCGGTCATCGTCAAACAGCTCGGAGACAAAGAGCGACATGGACAGCGGGAAGATTACGGCGCCCATAACCGCAATCGAGGCGTTGACGGCAAGCGGCGCCGTGACGTTGCGGGCGAGGACGATGAGGGCGCACAACTCGTGGAAGGCTGCGGGATAGTAGCCACTGCCGCCCTCAAAGGGGTCCGCTAGCAGATCGCCAGCGGTGAGGTACGTGTTCACGTGAAGGGTCGACATCTTCTGCGTGTCTGCGAAGGCACGAATGACTCCCAGGTGGGTGTCGTTGTCCCACTGGTAGATGAAGCTGCTCATGTCGGTGCGCTGATAGAGATAGATAAGTGCGCAGGAGATGGCGCCTACCGCAACGTAGAGGCATGCTGCAGGAACGGTGAGGTGCTCGCCAAGCCTGTGGGGTTCCTCATGGTGCCCACGAAGGCGACGCAGCGCCACGGCGGCGACGGCGGCAATGGCAAGCGGGGCAAAGACGGTGACGATGTTTGCCGGGATGCCTGCGGCGTCGTAGACAATGCCTGCGATGCACATCCACGTCACAGAGACGGTGGGGGCTAGCACGAGCGCCGGGAGTGCTGCGAACCTAGCGGACAGAAAGACCATCCAGCCGGGGGCGTAGAGGACCAGAAGCATGAGAAACATAGAGGTACGCATGGGTGCAAGACTCCAGTAAGGGCTGACGGGAATGATTACATCTGTAACAGGATACAAGAAGTCCCGCTCGCGCCCCCACGCCCCACGGGGCGGTCTTCGTGCAAACCGTGCGGCAAGGGCATGCCTCACGTGGAGAAACCCTCAACCTGCGCTATCCTTGTGCGTGCGCGGCCGCAGGTGCGGTCCGCGAAGACACGCGAACACACACGGAGGACAGAGCTTTGCTGCCAGTCGAAGAACAGCTGAAGGTCATCACGTCGGGCACCATGCAGATTGTGCCCATGGACGAGCTTCGCAAGAAGCTTGAGCGCGGGGTGCCGCTCAACGTCAAGCTGGGCGTCGATCCCACCAGCCCCGACCTTCACCTTGGCCACGCCGTCCCCCTGCGCAAGATGCGCCAGTTCCAGGACCTGGGCCACAAGGTCACGCTCATCATCGGCAACGGCACCGCGCTTATCGGCGACCCGTCTGGCCGCGACTCCACCCGCCCGCCCCTCACCGAGGAGCAGGTCGAGGCCAACGCCAAGACCTACGTGGCGCAGGCCATGAAGGTGCTTGATCCCGAGAAGACCACCATCGTGCATAACGGCGACTGGCTGAAGCCCCTTGACCTCTCCAAGATGCTCAAGCTCATGAGCCAGTTCAACGTGGCACGCATTCTCGAGCGCGAGGACTTCCACAACCGCTACACCAACGGCCAGTCCATTGCCCTGCACGAGTTCATCTACCCCGTGCTTCAGGCATACGACTCCGTCGTGGTGAAGGCGGACGTCGAGATGGGCGGCAACGACCAGATCTTCAACCTCCTTGCCGGCCGGGACCTCATGCGCGCCATGGGCATGGAGCCGCAGGTGGCGCTTACCGTGCCGCTGCTCGTGGGCACCGACGGCGTGAAGAAGATGTCCAAGTCCTACAAGAACTACGTTGGCCTCACCGATCCGGCGGACGACATGTACGGCAAGATCATGTCCATCACCGACGAGCTTGTGCCGCTCTACTTCCGCCTGTGCTCAACGCTTCCCGTGGACCAGATCGACGCTATCGATGCCCAGTTCAAGGACGGCACGGCCGATCCGTATGCCCTCAAGCGCGAGCTCGCCCGCAACATCTGCGACCTCTACCATGGCGTTGGTGCGGGCGACGCCGCCCAGGCGGCCTTCGACGCCACGTTCAAGAAGGGCGAGGTCCCCGAGGACATCGCCGAGTTCCCTCTCTCCACGGTCCAGGTGAACGACGAGGGCAAGGTCTACCTGGCCAAGCTCCTGGTGGACGTCAAGATTGCCAGCGGCACGGGCGAGGCGCGCCGCCTCATCGACGGCGGTGGCGTCAAGATTGACGGCAAGGCCGTGGCGCCCAAGTGCTACAACGTGGACCCCGCGCTCTTCTCGGCGGGCACCGTGCTGCAGAGCGGCAAGAAGCGTTGGGCTAAGCTGGCGTAATGAAACCAAACTCTCGCAGCAATCGCTGCGTGTGGTGGGCCATCACAGGACTTTGGTCCCTTCTTGTATGTGTACTCCTCGAGGTCGGCACCCTTATTGGAGCGCCGGCCTCGTGCCCCTTTGTCCCTGCTGAATGGCGTCCCACGCGCATGCTCGTGTTCTTTGTACTGGCGCTACCGCTTGTGTCCTGGGCGCGCAGGCGCCTCGCTGAGCTGCGCCAGGAGCACGAGCGGAGAAGGCAGCTGCCATCAGGCGAAGATGCGGACTCCAGGCACGCAACGCCTGGCACGCTGCTCTGGCGATCGCCCGAGTACGTCTTCCTCGCAATGTCTCTCTGTTCGGGCATCCTGTGCGCCTTTCTTCTTCCTGCATACGCCTCGTCCTCATGGGACGGCTTCACGCACTTCGATTACGCAAACGCGATCTCGTACGTTGTTGACGCGCAGTACACGGGCGCCGACGCCCTCATGGCATCGAGCAACGCTTTCGTGTGGTCCCAAGCAATCGAGGGACAAAACGTCTTTCCCACAAAGAACGATGCCGCCGCGCGCGAAGTTGTCTACGACACCCTTGAGGACGCCGAGGAGAACGATGCCCTCGTTGTCTGTGAGGGGACCAGCGAGTTCACCGGTGACACGTGGATTTCCGCCTCTCACGTGGGAAACATCCCCAATGCCGTGGGGCTTTGGGTGGGCAGGCTGCTGCACCTGGGGTTTGACGGTCGCTACCTCATGGGCCGCATTGCGGGTGTGCTGTTCTACTCGCTGACAATGTTTCTTGCCATGCGCCGCATGAAAAGCGGAAAGCTGGCGTTGGGGGTCTTCTCGCTTTTCCCAACGCTGGTGATTCTCTCTGCTAGTTATACCTATGACACCTGGTCGGTATCGCTCATAGCGTATGCCTTTGCGGCGTTTGTGGGCAACTGCCAGAAAGGGGAGTGCGAGCTCACCCTTCATGATGCCTGCGCTCCTCTTGTTCCCTTTGTCCTGGGGGCGCTTGTGCGCGCAGTGTACTTCCCCCTGCTTGTGGTGCTTCTCGTGCTTCCCGCGAAGCGGTTCTCGTCCCGGCGCGACAGCGCGTTGTACCGTGCGCTGGTGGTGCTTGCAGCAGCGGCGCTGCTCGCCTCGTTTGGGATTCGCTTCCTCGTTGCGCCCGGAGGCGGAGATCCGCAGGGGTCTGCCGACGTCTCGCAGGGCAATCAGGTTGGCTTCATCTTGGCGGACCCCATCCGCTACGTTGGGGTGATGCTGGCTACCACGGGGCACGTCCTCGCCCCTGATCGCCTGGTGGCTTTCGAACCGTTGGCGTTCTCGGCGCCGTACGTTGTTGCTCCGTCTGTCCCGCAGAGCTCGGCAATCAATGGGCTGCTTTTGGGTCTGGTTCTTGTCGTGTGCGTCTTGGACCGCACGCAAGATGACCTTGTGCTTGCTCGCCCGCTGGTTAAGGCACTTGCGATGCTGGGTCTGGCGTGCGGGTGGGGGCTTGCCATCACGGGTCTGTACGTGTCCTTTACTGCCGTGGGGGCGCCTCTGGCCGAAGGGGTCCAGGTACGCTACCTGCTGGCGCTTCTTCCCCCGGCGGGGATGCTGCTTCTCGACTTTGCCGCAGTTGCTCGCAGGGACCCAGGCAAAAAGCTTCGCTGGCTTGCACCTGTAGCCGTGCTGGGGTCCTCCGCACTGCTCGTGGCGGCGCTGCTCGTTACCTTTGGAGTTGCATAAGTCGCATTCGACACATTCGTGCGTCTCGGCGCAAGCCTTGGCTCAGAGAATATCTGAATATCTGCGCCTGCCACTGCGCAGGGGGGTGCATGTTTCTATGATTGCACTGCAGAATCCTCGGCCGGGGATGTTCCCCGCGTTGCATTTGAGTGACAGGGAGAAGAGTTTGACCACTTCAAGGGGCATAGAGCTCCTGGCGCCCGCCGGTGGGCCAGAGGCGTTCAACGCCGCGCTGGCTGCCGGTGCCAACGCCATCTACTGCGGTTTGGGCAACAATTTCAACGCCCGCCGCGGTGCGCACAACTTTACCGAAGAGACCTTTGGCGAGGCCTGCCGCCGCGCACACCTGGCTGGCGCGCGCGTCTACGTGACGGTGAACATTGCCGTTGCCACGCGCGAGATTCCGCAGGTGCTCGAGCTTATCCGCCGCGCCTGGCTGCTTGGCGCGGATGCCTTCATCATCCAGGACTGGGGGCTTCTCGCCGAGGTGCGCCGCAGCTGGCCGCAGATCGAGTGCCACGTCTCAACCCAGGCAAACGTTCACGACGCCCGAGGCACGGCCTGGTGCCGTGAGCTGGGCGTGGCGCGTGTGACGCTCTCGCGCGAGCTATCGCTCGACGAGATGCGCACCATTGCGCAGGAGGGCGTGGAGCTTGAGGCCTTTGGCCACGGGGCCCTGTGCTTCTGCTATTCCGGCGTGTGCATGATGAGCTCGCTTGCCGGCGGGCGCTCGGCCAACCGCGGCCTCTGCGCGCAGCCGTGCCGCCTGCCGTACGACCTGGTGGACGAGGAGGGCCACGCAATCGAGGCCCCCGGCCGCACGCGGCCGCTCTGCCCCAAGGACTATTGCGTTGTTGATGACCTTCCCCAGCTTGCCGACGCGGGCGTGGCCTCGCTCAAGGTCGAGGGCCGCATGAAGTCGCCAGACTACGTATACGCCGTGATCTCTGCCTACCGCGGAGCGCTCGACGCGCTTGCGGACGGCGGCGAGAAGGACGCGCGCGCCGACGCTGCACGCCACCGCACGTTGCGTCGCGTCTTCAACCGCGACTTCACGGACGCCTACCTCTGGGGCCGCTCCGGCGACGAGATGATGAGCTACGAGCGCTCCAACAACCGCGGCGAGCTGGTGGGCGAGGTCGTCTCGTCCCGCAAGCTGGAGGACACACTGGTGCGACGCGGCGGCTCGGACGGCGGGCGCGAGCGCATGCGGCGTCTCACCCGCGCGGACGTGGAGATTCGCCTTGACCAGCCGGTGGGGGAGGGCGACCTGCTCGAGCTGCGGCCGCTGGATGACCCCTCGCAGTTCCTCACCGTGCGCGCCGAGCGCGCGGCCGCTGCTGGCGAGACAATCACCTGCCGCGCTTCTCGTCCCATCCCGGCTGGCGCGGTGGTGCGCGTGATTCGCTCACAGGCGGCGATGGACGCCGCGGCGCGTGTCTCGGGACTGGACGTGCCGCGCCGCCGTCCCGTCACCGTGAGCGTGCGGGCGCGCCTGGGCGAGCCGTTCTCGGTGACGCTTGCCTGTGCGGACGGGAGTGCCGCTGCCACGGCAGAGGGCTTTGTGGTGGAGCCTGCCCGCACCAAGGCTGTGACCAGGGAGGACCTTATCGAGCACGTGGGTCGCATGGGGCAGAGCCCCTTCGAGCCCGTCTCGTTTGAGGTGCAGATGGACGAGGGCGCAGGCATGGGCTTCTCGGCAGTGCACAAGGTGCGCGCGCAGGCATGCGAGGCGCTTGAGCAGCAGATTCTTGCTCCGTACGAGGCGCGCGCGGAGCGGCTTGCCGTTGCGCCCTCGGCACGCGGCGTGACTGGGCGCCTGGTAGAGGTGCGCGAGAAGGACGGCCTTGCCGCGCCGGACGCTTGGACGAGACCCGCGCCAGAGGCATGCGCCCTGGTTGCCACGGCCGAGGCAGCGCGCGCCGCGTTTGATGCCGGTGCCAAGCGCGTCTACGCGACGGCAGACGCGCTTGCGGATGGATCCGCGTGGCCGGAAGGCGTGATCCCTTGGCTTGACGAGGTGTGTCGCGAGGGCGACCACGCCCGCCTGGACCCGTGGGTGCGCGCCGGGCAGCCCGTGGGTGTGGGCAACGTCTCCGAGCTGGCGCTCGCCGCCTCGCGCGGGGCGCTGGCCGAGATTCGCACCTGCATTCCCGTACACAACGAGAGCTGCCTTGTGGCACTTGAGGAGGCGGGGGCAGCGGGCTTCTGGCTCTCGCCCGAGCTCACGCTTGAGGAGGTCTGCGCGCTGGCGGGGGCTGCCTCCGTGCCGGTAGGACTTGTGGTCTCCGGACGCGCCCGCGCCATGACAAGCGAGCACTGCGTGTTGCAGGCGGCCGGCCGCTGCATCCACGACTGCCCTAACTGCGAGCTGCGCCGCCGGCGCCTCTCGCTGCGCGACATCGACGGCAACCTCCTGCCGGTGCGCACGGACGTCCATGGACGCTCGCGCATCTGGGCGGCGCACCCGCTGGATGCAACGCCGCAGGCAGATGCCCTTGTCGCAGCCGGTGTCACACGCCTTATGGCAGACGCCACGCTCCTCTCACCCGAGGAGTGCGCGTTTGCCGTCGAGCGCGTGGTGCGTGCGATTGCCGCCGCGAGCGAGGGGAGGCGGCCTGCTCCTCGTGTGCAGGGCGCAACCTCCGGGCATCTTTTCACGGGCATTGGGTAATATGTTACCTTGTAACCCATCATTGCGCTAGGAATTCGCACATCGTGAGTTCGAGCGATACTACAGGCGCGGGGGCACCCGCGCGGGAGGAGAGGACCATGGCAGAGAACGAGACCCCCAGCACCGAGCAGACTGCTGGCGATACGGCCGCCGAGGCCAAGCCGGTGCTCAACCGCAAGCTTCTGTCCGAGACCATCGACATCATCCGCCAGAGCCTGCAGGCCGACGGCGGCGACATCGCCCTTATCGACTGCACCGACGACGGCGTGGTGACCCTCGAGATGCAGGGCGCCTGCGCCGGCTGCCCGCTCTCGACCTATGACATGTCCGAGGGCATCGAGCGCATCCTCAAGGAGCACGTGCCTGGCGTCACCCGCGTGCAGCCTGCGGTTCTCTAGGTCGGGTGCTGCCCCGTGTGGCTGAACGACTTCTACCATTCGCTCAACCCTATCGCGTTTACGCTCGGACCCTTCCAGGTGCGCTGGTACGGCATCGCGTACCTGGCGGGGTTCGTGTGCGCGGGGCTGGTGATCGCGCGCGTTGCCAAGCGCTGGAAGCTTGACCTCTCCACCGATGACGTGCTCTCGGTGATGATTGACATTGCCGTGGGCATTATTGTGGGTGCGCGCATCTTCTACGTGGTCTTTTACGGCGCGGGGTACTACCTCGAGCACCCGCTCGAGATCTTCGCCCTCAACCAGGGCGGCATGAGCTTCCACGGCGGGCTGGTGGGCGCCATTGTCGGCGGCACCATTGCGTGCAAGCGCTGGAAGCTCTCGGTGCTCACGGTGGCCGACCTCGCGGCCATTGGCGCACCCATCGGTCTTTTCTTTGGCCGCTGCGCAAACTTTGTGAACGGCGAGCTGTGGGGTAAGGAGACGTCGCTGCCGTGGGGCGTGATGTTCCCCAGCGGCGGCGCGGTGTACCGGCACCCCTCGCAGCTCTACGAGGCCCTGCTCGAGGGCGTGGTGCTGTTCTGCGTGCTGTTCGCGCTGTCGCGGAGGCGTCCGCCCCGGCCGCAGGGCACCTTCATTGGCACGTTCCTCATGCTGTACGGCGTGTTTAGGTTTCTTATCGAGTTCGTGCGGCTTCCGGACGCGCAGCTGGGATACCTTCTCGGCACCGGCTGGCTCACGATGGGCCAGGTCCTGAGCCTGCCGCTCGTGGCGGCGGGGATTGTGGTGCTGGTGCTGGCCTCGCGGCACGACCGCCCGCAGGTGGGGCACCTCGACGCCGAGGAGGCGTAGGCTGCAGCTAGGGCGTGACACGCAAAATCTGGGTTGGGCTGTCCTCAGGTTGTCGCTTTTGTAGTTGCCGGTAATGTTTGGCGCCAGAACTGCACAAAAATGCTCTATCGGACGGTTTCTGGCTGCTCGCGGCATAAAAATGCTCTATCGGACGGCGGTCGTTCTGGATGCTCATCAACTATTTAATCAATATTGCAGTTCTTTGAATATTATTAAGTTCATATACATAAATGTGCAATTATAGTTGTAATTTTGATTTCCTGTGTCAGAAGCGACCGTACGATAGAGCATTTTTATGCAGAGACTTCGGAATCGCCGTCCGATAGAGCATTTTTGTGCAGAGTAAAAGTTTCAGGCTTAAGATTCCCGTGCTGTGACCTGTGCGCGGCACACAATCACAGCCGAATGTGTTGCGCGACGACGGCGCAGCGAGAAGTGCCGACGGCTCTCGTCTATACTTCAGACAACATTCAAACCGAGGGCACGGTTTGGGCAGCTGTGAGGCCTGCAAATGGATCCCGGTTCTACTCCGGGTCAGCAACCAGAACTGTGCTCAGATGCGCGCGCCGCGCTACCGCTGGTGCTGCGCCGTGAGGCTACCGTCGCCACTCGACGGCCCTGCCTGCCCTCGATGCTCCCAAGGGAGCAGATCACAGGGAGGCGGGTATGAAACCCACAAAACCCACTGGCATGTCTGGGCTGTGTCTGCGTGACCGCATTCTGACGGTGACGTTGTCGCTGGTCACGGCGGCGTCGATGGTGCCCACGCGAGCGCTGGCCGAAGTCATGGCGGATACATCGTCAGCGACGACGGCAGCCGCCCTGGCCGAGGCAAGCGCCTCCGATGCCGCGTCGGCAAGCATCTACTCCACCTACCTCACCACCAGCGCAAGCTCCACGGGTGGCACCTACGCCTACGCCGCCTCGGACACGCTGTGGGCGTGGGCGCGCGAGAAGGGCGCCAGCGCCCCCATCGACCCCGCCTCCCTCACCTACCAGTGGCAGGTCAGCTCTGACAACTCTACCTGGGAAGACATCCCGGGCGCCACCACGCAGTCTCTCCCGCTGGCAAGCTACGCCGGCCGCTATGTGCGCTGCACGATAACCACCGCCGACGGCAGCTCCTCTCGCACAACACGCAGCCGCAACAAGGTTGCCGCCGCGGGTTCGGTCAACCTCGTAAGCGTGTCGCTGAGCAACACCGGCACGCTCGCCCCAGGCGACACCCTCTCTGCAACGGCCAAGGACGCAAGCGGCGCCGACGCCACCTCAAACGCCAGCGTCACCTGGTCCTGGTACGCCAGCGACTCGGCGTACGGCACGGGCAAGAAGATCGCCGGAGCTACGGGTCCAACGCTTAACGTGACCTCGGACCTTCTCGGCAAGTACGTCTACGCGAGCGCAGACGGCGGTTACGGTGCAGCCAAGAGCTCCGTGGCTGGCCCCGTGCAGGAGGCCGGCGCCGTCACGCTGTACAAGGTGACCGTCGACGCCTCTGGCCGCGCGACGGTTGGGCAGACCATCACCGCCACGGCCTACACCGGCTCCTACACCCAGACGACCTCCGCGGACGTGGTGCACTACCAGTGGCAGTGGGCGGCAAGCAGCACGACAGATGACTCCGCGTTCACCGACATCCCCGGTGCCACCTCCGCCACCTTTACCGTTCCCGAGCAGACCACCGACGGAACGTCGCTTCTCGGCACGTACCTGCGCGTCAAGGCGACGAGCAGCAACTCCGTGGTCTCCACCAGCGTGCCGTCCTACTACGGGACCAGCACGCAGGACCCCGTTGGCCCCGTAGCGCTTGCGGGCGGCTATGACGTCTCGAGCGTGAAGCTCTCGTCCTCTGTCACAAACGCGCAGGTGGGGGCCACGCTCACGGCGCAGCCCCAGTACCAGGAGGCCTCAAGCTGGGGCACGTACGAGACGGACCTCCCCTCGGACGCCAAGCTCGCGTGCACCTGGTATGCGGCGGACGACGCGGCCGGCACCAACACGCGCGAGCTCACTGCAGAGGACGGCGCCACCGGAACTACCCTTGCGCTTTCCTCGTCACTCGAGGGCGCGTACGTGTGGGCCAGCTGCAGTGCCCTCATGGCATCTGCCACGAGCGAGAAGGTCCAGGTCAAGGCTGTGGGCAGCTATGACCTCCACCACGTTCTGGTGTCGCCAACCTCGGGCACGCTTCTCACCGGTGCCACCGCAACCGCGACGGTCTACGCATCGCAGCTCTCGGGCAGCAACGTGGAAGTTACCGGCAAGGATGGCGTGACCCTGCAGTGGTACGTTGCCAACGCCGCCGACGCACCGGCAGAAGAGTGGCAGCCGCTTGACGGCTGCACGTCGGCCAGCATCGAGGTTCCGCAGGCAGCTGCGGGAAAGAACCTCAAGGTCATGGCAACGAGCGGTGCCACCTCCGTCTCCAAGGCCTTCGACCAGCCCGTTGCTGACAGCACCACGCTTGCAGGCGCCGTTGCACGGCTCCAGAACGAGAGCTGGCGGCCAACACTCACGTATGGCACGGACGCCAACGTGAACGACGTGCTTCTCGCCAAGCTCGCGGAGGAGGGCGTGGAAACCACGGGCCTCACTGTGCGCGTGACCAGCGTCTCGTTCCAGGACACCAACAGCAACGCCACCGTGGGCATCTCCACCGCAGACGCGGACAACGGCGCCATCACGTACTTCTCGTGTGACACGAGCAAGGTCTCTAACTGGAACATGTCCTCGCTCCAGACGGTGAGCTCGATCACGTTCGCGCTCACCCGCGGCGACGAGACTGCAACGTTCACCCCCAACCGCACCTTCCAGGTGCCTTGGGACGAGAACGCCGCGCGTGCCGTGCTCCAGGCCAAGGCCGATGCCATCACGCTGGGCTTTGCCGATGGCGACTCCGCAGATTCCGTGACGCAGGCCTTCACGCTGCCGGCAAGCCTGAGCGGCGCCAGCGCATCGTGGACCGCGAGTGATAGCTCCGTGAAAGTGACCGGCGAGAGCTGGGACAGCACCCTCACGGCAACGCCCACGCGCGGCTCGGCCGACACGCCGGTGACGCTTTCGGCAACCGTGTCCTTCACGGGCTATGGCATGCCCGATGTTGCGGTTACCAAGGGCTTCCCAATTACTGTCAAGGCGGACCCCGAAGCCGTTGCCGCAGCTCAGGCTGCCCTCGCAAGCAAGGTCGAGGCGAGCTTCACCTACGACAAGGTCAAGGCCTTCTCTACCGGTGCCGCGGTGGACCAGACTGCGGTCTCGGGCGACCTCCAGCTTCCCACCACGCGCACGCTGGGCGTGGACGGCAAGTACTACGCCGTCTCCTACAGCAGCAGTGACCCCCTCGTTAGCTTCAACGGCTACCACGCCACGGTCGTGCGCCCGCTGGGCACGGCGCGCACTGTTGCCATAGCCTGCACGGTCACTGACAAGTCGAACCCCGAGGTCACGGCCACCAAGACGCTTGAGTTCACGCTCTCGCCCGTGAGCGAGCAGGAGATAGACGAGGCGGTCTCGCTCATGCAGGAGGCCAAGGCGGGGTATGCCCTGGCGCTTCTCGACGGGCAGAGTGCCGCCAACGTGACGGGCAACCTGCGCCCGTTCTTGGGCGCCTATCGCGATGCCTCCGGCAACCTTGCCTGGGCGCACGACCGCGACACGCAGTCCGCGCACCCCGGCATTATGCTGGTTGACCTGCCCGGATACAGCGACATGGGCGGTATGTCCTGGCGCACCTTCAAGTCAAGCCGCCCGGACGTGATCTCCCACGAGCTTCTCGCCTACACCAAGCCCACCGACAACACACGGGTTACCGTAATCTCGCGCCTTGCTGACGAGCGCTTCCAGGCCTACTACGAGTTCTACAAGGACGACCCCATGGTGAGCGACCAGCTCAAGGCAAAGCTGGCAAGCCTTGTGAACCAGGATGTCTCGGCCACGTTCACGGTGGCGGGCACCTCTGGCCAGGACGCGCCGGAGCAGGTTACCGCTAGCTGCGCGGTCATTGGCCCCAACGCTTCCGGGGCCAGTGTCAGCTGGGCGCCAGAAACCTCGCTTGCCGTCGAGCCGGGCACCACCGCGGCGGATCTCACTAAGCAGGTTCTTGACGCCAACGGCATCACCTACGACGCCGACCTCTACACCTTCACCAAGGACGGCACTTCGCTTGGCTATGACGCCGCAACCGGCAAGTGGTGGCAGCTCTTCATCAACGGCAAGTCCGCAACCGTGATGGCCTCGAACTACGTCCTCAAGGAGGGCGACAAGGTCGTCTGGTACTACTCTGCCTGGGGCGACTCCCTGCCGGGACAGGTCACGGGCTCGGTCAAGGTGATTGGCAAGGACGCCTCGGGTCTCGATCAGGTGTGGGCGGACACAACGTCTCTCACCCTGGTGGAGGGCTCCACCGCCGCCGACCTCTCCGAGGCGGCGTTTGCCGAGAAGGGCCTCACGCACTCCTCGTCCACCAGCACCTGGGGTTACTACCTGAGCACCATCACCTCGCCCGTGGACGGCCGCGAGCTGGGTTGGGACTCCACGACGGGTGCATACTGGCACCTGTTCGTGAACGGCGCTGCCTCGCAGGTTGGTGCCAGCAGCGTGAACATTGCCAACGGCGACGAGGTCGTGTGGTACTACTGCACGGATTCTGACAGCCTTCCCAAGAGCGACGCCCTGGTCATTGACCCAACGGCCACGCGTCCTACCAGCTTGAGCGCAGCTTGGCCCGGCTACAAGGGTACAGGCGAGACGGGTGTGGTTCGCGGGCTCTCGACGCCCGTGCCTGGTTCCGGCACCTACGCCAAGCTCGACTGGGCGCAGTCGCGCCTCACGACTGCCATGTACGTCAACGCGAGCGACGCGATTATCGTGAACGGCGAGGTATATGACGCCGCGCAGACACGGCTCTATCGTCGTGACGCGTCCACCGGCGTGGTTCTCGACGAGGCTCGCCTGGCCGCAAGCGTGGACTCCACTGCGCGCCTGCAGTACGCCGACGGTCTCATACTTGCGCCTCTGCACGGTGGTCGCATTCAGGCGCTCACCGCGGACATGCTGACCACGCTCTGGGTCTCTGCGGCGTTTCCCACCTCGACCAGCTCGAGCGGCAAGGCCGTTGACCAGCAGCTCCTCTCGTCCATCACCGTGCGTGACGGCAAGGCGTACTTCTCGACCGTGGCCCCTGACGGCAGCGATTCCTGCGGAGGCTACGTGGCCTGCGTGAGCTTGGCTGACGGCAGCCTTGTGTGGTCGCACGAGGGAACGGACGCAGGCTACTACTGGACGGGCGCCGTGCCCACATCCGCGGGCGTGCTCACCGCCAACGACGCCGGGCGGGTCTCGCTGCTTGACGCGGCAACGGGGCGCGAGGTCTCTTCGGTCGATCTGGGCACGCGCTGCCGCGCCCAGCTAGCAGTAAGCGGCAACGTGGCCTACGCGGTCACGACCGATGGCGTGCTGCACGAGCTCTACCTGCGTGCTGACGGCTCTCTGACGGTCGGCTGCAGTGTGAGGTTTGGCTCGTACTCCACCTCGTCGCCCACCATCTGTGACGGCCTGCTCTACGTGGGCGGGTCCTCCTCCGCAGACGTGACGCGCGGCGCGCTCTTTGTGATTGACCTTGCGTCCATGAGCGTCAAGCACGAGGCCCTGGTGCCTACGACCAGCGTGGAGGGTCAGGTTGGAACCGGCGACGTGAAGAGCGCACCGCTGGTGAGCGTAGCCGCCGACGGCAACACCTACGCGTACTTCACCTGCAACGGCAAGCCCGGCGGCGTGTACGCATACCGCCTTGGCGACGCCGAGGCAACCACGCTCTACCAGCCCGCAAACGACCTCTGGCAGTACTGCATGAGCTCCATCGCCTGCGACGCAAGCGGCAACCTCTACTTCTTCAACGACTCCGGCACCCTCTTCAAGCTGGACGCCGGCGCCACCACAACGGTGCCGGGCGAGAAGGGCCAGGGCGGCAACGGCGGCTCCGCAGGCGGCACCGGCGCTCAGGGCGGCAACGGCGGCCAGAGTGGCTCGAGCTCCACGGGCGGCGCCGCCGGCAGCGGCAACGGCGCAGCTACCGGCAAGGGTGGCGTCAGCGGCAACGGCGCAACCAGCACGCCTGCCGCCAGCTCCGCCACAACTGCCAGCACCTCCTCGTCAGAGGACGGCTCGCTTCTGGGCAGCTATACATCCGAGGACGTGACAAGCGTCACCTCCGTTGGCGACAAGGACGACGCGGTTACCGGCGAGGTGCCCGCAACTGACTCGGCGGCGCAGGCGGGCCCTCCCATCTGGCCCATCGTGGGCACCTGCGTGGGTGCCGCGCTGCTTATCCTGCTGCTTGCCACGCGTCGCCGCGACAAGAGCGATGTCACCGAGGGGAGGCGCGGCTAGATGTCAGACAACGGCACGCCGACAAACGGCCAGCAGTCAGCTGGCGGCAAGCGCACTGTCAGGGTGATCCTTGCGGCTCTCGCTGCAGCACTCATCGCATTCTGTGTGTGGGCAATGTCCGTCTACGCACAGGGCGGCGACCCGCTTGCCTGGGCAACGGGCTCTGCAGCGTTCCAGACCACTGCAGACGAGACGGACCAGGCTACCAGTCAGGACACCGCCTCCTCGCAGGAGGCGCCCCAGACGGCCACCGTCACCACGGACGACGTCTACGCTGCACTCGCGTCGCTCCAGTTTGACGGCACGGACGTCTCTCTCGAGAAGGACGCCGCCCACGTGGTTTTCTCTGCGGATGGCATCTGGGTCGAGGAGGCAAGCGCGGACGCGCCCACAGACATGGCTCTTGCCTGTGCCCAGCGCTCCGCGGCCCTTGCCACTTGGGCCTCCGAGCAGGACGTGGGCATCCCCAGCGTCACCTGGATCTGCGAGGACGGCTCCGGTGCCGTGCGCATGGCCGTGACCATGCCCACGGACAGCGCCCCTACCACGGGTGGCTTGGCCACGCTTCTCTCGGCAACAACCGGCTACGGCATCTCTGGCAACGCGTATGCCCAGCTGGACACCGGTGACGTCTCGCAGTTTGCGGGCACCGCACCCACACTTCCGGATGGCACGGCCGTCTCCATCGACGCCACTGTGACATCAGCGGGCGAGAACCTCTCCGCCTCGGACGTCGCAGCGCGTCAGAAGGACGTCAGCTCCGGGACAGTGGGCGTTACCGGGTCTGGTACCAGCACCACTTCCGGCACGGGTGCTTCCTCCTCGGGCTCTAGCAGCTCCTCGTCAGCAATCGGCACGCAGTCCGGAAGCGGCTCCTCCAGCTCCGCCGCACAAGACGCCAAGGTTCGCGTCACCGTGACCATCGACGCCCGCGCCGACGGGGGCTCGTCCAGCTCGTACGCCGTCTCGCTCAACCCAGGCGCCACGGCATACGACGCTCTGGTGGCAACAGGTGCCAGCGTCAACGCGCGCAGTACGGCCATGGGCGTCTACGTTGCTGCCATCAACGGGTACGCCGAGAAGGACCAGGGCGGCGAGAGCGGCTGGAAGTACGCGGTCAACGGCAGCTACCCCAGCTACTCTGCCGGCGCCTGCACGCTCTCTGATGGCGATGCGGTGACGTGGGTCTACGTCACGTCGGCATAGCGTCAGAGATCGGAAAGTGCGTCATACTCGTCACATGCTGACCATGCGAGACACATACACCGCCTTCGACACTTGCCACCCGGCCGTGCCGGCGACGTACTTTGCCGCAACCATCCTCATCGCCATCTTCGCGATGCAGCCGGTCTGCGTGGGCATCTCGCTCGCAGGTGCGCTTATGTTCTCGCTTGCCGCGCGTGGATGGCGACGCACGCTCGGCGGCCTTCGCTGGCAGCTGCCCATGGTGGCCCTTGTCGCCGTGGCCAACCCTCTCTTCTCGGCGTCTGGCTCCACGCTGGTGGCGCAGCTTGGGCCCATGGCCATCTACCAGGAGAGTATCGCCTACGGGGCCTGCGCCGGGGCGCTTCTCGTCACCGTGGTCCTGTGGTTTGAGGACGCCGCCTGCGTGCTCACACAGGACCGCTTGCTACAGCTGGGTGCCCGCGCGCTTCCCACGGTGACGCTTGTGACCTCGATGGCGGCGCAGCTGGTTCCGCAGCTCATGCATCGGTCGCAGACCGTGCGAGCGGCAACGCTCGCCACCACGGCTGCCGCGCCGAAAGGCTCTCGTGCCCGTGGCGTGCGCGTGGCGGACCAGCTCATGAGCTGGTCGATGGAGGACTCCATCGAGCGCTCCGACGCCATGCGCGCACGCGGCTGGGGCGCCACGGACCGCCGCAGCCGCTACCTGCCGGATTCCTTTCGCACGTCTGACGCGCTTGCGCTTGCGGGAATCGCGCTGCTGGCTGCGACAAGCGCATTTCTCGTCTATGTGGCCTGCTCTCAGTGGCACTTTTATCCCACCATGCCCCGTCTGGTTGCCTGGTGGGGCTACGTGCCGTACGCTGTGCTGACATTCCTGCCCACGGCGCTTGACCTGGGGCAACGCTTGCGATGGGGGAGGGTTGCATGAACGCGCTCGAGTTTAGGGACGTGAGCTTCTCCTATCCCGCAACAGACACCGAGCCCAACCCCGCGCCGGTCTTGGAGCATGTCTCGCTTGCCGTGCCCGAGGGTGCGTTTGCGCTGCTCACAGGCAGTACGGGCTCCGGTAAGTCGACGCTTCTGCGCCTTGCCAAGCCAGAGGTGTCACCCACTGGTACGCTCGTCGGTAACGTGCTCGCTTTTGGCAAGGATGTGCGCAAGTTCTCGCCGGTGGAGTCCGCCCAGACCGTGGGCCTTGTCTTCCAGAACCCTGACAGCCAGATTGTCTGCGACACCGTGTGGCACGAGATGGCCTTTGGCCTGGAGAACCTGGGGACTCCCGTGTCCGAGATGCGTCGTCGCGTGGCCGAGACGTGCATGTTCTTTGGCATGGAGCCGTGGTTTCGTCGGCAGACGGCAAGCCTCTCCGGTGGCCAGCGCCAGATGCTCGCCCTTGCCGCAACGCTCGCCATGCGGCCTCGCCTGCTGCTCCTGGACGAGCCCACCTCGATGCTCGACCCGGTTGCCGAGAAGGACTTCTTGGCCATGCTCTTCCGCGCAAACCGCGAGCTTGGGGTCACCGTTGTGGTGGCAACGCACGCTCCGGAGCCCATGCGCGACGTGGCTACCTGCGCCTTTCGCGTTGAGGACGGCCGCGTGTGCGAGCTCTCGCTCGGCGATGCGGTTGCTGCCTGCGCGTTTAGGCCAGAAGACGTGGCGCCCGCAGGCAGCAAGCCCGCCGTCAGCGGCGAGAAACCCGCGCTTTCCCTTCGCGACGCGTGGTTCCGCTACGGACGCGATGCCGACTGGGTTCTGCGCGGGTTGGACCTCGTGGCGCCCCAGGGCGAGGTGACGGCCATTGTGGGCGGCAACGGTTCGGGCAAGACGACCCTCTTGCAGCTTGCGTGCGGCGCACTTGCACCGCAGCGCGGGCGCCTCTCTCGTCCCCATGCGGCGTCACAGGCGTACCTGCCGCAGAGCCCGCGTGCGATTCTCTCTGCGCAGACTGTGCATGAGGAGCTTATGCTCTGGTCAAAGGGTGCAGGCTACGACGAGGCCCAGGTCGCGGCAATGATGGAGCGCCTGGGGCTTGCGGGCGTGGCGGCGAGAAACCCGCTCGACCTCTCCGGTGGCCAGCAGCAGCTCGTGGCGTTTGCAAAGCTGCTGCTCACGCAGCCAGACCTGCTCATTTTGGACGAGCCCACCAAGGGGCTCGACGCGGCGGCGCGCACCAAGCTTGCGCGTCTTGTGCAAGAGTTGCGGCAGGAGGGTAGAAGCGTTCTTCTCGCCACACACGACCTTGCGTTTGTCTCTGCCGTGGCAGACTCGGTGTCGCTCCTCTTTGACGGGGCCGTCACCTGCACGGAAGGACCCGACGAGTTTCTCGCCGGGTCCTGGCTCTACCACGCGTAAGTTGTGGACTGCATGCCGTCACTGCGCCGTCAGCGCGGCGTCAGCTGCTGGCTAGAAGGTGAGGAACGGCTCCTCCATGCCCTCCTCCTCGAGGTCATCTTCCGAGAGGCCGTCAAGCTCCTCCATGTCCTCGAGCTCAATCTCGTCGCCGTCATCCTCGCCCCAGCCGTATGCGCTGGCGGCGAGCTCGTCCACGCTCGTGTCGGGAAGCGCGCTGGTCACCGAGCACAGGCCGTCGATGGCAGGCACGATCTTCTGCCACTGGGTGATCACCGGATCCTGAGGAACGCCCTCCAGCTCCACAAGGGAGTCGAGGTAGATCTCGCTTGCGCCCTCAAGCAGGTCGGACTCGGCGCGAACGCTCGCGAATTTTGACGCAAACTTCTCGAGGGCCTCGTCCGCCGAGTCCGCCTCAACCACGCACGGCATGAGACAGTAGTTGTTTGCCTGGTCCTTGTCATCGTTGTAGCTAAAGTTTCCAACGTAGAGCATGGGGCCTCCTCCGGTCGATGGGTGCGGCACATGCCCATCTTAGGCAATTCGGCGCAGCTTGGTGGCGGTTTCCCGCAAGCGGGCGGTCGTTGTGTCATAGAGTGTTGCATGTTGGACTGCAGTCGGCAGAAGGCGAGAATCATGACAGCGAGCACCACAGGCACCAAGCGACAGCGCGTCTTTGCCGCGCTCGAGGTGCCCTCGATAGTCGCCGTTCCGGCGGTGCTCGTGGCGTGTGCCGTAAACGGCGTGCAGGCGGCCGCGGGGCTCACGCTTCTGGTGGTGGTACTTTGCGTGGGGCTCTTCCTTGCCAGCTACGAGGCGTCGCGGCCGGCGCTTAGGCAAGTCATGCCTACCGCCACGCTCGCGGGGCTTGCGGCCGCCGGTCGCATCCTCTTTGCGCCCATCCCCGATGTCAAGCCCGTCTCTGCCATAGCCATCGTGGCGGGGGCCACGCTGGGTAGGCGCGAGGGCTTCATGGTGGGCGCACTGGCGGCGCTGGTCTCGAACTTCTTCTTTGGCCAGGGCGTTTGGACGCCCTGGCAGATGTATGCGTGGGGGCTCGTGGGCTACCTTGGTGGCGTGCTGGGGGAGCACGGCCTCCTCGAGCGGCGCGGCGCGCTGTACGTGTACGGGTTTCTCTCGGCGCTCATGTACGGGGCGATCCTCAACGGCTGGTACGTGATTGGCTACGTCGAGCCCATCACCTGGCCGGCCATCGTTGCGGCGTACGCGGCGGGCCTGCCGTGGGACTGCCTGCACGGAGCGGCCACGGTGGGCTTTCTCGCGGCGATTTGGGTGCCGTGGGGCGCGCGCATCCGACATGCCGTTGCCAAGTACGGACTGTAGCGAGTGGCTTGTCGCGAGGCTCGCCGATACACATTCGGGCGACGAATGTGTATCCGCCGGGCCCCGAATGTGTATCCGCCAGCCCCGCCCCCGCGCCAGCCCCCGCGGCCCCCGCCGGCTGCACCCCCAGCCCGCGCCGCGACGTCCTCCAAATGTGAAGAAACCCGGACTTCGGCCCAGCGTCACCAAACGTCGTGTCAGCTTCCCCTTGCGCCAGCGTCGGCAGAGAGTAAAATTTCATAGGTTCAATGGGTATCGACTGCGCTCGCAGCCACCGCCGCCCCGCAAGGAGCGCCCGGCCACGCGCTCTCGCGCCCGCAGCAAGCAAGAAGCGCGGACGCGTGCCCGCGCGCCGTGTGGATAGGAGACTCAATGTCCGGACACTCTAAGTGGGCTACCACCAAGCACAAGAAGGCGGCCATCGACGCCAAGCGCTCGTCGCTCTTCTCCAAGCTCTCGCGCAACATCACCGTTGCCGCCAAGATCGGTGGCGACCCCAACCCGGACAACAACGCCACCCTCGCCGCTGCCGTCCAGCGCGCCCGCATGGTCTCCATGCCCAACGCCAAGATCAAGGCGGCCATCGACAAGGCCTTTGGCGCCGGCGCAGATGCAGCCGTCTACGAGGAGATCACCTACGAAGGCTACGGCCCCGCGGGCGTGGCCGTCTACGTTGACTGCCTGACCGACAACAAGAACCGCACCGCCGCAGACGTCCGCTCCGCCTTCACGCACGCTGGCGGCAACCTGGGCACCACCGGCTCCGTCGCGTTCCAATTCGAGCGCAAGGGCTCCATCGCCGTCGAGAAGGTCATCCACAGCGACGAGAAGAAGGTCCCCGACCGCGAGAACGCCGTGGACGAGGACGAGTTCATGCTCGCCGTGGCCGATGCGGGCGGCGAGGACTACGAGGACGCCGGCGACGAGTGGATCGTTTACACCGCCTACGACAAGATGCAGGACGTCCAGAAGGCGCTCGAGGCCCAGGGCATCGAGGTCAAGGGCTCCGAGCTCACGATGGTGCCCACCACCCCCACCGACGTCTCGGTCAACGACGCCAAGAAGGTCCAGCGCCTCATCGACCGCCTGGACGAGCTTGAGGACGTGCAGAACGTCTACAGCACCATGAACGTCACGGACGAAATCGCCGAGGCCCTCGCGGAAGACGAGGACTAGAGCACGCTACGGCGCCGGCGGCCCAATGGCCCCGGCGCCGCTCTCTTCTCGGCACCCGGGCGCGCCCAGGCGTCCCAGCCAGTCAGCGCGTCCCAGCCAGCCCGACCCCAAACTCCCGTACAAGGGAAAGGTCTATGACTCTCCTCGAACTCCTCCATTTGCTGCGCAAGCACCTCAGGCTTGTCATCCTGCTTCCCATAGCCTGCGCAGTGGTCACCGGCGTGTACGCCTTTTTCCTCCCCAACCAGTATACGGCCAGCACCTCGATGTACGTCCTCTCCAAATCCACGGCAGCAGACGGCACCACAGCGGTCACCCAAGGCGACCTCTCTGCCTCCCAGATGCTCACCAACGACGTGGCAACCCTCATCAAGTCGGACCGCGTGAAGGGCGACGTGGCAAAGCAGCTTGGCCTCGACAACCTCAACGGCTACAGCATCGACGTCACCAGCTCCACCACCACGCGCGTGATTGACCTCACCGTCACCGGCACGGACCCCAACGTCTCCGCCCAGGTGGCAAACGCCCTGGTGACGGACGTCTCGGAGGTTGCCGCGCAGGTCATGAACGTGCAGTCCGTCAACGTGATCGACTCCGCCGTTGCGCCCACCACGCCCTCTGGCCCCAAGCGCGCGCTGTACATGGCAGTGGCGTTTCTCGCCGGGCTCTTTGTCGCAATCGTGATCGTGGTTGTGGCAGACATGGCGGACACGCGCGTGAGAAACAGCAAGGACGCCGAGGAGATCGCCGACCTGCCTGTTGTGGGTCACTTCCCCAAGGTCGAAGGGATGTAAGCAGATGCCTAGGAGAAACCAGCGAGCCGAGGAGCAGGGCCAGGCGGTTGCAAACGCCGCGCAGACCCTCTTTGCCAACATTCGCTTCATGAGCGTTGACAACCCCGTCCACGTCCTTGCCGTTACGTCTTCCGTCCCCAACGAGGGCAAGACCTTCGTCTCTATGAACCTTGCCTCCGCCATCGCGGCATCCGGCGCCTCCACGCTCCTCGTCGAGTGCGACATGCGCCGTCGCAGCATGGCGGCCCGCATTGGCGTGCACGCGCAGTACGGCATCTACTCCGTGATGACCGGCCAGGTCTCGCTGGAGCAGGCGGCCGTGCGCACGCCCACCAAGAACCTGTACTTCCTGGATGCCGAGCCGCACATTCCCAACCCCTCGAACATCCTCAACTCGCACCACTTCCAGAGCTTCCTGGACAACGCCCGCAGCCGCTTTGACTACGTGCTCTTTGACACGCCGCCGGTGACCACCTTCGTGGACGCGGCCGTCCTGGGCACCAAGGTCGACGCCGTGCTGCTGGTTGCGCGCGAGAACTTCGTCAAGCGAGCAGAGCTTCAGCAGGCCGTGGACCAGCTCCGTGCCTCCAACTGCAACCTGGCTGGCGTCGTGATGAACGGCTGCGACTTTGGCAAGGGCAACAGCTACTACTCGTACTACTACGAGAATGGCGAGGGTGGCCGCCGCAACCGCGCGGAGGAGGAGTGGAGCGCTCCCAAGTTCGTGCCGGCCAAGCCGCAGCAGGCGCCCGCAAGGCCAGCCAGCAGCATGCACAAGGGTGGCGCCGCCTCGCAGCCGCCCGTCCCGGCTGGCCCGCCCCCGCGCAGGAGCCAGGCTCAGCCCGCACAGCCGCAGGCTCGTGCAGCCCAGCCGCAGGTGGTAACCGCGCAGCGTCCCGTCCAGCAGCCTCAGGTGGCAACGCAGCCGCAGTCCCAGCGCACCCACGTGGCCGGCCCCGGCGACACGGCCATGTACCAGCGCCTGGCCGAGCAGTCCCGCGCTGCGCGCGCCGGTCGCAGCTACCCCCGCTACGACGACGAGGACTACTAGCAAAGGGTAGGGAAGCGCAATCGTGCACGACATCCACTGCCACATACTTCCCGGCGTAGACGACGGCTCCTCCTCCATGGAGGAGTCGCTTGCTATGCTTAAGGCCGCGCGCGCCGCCGGCGTGACGGAGATAACCTGCACGCCGCACTGCCGAGACCCCTACTTCGACTACGACGCCATGTGGCAGGCCTTCTACCAGCTGCAGGACGCGGCGGGAGACTTTCCCCTCCACATGGGCTTCGAGGTGAACCACCACAAGCTCATGGACCTGGGGATGGACTGGGCGCGGGTGCTTGGCCGATACGGGACGGCGGACTTCCTGCTGGAGCTCTCGGTAAACGCGTCTCCCTCGCGCTTTGTGGAGTACGAGCGGACCATCTTCGAGCTTCAGGGGATGGGCTACAACGTGATCATTGCGCACCCGGAACGCTACGTGGCGGTGCAGCGTGACGTTGGCCTGGCACGCGAGCTGGTGGACATGGGCTGCAAGCTGCAGGCGTCTGCGGACTTCATTGCGGGCGGGCGTCTGGGTGCCGAGAAGCGCCCGGCAATAGAGCTCTTGAAGCAGGGGCTCTACACCTTCATCGCAAGCGACGCGCATTGCGTGAAGCACTACCAGTATCTTGCCAAGGCGCTGAGAAAGTACGGCGAGTACCTCGCGTAGAGCGGGTGTGGCATGACGGCAGCAGCCGGAATCCGAGCTGGAAGTGTAAGCTTACTGCAAGCATTCAACATATTGGTGTGATGATTGTGACGTGGGAGACCGAATGCCTTCAACACTGGTCTGAAATGCAGCCAAAGCATAGAATAGGGAACAACTACCAGATAAACTGTGTTCCCCGAAAACGTTTCGGGGGGGGGGTCTTCGTGGAGCAGCAGGGTTGTGAACAATTAAGCTTGGCCGATGCAGGTCCCGTGCCAAGCGCATCGGCCACTGCGCTGCCCACCAAGGACGACAAGTCCGCAAAGCACCCCAAGCTTCACGTGGTTGAGAATTCCGAGGTAACGGGTGCTGCCCAGGACCGCATCACCGGCGTTGAGTATCAGGATGACGAGAAGGTCAAGGCCTCCGTGGAGCGCCTTGCCCACCGCTATGGCTATCGCTTTGCCAAGCGTACCTTCGACATCGCCTTCAGCCTCTTGGTGCTCGCCCTCTTCTGGTGGATCTACGTCATAGTTGCCATTGCTATCAAGATTGATGACCCGGCTGGCCCCGTGTTCTTCGTGCAGGAGCGCATGGGCAAGGACGAGAAGCCCTTCAAGATGTTCAAGTTCCGCTCTATGTACGCGGATGCGGAGGAGCGTCTGGCAGAGCTCAAGGAGCTTAACGAGAAGGACGGCCCGGTCTTCAAGATCAAGGACGACCCAAGAGGCACGAGGGTTGGTCACTTCATTAGGAAGACGAGCATCGACGAGCTGCCTCAGTTCTTCAACGTGCTTCTCGGGAACATGAGCATTGTGGGTCCGCGTCCCGCGCTTAGGAGGGAGACCGACCTCTACACTCCGCACCAGCGCGAGCGCTTGCTCGTGAAGCCGGGCATTACCTGCTACTGGCAGACCAGGAAGAACCGCGATGCCATTGGCTTTGACGAGTGGGTTGATCTGGACTTGCTTTACATCAATCAGTGCAGCGCCTGGGCGGACTTCAAGATCGTGATTCAGACCGTCGGGTGCGTTCTTACGGCGCAGGGGAGCTAGATTGCAACACGTTTCAATTGTCGGCTTGAAATAGAATGTCTGTGCAGTCTGATAGTTGTGATTATTTCGTTGGTGAGCTGGGCGAAACCAACAACTCAGTGATATCAACTATCACAACTAATCAGGACTGTTTAAACAGCGCCATGTGTGTGAATTACTCTATTTTAAGTTCTGAAAAAGTATGATTTTTGTTCTCCGCCTTCGTGTGGGAGTGAAGGGCATTGGTGAATAACATGGCGGCTTCTAATTCCGCTCACTATGACCTGGAGCGCTGGTAGCCGTGTCCCGGGCAGAAGCGCAGAAGGTATTTGCGGGGCTCGGGCTGCCATCCCGCGTCGAGGTCATGGACGTGCCTGTGGACCCGTGGACGATGGAGCAAACGGTCGAAGCGGCCGACGCCCTCATCGAGAACGGGCTTTTCGCCCACCTTATCGGTGTGAATGCCGACAAGTTGTTGCAGATGAGGGACGATTCCGAGATGAACGCCTGCGTGAGGCGTTGCGAGATCGTAAATGCCGACGGTGCGTCTATGGTCATGGCTGCTCAGAAGATGGGCATACCCCTACCCGGGCGCGTTGCCGGTGTGGATTTGATGCAGGAGCTCTGCAAGATGGCCGCCGATCGTGGCCGCACGGTGTACCTGCTGGGCGCCAAGGACGAAATCGTGGAGAAGGCGGCTCAGGTTCTGTGGGCGACCTACCCGGGCCTCAATATCGTGGGCTTCCGCGATGGCTACTTCAGGGATGACGAATTCGACTCGGTCGTCTCAGAAGTTGAGGAGATTCATCCTGACATCGTCTTCGTGGGCATCACCTCGCCCAAGAAGGAGCGCCTCATCGAGCGCTTCCGTGAGCTGGGCGCCACTGGCGTCTTCGTGGGCGTGGGTGGCTCGTTCGATGTCATATCTGGCAACATCCCCCGCGCCCCCGTGTGGATGCAGCGGGCCAACCTGGAGTGGCTCTTCCGCATGATGCAGGAGCCGGGGAGGCTCGTGAAGCGCTACGTGGTGGGCAACACCCGCTTCTGGATTCTGTTGCACAAGGAGATGAGGGCGAAGACACATGCGTAAGAAGATTATGTTCGTCTTCGGGACGCGCCCGGATGCGATAAAGATGTGTCCGCTCGTGAACGTGTTCAAAAGCCGTCCCGGCGACTTCGACGTCATCGTAACCGTGACGGGCCAGCACCGCGAGATGCTCCAGCAGGTGCTTGACGTCTTTGGCGTCGTGCCCGACCACAACCTGGACATCATGAGGGCCGGGCAGACGCTCTTCGACGTCACCTGTGACGTGCTGACACGGCTGAAGCCGATATTGGAGACAGAGAATCCGGATGCCGTCCTCGTGCATGGTGACACCACGACCTCCTTCGCGGCTGCGCTCGCATGCTTCTACCTGCAAGTGCCCGTTGGACACGTGGAGGCTGGCCTCAGGACGCATGACATCTACTCGCCCTGGCCAGAGGAGTTCAACCGGCAGGCCGTGGACATCGTTACCCACTGGTACTTCGCGCCCACTGACCAGTCGAGGCAGAACCTACTCAACGAGGGCAAGCCGAAGGGGCGCATCTGGGTCACCGGCAACACCGGCATCGATGCCCTGCGCACCACAGTGCGCGAGGGCTATTCCGACCCAGAGCTCGACTGGGCGGATGGGTCGCGCCTCATCCTCATCACAGCGCACCGCCGCGAGAACCTGGGCGAGCCCATGCGTCGCATGTTCCGCGCCATCCGGCGCGTCATGGAGGAGAATCCCGATACCAAGGCCATTTACCCCATTCACATGAACCCTAAGGTGCGGAAGGCTGCCCATGCCGAGCTCGATGGGTTCGATCGCCTACGTATCATCGAGCCCCTCGACGTACTCGACTTCCACAACTACATGGCTAGGAGCTATCTCGTGCTCACCGACTCTGGCGGCATCCAAGAGGAGGCGCCTTTCCTGGGCAAGCCGGTGCTCGTAATGCGCGACACTACCGAGCGCCCCGAGGGCGTGGCTGCCGGGACCCTGAAACTAGTTGGCACCGACGAGGATGTCATCTACCGCGAGTTCTCGCGCCTGCTCTCCGACTCGGAGGAGTATGCAGCCATGAGCCGCGCGAGCAATCCCTACGGCGATGGGCACGCGAGCGAGCGCATTGCAGACGTACTGGCAGGGAGTGCCCGTGGCTAGCACGACACATGCTCGGGTGCTCATGGTCGGTCCCGACCGCTCCCTCAGGGGCGGCATCGTCTCGGTTGTGGACGGATACTTTGACGCGGGGCTGCCCGCACACTGCGCTCGTGTCGACTATCACGGCACCGGCGTCGGCACGAATCTCCTCACGAAGAGCCTTGCGTTTGCGAGGTCGCTCTCTGCATACAAGAGGGTCCTGGACGGTTATGACATTGTCCACCTGCATATCAGTGCCAAGGGCTCCTACCAGCGTAAGAAGATCATGGCGAGGATTGCGCGCGAGTACGGTAAGCAGGTCATTCTGCACGAGCACAGCGGTGAGTTCGCCCGTGACTTTGAGGCCGGCGGCGACGCCTATCGGCAGGACGTGCGCGCCACGTTCGGGGCTGCCGACCGGGTCATAGTTCTCTCTGAGGAGTGGCGCGACTACTTTGCCGCCAATGTATGTGACGCATCACGGCTGGTCGTGCTGCACAACGGCGTGAAGGTACCACCTGAGCCATGCTCCCCCGGCTTGCACCGAGACGTTCTGTTTCTAGGGCGTCTTGATGAGAGAAAGAGTCCCGATGTGCTCATGCGCGCGGCAAGAAGCGTTCTTGCTGAGTTCCCAAACATGAGGTTCCTCTTTGGCGGGGACGGCGACATTGACCGATACAGAACTCTTGCAGGGGAGCTCGACATCGCTAGTTCTTGTGACTTCTTCGGCTGGCTGTCTGGTGAGGATAAGGAGCGGCTCTTCCAGAGAGCGGGTATCTACTGCCTTCCTTCGAAGAATGAGGCCATGCCGATGAGCGTGATGGAGGCGATGGCCCACGGCATCCCGACAATCGCGACCCGCGTCGGAGGCGTCCCTCAGCTCATTGAGGACGGCGTGGATGGCCTGCTCATGAATGTGGACGACGAGGGACGGCTCTCAGAGCTGCTGCTCGAGCTTGAGCGCTTGCCCGAGCGCAGGGCGGAAGTTGGCGCTGCGGGCCGCAGGAAGATTCTAGACAAGTTCACTATCGACGTCTCCGTCGACAGGCTTGTGGGCGTCTACGAGGAACTGATGAGGGAGCCAGGCCGATGAGCGAAAAGACAAGGAACATATGGCGTGTGGCGTATGCTGTGCTCGTAAAATGGTGGCCGCAGAACCAGTGGTTCCCTCCTGCGGGGGCAGCGAGGGCCTTCTTCGCGAGGCACATATGTGCGGAGGCGGCGGAGCACATTATCATCGATCGCAACGCTACCTTCTCCTCGAAAGTCCATTTGGGTGACTACGCCCGTATCGGTAAGGACTGCGAACTCCATGGAGAGGTGTATCTTGGCGACCACATCCTCATGGCTCCGGAATGCGTCTTCTACACCGTGAACCACGAACATGATAGTCTGGACATTCCCATGGACTCCCAGGGTGACACCGAAATTGACCCGATTTATGTTGGCAGTGATGTCTGGCTTGGGCGTCGCGTGATGGTCATGCCCGGGGTGCATATTGGGGATGGTTGCATAGTGGCCGCCGGCGCGGTGGTGACGAAAGATCTGCCCCCATATTGCGTGGGAGGGGGTATCCCTGCCAAGGTCATCGGCATGAGGAAACAACGATAAATGCTTAGCGCCATCATCCCCGCATACAACGCAGAGCGGTACCTGGAGCAATGCATCGACAGTCTGATGAGCGACTATCACGGAGACGTCGAGGTCATACTCGTAGATGACGGGTCGGAGGACTCCACCCCTGCACTCTGCGACGTGCTGGCAAGACAGTACCAGCAGGCGGTGACGGTTTTGCACAAGCCTAATGGCGGCGTTCAGACTGCCCGAAATCTCGGAGACTCGGCATCAAGGGGCGAGTGGGTCTGGCTCGTCGATTCCGACAATGCCGTGACTTCGTATGCCCTCGAGAAGCTCACGCGAGCTTCATCCACCACGAAAGCTGACGCTGTCTACTTCGATTTGGCTATGTTCGAGGATGGCACCGAGCCGGATTGGCAAGCGTCAAGCCAGCTTGGCATGGGCGTGATAAGCGCGAGCGATTTCCTCTCAGGAACCTATGCCCAAAGATTTAGACATTACCTAAGGGAGTACATTTTCAGAAAAGACGTGCTCGCGAAGATGTCAAGTCTCAGGCCAAGCGATACAGAGGATCCTTGCCGCAAGGAGTCATCATTCCTCGACGACCTCCTATTTACCGAGGAGTTCCTGCGAATCACCCGGTCGTCGAAGTTATCCCGGAGACGTTGAGCGGGTACCGGCAGGTGGGGACCTCAATCGCTCACGCTACATCCCCTATGGCAGCAGACAGCGCATTGAGGGCAATACGTGAGATTGATGCATATCAGGTCTCCGTTGAAGACGAGTTACCCAGGGCTCTCATGTCGATTGGGCTGCTCTTCAATGCCGATTGCGCCGCTGGCATGAGAGAGGAGACGTCAGGCCTGCGCTCGGAGATATCCCAGGAAATCATCGGTAGGGTGGTGAAGGTTGGAAAGGCTAAGATGCTGCCTCATCTCCTGGCACGGTATGTCGCATTACGCACCGGAATAGGCGCCCTATGTACGGATCCTTGCTCGATTATCAGGGCGGGATGGTCTCCGTCGTGGGTAAGACCAGAGTTCGCCACCCACTTTGACGCGACGCTTCCGAAGATTTCGAGAATGCTCAGGAACCACGAGGCGGATCTCGTGCACCTGCACGTAGCTGAAAGCGGCAGTTTCTTACGCAAGGCCAATTGCCCGGAAGGCAACAACGAGCGGGCATCTCTGTCGTTCTGCATCACCATGCGGCGGAGTTTGAGGAGGTCTATTCCGTTCTCGACAAGAGGAAAGTACTATGTGCGAGAGACGCTGGAAAGTGTAGATGTGAATTGGTCCTCAGCGAGTCAGTATGCGAGACGAGGCTTGAGCATTTCCTGGGCGCGCGATTCCAGGTGCCGTACAACGGTGTGCCATCCAAGCTGACCAATACGTATGACCCATGCTCTGCAGACGTTGTTTTCATGGGACGTAAAGGGAATCGCAAGGGCACCTATGACCTCTTGCACGCCTTCGCTCAGGTGCTGCCTGCGTTGCCCGGAAACTGTCACCCACGGAACGGGCCGATGTCTTCCGTCATGCCTGCCTCTATGTGCTTTCCTCATTCAACGAGGGATTTCCCATGAGCATCCTGGAGGCCATGTCCTATGGAGTGCCCGTGATTAGCACGAACATCGCCGCAATTCATGCGGTCGTAAGTACGGGCAAGACCGGCGCCTTAGCCGAGCCGGGTGATTTAGATGCCCTTGCCTTAGAGATTGAGAGACTGATGGGGGACACGGCCTTGCGGAGTGAAATGAGCGAGAATGCCTACGACCTCGTGTGTCAGTCTATTTCTCTCGATCCACACATTGAACGGCTCAAGAATGTCTGGAGAACGCTGTGCTAGGAAAACTCCGTGCGTTATATCGCTCTATTTACCTTGGGCGTCTTAATAAAGGTCTCAGGGTTGGCGATAACTTCCAGATGGAAAAGGGCTGCAATATCGATGCCAGCTTTCTGTGGCTCATCGAGATTGGCGACAACGTTACGCTTGCCGCTCACGTCACAGTCATTGCTCATAATGGAAGTACGAAGAAGCTCGTTGGCTACTCGAAGGTTGGCAGGGTGAGAATCGGTAATGACGTGTTTATCGGCTTCGGTAGCATGGTTCTGCCGAACGTGAGGATAGGCGACGGGGCCGTCATCGGTGCAAATTCTGTAGTCACCCATGACGTGCCTGCAGGTACCGTTGTTGAGGGGTCCACAGCAATAGTTGTGTCGACAACTGAAATACTTGCTGAGACCACCCATTCTCGCTCTAAAGGGAGAGGACCTTACGGCGAAGAATACCTGAGGGAATCTATCACGCTCGAGCGCATGCGGCGGATGCGCTGCGAGCTAGAAGATGGAATGGGTCTTGTCCTCTAGACGAATCTTCGGATAAGGAAATCGATTTGAGCATTAGCCATTACATGTGAAGAGGAGCCGAGGAGCTGAGAGCAACCGCGCAAATCGCAAGGATTGTGGGTCTGCCTGATGCTTTGACAACCCTCAAGGGAAAGATTGAGATTCAGCGAATGTGCAGGGATGGCTATCGGGAGCTGCCGGCACGTTACAAGGCACTTGTGCGAAAGCATGAGGTCATGCTGCGCTACTATTATCAGCGTTATCGCTAATATTTCGACTCGTATTACTTCTCTGCTCCGGTCCCGAAAGCGATGAGGAGCTTCGTGGTAAGGTGTGGGTTTGCTGGTGGCAAGGCTTTGATGACGCACCTGAAATCGTGCGAGTCTATGTTGATTCGATATGTCGAGCGACGCGTGACCACGATGCCATCGTTCTTGACGAGTCAAATTATCGTGATTATGCAAATATGCTAGGCTGGCTGATTGATAAGTTAAAGAACGGCACAATATCCCGCGCCCAGTTCTCTGACTGTCTGCGATTCACGCTGCCCGCGCAGCATGGAGGCAAATGGCTTGATGCCACGGTGTTTTGCTCTGCGCCTCTTCCGCCAGATGCTTTCAATCGTGAGCTCTTTACCATCTCTCGTCCGGACTGCGACCATATGTCTCCTACAGCGGGGCACTTCAGTGATTTCTGTCTGGGATGCAATGGTGTAGGTCGGCGCTTGTTTGCGTCAATACGCGATGCATGCTATATGTATTAGAGTACAAATAGCATGCTTATTGATTATCTGACGAATGGCTATATGATAGTCCTCCTCCAGTGGCTTGACTCGGAGCACGTTGGCAGAGCGCTTGATCGTGTGGAGCCGAGTAACCCACACACGGCCGACCTGCTCATTCACCTGAATGATCCATATGATGCGGAGCTATGGGAAGAGGACATTGCGGATACATCAATTTTCAAGCTGAGCTGGAAGGTGCCCGCTGAACGGAAAGTGGCGGACTTGAGACCTTCTATATGGCAAACTTATGTCAGGGGGATCTCATGAATGAGTTGACGCCGAAGGTGAGCGTCATCGTGCCCATGTACAACTTTGAGCGCTATGTGCGGCAGTGCGTGGACAGCCTGTTGGCGCAGACGCTAGACGGCATCGAGATTGTACTGGTCGACGACGGATCGCCGGACGCGTGCGGAAAGATCGCAGACGAATATGCTGCCCGATATGGCAACGTGAAGTCGGTGCATCGCGAAAACGGCGGTTTGGGCCCCGCGCGAAACACGGGCATTGAAAATGCTTCCGGAGAGTATATCGGATTCGTTGACTCAGATGATTGGGCGAGTCCCGTGATGTTCGGGCTACTCTACGAAGTTGCCAAGCAGAATGATGCAGACATCGCTGTAGGTGGCTACGAGGAGTGGACCGATGGAAAGGCTTCTGCCAAATATCCACATCCCTTGGCGGGAAAGACGCTTGACGGTGCGGTTGAGATTGAAAAATACCGCAAGCTGTTGTACGGTAGGCTTCCACATGATGGGGAGACCACACCGTTTCCTGTATCTGCATGTATGGGTGTTTATCGCCGGGGTCTAATTGAAAAAGCGGACATACGCTTTCACGAGATTCTTTCTGAGGATGTCTTCTTCAATCTCGATGCTTGGAGCGCTGCGAATCGGGTGACCTTTGTAGAAGACTGTCCGTATCGCTACCGTAAGGACGGACAAGCCTCTATTACAAGGACATTCTCGCGTGAGAAAACCAAGCGATTTATTAGCTTTTTTGAGCTACTTGTTGCATCTGCAGAGAATGAAGACGATTCTGAGGAATGTCTGCTGCGGGCACGTCGTAAGATGGTCGACTACTCACGATCCTATGTGTTCATGGTCGAAAAGAGCGGGCTTTCTGTCTTTGAGAAAGACGCGGCTGTTGCTGCCCTAACAGGCTCCGAGGCGTTTCGTCGTTACTGTTCCAGTTACCCTGCGAGTAACCTGCCTTGCTTTCAGGCGCTCTTTCATAGGCTACTCGTCAATGGCCACTCGAGAATGGCTCTCGCGCTCACGCGTGTACGAATGATTTTGAGAGGTGAACAGTGATGCAAACAGCTGAGAGGCCGAGCTCCGTCTCTATGACTCTGGGCGAGCATTTCATGCATCTGAAAATTACTCGAAAGACGCTTATTTACTTTCAGGTATTCTACGTTCTCATCATCTTATGGCTAAACGATGCGCTAGGTCTTACAAGCTCCACGCTCTACGTCACCGATATTGTGACCGTGGCAGCGCTTTTATCCTGCCCCAAAGGGTCGTGGTCTAGGTTGCGCAGGCTCGGAACGAGTGCACTCATATGGGTTTTCGCTGTGTTCTGCACTATACTTTTACTTGGAGACGTTGCGCATGCAGTAAAACCTACTTTGGTTCTCTGGGGAATTAGAAATACGTTCAGGTTCTTCGCGTTTGGCTATGCTTGCGCTTCGATTCTAAACCGTGAGGACATTGATAGGTTCTTTCACCTGTTTTTTTTGTTTCAGGTGTTGAATGTGTGCATCACTATTGCCCAATACGCGTCGGGTTTTTATGGTGACCATCTGGGTGGAATATTTGGCACGGCGACTGGGTGTAATGGCTACACTAACGTATTCTTCTGTATTCTGCTCGCATACTATTCACTTGCTTTTGTAGATGGACGTGAGGGATTTTTGAAACTTGCCTTCGTCGCAACGTCCACTCTTATCATTGCCGCCCTCGCTGAACTCAAACTCTTCTATTTTGAGGCTGCTGCAATTGTCATCTTTGCTGTGCTATTCCGCGCTTCCAGACCGAGGTCATCTCTACTCTTGCTAGTTTCCCTTGCGGCCTTTGTTGTCGCCCTGCGGGTGTTCTTGGTGGTATTTCCAAACGCCTACGGAATCCTCACTAACTTCGATGAGCTAATGAGTTATTCGACCGACAACACGGGGGCCGTCGAAGGTTACAACATCAGTAGAATCAATGCATTCAGTGACATCAACCAGTTCATATTTCATGGCAATTTGTCGTTCAACCTGTTCGGGGTCGGATTCGGTAATGCCGGATATTCTCAGTTCCCAATTTTTACGAGTGACTTCTTTGGTATCTACGGATACCTAAACTACTTGTATTTCACCACGCAGACGTGGTTCATTGAGACGGGATATGTTGGAGTTGGACTCCTGATCATTCAATTTGTCGCTCTCTTTGCTTATTGCGGGACATGGGCAAGAAAGCTTCCAGAAGAATCGTTCTACTTTCGACTGGTTCAGATTGTGACAATTATTACCATCTTGTGCTTCTGGTATGACCAGACCTTGCGTGTGGAGATTGCCTATTTGACTTTCTTTGTTCTCTCGACTCCTTTTATTGTTACGAAAGATTTTATATTCGGAGAGGATGAATCTGCTCATGGGCTTGAGAGAACTCGTTAGGCGTCTTGTCTATGGTCCCAAGGCCTCGTCCGGCACCTATGTTGAGTATCTTCGATCGCTGGGCATGGTTATTGGTGATGATACCGTAATTTATTCGCCGACACACTGCACCATCGATGTAACCCGACCATGGATGATAGAGATTGGGCGAAACGTTTCCATCACTGAAGGCGTGACCATCCTCACGCATGGCTACGACTGGAGTGTGCTCAAAGGTCGCGATGGATGGGTTCTTGGTAGCGCCGGACATGTTTGTATTGGCGATAATGTATTTATCGGTATGAATTCGACAATACTCAAAGGAGTGACAGTTGGCGATAACGTGGTGATTGGTGCAGGGAGCGTTGTTACCAAGAACATACCAATGAACTGCGTGGTTGCTGGAAATCCTGCGCATGTAATCTCTGATGTTGATTCCTATATCGAAAAACGTAAGAGGGCTCAGATAGATGAAGCAATAGATTTGTATGCGTGCTGGCGAAAGAATTCGCCGGCTGGTCGCAGGGGAGAGATTCCTCCAAAGAATCTATTCTCGGAGTTTTTCTGGCTGTTCGAATCTAGGCGCGACTCGGCTCTTTCAGATAAAAGTTTTGAAGCAACCATGCGCTTGCGTGGGTCTTACGAAAAGAGCGTGAATCTCTTTCGTACAACTGAGTCAGAATTTAATAATTATGAAGACTTTTTGTCCTATTTGGATGGACGACTTTAGAACGTGCAATTCGACTAATAGAGAATGCCAATGGCTGCTATTTTCAGAGAATTAAAGTGTAAGTATTCAAAACTGTCAAAGCCAAAACGTGCCACGCTGTGGATTACACTCAGTAGCTTTATGCTGAGGGGCATATCGTTTATTACTCTCCCCATATTTACGCGTTTGCTTTCAACAGATGAATACGGCTCCGTAAGTGTTTACCAAAGTTGGGAGAGTATCTTTGTTTATGTAGTTACCCTTGGCATTGCCTATGGCGGCTTTAATAACGGAATGGTTCGTTATCCAGATGATCGTGAAGGCTACACTACATCAGTAATGGGTCTCATATGCACAATGGGTCTGCTATGGGGCACTTTAACATTCGTATTTCCCGGAGTGGCTTCGTCGCTATTGGGGATGTCTGATATTTATATCGTTCTTATGCTCGTGCAGGTTGTTGCATCTGAAGTATATGATGTCTGGGCTTGCCGTGCGCGTTATGATTTCGAGTACCGCAAGGTTGTCGCTGCGGCAATTATCCTTTCGATAGGTGTACCAGCTCTGGGCATCCCTCTTGTTATCTTTTCTGATGACAAAGTATTTGCTCGAATCGTAGCCATGGTCTTTGTATACGTGGGGATTGCTATCGCAGTTGGAAGTGCAACTCTCAAACGCAGCAAACACTTTTGTAGTATCGAGTACTGGAAATTTACCATTTGCTTCAATGTTCCGCTTCTGCCGCATTATCTATCGCAGGTGGTGCTGAACTCTTCGGACCGTATCATGATTGGTCAGATGTGTAGCGCTTCTGATGCGGGCATCTATAGCATTGCATACTCTGCAGGAATGATTATGACGGTCTTAACAAGCTCTCTATCAAGTACGGTTATGCCCTGGTTATATCGTCAACTTGAAGAAAAGAACTACAAGCGGGTTGGAGAGGTGGGACTTGAACTGCTTGGGTTCTTGGCGGGAGTAATTCTTATCATGGACGTTCTTGCACCGGATATTGTTGCTATACTTGCACCTGCGTCATACGGTGAGGCTATGGAACTCGTTCCGGTTATTGCAGCAAGTGTATATTATATATTCTTATATTCGTTCTGCTCAAACATTGAATTTTTCTATGAGGAGACAAAAATAGCTACAGTGGCATCTGTCCTTGCAGCTGTCCTGAATGTGTGCTTGAACTTCATTTTTATTCCGCAGTACGGTTATCAAGCTGCCGGCTATACAACATTAGCCTGCTACTTAATTCTAGCTATAGCACACTATGCTAGCTCGCAACGCATTACTAGCCTTCACGCGGGAAAACCTGTACTGGACGGGAAAGTCGTATGGTTGATGGCTTCATTGCTGATGGGTTTTTCTATTATCTTTTCTCGTCTATACCGATTCCCAATTGCAAGGTACTGCATCCTTATAACAATGGTTGTGCTTTGCTTAATAAAGCGGAAGGCGCTCGCAAATAGAATTCGCGACATTAAAGCTTCATGACGCCACAAAGAAAATGCTGTCTCGGCAGGGGAGAACGTGAGCCATAAGCCAGGGGGGTATCAATGACTGAGAGTCAATTGCTCGTAAGCATCATTGTCCCGATATACAATGCCGAACGATGGCTCCCTGCCAGCTTTCGTTCATGGGCGTCACAAACATACGAAAATATCGAATGGATTTTGATCGACGATGGTTCCTCAGATAGAAGTGCAGAACTGTGCCAAGTCTGGTGTGCTGATAACACTTCTCGTAGACATCTCTATAGAAAGAAGAACGGTGGCGCTTCCTCGGCGAGGAACTATGGGCTCAAACAAGCAACGGGACAATATGTAGCATTTTGGGATGCTGACGATACGCAAGATCCAGAGATGGTAGAAGCAATGGTTGCTTCAATCATCTCCGAGAATGCAGATGTAGCAATTTGCGCACTCCGTCGTCTCGAGATAGATGGTAGAGAGCGCTATTTGTATAGATGTAGGCCTCATTCTTCGACTTCAGAAAATGCCCTCGAAGAGTGGCTTAGCGGGGAATGCTCTACTGGCCCATATTCGAAGCTAATCGTGAAGCGATTGCTCGTAGAGAATAGCATTGAATTTGAAGAGGGTGTAACCAATGAGGACGTTCTTTGGACGGCTGAAGTTTTAGGCGCGTCTTCATTGGTTTATTTTTCGGGAGCTTCTCTTTACACATATACTGCTAGACCGGGATCTATTACAGTTGATTTTGGACCCCAAGTACTTGACGTCTTGTCAAACTGCAAAAAGCTGGCCACATACATCAATGATGGATTTCCGTGCTGCAACCGAGCCTGTAAAGTATATTGTGCTCAGGAATGCTGGGGAATCGCCCTTGCCTCCGCGCGCGGCAATAATCGAAGAAAATATCCAGCCATTTATTACACTTACCGCCAGGAGTTGAAGCGTCGGAAAGATGCATTGCCATATGCAACAAGCCCCAAGGAAGCGCTACTGAGATTTCTATATTGGACAGGTATATATGGAATAGTGAAGAGATAGCAAACATAATTGAGAATCAAGCCTTAGATTAGATTAAATCAAGAATTTAATTTAATCTAAGGCTTAGTGGGGAGGTAAAGTGTGCCTGACTGATAAAGCTTGTAAGAATGTTGGAGATCGACAAAGCCATGCTGGCCGTGTGTTCGCCTTTTCTCAAGGGGTGGAAGCTCCATATAGTCGTGATATTGAAGAGAGAGGTATTTATCATAGCCTGCAGGAACGCGAATCGCGACGTCTTCAAAAGGCATCTCGATATAATCGCCAAAGCATGCAGAGGGAACAACCATACGTAATGGATTTTCTGGGCTCCAGAGTTCAGCGTGAAAAAGCGGCTCATTAACTGGGAAGCCTTCTAGATAATGGAACCAATTGTCTAGAGGATTAGTCCTCCTATTTATAGCAATTAACGGTTGCTGAAGAATCCATGCCACCCTCGATTTCGGCGTGCTCATTTCAGAGATGTTCAACTTTGAGGCAGCTGTACGTCTACTAAAGGCCGTATTTTTCATAGTGAAAAGGAGCTGCTGATGTTTAGAGGCAGGGTAAGCAGACAGCGGCGTGATATCCAGCCAGACTCCCTTGTACCGTTGAGGATAAGATAACTCTGAGGGCTCAATGAACGTTGTTGTAGAATCAATCACTTTAATAAAAATATGACTATAACTAGGAATATTACCAAAATAATAGAGTTCAAATCCGCGGGGCAATAATGACGGAGCAATCTCTAAGAAGGCAGCTAAATCCTCAATGGGCATCGCCAAATCCATATCATCGTCCCATGGAATGAATCCACCGTGCCGAACTGCTCCTAAGCAGGTACCATTAATTGCAAAGTAGCGAAGGCCATTTTCATTGCATATCTTCGAGACGCTTTTAAAAATGGAAAGTATGCGGGATTGAATTTCGTCCATAAGTACTTACTTGCAACCAATCTTGGTTTGATGATACGTATTGCTTTGCATTATAAGGAAGATCTTTGTAGTTCCTCCTGACAATGATTTGTAGAGCATCTAAACCCGCTCATTGGATTTGGCGTTAGCAGCGATAGAATCCGCTAACTTCGTAATGAGTCAACCTTGTTCCAGCCCTCCTACTGCTTTCCTACCCCTAGGCTCTAGAAGTCACTCGCCCCCCGTTCGACAGATTCGATGTTGCAAAGCCTTCACATAACTGATACATTCATTAAGTAACGGAGTATGGCCACATGGTGCTCTGCGTCGTGACGGCGGCAAAGAACTCGCCTGCATGGGTTGAGATGAGCTCCTCTGCTGCTGTTGAGACAGGGAGGACGAGTGGCCATTTCTATTCCAATGAGCCTTTTCTGATTAGGGGGTCATAAGTTATGAAGCACGGCTGGGTTGCGCAACGTTGCATAGCTACGGTTCTTGTGGCGTGCATCGCTGCAGTTCCGTGGTTAAGTCCAACAACTGTACTGGCCGAGGAAACAACTTCCACAAATACCGAGCTGGCACAGGACATCTCGAAAGGCTCAGCAATAAGCGATACTGACTACTCAGTTACCTCGGCGAAAACGTATGCAATCGCGCCAGATATTACTGAGCGGACCATTGTTACCAACAATACAGAAGGCACTTCGCAGACCGTTGCCAATGTAATGGAGATCAATACGGCTAACGGCAATGCAAAGCTTGTTGCGAGCTATGGCACCCAGAATCCGGCCAAAGACGGCTGGAAGATGTCGACGCTTACAGATCAGACGCATCTTTATGAGAAGACCTATGGTGAGAATGCTGTAGGCGGCATCAATGCGTCGCTCTTTAATATAACCACCGGAGAGCCGATGGGTTATCTTCGCATGAGGGGCACGACGTACAAGGACGATGCGAAGATACCGTTCGTTGCCGTATTCAGTGATGGGTCGGTAGGTATCTATCCTGCGGGAACAACGCTTGATCAGGCGGCTGACGAGCAAAGCCAGAAAGTCGGCTCTACAGTTACGGTAACCGATGCTGCAGGTGGCTGGTGCATACTCGTAGATGGCGATACTGTAGCTACGCAAGGTTCCAACGGCGGATACTACTCCCGTAGCGCGATTGGCCTGAAGGCTGATGGCACTATTGTCATGCTCCAGGCAGACGGTACCATGCCTCCACGCTCGCTTGGATATACCCTCGAGGAAATGGGACGTGTGATGAAGAGCCTAGGGTGCACCTATGCCCTGGAGCTTGATGAGGGTGGATCGTCTGAGTTTGTATCTCAGCGCGAGGGCGAAACGGATATCGCGATGCGAAATACGCCTGCTGGTGGCGGCGAACGCGTTATCTCTACCTCTCTTCTGGTGGTCTCAACAGCGGCGTCTTCAGGCGAGTTTGATCATGCGAGCATCACTCCCAATGACAATATCTTTACGCCGAACACGACGGTCTCCCTTACCGCTACAGGAATGGATTATTCCGGCGCTGCTGCAAAGAATATGCCCGCCGATGTGTCCTGGTCCCTGACAGATGACAGCAAGAAACTTGGGGAACTTAGAACCGGGGATGTGTCAGGCGATACTGCATCCGCAGAGTTTGTATCCAATGGGGAATGCGGAACTGCCACAGTGCAACTTATGTACAAGGGCAAGATTGTTGGAGAGACGAACGTCCGCATCCAGAACCCAGACTCCCTCTACTTCGTTTCGGACGAAGTCAACCTGAACTATGAGGAAAAGAGTGACCTCGGTCTTACAGCCCTTTATCAGCAAGAGCCCGTTGTACTCAAGGACGGGGACATCTCCTGGACTATTGAAGATACAAAAGCCGGTTCTTTCGAGGGCAACACTTTCGTGACCACCAGCGACGTAACGGTGTCGACGAGTCCGAAAGTTACCGCTTCATATGGAAGTTTGTCAGCCACTACGACCATAAATGTTGGAAAACAGCCAACAATTGTGCTCGACGGTGGAGACGACGATGGCCATGATTACAGCACGATAGGCAATACAGTTCACAATTTCGACGGCATGAACGCCAGCGCGGTAGCTACTTATAGCTATGCGGGCCGCGGAGGTGTAGTTACGGGTTCTGTCGTGTCTGACACCGATGTGGACTTTGCGGATATCATTCGCTTCGGGCACAAGGCAGTAAAGCTCGATTTCGATTGGACGGGCATAACCGGTACGGACGGTGCCTGCCTCGGTTTGGGCAGCAATATTGATGTTCCTGGAACCCCAACGGCACTTGGCGCTTGGGTGTACATCCCGGAAGGCACTCCGGTTCCTTGGCTGCGTGCGCAGATTGCAACGTCCAAAGACGGTACAAACTACACGAATGCCTATATCAACTTTACTGACGCAAACTCAAACGGCAAAGATGTCAAGCCTGGCTGGAATTACTTTGAAGCCGATATGACACAGTACGCTGGCCAGAAAATTCGCGTCAACAGTGGCATGCTATTCCGTGCCATGGTTACGCAGAGTGGTATTGGCTGGTACACAACAGACGGAACCAAGCTTTCCAAGGATCAGCTGAAGGGTTATATCCTGGTCGATAATATCTCCTTTGTCTATGGTGCGAACAACCAGGATACGACAGCACCTCAAGTGAAGTCGCTCCAGGTCATCAACAATGACGGAACAAAGACCGATTTGGAAGAAGGATCGGAACTCAGTACGAACGACCTTGCATTCTATGCCACGTATGATGACAACGAGGGTACGGATAAGTTTGCCACTGGCGTAGAGTCAGCATATTTCTACCTTGATGGCGTTTATTACGGGACTGGTGATAAGGACAACCTTGGATCGACCCTGAAGGATGTCCATATCCCGAATGGCCAGCATTCCGTCACGTTCTATCTCAAGGATGGATTCGGAAATGTAACGCGTGAAACGCGCCATTTCACGATTAATGGCAACGAGGGCCAGTACACGAGCATTGGCTTTTCTGCGGATGGCGAGCCGATTGTTGGCAAGGATTGGAAACTGCATCTAACCACCAACAATATTGCTGATGTGGCCCAAATGACAGCGGTAGTACAGTTGAGCAGGGGATACACTCCAGTCATTGAATTCTCCAACGGAGTTACGGGAACCTATGATTGCACTGATGCCGGCAAACTGACGATCAGCATATCGAAAGTAGAGAATGCATCGGGCAATGAGCTTGCTACGATTAGCATCAGAGTGCCTGAGAGTTCTGTAGAAGGCTCGGCAATTAGCGTGCAGGTAACTTCCGGCACCTACAAAGTAAACGCTGCTGCATCTGATAGCGGAGCCTACTGGACGGGCTTCAGCACGCCAGCGGAGACTCACGAAATAACTGCAGCATATACGCTCTCGACTGATGCCATGGTCGTTGGACTTCCGACCACCATTACGGTGAAGGACGCTAACGGCAATGCTGCCGCCGATGTGGATATATTTGCAGATGACTCGACAAACCTTGGGAAAACTGATGCAAACGGTCAGCTTGCCACTTCGGACCTCACTAAGGCCGAAGGGACGCATACGCTGTATGCGAAAGATTCCCAGGGTAACAGATCATTCTCATATTCCTGCACTGCTTACAGCTCGACCGAAGAAGAAGCTGGCAAAGAGGGCCTGCCGCAGTATGTTCACTTCAATGTGTCTAAAGATCCGACCACGCAGAAGAATATTGCTTGGTACAGCAGTCCGTCTACGTCTGCCGCTTCGGCACAGGTGAGGGTCGCTACATCCCAGGATATGGCGGATGCTTCGGTTGTTGAAGGCAGTTCGCGGCTTGCCTCCTATACGCAAAGCGGCGTCGCAAGTCGAATCAACTCTGCGAACCTCACAGGACTGGAAGCAGGCAAAACCTATTACTTCCAGGTAGGCGATGGCGAGAAATGGTCGGATGTCAGTTCCTTCACTACGGCCGTCCACAAGAACAGCGGCGAGAAGATATTCCTGACAGCCGATATTCAGGAAGACGACGCCCTTACCGGCTTCGGGCGCATTGCTACACAGATTAAGGCTGGCGGCTATGACCTCGGAATCCAGTTGGGTGACGCAGTGGATAATGTGCGCTACTACAACCAGTGGACCGATGCGCTCAAGCTCTTCACTCTCGATGGCGTTGCCGATAAGGACATGCTGCATGTCATAGGCAACCACGAAGCTGACGACGACGGCAATGGCTCGGCTCTTGCAAAAGAGACATTCAATATTGCGAATGATTGGTACTCCGTGGAGTATGGCGATGTCTATATTGCTGTGCTCAACTACACAAGCGACCAGGCCAAGCTTGACCAGTTCAAGGAATGGCTGGTCCAAGATGCAACTGCATCAAGCTGCAACTGGAAGATCCTGGTCACTCATGTCCCCGTCTATTACACCAACCCGACAGGTGGTGGCGAGCAGTACCTTGCCGAACTGCCTGATGCGATTGAGAAGGCAGGAATCGATTTCTACTTCGCAGGCAACGACCATAGCTATGCACGCACAGAGCCTTTGACCCAGGGGAAGGTAGACAAGGACAACGGTGTTGTCTACTACATCTGTGGCACTACGGGTGGTAAGTCCTACAGCGTTGTGAACAACCCCGATTTCCACTTCGACATTGCGACGCTTGACTTCAACGGCGTGTATGTGTCTTTTGAAACTAATGGCGATAAGGCTACCGTGACGGCATATGACGTTGATGCCAGTGGCAACCAAAGCGTATTGGACACGTATACCAAGTCGAAGACTTGTGCTAACGATGAACATAGCTATATCTATGACAAGGATACTGGCAAGCTCGTGTGCACCAGTTGCGGGCATGAGATTGATCCTGCCGCTGAGAAGTACAACGGCTTCGTTACTGAGAAAACCACTGGCAAAACCATGTACTTTGCTAGCGGCGTTGCAGTAACTGGCGCTATGCCCTACGGAGACAAATTCTATTTTGCCGATGATGACGGGTATGCATACGACGGCGAATATACGATTGATGGTAAGACCTGTATATATGAGAAGGGATTCTTTAAGTCTTCAGCTGATGGTGATGTCAAGTTTGCCGGTCGTGCAGGAGACGATGTTGACTTCATTATCAATAGCTCGGGGACTCTTAAACTCGTAGGCAGGGGAGACCTGTATTCATTCGCTGGCGGTAGTGACGTCCCCTGGAACCAGTACCGCGACTCCATCAGGGAGCTCGACGTCGCTGCCGGCGTGACGAGCCTGTCCGACTGGTCCATGCGCCACTGCTTCAACCTCAAGAAGGTCGTCTTCGCCGAGGGCAGCAAGCTCTCCTCCGTGGGCGTGAACGCGTTCCTCAGCGACGTCAGCCTCGAGTCGGTCACGCTGCCCGACAGCGTCGCCCGCATCAGCTGGGGCGCCTTCTCGTACTGCTCCGGCCTCAAGGACGTCTACGTCCCCGACGGCGTCTCCTGGATCGGATCCGGCTCCAACCACGCCTTCGCCCACAGCGACGGCGTGACCCTCTCCGTGGCGCGCGGCAGCTACGCCGAGCAGTGGGCGAAGGACCAGGGCGTCAAGTACACCGACCGCGAGCCCGCGGCCATAGCGTCCGGCACCTGCGGCGACGGCCTGACGTGGGAGCTCACCGGCGACGGCGTCCTCTCCATCGAGGGCGAGGGAGACATGCAGGCCTACTCTGGAGGCGAGCAGGTCCCCTGGAACCAGTACCGCGACTCCATCAGGGAGCTCGACGTCGCTGCCGGCG